>Ga0070732_10000945_pt1 | contig 16387 bp, 16 predicted proteins | sample Coa_R1_5_FD_66449 | JGI IMG/M metagenome (GOLD analysis project Ga0070732, IMG submission 66449) | Surface soil microbial communities from Centralia Pennsylvania, which are recovering from an underground coalmine fire - Coalmine... | ecosystem: Environmental > Terrestrial > Soil > Unclassified ...
GAGCAGGTGACCTACAAGGGCCGGCCGCTGTACCTCTTCGCCGACGACGCGTACATCCCCGGCTTGCCGTACGGGACCGCTGCCATCAACGGAGCGGGTGCGGACACCCTGTGGGGCGTGTTCGACACGATCCCGCCCTCGTCGTAGGACGCCCCCACGCCCCGAGCACGAAGGCCCCGGTCGCCTCGATGGACCGGGGCCTTTGTTTGACCCGGCCGGCGGGACGCGGTATACCCGCCCCGTCGTCAATCCAAAGGAGGCGGGCTCTCATGTCCTCGATGCCGCCAGTCGTCTCACGGACGCTCGGCCGTGCACTTCCGTCCTGGTGGCTGTTCCTGCTGACAGGGATCAGCTGGACGGTCGTCGGCTTCATCGTGCTGCGCTTCGACTACACGTCCGTCTACGCGATCTCGATCCTGTTCGGCGTTGTCGCGCTTTCGGCAGGCTTCATCGAGCTCGGCATGACGATGCTCGCTCCCGGCTGGTGGAAGCTGCTCTACGGTTTGCTGGCGGTTGCCTTCACCGTCAGCGGCATCGTCTCGTTCACCCGCCCGGGCAACACCTTCGTCGCGCTTGCCGCAGTGATCAGCTTCTTCCTCGTCTTCGCGGGGACGTTCGACATCATCTCGGCCATCTCGGCGCGGCACGAGATCGAGGTCTGGTGGCTTACCCTCGTCGGAGGCATCATCGAGCTCCTGCTCGGGTTCTGGGCGGCGGGTTATTACGGCCGGAGCGCCGTCCTCCTCGTCGCATGGGTCGCAGCGTTCGCGGTCATTCGCGGCGTTCGGGACATCGTCTTGGCTTTCCGCGTGCGGGAGGTGCAGCACGCGTAGATTCGCGTACGGCTACAAGGCCTTCGCGGCCTCGAGAATCTCGTCGAAATCCGGTAATCCCGACGTTTCGAACCGCCAGGCGGCGCGGACGGTTCCGCCGGCGTCGATCAGGAACGCCGACCGCGCGGAGACGTCGTGCAGGCCGCGGTACTCGAAGGCGACCCCGAAGCCGCGCGCGGCATCGCCGTTCCAGTCGGACAGGAGCGGGAAGTCGAGGTCGAGGGCCTGCATCCACGCCACGTGCGTCCAGGGCGAGTCGCGCGAGATCGCGTACGGCTGCACGCCCGCTGCCCGGAACTCCTCGCTCCTGTCACGCAGGAGCTCCATCTCGTTCGTTCAGGTCGAGGACCAGTCGAAGAGGTAGAACAGCAGCAGGATCGGACCGTCGGCGGCGATCTGCGCGATCGTTGCGTTCTCCTGCGGCGTCGTCCAGACGACCGCGTCCGGGATGCGGTCGCCCGCGGAGAGCATCGTCAGCCCACCGCCACGCCGACACTCTCTGTCTGTTCGGCGATCTCGCGGACGACCTCGACGATGTCGCGGTTGGCGTTGTACACCCGCACCTGCGAGTCGGCGCTGTTGCCGCGCCGGAGGATCTCCTCGACGCCGGCCAGCTCGGCCTCGCTGCCGACTTCACGTGCATGCGGCTCGACGAGGCGAAGCGTCCTCCGGATCATCTGCGCGACGGGAACGCGGTTGCGCCGGCCGGTGTGCAGGTCCATCACCGGCGCATCGAGCCCGTACCGGGCGGCGAGCCACTTGTTCTCGGTCGTGAGGATGCGGTGGAACGACGGGATCTCCTCGCCGGCCTCGAAGCGCTCCGAGTAGTGCTTCACGAGCGCCTGGCAGAAGGCGGTGATCGCGATCACGTCATCGAGCCTGGTCACCGCGTCGCAGATGCGGATCTCGATCGTGCCGAGCCGCGGATGGAGGCGGATGTCCCACCAGATGTGGGTGTAGTCCGCGATGCACCCGGTGCGCTCGAGCTGTCCGACAACCTCGGCGTAGTCGGCGTAGTCGCGGAAGCGCGGCGGCGGGCCGGAGCGCGGGAAGGCGGCGAACACCATGTGCCGCGACGAGCGCAACCCGGTCAGCTCTCCGCGCCAGAACGGCGAGCTCGCCGAGAGCGCGACGAGCTCCGCGAGATGGCCGATGAGCGCGTTCACGACCTGGATCGCCTTCTCGGCGTCGTCGACCGCAACGTGCACGTGCATCCCGAAGATCAGCTCGCGCCTCGCGATGTACTGCAGCTGGTCGACGAGGGCGCGGTAGCGGTCCTTGGCCGTGATGCGCTGCCGCTCGAACAGCGAGAACGGATGGGTGCCTGCGGAGCCGACGCGCATTCCGCTCCCGCGTGCGACCTCGCTCACGTAGCCGCGCAGGCTGCGCAGCTGTGCGGCGACGTCCGACGGTGTGCGGCAGACGGGAGTGGCGATCTCGAGCACCGACTGCATGAGCTCGGCATTGATGCGCGGCTCGAGCTCGTGGCCGGCGACGGCGGCGAGCACGGTGTCGATGTGCTGCACGAGGTCGAAGCTCTCGCCGTCGAGCAGCATGTACTCCTCCTCGACGCCGAGCGTGTACGGGTCGCTCTGTCCGAAGGCATGGTCGAGCACGCTTCCGCCTACGGCGTAGCGACCGCCCTTGCCGGTGATCGACGGAGGAATCAGCTGGCTCACGGCAGCAAGGCCTCCGCCTCGATCTCGACGCGCCACGCCGGGTCGAGAAGCCCGGCGACGACAACGAACGACGTCGCCGGCTTTGTGCCGCCGAAGACCTCGCCGTGCGCGCGGCCGACCTCCTCCCAGTCGGCAGCGTCGATCAGGTAGACCCGGGTCCGCACGACGTCCTCCGCGCGGGCTCCCACCTCGGCAAGGGCGGCCATCACGATCTCGAGGCATCGTCGCGCCTGCTCGTAGGGGTCGGTCGGAACGGGGTCGCCGATCGGCGCCGTCCCGGCGACATGCACGTGGCGGCCGTCGCGGACCGCCCTCGAGTAGCCGACCGTGGCGGCCTGCGGCGAGACGGCCGGGACGAGCTGGCGCCGCTGCATGCACCTAGTATCGCGCGGTGGACGAGCTTGAAGTCATCGACTCCTGGGGCGCGCGCACCGCTGCCGCCGGAGTTGTGCGGGCAGGGGGCGAGACCGCAGTGCACGGCCCGCGGGACGCCGTGCTGCGTTGGGCGTCGGTGACGAAGCTCCTCACGGGGATCGCCGTGCTCGTTGCGGTCGAGGAAGGGACGGTGGACCTCGACGAGCCCGCCGGCCCCGAGGGCTCGACGCTCCGCCACCTGCTCGCACACGCGTCCGGGCTGCCGCCGGAGGAGGGGCCGCCCCTGATGCCGCCGGAGCGCCGCCGCATCTACTCGAACTACGGCATCGAGCTCGCGGCCGGGCTCGTCGCCGAGCGCGCGCGCATGGAGTTCGGCGAGTACCTGGACGCGGCGGTCCTCGTCCCGCTCGGGCTCGTCGGTGAGCTGAGCGGCTCGCCCGCGTGGGGCTACCGCGGCCCGCTCGACGACATGGTCGCGTTGGCGCGTGAACTGCTCGCGCCGAGCCTTGTCGCACCGGAGACCCTTGCCGAGGCGACCTCGGTGCAGTTCTCCGGGCTCGCAGGCGTGTTGCCGGGCTGGGGACGTATGGACCCGAACGACTGGGGGCTGGCGTTCGAGCTGCGCGACACGAAGTCGCCGCACTGGACGGGGTCGATCGCGTCGCCGCGGACGTTCGGCCACTTCGGCGCCGCCGGGACGTTCATCTGGGTCGACCCGGAGGCGACGCTGGCGCTGGGCGTGCTCACCGACCTCGAATTCGGCGGTTGGGCGAAGGCCGCCTGGCCTGCGCTCTCCGACCTAGTCCTCGGCGAAGAGAGGACGGAGTAGTTCGTCGAAGGTCTCGCGGTCGCAGCTGGCGACGACCGCGGGCGTGATCGCGATCACCGTCGCCGTCCGCGGCATGTCCATGGTGAGCGCGACCTCGCCGAAGTAGTCGCCGGGCCGGAGCAGCGTGCGGCCCGGGAATCCGGCTTGCGTGACCGAGAGCATCCCCGCGAACACGACGTAGAAGCGGTCGCCGGGCTCGCCCTCGCGCACCACGACCGTCCCCGGCGCGACCTCCTCGCGCCCCATCCGCTTGGCGAGGACGGCGAGCGTCTGACCAGGAAGGCCGGCGAGGAGCTCGACCCGGTTCAGCTCGTGCGCGGTCGCGGAAGAGCGGGGCACGACCTGATTGTGCCTCTGGGTCCGTAGGGCCCGGAAGTTGAGCCGATCGGCCCATGACGAACGCCCGCCGGTCGGTCGATCATGCCCACATGAGCGAACGTGGCCTCCATCGGATCGAGGACGACCTCGCCGAGACGTGGCTCGAGGATTGGGCCGGTGCCGGGGTCGCCGAGATCGAGGACTTCCTCGCGAAGCACGCAGCCTTCCTCGCGTTCCTCGAGAGTCACGCGGAGAGCTAACCGACGCTCTCCGCGCCGCAGACTTACTCCGCCAGCCCGAGCTGACGCTCGAGCATGCCCTTCGGCATCGCGCCGATGACGTTCGCCTTCGGCTGGCCGCCCTCGAACAGGATCATGTTCGGGATCGACTGGATGCCGTAGCGAATCGCCAGGTCCTGGTTCTCGTCGATGTTGACCTTGACGAGCTTGAGATTTCGCTCCTCGGCGATGCGCTCGAGGACGGGGGAGACGGCGTGACACGGTCCGCACCACTCCGCCCAGAAGTCGACGAGCACCGGCTCGCCGCTCTGGAGCACCTCGTTCTCGAAGGTCGCGTTGGTGACGTCAGTTGCCATTCGGGTCCTTTCTCATTCCTGGCCTGTCAGATGTAAAAACGTCCGGCTCTACACTTCGCTTCCCGATGCCCGCCGAGCCAGTCTTTCAGGCCCTCCCGACGGTACCCGACCATCCCGCCTTGGAGCGGGAGATCCTCGCCTGGTGGGACGAGGCCCGCGTCTTCGACCGGCTGCGCGAGCAGAACCGCGGCGGCCCGACCTTCTCCTTCATGGACGGCCCGATCACGGCCAACAACCCGGCCGGTGTCCACCATGGCCACGGCCGGACGCTGAAGGACGTCTTCCAGCGGTTCAAGGCCGCCCGCGGCTTCGACCAGCGCTACCAGAACGGCTTCGACTCGCAGGGCCTCTGGGTCGAGGTCGAGGTCGAGAAGTCGCTCGGCCTGAAGTCCAAGCGCGACATCGAGGAGTACGGGCTGGCCGAGTTCGCCCGCAAGTGCCGTGAGCGGGTTGCCCACTACAGCGAAGTGATGACGCAGCAGTGCCGCCGCCTCGGCCAGTGGATGGACTGGGACAACGACTACTACACGTTCAGTGACACGAACATCGAGTACATCTGGGGCTTCCTCAAGACGGTGCAGGAGCGCGGCTGGCTGTACATGGGGCACCGCTCGACGCAGTGGTGTCCCCGGTGCGGCACGTCGCTGTCGCAGCACGAGCAAGCCGGCGAGGAGAACTACGTCGACATGGAGCATCCGTCGCTCTACGTCCGCTTCCCGCTGCGCGAGCGAGCAGATGAGGCACTCGTCGTCTGGACGACGACGCCCTGGACGCTGCCGGCGAACGTTGCCGCCGCCGTGAAGCCCGACGCCGACTACGGGCTGACCCGGGACGGCCGCTGGGTCGCCGTGGCGCGCTTCCCGGACGAGACCTTCTCCCAGACGGTCAAGGGCGAGGAGCTCGTCGGACTCGAGTATGCGGGGCCGTTCGACGACCTGGCGGCCCAGCAGGGCGTCGCGCACCGCGTGATTCCCTGGGACGAGGTCTCGCTCGACGAAGGGACGGGAATCGTGCACATCGCGCCGGGCGCCGGCGCCGAGGACTTCGAGCTCTCGCGCGTGTACGACCTCCCGGTGCTTGCGCCGATCGACGAGGCGGGGCGGATGCTGCCGGATTACGGCGACCTGGCGGGCTTCACGACGGACGAGGTTGCGACTCGCGTGACGGAGGCCTTGCGCGGGCGTGGCCTGCTCGTCGAGGAGGGCACGATCGTCCACCGTTATCCGATCTGCTGGCGCTGCAAGACGCCGCTCGTCTTCCGCGTGGTCGACGACTGGTTCATCTCCGCCCAGGAGATCCGGCAGCCGATGCTCGACGCGAACGACACCGTCGCCTGGACCCCTCCGCAGTACAAGAAACGCATGGACGACTGGCTGCGCAACATGGGCGACTGGAACATCTCGCGCAAGCGGTACTTCGGGCTGCCGCTGCCCTTCTACCCGTGCGAGTGCGGGACGCTGAACGTCATCGGCTCCCGCGCCGAGCTCGAGGAACGCGCCGTCTCCGGGATCGAGCAGCTCGAAGAGCTGCACCGCCCGTGGATCGACGCGGTCCGGATTCGCTGCGAGTCATGCGACGCGGAGCTCGAGCGGATTCCCGAGGTCGGCGACGCCTGGCTCGACGCCGGCATCGTCCACTTCTCGACGCTCGGCTGGCGGAACCCCGTGTGGATCGAGCACGGCTATGCGACCGGTGCGTCGGCGGGACTTTCCGAGGCGGACCTGCCCGACCATGCCTACTGGGAGAAGTGGTTCCCGGCCGACTGGGTGTCGGAGATGCGCGAGCAGATCCGGCTGTGGTTCTACTCACAGTGCTTCATGGCGGTGACGCTCACCGGCCGCTCGCCGTACCGGAGTGTGCTCACGTACGAAAGGGTCGTCGACGAGCGCGGCGTCCCGATGCACAAGTCGACCGGCAACGCGATCGAGCTGGACGAGGCGCTCGACCGCATCGGCGCCGACGTCATGCGCTGGCTCTACTGCGCCCAGACGCCGAGCGAGCAGCTCAAGTTCGGCTTCGGCATGGCCGGCGACCTCAAGCGTCGGTTCCTCACGTTCTGGAACTCGGTCAAGTTCTTCGTCGACTACGCGAACATCGGGGCCTTCCGCCCCTCCTGGTCGGCGCTCCATCTCGAGGGCGACCTGGAGCCCCTCGATCGCTGGCTCGTCGAAAGGACGCACGCATTCGTGCGCGACGCCGAGACCGCGTACGAGGCGTTCGACACGGTGACGGTCGTGCGCGCGTGGGAGGCATATGCCGACGAGCTCTCGAACTGGTACATCCGTCGCTCGCGGCGCCGCTTCTGGGACGGCGACGACGAGGCCGCGTTCCAGACGCTCTGGTACGCCCTCGTGCAGACGTTGCGGGCGTTGGCGCCGATCATGCCGTTCATCGCCGACCACCTGTGGCGCACGCTCGTGCTCGACGGGCCCGAATCGGTCCACCTTGCGGGCTGGCCCGATGTGGACGAGCCCGACCGCTCGCTGCTGGCGGACATCGCCGACGTCCGGCGCGTCGTCACGCTCGCGCATCAGGCACGTGCGAACGCCGGGCTGACGTTGCGCCAGCCGCTTCGGCGGCTCGTCGTCGAGGGCGCCGCGCCTCGCCATATCGACGAGATCGCCGACGAGGTCAACGTGAAGGAGGTCGAGCTCGGCACGGTCGAGGCCGAGCTGCGCGTCAAGCCGAATCTCCCCGTGCTCGGTCCGCGCCTCGGCAAGGAGCTGCGGACCGTCCAGCGGGCGTTGCAGGAGGCCGAGTTCGAGGAGCTCCCGGGCGGGCGCTTCCGCGTCGCCGGCCACGAGCTCGGCCCGGACGAGGTGCTCGTCGAGCGACTTGGCCGCGAGGGGTTTGCGATCGCATCCAGTGACGGCGTCACGGTCGCGCTGGACACCTCCGTCGACGACGAGCTGCTCCTCGAGCGGCGTGTTCGCGATCTCATCCGGCAGGTGAACGTCATGCGCAAGGATCAGGGCCTCGAGCTCACGGACCGCATCGTGCTGACGCTGCCGCAGGAGCTCGAGCCGCTGCTCCGCTACGAGGACCAGATCAAGGGGGAGGTGCTGGCCGTCGAGATCCGCGTCGACGGAGACGCGGCCGTCTCGATCGCGAAGGTCTAGCGGCGACGGCGGCAAAGCCGTCGCCGCCTCTTATGGCCGGCGTCGCAACGAGCGCCTTGCCTACGCTGCCGAGCGCTCGGCGCGGCGGAGCTCCACCGGCAGCCGGAACGCGACGTCCTCGAATGCCGATCGGAACTCGCCGATGTCGCGGACTCCGCGGCTGCGGAACCAGTCGCATACGCCGAGGACGAGCCGTTCCGGCGCCGACGCGCCGGAGGTGACACCAACGACACGGACGCCGTCCAGCCAGCGCTCGTCGATCTCGGAGGCGTCGTCGACGAGATATGCGTCGACGTGCGCCGCCCGCGCGACCTCGACGAGTCGCAGTGAATTGGATGAGTTGCGCGAGCCGACGACGAGCAGCAGGTCGACCTCGCCGAGAAGCTCCTTCACGGCCCACTGGCGGTTGGACGTGGCGTAGCAGATGTCCTCGCGCGCGGGCCCCTCGATGTCCGGGAAACGGCGGCGAAGCACCTCGATGATCTCCCGGGTCTCGTCCACCGAGAGCGTCGTCTGCGTGATGTAGGCGGTGCGCGCGCCCTCCGGCAAATCGACCCGCTCTGCGTCCGCGACCGACTCGACGAGCACGATCGCCTCCGGCGCCTCGCCGGTCGTGCCCTCCACCTCCTCGTGGCCGGCGTGGCCGATGAGCACGATGCGATAACCCTGCGCCGCGTAGCGGCGAGCCTGCGTGTGCACCTTCATCACGAGCGGGCACGTGGCGTCGATCGCTCCGAGCCGGCGGCTGTCCGCGGCGGCGCGGACCGCCGGCGAGACCCCGTGTGCAGAGAAGACGACCGGGGCACCTTCGGGGATCTCGTGAACGGAGTCGACGAACACGGCCCCGTCGTCCGCCAGTTCGCGGACGACATGCGAGTTGTGGACGATCTGCTTGCGCACGTAGACCGGCGCACCGTAATGGGCGAGCGCGCGGCGAACCGTCTCGACGGCCCGCTCGACGCCTGCGCAGTACCCCCGCGGAGAGGCCAGAAGGACCCGCTGCACCAAAGCAGGCGGAGGGTAGCGCCGACCCGATGAGGGTCGGGTTAAGGACTGCTGTGAGCCTGGGTCGTCTCCTCTGCATGGAAAAGCCCGCCGCTCGGGGGGGTCGGTGCGGCGGGCTCTCCCAATTTGCTCACCGCGGCCTGCAAGAAGCCAGGACGCACGCCGCAGTGTGCATCGCCCAGTGTCAAGACGGTAATCGGGGGCCGACAACGCGACAATGGGCCGACCGGCCCATCTTTACAACCGATGAGACTCATGTTCTCGCGGGAGAAAACGATGGGCTGGTCCGCCCGTCGGCCCGTATGATCTTCGCCGCCCAGTATGTGTACCGCCCACCTGCTCTGTGCCGGCGTCGTCGCCCTCGCCGCCGCCTGGAAGGACCTCGCAGCGGCAGTCGGCGCGCTGCTCGTCGGTCTGGCCATCGGCACTGCCCTCCGCCTGCAGCGGGCCCGCCGTGACCGTGCCGCGATCGAGGAGGGGGAGCGCGAGCTCGAGAGCGTGCGTCGCATCGCCTCTGAGCTCGCGCGGACGTCCGACGTCGAGGGAGTGGTGCGGGCGCTGCTCGACGAGATCGCCGTCCTCTTCTCGGTGGACTGGGTGGGCCTGACGTTCGTGTCCGAGGACGGCGGCGAGGCCTTCGGCTTCCTCGCCCGCTCGGGCGGCCGCGACGTCGACTGGTGGCGCGACCTTCGGCTCGACCTCCTGCACGAGCGATCGGGAATCGCGACCGTCGCGCGCGAGGCATCTGGCTTTGCCGTCTACGACGTCGTCGACACGCGTGTCAGCACACGACTGGCGGAGGCCGTCGGTGCGAAGAGCGCTGCATATGTGCCGCTGATCAGCGGCGACCGCGTCATCGCGGTCATCTCCGTGGCGACAACCACCGTCCACCGGGCCTTCTCCCCCGACGACCTGCGCATCATGCAGACGCTCGCCTCGGAGGCGACGATCGCGCTCGAGCGGACGCGCTCGACCATCGCCCTGGCGGAGGTGCTCGAGCGCGAGCGTCTCGTGATGTCGATCGGTAGGCGCCTTCGCAGCGAGCTCGACCTCGACGACGCGCTGCGCGCGGTCGTCGAGGACGCCGGCCGTGCGCTCGGCGCCACACGCTGCTTCGTGCGGCTTCGTGCCGGCGGCGGGCCGAGGATCGCCGCGCAATGGACGGCGGAAGGAACCGAGCGGGTCGGAGACGACGCCTCCGACTTGCCTGTCTCGGATCTCGTCGAGCGCGAGGAGCGGACGCTCGCCTTCTCGGACGTGGAGCAGTCGGGCGTCGCAGGCCTCGACCGGCTGCGTGAGCTCGGGACGAAGGCGGTTGCGTCCACGCCGGTGCGCGCCGACGAGACGCTTCTCGGCGTCATGACGGCGCATCGGGGGGACGTGCGCCCGTGGACGCACGGCGATCTCGCGCTTCTCGAGGCGGTGGCCGTCGAGGTCGCGCTCGCGCTCAGGCTCGGCCGCCTGATCGACGAGAACCGAGAGCGGCTCGGCGAGCGCTCCGCGCTCTTGCGAGCCGCGGAGGTGGTGAGCGGCGAGCTGGAGCTGACCGCGGTCCTGCAGCGGCTCGCCGACGAGGTCGCCGCGCTGTTGCAGGCGGATGCATCCGACTGCTACCTGTACGACCGCGAGCGCGGCCTGTTGAGATGCGCCGCGGTGCACGGCCTCGACGCCTCCCTCGTCGGTTTCGAGTTCCCGTCGGAGCGCGGACTGTCCGGGCTCGCGATACGCGAGGGCCGTCCACTGACGGCAACAGAGTACGGGGCGGTCGCGGACGAGGTTCCGCACCCGGCGTACGAAGGATTCACGGACGCGATCGTGGCGCCGATGCGGTGGGGGGACGAGGTTCGCGGCGTGCTCGGCGTCGGCCGTCGCGGCGACCGGCCGTACGGGCCGCGCGACAGCGCGGTGCTCGAGGCATTCGCGTCGCTGGCGTCGCTTGCGCTTCGCAATGCGGAGACATTCAGCTCGAGCGTCCGCCAGGCCCGCGTGCAGCGTGGCTTCTACCGGATCGCGGCGGTCCTCGGAGGGTCGCTGGCCCGCACGGCGACGCTCGACGCGGTCGTGCAGGCGGCCACCGAGGCGCTCGGAGGCTCAGCGGCCGCAGCGCTCATGCCGGCCGCGGGCCGCCTGGCCCTCAGCGGCTCGCACGATCTCCCGCCTGCCGTCGCTGCGCTCTTCGCCGAGGAGGCAGGGCTCGGCGCCGAGACGCTCTTGCGGGCGGCAGCGCAAGGCCGGGTGGTCGCATCGCCCGCGCTCGTGGACGACGAGCGCCTGCCGCCGTCGTGGCGCGACGCGGCCGCGCGTGAGGGGTTCGGCGCCTTTCTCTCGGTGCCGGTCGCAAGTCCGCGCGACGGATCCGTCGGTCTCGTCGCCGTGTTCTTCGACGAGTCGCGCCGGTTCAGCGACGACGATCTCGAGCTCGCCCAGCATCTCTCGGGCGCCGCGCGTGGCGCACTCGAGCGAAGCGAGCTGTACGAGGCCGAGCGGAGCGCGAGGGCGCTCGCACAGCAGCTCGCCCGCATGGGGCGGCTGTTGACGACCGAGCTCGACCCAGAGGCCGTCCTCGACGAGGTCGTGGCTCAGGCGCGCGAGCTGCTCAATGCCGACGCGTGCGCGATCCGGGTGCTCGAGGACGGCGCGCTCACCGTGGCTGCCGCCGGAGGCAGCGGTGCGCAGACGGCGGCCGGCGCGCGCAGCTCGGCGGACGCCTGGCTCTCCGGAGACGTCGTGCAGTCGCGCGCGCCGGTCGCGCTCGAGAACGCGGGCGCGGACCCGCGTTTGCGCGATCTCGATCCGCTGCTCGCGGCGGGCAACGCCGGCTATCTCGGCGTGCCGCTCGCTCAGACCGACCGCTCTCCGCGAGGTGTGCTGGCCGTCTACTCCGAGCAACCGCGCGTGTGGCGCGAGGAGGAGATCGACGCCTTGCTCGCCCTCGCCGCGAGCACGTCGGCGGCGCTTGCCAATGCCGAGCTGTATCAGCGCGTCGCGCTCGAGCGAGAGCGCAGCGTGGCGATCCTTGCCAACATCGCCGACGGCATCGTCGCCGTCGACCGCGAAGGGACGGTCGTGCTGTGGAACTCCGCCGCAGAGAAGGTCACCGGCGTGCGGGCGTCCGACGCGCTCGGCCGGACGACGGCTGAGATCCTGCAACGCGATCTCGAGTCGGAGGAGCTCGTCCCGCCGCGCGACCGGCTCGTCGCGATCATGCGCGGCCGTGAGGAGGTCTGGCTGTCGGTGAGCGAGGCCGTGATGCGCGACCCCGGAGGGGCGGTCTCGGGCCGCATCTTCGCCTTCCGCGACATCTCGGCCGACCGGCTCGTCGAGCAGATGAAATCCGACTTCGTGTCCACCGTGTCGCACGAGCTCCGGACCCCGCTCACGTCGATCTACGGCTTCGCCGAGACCTTGCTACGCCGCGACTTCGACTTCGGCGAGGAGGAGCGCAAGACGTTCCTCGGTTACATCGCCTCCGAGTCGCAGCGGTTGACGCTGATCGTCGACGCGCTGCTCAACGTCGCGCGGCTCGACACCGGTGACCTGCAGGTGCGCATCGCGCCGACCGATATCCGCGAACTGGTCGGCGAGGCGGTTCAGAGCGTCCAGCCGGGCTTCGCCAACGGCCGCGAGTTCGTGCTCGAGCTGCCCGAGGAGCCCGTCGCCGCGATCGCCGATCCCGAGAAGCTCCTCCAGGTGTTCGCCATCCTGCTCGACAACGCCGTCCGCTATTCGGCCGCGGGCGCCGCGGTTCGCATCGGCGCGGAGCGCAAGGCGGAGACGATCGAGCTCGTCGTGGCCGATGAGGGGATCGGGATTCCGCTATCCGACCAGGAGCAGATCTTCCGCAAGTTCTACCGAGGCGCCGACGCGGCAGCCCGGGTCGGCGCAGGGGGCACCGGACTCGGTCTCTTCATCGCCCGAGGTCTGGTGACCGCCATGGGTGGGAAGATCTCGGTCAGCTCACGCGAAGGAGAAGGATCGACGTTCGCAATCGAACTTCCGGCGGCGACGACCGTCGGGTCGCCTCGATGATCAGGGTCCTCGTCATCGACGACGAGGCTCCGATCAGGCTGCTCTGCCGCGTCAACCTCGAGGCGGAGGGAATGGAAGTGCTCGAGGCGGGCGACGGGCCGAGCGGCCTCGACCTTGCGCAGGCGGAGCAGCCCGACGTCATCCTCCTCGACGTCATGATGCCGCGAATCGACGGCTGGCGTGTTGCGGAGCAGCTGCTCGAGGACGAGCGCACCAACGAGATCCCGATCATCTTCCTCACGGCGCGCGCCGAGTTTCGCGATCGCGCACGCGGTCTCGACATCGGCGGGATCGACTACGTCACCAAGCCGTTCAATCCGCTCGACCTCGCGCCGCTGGTCCGCGAGCTGCTCGACCGGATCGAGCGCGGGGAACGCGACGAGTTGCGCGGCGAGAAGCTCGCGGAGCTTCGCGCGCTCATGCAGACCGACTAGCGGGCCGTCTGGGCGAGCACGATGCCGCCGAGCACGACGGCGGCGCCGGCGAGCTGCGCGGCGGAAAGCGTTTCGCGCAGCCAGATCCATGCGGCGACCGTCGCGACGACCGGCTCGAGCATGGCTGCGATCCCGACGCGCGTGGCGCTGATGTGGCGCAGCGCTCCCACGATGAGGCTGAAGGGCAGCGCCGAGCCGAGCACGATCACCCACAGCACGAGCGCCCAGACAGGAAGGTGGAGGGAGCTCAGCCGTCCTTGCAGCGAGACGGTGTGCGCGACCGTCGAGCCCGGGAAGCTCCACCACGGCTGGACGAACGTCCAGAAGACGGTCGCGAAGAAGAAGCCCCAGGCGAGCAGCGGGATCGCCTCACGGCCCTGCACCTCGCGCTCGGCGAGTAGGAGATAGACCGCGAAGACGACCGCCGCGACGAGTGCGAACGTGACACCAAGCCCGTCGAGCGTCACGCCCTTGAACAACTGCACCATGAGCGTGAGCCCCGTCAGCGAGAGTGCGAGCGCAGCCCAGATCCGTGCGCGCACGTGCTCGTGGCCGAACGTTCTCGCCCAGAGCGCGACGAGCACCGGCCCGATGTACTGGATGAGGAGCGCGATTCCCACCGGCAGGCGGTGAATGGCGAGGAAGTAGAAGAGCTGGACGAACGCGACGCCGACGACGCCGAAGAGGGCGAGCCTTGGAAGCTCTCGCCGATGGACGAATAGCGACGACGGCGCCCGCGCGATGGCGATCGCGGTCAGCGCGACGCACGCGCCCGCCGAGCGCGCCTCGGTGAGTCGGAGCGAGGAGAGGCCGGAGGTGAGGGCGACCTTCGAGACGGCCCCGTTGACGCCGAAGAGCGTCGCTGCGGCGAGAACCATCGTGTAGCCGAGGATCGGCCGCCGGTCGCGCGAAGGCTCGCGGGCCGGCAGAAGGGGCTCGGTCACGCGGGCACGCTAGCCTCTGTCCAAGACGGGGCGTAGCTCAGCCTGGTAGAGCGCTCGCTTTGGGAGCGAGAGGTCGCCGGTTCAGATCCGGCCGCCCCGATCGTCGGCCACGGCCGCCGCGACCTTGCGCGCCGCGATGCTCCCCTCGCGCAGCTGGCCGCCCAGCGTGGGAACGAAGCCGACGAACCACAGGCCCGGCAGCGCCGGCTTGCCGTCGGTCTCGAGTGGAAGGCCGCGCGGGCCGAGCACGCCGAGGTGGCCGACGAGCGATTCGAGCCCGGCGCGGAAGCCTGTCGCGGCGATGATCGCGTCCGGCGAGAGACGCGATCCGTCGGCGAGAACGACGTCGGGCCCGTCGAAGCGCTCGACGGCGGACACCACCTCGACGCGGCCGCGGCGTACGGCGTCGACGATGCCGACGTCGAGGATCGGCGTCGTGCCGGTGGCGATGAACGTCGTGCGGATCCCGTGCTCCGGTCGCGGTAGGCCCTGGGCCGCGAGGTTCGGGATGGAGAGCTTCCGCTGCGTGATCGTGATCGGGTCGACCCAATCGGGCGGGAGGTGCCGGATCGCCATCCCGAGCAGCTGCGCCGGGACGCCGGCCGTCGCGCGGCGGACGATCTGCGGCGGCGTGCGCACCGAGAGCCGGCTGCGCGCGGCGCCTCCGTCGGCGACGTCGGTGGCGATCTCGGCGCCCGAGTTGCCCGCACCGACCGTGAGCACGTCGCGGTCCCGGTAGGACGCCGGGTTACGGTACTCCGACGAGTGGATGAGCTGGCCCGGGAAGCTCTCGCGCCCCGGCCAGTCGGGGACGAACGGCGCGCCGTTGTATCCCGTCGCCACGATCACGGTGGCCGCCCGCATCGGCCCTGCGGAGGTGTCGAGCGTCCAGCCGGGATCGACCCGTCTCACGCGGACGCCGGTGCGGACGTCGAGGCCCCGTGCGCCCGCGTAGTCGTGGAAGTAGTCGATCAGATCGTCTCGTGCGACCCACCGCCCGTACCTGCGCGGGATTCGCCGGCCCGGGAGGCCGGACAGGAGCCGCGGCGTGTGCAGCCGGAGCCGGTCGTAGCGCTCGCGCCAGGCGGCTCCGGGCTCGGCTCCCGCCTCGAGCAGGAGTGGCTCGAAGCCTGAGCTCCGAAGCAGGGCCGCCGTCGCGAGCCCCGCTGATCCGGCGCCGATGACGACGAGGTCGTGAGTCTCCACGCGCGTCGTCATATCGCATCCGTCGAGGCCGCCGCTTCGTTCAAGGACCATGCCCCGCTGGACTGCGATCGCCGTGCGCGCCGGGAAGGCGTTCGCCGCCGACAACGCGACGATGCTCGCATCGGCGCTGGCGTACAGCGCGTTCTTCGCTATTCCATCGGTCTTACTGGTCGTCGTCGGTGTCTTCACGCTCGTCGTCGGCCCGGGAACGATCACCTCGGTGATGCACCACTTCGACCACGTGATGCCGTCGCAGGCGACGAGCCTGCTCGGCTCCAGTCTTCGCAGGCTCGACGCGCACCCGGCGCAGAGCATCGCCGCGACCGCGATCGGGCTCGCGCTCGCGCTGTGGTCGACCACGAGCGCGATGACCACGTACATGACTGCGATCAACCTCGCGTACAAGCAAAAGGACGCGCGTCGCTTCGTCCGCAAGCGCCTCGTCGCGCTCGCGATGGTCGTCGTCATCGGCGTCGCCTTCCTGCTCGTCGCCGTGCTCTTGATGTTCGGGCCGCCTGTCGAGCATCTCGTCGCCTCCCACGCCGGCTCCGCCGGCGGCACGGTCGGATGGATCTGGTGGATCGCGCAGTGGCCGATCCTGCTCGGCGGGCTCCTCGTCGCGTTCGCGACGCTGCTGTATCTCGGCCCCGACCTGGAGACGCGGCGTTGGCGGCTCGTCACTCCGGGGGCGCTCGTGGCCGCGCTGCTCTGGATCGCCGCGTCGGGTGGGTTCGCGTTCTACTCGGCGACGTTCGGCTCGTACAACAAGACCTGGGGTTCGCTCTCGGCCGTGATCGTGATGCTGACCTGGCTGTGGCTCGGCGCGATGGCGCTACTGCTCGGCGCTGAGATCGACGCGGAGGTCGCGCGCGGTGCTGCCGACCGGCTTCGCGATCACGCGGGGATTGTCGCCGTGGCGCGTCGTGTTCAGTCGAGCCACTCCGGCCGCTCGAAGCCGCCGTACTCCTGGATCGAGCCGTAGATGGTCTGCACGATGCGGGTGCTGTGGACGACGAGGGCG
>Ga0070732_10000949_pt1 | contig 16366 bp, 15 predicted proteins | sample Coa_R1_5_FD_66449 | JGI IMG/M metagenome (GOLD analysis project Ga0070732, IMG submission 66449) | Surface soil microbial communities from Centralia Pennsylvania, which are recovering from an underground coalmine fire - Coalmine... | ecosystem: Environmental > Terrestrial > Soil > Unclassified ...
GTATCGGCCACGGAGCCTCCGAAAAACAGTTGCAAGAAAACCTTGACTGACAGTACTTTCTGCCGAACCTCTCTTTTGTGCCGCAGGCAAAAAATGGTTTTGAGATCTAGACAAGTCGATTTTCTGTCTGGAACGTTTCTAGGCAAGAATATCGATTCTGGCGGGTAGAATGGGCAAACAATCGTTTTGCGAACCGCCTTATTGGATCGATCCAACATGAGGAAGCCGCATTATCGAACACCCCTCCCCCTTTTACAATCGGGGCTTATTCCGGGAGACTTGAGAGAACTACTTTCCTTTTTTCTTAGGAGCGAGCTTACTGCTCCATGCGAGCGAACGTGAGACCCATGATCGGATAGTCTCGGGATCATCCTTCCATGCTCTAGGCATTACAACGTAGTCTTTCATCGGCCTGCCCTTCATCGGTTCCAGGTTCGAGGCGCCTTTGTTCTTGAGAAGCTCCTCCTTGTCCGGGTCAGAGAGCCGCACGAACAGATCGTCTCCAAAAAGCCCGAAGAACATGTTCCCATTAACGAAAGCAGAGATGTTACCAAACATGGGTCGGATTGTGACCAGGGGCTTGTCCGGGACGAGCGACTTGAAGAGGTCAATGGACGCCGGGTCCGGACGCGGAGTCTTCATGGAACTCGGTCCATCACAGGTCGCGTTTTAACCATGCGATTGACGAGTCTGCGCCCAGTCTCGTTCCCCCGGTCGCTAGCGAAGGGCCACCACGCTCGCTGGAAAATTTCACTTAAGTGTCATCATCGTCGGACGTGAACACAGCGGCAACGCCTCTATGCTCATGAGCATCCTTGTTCCTTCTCATATTGTCTACTATTAGCCGACTGCCCACAAGCCCGATCGCGATGAAACCCAAGTAGAATGGCAGGGCGAAGCCTGCTGTGACGAGGGGCCTCAGATAATTGTTGAAGTCCAGGCCCACAATTGTCGTGGGAAGATAGGCCGCGCCGCTGTAAGGCGGAACTACGCCATAGCCACCGAGAAGAGCTGTCTCTGCTGAATGGTACATCAATAGGAAGCTCAGGTAGACCTCGATGAGGGCAGAGAGACTGAAATAGACTGTTATCTCTCGCCACCAGGCCGTTGGGTTTAGAGCAACCATTCCGAGAGCCACAAAGGTGAGGATCAGCAGAATGCGAGTGAAAGGCCCCAGGAATCCTGCGAACGGAACGGTCGAGGAAAATCCGATCGCGTTCGCATCAAAATAGAAAGGGGACACCTTAATTGTCAGCAGGTTGTTGCCTGCTCCACTCAAAGTCCACCAAGGGTCACTCGATGCGGCCAGAACTAGCGCGACGACTGCGCTAGTCAAGATGAAGGGGTCAGTTCTCTTCAGGATATCCATAGCATGCCGATACCCAGTTAGGGTGAAACTAGACAAGCACTCGCGTTCTGATAAAGGCCGCGGAATTCAACGCACAAAACAAGCCTTGTGTGGAGAATCGCGTGGTACGCGAGCGAGGAACAGGTCCAGAGCTGGCGGACAGGACCCGGTATTCGAGGTCTAGGCAGCGAAGTAAGATTGAACTCAAAGTGCTAGGAGTGAAGGAACATGCTTGATCCTGAGAAGGTCCCAGTTTCACAGTCTGCGCTGCTAGTGATTGATGCTCAAGACTCGTTCAAAGTCAGCCCACGCTGGAACCGTCGTGACAATCACTCCTTCGAGAAGAATGTCAGCGCCCTTATCGAAGCATACCGCAGCGCGCATCTCCCCGTCGTGTTCTTCTTGCACACGGACCGGGACGAAGGATTCGAGAGGGGCAGCAGTCACTTCAAGCTCATGGACTTCATCAAGCCCCGTCAGGACGAGCCTGTAATGGTCAAGAACACGCGCAACTGCTTCACTAGCACAACGCTACAACCGTACCTGATCGAGAAGGGCGTGCGAAGAGTAGGAATTACAGGAATACAAATGGAACAATGTTGTGAAACAACCGCGAGGGTGGCGGCGGACCTAGGCTACGCTGTAGACTTTGTGACCGAAGCCACAATGACTTTTCCGATTCCAAACTGGGACAAACCCGGTGAAGAGCTTGGGGTGGACGCCATTCGCGAGCGCACAGAATACGCGCTTCGCCGCCGCTTCGCACGCATCACTACCGTCGATCGTCTGACAAACGAACTGAAAAACATCCAGCGATGAAGTAGAGTTTTGTCTAATGACAAGACAAGCGCCAGTCATCCCACTATCTGACGCGAGAAATCGATTGCCTCATTCCGGTATTCTCTTTTTCCAACAACTCTGTGGCATCAGTGTCGATCGCTTGTGGTGTTGTCTGGTGCGCGGGCTTTCTTGATCCTTTCAATCATACTCTTGCCCCTTCGCCGAATCCCTGAGAGGGCGAAGGGAATGATCCAGATGTAGAACCGCCAAGGCTCTCCGTTGGCCCTATTTGTCCAGAAAATCCCTAAGGTTGAGATGAAGAATATTAGTGCAGCTATCGCCATGGTAATGCCTTCGATTTTGAATTCTCTTATCGAGTCTTTCGGGACCAACTTCCTATCCTCGTCAGCAAGAGCAAAGGTGAAGCTTGCCAAGATGGCCAGCATTACTCCAAGATCTACCGCGTAGAATTGAGAAGCGGGATCTCTGATCCCACTGGAGCCAAGCTGCAGGACATTGAAGAGGAATGGTTCCAGCGAAACCGTGAAGAGCAAGGCAACATTCAGCGAGATCGTCCGTGGTCGCTCAAAAGGGAGAACCGACATTATCTTCGTGTAACGCATCCAGACAACAATCAAGATCAGGAAGCTGTAGCCGAAGACTATGATATCGTTCAGAAGGTCCCCACTCGTCTTGAGGTTGTTGATATTGCCGACGAGCGTAATCGCTCCTACCGAGAGAGCTAGCCCGAAGATGAGGTCAGAAAGTGATTCGATTCTAGGTTTGGGGCGCGGCCCGGTTTGCGTTTGAGACGTCGAAGAGTTACCGGCGGACATTGACTTTAGACCTGAAAAACGTCTCATCTTATTAGGAACTAGCACCTAGCCGCGATGGAAGACATATGGCAAAACAGGTAAACTGTGACTGCGGCTTCATGGTACGAACTCAGTCAGACGATGAGATGGTCAGACACGTTCAGCTCCACGCAAAGGAGATCCACCAGATGGACGTACCGCGCGACAAAGCGCTCGAAATGGCTCGTCCAGTAGAATCTACAGTAACAGTCTAGCGTCTCTAGCATCTTCAACTCTCAGAGGCAAATGTAGCGGAAGCCATGTTTGCCAGCTCAAGACCACTACTGAACAGGTTTGTCACGTGGCAGTCAGATTCCTATGTCTCGATTTGACTATCCACAACACGCTTGTCACCACTTGCTTCCCGATGCCTTGCGTAAGCATAGATTATCAGACTGAGACCTACAAGCGCTAGCGGGATACCTATGAGGTAAACGCCCGACGAGAGAAAGACGAAGAAGACAGAGAAACCGATAAGATAAGCTCCTACCATGAGGACCCGCTCTCCACGGCTCAGCTTGAGCACCTCAGTCACCAATTGGGTGCGATAGCGTAAAAGGAGCGTCGCGATTATCACGAAGGACATTGCGGCAATGAAGAACAAGTATGTCAATTCTGACAGATAGTTTCCGAAAGTGAGGAACAAGCCTATCTCGTCTCCAACCAAACCAGCGCCGAGACCGTAGAGCAAAGCGTAGAGTCGATACAGCCGTTCGTTCCTCCAGGCAATCCCCATCCAGCCCGCAGCACTCATCAGTGCAAGGCCATACCAGAAGTGATGAAAGTGGATTCCGGCTTGCATCACAACAGTTGTAGGGAAGAGTGTAGCGAAGAGTCTCGCGCCAAAGAAGCTCGCCATGAACGCGAGTGTTGCGATGAAGGTAAGACCGTGCCGGAATGGACCAGTAAGCAGGCTGCGAGACATGAATGGATGGTTTGTTTCATTGATATTTTCGGGTTGTGGACTCGGCCGACCTAACTAGAGTTCTAGTGTGCTCAGTATCTACACTAGAATACTTTCAGATATTCCAGAAACCTTCGGTTAGACCAAGAGACTTGAAATGAGCTATTGTCTGGTCTCTAGACGGCCTTGCATAATCGATCTTCGTCTTGTCCCGGTAGAATGGAATACTGAGCTTTAGTGTCTGTTCTATAGTCAGAGCCTCCCCGCCCGTCACAGGATTCGACTTCTTCCAGTCATCGAGATGCTGACGCGAGCTGAAGAACACCATATTGTTCGAGCAGGTCAATAGAATGTTCTCCCACCACTTCGCCGCGGGAAGTGAGAGATAGACCAGTGGATTGTCACTTGGACGAGAAGAGACCCTTGTTTGATCTTTCAAATGAATTGTGATTGCTTCCGCACAGTGGTGACAGTAGGAATCGATCCGTTGTTCCTTCCGCAACATTACATGGAAAGCGACAGCGTCCCATGCACAATTCGCAAAGTATTCTTTTCGACCATTTGTAATCGTGACTCTAAATGGTGTAGCGACGCTTGAAAACGGCCATGCCATCAGAATCCTCTGGGTCCCCGGGACTAGAGCAATGTGTCGAGCCGATTCGAGATCCCGCAGAGTCTGGAGGGCCGTGGGTCTATCTAGCTTGAACTTCAGCATGATCTGTTCGAGGACAGGGGTTGACGTGTGTTCTTCGAAATAGTCGAAAACGTACTTTCTGACATCTCGGCTCAGATCTGCATGTGTCCCAGGTTGTGACAACTCGTTCGAACTTCTCGGCCAACCCTTCGTGCAGCTTAAGAGGGTTTATGGAACTAAGAAGCATTTGAATGCAAAGGCGCTAAATAGCCATCCCCGCAAACTTCGACTCGTACAGCTTTGTCCAAGGTTGAAGTTAGGGCGTCTAGGCTCTGGCGAGCTCTCGAGATTATCGGCGGCGTTATAGTAATTGGGGCCGCACTTGTCGCATTGGCTGATCCGCAATTCGTAGTTAACGCATTCGTCATAGTCATCGCCGCAGGACTCGTCATTGGAGGACTATTCAGAATAAGCGTCGGTGCCTTTGCAACAGTTCTACCGTCCACACTCCGGGCCCTCAACACGGCTGGAGGAGTAATAGCGCTGGTCCTAGGCATTGTCGCCTTGTTGGATCTTCAGGCCGCGGTCATGACCCTGATCACTATTCTCGCCCTTGCGCTGCTGCTGGTTGGGGCCTTCGAGATCGGCGTCGGCGTCGCAAGACACCCGCCCGCGTGGCTACGGGCGTCAATCTTGGCGCTTGGAGTGCTCACGATCATTCTCGCGGGAACTGTGATTCTGAATCCTTCAATCGGCCAGGGGATCATAGGCGCACTTCTAGCGTTGGCCCTGCTGCTTCTTGGTCTCCGAAACTTGGTGCACGGAATCACAGGCCACCACCCTATTGCGAGAGCAATAGATACAGCCGTTACCGCGGCATAGTCAGAATTCGAGACTCCACGTTCAATCACTGTCGGAAGATGTTGGGGTCGAGTTGCTGGTAGACCGTCTGGTAGCTCTGAATTAGAGCGAGGTTCAATGTGAGAACGTTCACGTAGGGATAGCCGAAGATCCAGAAGGTACCTTCAATGTGTTGGTTGATGAGTGTGTTGAGCTGGTCCCGTGTGATGTTCGTGGCGCTCGAGATTCTCGCCACTTGTGACTGTGCATCTTGAAGTGTAATGTCGGGGTCTACGCCGGACGCGGACAGTGACGAGTTTCTCGACTGGAAGAAAAATGGCCTCGAGAAGTTCTGCGCGATAAGATAGGATCCAATCTTGCTCGTGCCCAAGTGGGCGATGGAGCCGTCAGCCTGACCTGGAAAGAGGACTTGGGCGAATCCTGTAACGAGTAGTGGGAAGAGGAGGCCGCAGAGTATCATTGAGATGACCGCTAATCTGATCGCGGGTAATGAGGTCTGTCTGATCTCTCTCTTGAGACTCATTTCTACGCTCCGATTGATAGTAGTGCTATGTCGATCAGTTTGATGCCTATGAACGGGACGATTATTCCGCCGACTCCGTAGATGAGCGCGTTCTTGATGAAGAGCGCCATTGTGCTGGTAGGCTTGAATCGGATCCCCCTCATAGCGAGAGGGATCAGAAGAGGGATAATGATTGCGTTGAAGATGAGCGCTGATAGAACTGCAGTGTTCAGTCCGAGCCCGAGAATGTTCAGAGCCTTCAGTTCTGGAAGCGTTGTAGCGAACATGACAGGAACAATGGCGAAATACTTTGCAACATCGTTGGCGATGCTGAAAGTCGTCACCGCACCCCGAGTCATAAGCAACTGTTTTCCGAGCATGACCACTTCGATGATCTTGGCTGGGTTCGATTCCAGGTCGACCATGTTAGCGGCCTCCTTGGCCGCTTCGGTTCCGGAGTTCATCGCAAGCCCTACGTCGGCGACAGCCAGTGCAGGTGCATCATTGGTACCGTCGCCGATCATCGCGACGACGCGGGTTTCGGCCTGTTCCCTCATGACTATGTCGTACTTGTCCTCGGGCTTTGCCTCTGGTCTGTACTCGTCGATTCCGACCTCGTTTGCTATGCTCTTCGCTGTCAGAGGCTGGTCGCCGGTCAACATGACAGGCCGGATCCCCATGACCTTGACCGACTGAATCTTCTCTTTGATGCCCGGTTTCAGGACATCTTTGAGCCTGATGATCCCGATTGCTTCTCTGTTTCTTGTCAAAGCTAGAGGCGTGTCTCCCTGGCTCGAGATCTTGTTTATCAGAGAGTCGAAGTTTGATGGGATAGAGCGCGCAATCTTCTTGATTGCATCGGGAGCGCCCTTGATTATCTCGGTCTCGTCTTCCGCGATTACAGATCCGGCTTCCACATGAGCCTCAAACTTTCTCCGCAGTCTACCTCGTTCCCTGCTGGACTTGTCTCCTTTCGGTAGCATGAACCCGGTGCCCTGAGATATCTTCACGCCACTTGTTCGAGTGCTCGCCGAGAACTCGTAGACCTCAGAAACTCCAAGGGCATTCAATTCTCTAGGAATGAAGCCGTCCTCGTACGCGAGCCGTATCAGGCTGCGGCCTTCCGGTGTATCATCATGCCAGGAGGAGAGAAAGGCGGACTCCCCCACCTCTCTCTCAGTGTGACCTGCAAATGGAATGAACTCTGTAGCTTGCCGATTACCCACGGTAATCGTCCCTGTCTTGTCAAGGATGATCACGTCAGTATCACCCGCCCTCTCAACGGCTCTTCCGGATTTCGCTACGATTTTTCTCTGGTAAAGCCGGGATATTCCTGAAAGCCCAATTGAGGGTAATAGCGCGCCGATCGTTGTAGGGAGGAGACAAACATAGAGTGCTATGAGCACGGAAAGGTCCGCGGCAAGATTGAGAGTAATCGACAGACCGAGGAGTGCCACGATGATTATTGTGAAGATGGCGGTCAGACCAATCAGAACCATTGTGACAGCCACCTCGTTAGGGGTCCGAGGCCTCTTCGACGATTCAACCAACCTGATCATCTCGCTGATGTAAGTATCCTCCGGGTTCACCGTGACGCGAGCGGTGAGGGTGTCGCTGATCACCCTGGAGCCCCCGATCACTTCGTCTCCCGGTGCCTTCCTGACAGGCGTCGATTCGCCGGTGAGCAGGGACTCATCGACCATCGCGATGCCCTCAAGCACCTCCGCATCGATGGGAACGACGTCATTCTTCTCGAGTAGAACCAAATCGCCTTTACGAAGAGTAGTTGATGGAGACACTACGATCCTCCTAATGTCTCCCTCCATCACTATCTTCTTGCTCTGGACTTCCGATTCTAGGCTTCGCAGACTGTTCGCAGTATTCTTCGCCTGAGATTCCGCCAGTGCGTCAGCTAGAGTGCTGAACCAGACAGTGATCAGGAGTATCAAAGCAACCTCGACGTAGTAGAATCTCAGGCTCAAGCTAGCAACGGGATAGAACGCGGGAGGATAGACCGCCATGGCTGCGACAACGAAGAACGTTAGTTCAACGATGAACATGACAGGATTCGAGAGGAGGGATCTAGGGGCCAGTCTGACCAATGAATCGAGAAGCGTTTTAGTCGACGTGAGATTACTTCCGAGATGCGATACGGGCGTTCGGGGTTCTTTCGTCGTCATTCTCTCAGAACCCATTCACGCGCTTCTGGAAGAATTCTAGAATCGGTCCGAGTGCCAGAAAGGGGAAGAATGTGAGGACTACAAGCAGCAGTATGCTTCCTACTAGGACGATGGTGAACGTGACGCTGTCTGTTTTCAACCCGATCTCGCTCGTTCGTTTACGGTTGATCATGGAGCCTGCAAGGGCGAGTAGTACGCCGATGGGGAGGAAACGGCCGAGAAACATGACAAGTCCCGCGGATATGTTGAAGAATGGTGTGTTTCCGGTCGCGCCTAGAAAGTCGGAGCCGTTGTTGGCGGCCGCGCTGGTGAATTCGTAAAAGATCTGGGTAAACCCGGTTGATGCTGCGGGACAGTTGACACAGACTCCTATCGCAGACGCTGCGCCCGTTGCGTAGGCGAGGACCGTCGGGACCAGAATGATAACGGGATGAACCAGGAACGCGATCATTACGAGCTTGACATCTCGCGCGCTGATCTTCATCCCCAAATATTCCGGGGTCCTTCCTGACATGAGGCCGACGATGAAGACTGTGATGATGATGTACATCACCATGTACATGACTCCAACTCCCTTACCGCCTGGAGTTGACTGAATCAGCATTCCCATGAACGCGGAGAGAATCACCAGAGGATGATTGCCGAAGAGACTCGAGTTTACTGACCCAGTCGTAACGGCTGTTGTCACAACCGTCCAGAAACTAGTGAAGAAGCCCCCGAATCTTACTTCCATGCCGGGACCGAGGCTGTAGTTTGGTATGAACGCGATCAGAAGGTCGATCGCGAAGAGGGCATAAGCTCCCCATAGTATAGGACGTGCTTCCTTTCTCTTCCCAAGCATGTGTCCATAGACGAAGCAGAGAGATGTAGGAATTAGGAGCATGAGGAAGATCTGGAAGACGTCGCTGGCTGGATTCGGGTTTTGGAATGGATAGGCTGAGTTTGCACCAAAGAATCCTCCACCATTGGTCCCAAGCTGCATTATGCTGACGAGCGATGCGACTGGCCCAACAAGGACTGTCTGGGTCGAGCCCTCGACAGTGTGCAAGATTTGATAGCCGTCGAGTGTCTGAGGAACTCCAAGCCCTACAAAGATCAAGGCTGCGACAAAACAGAGCGGAAACAATAGTCGCGTGAGGGAGCGTACGAAGTCAGTGTAGAAGTTTCCCATGTCCTTGGAACCGGCGACGAAGCCGCGGATCAGGGCGGCTGCCACGCAGATGCCTGTTGCGGCGCTAGTGAATTGTAAGAACTGAACGGCGGTCATCTGAGAGAGATAAGAGAGGCCCGGAATCGGTTGCCCCGCCGAATTTGTAGACAGCGTGGAACAGTTCGGCAATTGGGTGCAGACTCCTTCACCATTGTAATGCTGGAGGTTAGTGTTAGTGGCGAAGCTGATTACCTGCATGAATGCGAGGTCGAGACCGAGACCGGGAAATCCCTGAGGATTGAGCGGAAGCCCGCCCTGGAATACGAAAACGATGAATGCGAGAGCCATCTGGAAAATGTTGATGATCACGGCTGAGAGAAAATATTCTCTCCAGCCCATTCCATGACTCGGGTCTACTCCGAGCAGCCGGTAGATCCCTTTCTCGATCGGATCTAGGAACCGGTCAAGTCTGCTCGGAGCGTATGTGAATATCTTGACGATGTGAGGGGTGAGGAGTCTAGCAGCTAGAATTGCGGATGACAGAATAAGAATGATTGTCAGGAAGTCTGCAGGCTGGATCAAATGTCAATGGCTTCCATAGGCTAACCGTGGAATGTGTCATGGGTTCTTAGAACTAGTCTTTCTGGCTAACAGCGGTTGACGTGTGTTGCGGTGTGCGAAGGAGTTCTTCCGTGAACCTAGCGCCTTTGTGAGTCTTTAGGACGATCGAGCTGACGGTGCTCTTGACACCGCGTATCTTCATGATCTTATTCTTCAGTACATCTCGGAACTCTTCGATATCATCCGCCTGAACAAGAGTGACAATATCGAACTCCCCAGTTACCTCGTATAGCTCCTCGATATTCTCCAGCTTGGTCAGCGCCTGGACCACCTCGTCCATGTGGGGTGACTCGACGAATATGTCGACGAAGGCCAAGAGGGGAGCCATTTGTTCATCAGCGAGCTAGAGACCGGCGAGCCGGAACTCCGGCGATTTATAGATTACTCGGTCCCAACCCGTCCATTCTAGGAATCGCAAAATAGCTGGAACAACTAACTAGTACCCTACAGAGCAGGTAACGCATCATTGCAAGTCTACAAGAGTATACTGGACGCTATCGGAAACACTCCACTTGTCAGGTTGAATTCCGTCTCCAAAGGAGTGAACGCTGAGATTCTGGCAAAGATGGAGAACCTGAACCCTGGTGGCAGTGTCAAAGACAGGATCGGAGTAGCAATGATCCAGGACGCTGAGAACAAAGGTCTCCTCAAGCCCGGCGGAACAATCATCGAACCGACCTCCGGAAACACCGGGACCGGCTTGGCAATGGTCGCGTGCATCAAAGGCTACAAGATGATCTTCACCATGCCGGACAAGATGAGCGAGGAAAAGAGAAGCCTACTCCGAGCCTACGGTGCAAAAGTGGTTGTTACACCAACAAACGTAAGCACCGGCTCGCCGAGTCACTACATCAAAGTCGCCGAACGACTGGCCCGAGAGACTCCCAACTCGTACATGCCTAACCAGTACGTGAACAATGCAAACCCTCTAGCTCACTATCAGACGACTGGACCAGAGATCTGGCGTCAGACAGGTGGGAAGCTGGACGTGTTTGTCTGCGGGATGGGAACAGGAGGCACCATCACAGGAACAGGACGATTCTTGAAAGAAAAGAAGCCGAGCATAAGAGTGGTAGGCGCGGATCCAGAAGGGTCAATTTACTATCCCCGGTTTCATGGTGACAGAGAACAGCCTCACCAGTACAAGGTGGAAGGCATCGGAGAGGATTTCATGCCCAAAACAATGGACATGACAATAGTCGATGACGTAATCCAGGTCTCGGACAAAGACGCTTTTCACACTTCTCGCCGCCTCGCTCGAGAAGAAGGAATACTCGTCGGAGGATCAGGAGGCACAGCAGTATACGCCGCACTACAAATCGCCAAAAACATGAAGCGTGGCGAAACCATCGTGACGCTCCTACCAGATAGCGGTCGCAACTATCTGACCAAAGTCTTCTCTGATGAATGGATGAAACAGAACGGGTTCCTCTAGTAGAGGCGATACCAGGTGAGAGACAGGGATGTGATGAACCTCCTTGACCAGCTAGAACTGTACACGTTACGCGTAGGCGGAAAACAAGTGTCCCAAAAGGAGTACTGGCTATTCGTCTACGATAGTATGAAGAGCGGGCTCCTTATGACAAAGAGTCTCGAGAAACATCTGCGCTACAAACTAAAAGAGCTCGGCGTCAGCCCGCAAGATACACGGCCGGTTTCCTAGGGGCGATAAGAAGATATCAGGCGTCCGTCAAAGCGCCTACCATCATGACAGTGCAGGTCGAGGAGAGGGACTTGAGGCAGTGTGAGGCAGTTTGTCCCAAACACGGCGTACGGTGCAAGCTTACCAATTACGAACAGAACGCGTTTCCAATGCACGCTCACATCACCGACCAGAAGACCTGCGTCTGGAAGAAATAAGGCCCGAACACTCAAAACATCTCGTCAGTCGTCTCCAGGTATCGCGATATTCTTCTCCGTCAGTCTACCTACTGGGTAGAGCATCACTCCAGCGAGAAGCAGAATGAAGCCTGCGAAGACCACCATCGACCAATATTGGGCTAGGCCTAGAACAACTCCCAGTAGAAGTGCAATGAAACCAATGTTGGTTAGTGGCTTCTCCCAAAAATCAGATGTGACGTTTTCTACAACCGGGGCTTTCAGAGTCTCTGTGTCCCGACGCATGGCTATAATCGAGCTTATTCCAAGAACGAAAATCCCAGCGAGAGCGATAATTTTCTGTGACAGGCTGATACCTTGAAAATAATAGGGGAGTTGCGAGTGGAAGATCTCAGTGGACATGTTGTTCAGACTGGCGACCCCAGCGTTTACTCCGAACACCGCGATCCATCCAAAACTCATCGTCTTCCTGAGTCTACCGAAGGAGGGATTGCTCTGAGTCCCAAGTCTCTGATACTGAAAGATTACGAACCATATTCCACCAACCAGGAGCAGTAGGGGAAGGAGTTGCAGTAGAGTCGAGTATGCCGGGTCTGTCGGTAGTTTGATGATTTCTATAAAGCTGAGAAGGAATCCTCCAGCGAACCATGATAGAACAGCGAGTACAGAGACTAATCGTGTCATAATGCTTGTCTCGCCCTTCCGGATACGATAGACCATCAACTTCTTGGGCTTAAGTCTGAGCGTTGAGGATGAGTTAGAGCTACGCGCCAGGCTAGGTTTGGCGCGAGAAACTCAGACGATTGTCGGAATTTGCCTCGCGAGTACCTTAGAGACTTATAGGAAAACTAGGGAATGACCCGCTTCGATTTTCTGAGGAGAAGAGTTACTCCTGCAATGACTGCGACGATTATTACTCCGATGATGCTATAGAAGACGGCTGGTGCAAGCCCGAGGATTGTATTCGGTGCTGGTGCGACTGGTGATACGGTAGCTACATGTGCTGTAAGAGTTGTAGTGCGCATCGTTGTTCCCGAAGTACCCGTGATTGTGACTGTGAAATCGCCAGCAGTGGTGCCGGTGCAAGATAGAGTGCTCGTGCTTGACGATTGAATGCTTGGAGGATTGAGGTTGCATGAAAGGCCTGCAGGAGTCGCGGTTACTGCAAGCGTAACCGTGCTCGCGAAACCGTAGTTGGCCGCGATACTAACCGTGGCTGTCCCCGAACCGCCGTTGTTCATATTGAGAGATGAGACGCTGGTCGACAGCGTAAAGTCTGGAGCCGCGTACGTGAATGTGGCCGTGGCACTGTGGGTAAGCGGGCCACTAGTTCCTGTCACAGTAAGAACATGAATTCCGGCGGCACCATCACTACATGATACTGTAGCAGTTCCATAGCCCGTAATTGTGCCAGGCGCTATGACCTCGCAGGTAAAGCCTGAGGGTGCTGTGTCAGTGAGGGTTACAACGCCCGAGAAACCATTCACCGCAGTAACTGTGATGGTAGATGTTGCGGATTGGCCGGCGTTGGTAGTTGCCGGCGAAGAGGCTGTAATTGTGAAATCTACGAAGCTGAGTGTCGCTGTTGCAGTGTGGACGAGTGAACCACTGGTGCCTTTTACTGTGAGACTGTAAGTTCCTGCGACTGTGGCTGAGCATGAGACAGTAGGAATACCCGAGCCGGTGACAGTATCTGGGGTGATGGCCCCACACGTGAGCCCTGAAGGAACAGTGTCGGTTAGAGTTACTACTCCCGCGAAGCCATTCAACGGGTTGATGGTTACCGTGGTCGTCGCGGATTGTCCATCATCAATTGCGGCTGGTGAGGGCGCTGCTATTGTGAAGTCGACAAAGTTGAAGGTGGCAGTTGTTGAGTGAATCAGCGAACCACTAGTTCCCATGACTGTCAGAGCATAGGATCCGGCTACCGTTGCGCTGCACGATACCATGGCTGTCCCCGAGCCAGTGACGGTGCCTGAGCTTTTCGCGCCGCATGTTAGACCTGAGGGTACACTGTCAGTTAGTGTGACCACGCCACTAAATCCGTTAAGAGCCGTGATGGTTATGGTGGACGTAACGCTCGTGCCAGCACTGATTGCAGCTGGAGAACTGGCGGTGATCTGGAAGTCTGGCGCGTTGGTGATGTGAAATGTTGCTGTTGCTGTGTGGACGAGAGAGCCGCTCGTTCCCGTAACCATCAATGGGTAGTCGCCAATTGTCGCTGATTCGCACGAGACGGTGGCTGTTCCTGCGCCGGTCAAAGTGCCTAGAGTGATCGCATTGCACGTGAGTCCTGCCGGACCTGTGTCAGTAAGTGTGACTGTTCCAGCGAAGCTGTTGAGAGATGTGACTGTGATTGTGGATGGGGTGTAAGAGCCGACAGCGCCTGAAGGCGAGGTCGCAGACATTGTGAAGTCTACAAAGTTGAATGTGGCGGTAGAAGTGTGGACGAGGGATCCGCTTGTCCCAGTTACGGTCAAAAGGTAGGTTCCGGCGGTCGTGGCACTGCATGAAACGATCGCAGTTCCAGAACCTGTGACAGTGCTTGGGGTGATAGTTCCACAGGTTAGACCGGATGGAACACTATCGGTAAGAGTCACAACTCCAGAGAACCCGTTGGCCGCGGTCCCGGTAACAGTGGAGGTCGCGGACTGACCAGCGTTAACCGCTGAAGGAGAGGATGCTCCGATTGTGAAGTCGACGAAGTTGAATGTGGCAGTAGCGATGTGAACCAGCGAACCGCTGGTCCCGGTCACGGTTACAGTGTAACTGCCAGCGCTCGTTGACGTGCAGGTCAAGGTTGCCGTGCTAGAGTCTGTGATGGTGGCTGGCGCAAAGGCGCTGCAGCTTAGATTCGCTACCGCATTATCGGTCAGTGTCACTACTCCATCGAAACCATTGAGTCCGGTGACTGTTATCGTTGATGTAGCTGAAGTTCCGGCGATGACGGCTGAAGGCGAAGACGCTGCGATGGTGAAGTCTACAAAGTTGAAGGTCGCTGTTGCAGTGTGAACGAGAGTCCCGCTAGTTCCCGTCACGGTCAGAGTATATGTTCCGGCAACCGTTGCGCTACAAGATACGGTAGCTGTTCCGGTACCGGTGATGATGCTAGGAGTTATCACGCCACATGCTATCCCGGCGGACTGGGCGGTCAGGGTGACCGTGCCCGTGAAACCGTTTACAGCTGACACCGTGATGGTCGAAGTGGCTGATTGACCTGCGTTCACTGCGGAGGGCGAGCTAGCGTCAAGTGTGAAGTCTTTTGCCTGTACGACATGGTATGTGATTACGGCGGTCGCATGAGACAAGGCCCCGCTACTGGCATAGACCACGACAGTGTAATCAGCAGCAGTATTAGATTGGCAGTTTAGTGCGCTCGTTCCCGAACCGGTTACGGAAGCAAGGGCACTGCATGTGAGTCCTGGGCTCGGGAATGCCGTGAATGAAACGACTCCGCTGAAACCGTCTTGGGCAGTCACGGTGGTTGACTCGCTACAGGCAGTCCCGGTTGTGCAGTTAGTCGTAGTAGGCGTAGACGGGGCGATAGTAAAATCGGGTTTGGCTAGACTGACCTTCACTGTTAGGGTGAAATTCTGGGAGAGTGGACCACTGGTACCAGTCACATTAACCAGATCCGTCCCGGCAGGAACACTGGGGCCGACACCGATGCTTAGCGGGTAAGTGCCGGATGTCAGGCTGTTCGAGGCCGGGGTTGGGCTTAGACCCGAGGGAGAAACGGTAGATGTTGAGATAGTGCCGCTGAATCCGTTCATTGGATCGATTTGAACACTCGCAACTCCAGACCCGTTTTGGGGAACTGTGATAGTGTCCGGCACAATGTTGAGCCGGAAGCTGGCCACGTTTACGGTGAGGGTGACGTCTTGGGAGAGCAGGCCGCTGTCGCCACTAATTGTTATTGTGTAGCTGCCAGGGGCGACATCTGGATTCACGGTTATCGTGACAACAGGGTTGGTGCCTGGCCCGATAGAGACGGTGATCCCTGCAGGAGGGATCGAAGTGAAGCTAAGTGGATTCGTGAACCCTCCCGAGGGGGTCATCGTGACTGTCGATGATTTGGATTGGCCTGATGTGATGGTCAAGGATGAAGGTGAAGCAGAGAGAGTGAAGTCTGGTCCCGTGACCACGACAATTACTTTCAGCGCCTGGAAACCAGAGACACTTGATGCAGAGACTTCGACATCGTACGCACCCGGTACAGTGGAATTTACGCTGAGAGCTACGGCGGATGGGAAAGTTGTTACAAGGCTAGGACTGAGCGAAGCGTTAAGGTTTGCAGAAGAGGGAGATGCAAACATTGCAAGTGGTCCGGTAAACCCGCCGTTCGCAGAAACATTGATCGTTGCTGTCTGCGAGGTCCCGGCAGCGAGAGAAATGATGGTCTGACTATCAGATAGATAGAAGTCGCCTCCTGGAACTGGAGAGGGGACTAGGACAGATACGATGGTCCACGATGTCTGTGATCCGCTGGTGCCTGTGACGTTAACGCCATAGATTGTGCCAGGGAAGATACTAGGTGATACGGAGACCGTTACGATAGACGATTGAGAGCCTGCAACAGACGCAGAGCTGAAAGTTGCGGTAATTCCCGCCGGAGCGGTGTATGCTAAGGAGACCGATCCTGAGAAGCCATTCTCTCCTGCTAGGAAGATCGTGGAAGTGCCTGAGCCGCCTG
>Ga0070732_10000950_pt1 | contig 16358 bp, 6 predicted proteins | sample Coa_R1_5_FD_66449 | JGI IMG/M metagenome (GOLD analysis project Ga0070732, IMG submission 66449) | Surface soil microbial communities from Centralia Pennsylvania, which are recovering from an underground coalmine fire - Coalmine... | ecosystem: Environmental > Terrestrial > Soil > Unclassified ...
CCCTCTCTCCGAGAGCTCTTGGCGAGAACGCTGGAATAACGGAACAGTTTTACTCCTCCAGCGAAGAACCTCCAATCACTTTCACCCTCCACCGTTTCGAGTTGTCAAAAACAAGTATTCTTTTTTTCAAAAAATTTTCGAGCTGGTGCGCGCGGCCGAAGACAGACTGGTTTCGGCACTCCAAGCCCCAAAAACTGACCGTCTACTCGGACGCCCAGCCCACTCGTCCCACCAGATAAGGGACCCGTTTATCCTAACAAGAATCTAGTTCTTACTCAACTGAACAGTCGATTCAAGGGCGGGCGGACCCTGAACTGCCCATCTGCCTCTTCATCCTGTGCCGCAGTAGCACTATCAGTACGACGATGAGGCTGAGAGTTGCGGCTATTCCGACATACTCAAGCAGGTAGAGGGGGAACGAATTCTGCGATGTGGTCTGGGACAGGGTGATGCTCTGAGCTAGAATCGAGTTGGTGATCGTCAGACTAGTCCGAAGAGTCTGGTATCCTTGGCGCGATACTTGGAAGCTGTACACGCCAGGAGGCAAGCATGGAAAATAGGCAATACCGGTGGAGTTCGTCACTTGGTAGATCTTGGCAAGTCCCGGAGGCTGACTCGTCGAGGTAACATTGGCACCACTAACAGGGTTTCCTGAAGAGTCTTTGAGACGAAGCGCTAGGCCACCGGAGAAAGAGGTTATGCTGACAATTTCTGATACAGAGTTCGCTGGGATAGAGCTATCGTTTACCGTCAGTGTAGCAAACAATTCTCCTCTCGCAGTGTATTGGTGGGTCAACGTGGTCGCGTTTCCCCCGAGTGTATTGTCGCCGAATCTCCAGGAATACTGGTAGGGAGGAGAACCGCCTTGGACGCTGCTGTTGAAACTGATCCGGAGCGGAGAAGGAACACTGCACCCGCTAAGCGGTAAAGCGGTCACGGTGACGTTGAGCACAGGCAACTTTGTAGCGTTCATGAGGGGATAGTAGTCGACCCCCGCCGGCCCCCCGAATACGGTGCACGGATGACCACCCGTAGGACAAGGCCATGGTATGCTAGTATCCCCAATCTCATCAGTATCATTATCCAGTCCACGGTAGTCGCTCCAAAAGTTGCCTCGCGGAATATTCCCCATATCGTTCCAAACATTCCCCACCATGTCGGTGCTGTAGACTCCATACAATTGGACCCCGTTGTGGCGGATGTTGTTGTAGTAGAACTGGTTCCCAGAAGTGCTCTGTAGATAGACTCCGATCGAGTTCGACGTCGCGTTGTTCCAATCTATGTTATTGTTGACAACGAGGTTATTCGCGGATGAAATCATCCAAACTCCCGCCAGGGTATTGTTCGCAACCGTGTTCCGAGAAACAGTGTTACCAGTAGAGCCATCCCATACATCCAATCCGGACTGGGATATCCGTAGAATGTTGTTAGACACTCTATCGCCCGTCGTGTTTCCAAGATACAGATCTGCGGCGCGATTGCCCGTTACATTATTCGACTGAATGACGTTGCTAAAGCCGCCTTGCACTGCAATCCCGTAAATGTTTCCAGTTACAACGTTGTTCCTCACAACGACCAGGTTGGAGTTTGCGACAAAAGTCCCATTCCCGGGAGGGTTCAACGTAGAGACAAGTATGTTCCCGCTCACGGTCACATTTGTAGACGAAACTATCGCTAATTCGCTATCTGTAGAGTCCGAATTCCTTATGGTAAAGCCAGAGACCTCAACGTTGCTCGTCGAATTCACAAGCAAACCGGGTGTCGTGCCTCCTCCATCTATGATAGTCGACGATGCGGAGGCTCCGAGCAATGAAAGACTCTTGTCGATCGTGATGTTGCCGGCATAAGGAGACCCCGTCGAGGACACAATGATCGTGTCCCCGGGGTTGGCAGCGCTGACCGCGGCTTGGATCGTTGGATAATCTTGAGGAACATGGATCGTCGCCGGATCCGAGGCGACGACCAGATGAGGAATCTGAGGAGCTAGGAGCACGGTGAGCAGCCCCAGTAGTATGAGTGCTGATGGGAAGATTCTCAATCCTCGTTCCTCGTCTGCACTCTTTGATTATGCAATTATTCTTTGCTCAAGAATACTCGAGCATGATCAAGAACGGTTGGGCCCGGGACAAGTTCAGCCTCCCTCTATCCTATTCTCTCCAGCGACAGTTCTGAACGCTTCTGGAGGTTCGCAACCTTTTGCGATTATGATCTGGTTTTCAAGTGGATGCTTTCAGATCTATAGCAGATAACCCAGCCTGCCACGTATTACGGCGGGTTTCTTCGGATACAAGTAGCTCTCCCATGCTCAGTAACTCTTATATCCGTTCCAAAGGAAGCCCCAGTTGGATAGTCTTGAATAGACGACAATTCACTCCAATAGTACTATCACTGCTAAGCCTCATGGCAATTCTACCAGGATCGCTCATTAGCGTACACGCACAACCACCAAGTGTCTTCATCACTCCACCAGCAAACGCTGGGGATGTTGGCGGCATGTTCACCGTCTCGGTCCAAGCTAGTGACGTCGGGCTACTAGTAGGCTACGACGTGATAATCAACTACGACAACACCGTACTCAGCGCTGTCTCAGCCACCTTCAGCGGATGCGACTCGACGGGCGCGTGTGACGTCTTCAACGGACTGAACGCGTTCTCCGTCAATGCCTTCTGCAACGATCTCACCGGCTCATGCGAGTCGACCCAGAGCCTCCTCGGTGGTAACACCGTGGATCTCTCGTCCTCAAGTGGCCAGCTCTTCTCAGTGACATTCTCGGTACTCAGCGCTAACACTGCAAACATCGGCATCAGCCTAGCTAACATAGCGGCTGACGTCGGTGGATCAGTACAGCCAGTATCCGTCACGACCAGCGGCGCAACCTTCGTTGTCCCGCCGGTGTTGACGCTAGTATCGCCATATGCAACTGTTCCCAAGGCAGCATTCCACCTCAAGCACGCTGAGACCCAAGTCACCATCAGCGCAATGGTCATCTACAACTCGAGCAACGTCCGCGCAGGATTCGGCGGCGTCACCTTTGACGTCATCGCTCCCAACGGCGTTGACACTCCAGTCCAATCCAATGTTCAGTTCTTCCTCAACCCGGGCAGTAGCGGCACGGTTTCGGGAGTCTACACCTTCTCCAGCGCAGGCAATGCTCTCGGCAGATACACCATAATCGTCACTCTCGCGCGATGCGTCGACCCCAGCACTTGCGTAGCGGGCCAGTCAATCACCAGCCCAACGTTCTTCTTCGTGAAGGCATAGACACAACCTAAACCCCCAAAATCCTTTTCTTTTTTCTTTCAGCGTCAGGCAACACTGGGGACTTTGAATTGGAAATTCGACGAGCCATTCGCACCTCCTCACTCTTCGTCTTACTCCTAGTCGGAGTCCTCGCGACGCTACAATTTCCTCTCGTGCACGCGGCGAGCTTCACTGGCCCACAACAGGTCCCGATGGGAACAACTCTCTCTTCTGACAGCAAACTTCGGTTCACGGACAATGCCCCAGTAAATGGTACGGTTTTGAAACAAGATTCTCTGATCAAGTATGTAGATGCCAACTCGAACGGTCACTGGGATCCAGGAGAACCGGTCGTCTACGACACGAATAACGATGGAATCTACGAGTCGATCAAACCGATCATCGCAGGAAGCGTGTCAATTGGCACCCAGCTCAGATCCGATCCCCTAATCAAATACGTCGACATCAACACCAACAATCACTGGGACCCGGGCGAGGCCGTGGTCTATGATACCAACAACAATGGACTTTACACCAGCGGGAAACCAGTGATCGCTGGGAATCCGATAAACCCGGGAACTTCTCTGACCCTAGACAGTCATGTCAAGTTCATCGGATCCGGAACGACGTGGGCCGCGGGAAACACCGTCGTCTACGACAGCAATAAGGACAACCAGTACAGCGCATCAAGCGATCCGCATCTAAAATATGTGGACCTTAACTCAAACGGGCACTGGGACAGCGGCGAGCCCATAATCTATGACGTAAATCTGACCGGCACATTTCAGACTGGGGATCCCGTCCTATACGGAAGCGCTCCGGGTCCTGGTACTTCGTTGAAGACCGATGCAAAGATTCTATTTGTCGACTCCAACAGGAACGGCGTCTGGAATACCGGAGAAGCAGTAGTGTATGATTCCGACAGCAACTATGTCGTAGACTCAGTCGACACCATCATAGTTCCCGCTAACCCACCACTAGGCGTTTCGCTAAGTTCAGACATCAAGATCAAATATGTGGACTCTAACAGCAATAATGTCTGGGACCAGGGAGAGACTGTTGTCTACGACTCCGTAGGCATGGGCTACTACAACGCAACGATCGACCCTAAGATCGAATTCTACGACATAAACAATACAGGACAGCCCTTCCACACCGGCGACCCAGTTATCTACGACAAATTCGGCACAGGCACATACCAAACGGGAGACACGGTCATCCAAAGCTACGGCAAAGACATATCCCTCATATGCGCCACCGGCGACTGTCTCCTCACTCTTGACCACCACTTCCATTTTGTCGACACAACTCTCACCGGACACTGGCTAAATGGCGACACCGTGATCTATGACTCGGACTCTGACCACATTTACATGACTGGAGATCCTGTCATAACGGGGACTCCTCCAGCTAGCGGCACTCCACTTGTCGAACCTGTTATCTCCGGCCCGACCCCAATTGTTGGTACAGCCCTAAAATCCGATCCTAAGATCACATTTCTGAGAACGAACGGAATGGTTACTTGGAGTCCCGGCGAAGCAGTGATCTATGACAGTAACAACGACGGGATTTACGACAACACCCCAGCACCGGCCGACATTGTAATTGTAGGAACATTACCTTCCACTGGGACACTTCTTAGCGAACCCGTAATCGCGGGCCCCATGCCAACTATCGGAACCGCGCTAAAGTCAGATCCAAAACTAAAGATCGTGGACGCGGCAAAGACAGGGTTATGGAACCCAGGCCAGATCACAGTCTACGACAGCGGCGGTAGTGGGTTCTACGTCAGAGGAGATCCAGTTATTGCCGACGCATCTCCCGGCGACGGCTCCTTCCACCTCGGCGAAGTCGTAGCGTACGACAGTAACAGTGACTCGATCTTTGAAACAGGAGAACCCGTGCCGTATGGATCAGCCCCAGTCAATGGGACGAGTCTCGCCAGCGATCCTCGGGTCAAGTACATTGACACGAACAGCAATGGCCACTGGGTCTCAGGCGACACTATAGCCTACGATACGAACAATAACGGCGTCTACGATCAGGGAGATCTCATAATCACTGGCACGGCCCCGCCGTCAAGCATTTTCCTCGCGCCATCAACTGCGCTGGACAATCAAGGGCGCCTTTGGCTTTCGTGGGATGAAAAGGTCGCCGGCTCGGGCGTAGACACAACTGTATCCTTCAAAACTGGGAATGGCACAACCTGGTCTGCCAAGCAGATGGTGACGACCGGAACCAACCCAGACACTGATAGCTTCGCCACGCCGCTCGTAAATTCGACAATGATGATCCTCTGGTCCTCCAACAGGTCCAGCTCAGGGCAGATCTTCTATAGGCTATACTCGACAAGTGGGACTAGCCCATTCCCTGCATCAAATCCGGTCCAGTTGACATTCACATCATTGTATGACCATTCGCCATCAGCCGTTCAAGATAGAAACGGGAGAATCTGGGTCGCATGGACAAGAGCTAACGCCCAAGGTACGACCAGTCAGATCTACTACAAATATTTCAACGGCACCGCTTGGTCCACGGATTTTGCTCTGCCACCCGCCGTGCTGTCACGGCCCTACGAAGTGAGCCCTGATATTACCGAAACGAAAGATGGAAGGATCGTGATTGTCTGGGCCTCCAACGCGACCTCCAACTCGAACCTGAATATTTTCTATGCGACAACTAATGATACAATGACCAGTCTCCCCACGAACGGTATCCCCACCTCATCATGGTCTTCGGCGATCCAGTTCCCGTTCGGCAATACGAGCGACGAGGATGATCATCCTTCATTTCTCCAGTCGCAAGATGGGAGCTACTGGGTCTTCTTCCAAAGATCCATCACGTCGCCCGCCGCCGAGTACGTCCTGTATTCTACAGCGACGAGTCTGACCGGATCCGCTTGGTCCGGAGCATCTCAGATGTCCAGCGGTACAGATTCCTATCCTTCAGCTGTCCAAAACAGTGACCATTATGTCTGGGTTTTCTACAACAGTGTCCTCACCTCTGGATTTGGGATCGTATATGAGAAGACGACGACCCAATATGTCGGTAACGATCTTGGAGTGCGCGCCCTAACCGCACCCTCATTCATCAGATCCTACTACCCGGTCAATCTGACTTCACTCGTACAAAACTCGGGAAATTCTCTAGAATCTGCGACGCTCACACTCACCGCAAATTCGACGACACTCAACACCTGGACCGTTTCTCTAGCCCCAGGGAAGACTCAGACTTACTATTACAACTGGACTAACGCGCCATGGGGAAGATACACGATCCTTACGGCTCTCTCGAACATCTCTCCAGCGAACAGTCCAAACAACTTGGACACGAGTGTAGAGTTCTTTATGAGAATCTCTCCACCCGGAGACGCTAACGGGGACGGTGTGGTAAACATTCAGGACTTGGCACTGATCGCATTCTGCTGGCAGCAAGTTCCGGTTCAGGGAACCCTCTGCAACGGATACGTGGACGTTAACCGTGACGGGGTCATCAACATTCAAGACCTGGCCACCGCAGCGTTCTACTATACCAAAACTGTCTATCCGTAATATTCCCGATGCAGAGAGAGTGTTCCATCTACTCAATCGTCCCGCCCGCGACAGCTTGAGCAACCATGAGATTGCTCAAGGACGCCGGAATATGCGCAAGTCCTAAATTCGTCGATAAACTTCCAGCTACGAGACTCTAGAAATGAGGCTTTTCCAGATAGCCATAGTCCTAGTTTTGACCATTACAGCATTCTCTCTCTCCGGTTTGAGCAACGTCCCTCGGGCCAATGCTGCCACTCAGAGCGGCTTGAGTAGATGGTCCGCCTACGGACCTAACATGAGCAACATGATCATCAGTGTCTACAGTAGCTTCAGCTCGATGTTCAACGCTTTCACGACGGGCCAACTCGACCTGACAGATTGGCCTATTCAGCCCGCAAATCTTGGAGCGGGCGGCTTCTGCGATAGTTCTGTTAACCCGGACTATTTCTGCACCAGTCAGACTTCTGACTTTGGAATCTTCCAACTAGACATCAACCACCAAGCTAGCTTCATGGGCAAAGCACTCACGCAGACGCGAACTACAACTCCCGCCAATATCGCGAGTAGTACTGTTGGACCTAAATCAGTCTGTAGCCTTGGCTTCGGCCAACTCAACGTTATCCTCCAGAACCAGGAAACTGGAAACACCAACATCCTAGATCCTCTCAACCAGGTCAAAGCAGTCCAGACGAGTGGCTCACCGTCAGCAACGGTCTCTGATTCAGGCGGAACGACGCCGACAGGCGTTTACAAAATACCGTGCATTCTAGCAGGAACCTACACGGTCAGCACAACAGTCTACTCCGGGTCAGCACAGACCTCGATAGGCAGCACTCAGAATGACACGGTCATCTTTCGCGTCAACTGGAACAGCGTCAGTAATGTGAACCCTACCCAAGCAGGAACCGAAATAGGCCGGGCCCTTGCCCACCTGCTCGACAAGCCAAGCTTCGTTGGCTCATCGATTCTAGGTAGCTCAGCCCAATACGACGACATCCAAGCACCGCCTGCACAGGGCCTTTCAGTCCAGGGGGCACCTGCCTCTCTTCTCCCTCAGTCTGTCCTCAATCAAGACTGTCTCGAGCACACTTGGCTCAGCCCATGCCAGCCAGTATCGGCATACAACTTCGTCGCCGACAATATTGCGGGCGGAGCAGAATGGTGGACAACGAGCGGTGCAGCGGCGGGTGTCACATCGGGATACTCGGGAGTAACTGACCTAAGGGCCGCCTGTGACGATTTTGTAACCGCTGGCTTCGCAATAACACCCTCCGGAAGTACCTGTGCCGATGTTGCAAACGCTTCTACCGGAACTGTGACCCTCTCCTCCTATCCTCACCTAGTACCTACCGGCACGATCACAATGTACATCCGGACCAATGCGCCGAGAAAGGCGTTCGGCCAGATCATCGCCGACAGCATCAACTTTCTTTTTGGAACACCCAACAATGGAGGCACAGTTCTCTATGGAACTAACACTTCGCCGACCTACTTTTCGATTAGCCAGATAGCCAACATCATATTCGGCGATGGCTCCGCACCTAACGGCTGGAATATTTACACCGGCGGCTTCGTCCTCAGCCCCACACCGGATCATCTCTACTCACTCTACGATAGTAGCTTCTCGGGCGGGATCTGCGGCGGTCCAGTGGAGCAGTTTCCGAACGACTACGTCTTCTACTGCAATCCCCAATATGATACAGAGGTCGCCGCAGGCGAGTTTGCAACCTCTCTCGCGAACGCTGACGCCTTCTTCAGCAACGCCGCGCTAATCGCCCACCAGACAGTTATGACAATTCCAGTCTACAGCCTGCTCGACCAGTTCGTTGCACTGAACGGCTGGAACTATCAACAATGCACTGGCACGCCTTGTGCCAACACTGGTGCCAGCCTAGTCAACGTCCTAGGACACGGGCTTCAGATCGGCTTCCAGACCCTTCTGAACATGCGCACCGTCCCAGGATACGTCCCCAGCAATCCCATTTACACCCCGGGAGGCGGAACACCTGGACTAATACGCCGCGGATTTTCACAAAGCACCGACAACCTAAGCCCGTTCCAGGCCACAACGCTCTGGGACTTTGAAGTCATATCCCAAGTATACGACACAATGCTCAACCTCAACCCGCTTACCGGCGGCGCGAACGGGCAGCTGGTGGATTGGATGACAACAACTCATACAACTAGCTTCAACCCTAACGAGGTCTCATGCATTGGCTCTAGCTGCGTAACCGGGACGACCACGCAAATATGGCATTTGAGAAACGATCTCTACTTCCAGGACGGCACCCCCGTTACCGCCAACGATGTAGCCTACACAATAATCGCCTACAGAGACATTCCATCAGCAAACTTCGGACCCAGCGTGGCAAGCGTTGCCACCGCAACCGGCCTCGACTGCGGTCCAGGACAGGCGTGCAAGACTGTCCAGGTCAAGCTTCAGAACCAGAGCCCGTTCTATGAGCTTAACATCGGATCGCTTCCGATAATACCCCAACACATCTGGGCTCCAATCTGCGGCAACCCGCCAAATCCAGCCTCCCAATGCGGCAATCCTGGATTCGACCCGATGGCTGCAGGAATCTTCATCGGCAGCGGACCATGGGTCTGCAAGAACCTAAACACAGGCGCAATTGGAGGATCATGCACCCAGACCGCCAACGGAAATATCGGCGGTCAAGCTGTTGACGTTAACGGAAGAATCCTTCTCACCGCAAACCCGAACTATATGCGGGGCCCAACCAATCTTCAAGGAAGCAGTCTACAGAAGCTGAGCTGGGCTGACAAGAACGACGACGGCATAGTCAACATCCAAGACTTGGCAGCGGCTGCAGCCTGCTACGGACTAGGCGCGGGAAGCACCGGACCCCTCTGCTCAAGCGGCCAACAAGCCTACTGGGCCAACCCGACAATAGCCGCAGGAAGCACCGTAAACATATCCGACCTTGCTACAGTCGCATTCTACTTCGGAGCTGGAACAACAAGCCCATACCTGCCTACACAGCTGGTTGGACTTGACCCACAGGTCGACCCGTACACCATAGATCTGACAGCCCAGACAGGACCTGTAATGTACTACGAGGGAGGCATCCCAAGCTCGGGTCAACTGACAGTCAAACTAGTCGCGATATCCGGAACCCCCACTCCATCGCTTTTCACCGGCAACCTACTCACGTCGACCGGCACCCTTGTCGGAACCGCCACGGGCGTTGCAGGCTCTCCATCAAGCGTCGTCCAGTTCTCGTTCACAGGCCTAACATCAGGCACTCTCTACCAGTTCCAACTCCAATACAACGGTAGCTCACAACCGGTCTACACAATACAGATACAAGACTAGCAAACCTCGTTTACGGAAGATAGTAAGCCTGGCCAGACTCGGATCCCGGCCTCCGCGGAGGTTGACGACGACTATCTTTGGCCGGAGGCCAAATGGGCTAGCACTGTCGTGCTCGAACATCCGTCGATCAACTGCCGTTTGTGGATATTCCTATTAGATGGAATAATGATTTATGTACCGAGCGTAAGGACTCGACGCTGAATGATCATGACGGCCAAGCGTACGGCAGCGTTGCTCGTAGCAGCTATGTTCTTCGTCCTCGTGTCTAGTATGTTCTCAAACATTCCATTCTCTTCATTACTCTTGAACTCTCACGGGTCCTCCAATCCTCTCAGAATACCACAACCGGGTTTTACAGGAGTCGACCAGCTAGGCATTGATTGCGGTCTCGGGACCACGCAGGCTGTACTCAACAGTACTGGTTTTCCCGTGGCTCCAAGCGAGGTGGGTCAGTGGGAACTCGCAAACCGATGCACTTGGATAGGAGACGCAGGGCAAACGGCAACTCTCGCGAATGACGGGACTAATGAGCCTCTTGTAAACGACCAGGATGAAAGTCTGAGTTTAACAAGCAGCCACATAGGCGGAGGTTTCACCGCGAACATTGTTCTTGCCCAGAACGCTAGTTCGACGGTAGACGGTTTCGATCTACAGGTAAAATGGAACCCTGCCGTTCTTCACGCCGTAGAATTCGATCAAGGAGGATTGCCGTGGAAGTCGACAGTTCTTTTCACGCCTATCCAGACTATTGACAATGTGCATGGTGTTGCCGAGCTTGCTCAAGTTATCTCGTCTACCGTCGGCCTCAACGTCACACTTTTCCGGATGAGGTTCGATGTCATTGGAGTTGGGATCACAAGCCTCAATGTCGTGGATGGTCCGGGGGGCGGACTCACAAACCCGGGTTTCGTTATTCACAAGATCGTAGCCAGTAGCTTCGACAGCGAAACTGTATTTGATGCGACTCATAGTCTTAACTGGGAAGCGAACGTCACTGCGCCGAGCCCTCTGACTCCCGGCGCCCAGAATACTTTCTCTGCAAGTGTCCTTTGCCCAGGGTGCACAGGTCCATTCTCCTACCAGTGGCAGTTCAACAGTACAAGCACCGGACCCTTCCGTCAAGAAGCCACCGGTAACCCGATCACAGTTACGCTGCCCAACACCAACTTCCTAGGACTTAGAATGATCGTGATCGTCAAAGACTCCGCGACACCTACGCCACATAATATTACTCTTACAAGAGACCTGCCTCTGACCGTCTCAGTCCAAGGCTCAACTAGTGTCGCCGTCGGAGCTACGGCCAGCTGGACAGGGTACTGGCTTGGAGGAAGTCCATCTTACACCGCAAAGTGGAGGCTGTGTCCCGGAACCGCAATCGTCAAGACAGTCTGCTCCAACCCTGTGCCCGGATTCTCATCTTCAACTCAGAATTCGAGTCTTACCTCCGCCATCTACAACTTCGCGGGAGAATACAATGCGACGCTATCGATCACAGATACAGTCTCCCCAGTAACTTCCACAGCAACGACCAGTACAGGCTCCATACTGCTGAATGTCACCGGAGCACCACCCGCGTTCACCGTTGCGGTCACTGCCAATCCAAGCTTGCCGATTCCCGGATCATCAGTAACAATTACTGCGAACGTGGCCTACAACAACGCCTACCCGAGCAACTTCCAGTCGCCCATATTCTCGTACAACGTCGCGTTTGGCGACGGCACATCAAATACTATCGCGGGGCAGAGCGCTACCTTGACAACAATGCACTCATACTTGACGGCAGGGTCCTACACTATTCGAGTAACTGCGGAGGAGAGCAACAGCAGAGCACCATCACAGATCCAGGAAGTCGGATACTCCAGCGTATCAGTAGCTGCTCCTATTGCAGGAAGCATTAGCTCATCAACGACCTCTACCCAGACAGGACAATCCATAACATTCCAGTCATCGATCACCGGCGGAACGGGAACCTACACTTACTCTTGGGACTTCGGCGACGGCACAAGCAGCACTGTTGCCAATCCATCGCACACCTACACTTCCACCGGAACCTACAACGTAACCCTGACAGTTACCGACTCGTCCAGCAGAAGCTTCACGACAACGCAGACGGTCACAATAACCCCGACGATGACACAGACTCCTATACTCCTCTACGCAGCAATAGGAGTGCTAGCGGTAGTCGTCATAGCGGCTGCAGTGTTCTTGCTACGAAGAAGGCGCAAAGTCCCCGGGCCGCTAGGCCCGTAGACTCATCGTTTCGTGAATATCTCAACAGTTCACATCAATATTCCTTTTTAGAATCTCGAATAATCTGGCTCGGCAAATGAATTCTGGCCTTCTATCAGAAGCAACAAGTTGACGGTTCACATCTCGCATAAACTTTTAAGGGGTCTTGCCGAAAAACCATCTCAAGGATGCGCGCAAGCTCAATTGGAACGCTCATTATTCAGTGCCTCTAGCGTTATCTTCATCCTTATCGCTACGGTATTGCTTGCAGTTCTACCGGTAAGCGTCCACGCATTGAGCCCCTCACCGCCAATTATCGGCGTCTTCAGCAGCCATTATGGTAGCGCGAACATTACCGACACTTCTCTGATCGCAGGGTCGAATTTCTACGTTCAAGTGAACGTGACGAATGCGCCTGTAGCTTGGAACGGGTACGAGTTTGCCCTCTACTACGATCAACGCTACATCAACGTCGTATCCTACGACTTCACTACAGGTACTGTATTCCCGAATCCCTTTTCTTCGCCAGCCACCTACAATGGTCCAGGAGCTCTGAGACTCTCGGTGTATGACGGAGGGTCCGTCAGCGTAGACTCGGGTATGCTCGTGAATATCACATTCCAGGTCGTTAACGCAGGAGGGGTAAGCTCTCTCGTTCTAGGAGCAGGGATGACGAACCCTGGGGGATCTGCCGGCGCTCCACCGAGCATCTGTCTTAGATGTCCCGCACAATCTCCTAACTGGTCCAGGCTAATCGCGGGGCAGACCCTTATCGCGGTCCAAACCTCGGACGGATACTTCAAGAATGTGGCAAACAGTTCAGGCCCGGTAGCGTCTTTCACATATTCTCCTCTGAATCCAGCGCAGGGAGACACTATTACTTTCAATGCCACTCGCAGTTTAGATCCAGATAATTCGAACGCCGCCAATCAGGGTATTGCCGAGTATCTCTGGGACTTTGGAACAGCGACGACTGATGGTAACACGTCAACGGTCTCGCCGATCCTGGCTCACTTGTTTGCACCGTCTGGCGGTGCGGGCGGTGTCGCTCTAAACGGTAATTTCTCTGTCCGTCTCACGGTTTTAGATAGGGACAACGGCTTCGAAGGAATGCAAGTCCAGCTGTTGTCCATAGCTCCTCCCCCCAGTCACTGTGTTCAGGTCTCGGGCATTTTCGCAAAGACACAGGTCAACCCTGGCACCCCTGAAAAAGTGGGGGTCCAAGTTACGAATGCGGGAACATACACTGAGAAGTTTAACGTGACAGTCACATATGGGCCGCCCTACGTGACTCTTGCACCAGTCACAGGCCTCACCCTTGGGCCCGGGAAGATTACAACGTACCCGCTCAATATAACCACAACGAATCTTGTGCCCGCCGTCTACAACATTGCAGTCACCATCACTCTCTATGGGAATTCTAACTGTGAAGCAGGCTCAAGTGTTTCCCAGTTTGCCGTCGTGGCCCAAAACTCAGGCAACCCGGCTCTCGTCCTCGTCGGAGGAATAGTTGTCGTGATTGCGATCATTGTTGTCGCGGGTCTCTTTTTGAGAACTCGCCGCAAGCCCGAACCGGACTAACTCGTGGGCTTCCTCCGTCCTTCTCGAGGTATCTTGAGCGACCTTTTTTGGGATAATCTTAAATGGGTCTAGGGACCGAAGGACACTTTCGAAGAAAAAATGCGAGCAACTACACCAGTTCTAGCACTATTGCTATGTCTTTCAGTTCTTATGGCTCTACCTTCCATTGTTACTCTTCCAAAGGTCTACGGTGCGACTCAGAGTGGTCCTACTCGATGGTCCCCGTTTGGTCCTCAGGAGCAGAACTTGATCATCACGGTCTACGGCGATTTCCAGTCCATGTTCAACGCTTTCACAACTGGCCAGGTCGATATTACTGACTGGCCGGTTCAGCCTGCGAACCTTGGAACGGGAACTTCTGCCGCGTTCTGTGACAGCTCGTTCAATCCTGACTACTTCTGTACAACACCAACCAGCGAGCTAGGAATATTCGATCTGCAGATCAACTCATTCGCAAACGTGTTGGGTACGTCCCTCACGACCTCGAGAACCACTGTAGCTTCCTCTGCAACAACTGGAGCTACTGCTGCAGCGTGCAGCAGCGGATTCGGCTCACTAACCATCACCTTGGAGAACCAGGAGACTGGCAACTCCATCGTCAAAGACCAGTACAACACCGTGACGGCTGCAAACCAGCCCAGCGGCTCGCCGTCCTCGACAGTATCCGATGCAGGCGGCGCAACTCCTACTGGAGTCTATAACATTCCATGCATTCTAGCCGGATCGTACAAGCTCAGCTCAAGCATCTACGGTGGTGCTCCATCAGTCACTATCTCGAGTGGGCTGAACACCCAAGTCGTTTACAAAGTCAACTGGAACAGCATCAGCGGCGTGAACACCGCCCCAGCAAGAATAGCGTGGGGCTCTGCTCTAGCTCACATGCTTGATGTCCCAGCCTTTGTCAGCGACTTCTTCGGTAAAGCAGCTTGCCCGGACAACACCTTCAACCCAGGAGACAACGCGCCAAACTGCACACCCTCACCACTAGTCGGACCACAAACAACTCCTGCCGAATGGACAGCGGCTGACTGCCAACTGGGCAATCACCAATGGGCAGGATCTCCTTGTCTCGGCGGCGCTGATGTGTCTGCATACAATTTCGGCACTGACAGTATTTCGGGCGGAACCCTCTGGTGGCAAGTAACCGGAACAGGAATTACTCCTGGTAAAGGCTACTCTGGTCACAACGACCTTCGGGCCGCTTGTGACGACCTTGTCACAATGGGTCTTTCGCTTGCACCATCAGGCTCTAACTGCGAGAATGTTGCGAATGCACTAGGCAACGCGACTCTTGCAGGCGCAGGCTACACGCTCTCGAACTATCCACACGTAGTCCCATCTGGCAACATCATCTTCTACGTCAGAACCAGTCCTGGACGAAAGCAGTTCGGCACCATCCTCACTGACACTCTAAACGCTATCATGGGCACCCCATCCAGCAACGGCGGCGGCACTGTTTGTTACGGTGTATGCCCCAACTCTGCACCAGCCTACTACACAATCGGACAAATAGCCCCCATCATATTCGGTGACGGTCCAGTTTCAGCCGGTGGATCAGGTCCAAACGGATGGAACCTCTACACCGGAGGCTTCACTCTAGCAAGCCTACCTGACAACACCTACGGACTGTTCAACACCAATTTCAGTGGTGGAACATGCTTTACACCCAGCTCAAGCACACCGCCAGCACAAGCGCAGCCCAACAACTACGTATTCTTCTGCAACCCACAATTGGACACTGACACGTCTGCAGGCGAGTTCGGTACAAGCGCTACTGTCGGTCCACTCTTCCGTCGAGCAACCGTCGACGCGTTGAACAATGCTGTAGACGTTCCGGTCTACAGTGGAGTTGACACGTTTGTCGAGCTTAACGGATGGAACTTCCAGCAGTGCACCGGATCACCATGCGCCAACACCCAGTCTAGCATCGTGAGCACGATAGGTCTAGGAACCGAGACTCCGTTCGCCGTCATGCTGAACGCGAGACAAGTTCCAGGCTACGCACCCAGCAGCACCACCTTCACACCAGGTGGCGGCAACCCGAACCTCATTCGGTACGGGTTCTCACAGACAACAACCCAGCTCAGCCCGTTCCAGTATACGACGGTCTGGGAGGCTAATGTCGTGACTCTGGTCTTCGACTCGATGCTTAACGTAAATCCACTGACTTACGTCGGCGCTGGACAGCTCAGCGACTGGCAGACCACTAGCCACACATCCACTTTCAGTTCAACAGCCACGTGCAGTAGTCCAGGCACCGGTCCGGTGACAGGTTGTACGACCCAGATCTGGCATTTGAGGAACGACCTCAAGTTCCAGGACGGTAACCCTGTGACTGCGAACGATGTCGCCTACAGCATATTGTCTGAACGGGATGTTCCATCTGCAAACCTCGGTCCTACGGTGGCCAACGTGGTCAGCGCTCAGGGCCTTGACTG
>Ga0070732_10000951_pt1 | contig 16357 bp, 16 predicted proteins | sample Coa_R1_5_FD_66449 | JGI IMG/M metagenome (GOLD analysis project Ga0070732, IMG submission 66449) | Surface soil microbial communities from Centralia Pennsylvania, which are recovering from an underground coalmine fire - Coalmine... | ecosystem: Environmental > Terrestrial > Soil > Unclassified ...
GTTCCTGGGAGTGCGCTCGCCGGGCACCGCCTACGTGCTGCTGCACCACTACATGGGCGAGATCGACGGCTCGTACCGCGCCTGGGGCCTGCCGAAGGGCGGCACCGGCGCGATCGCCGAGGCGATCGCCGGCGCCGCCCGCGCGCTCGGCGTCGAGATCCGGCTGGGCGCGCCGGTCGAGCGGCTGCTGATGAAGCAGGGCCGCGCCGCCGGCGTCGTGCTCGAGAACGGCGACGAGATCGCGGCGAAGGTCGTCGTCTCCGGCGTCGATCCGAACCGCACCTTCCTGCGGCTGGTCGGGGAAGAGCACCTGGAGCCCGAGTTCGCGAAGCAGGTCAAGCGCTTCAAGATGCGCGGCTCCTCGGGCAAGGTGAACCTGGCGCTCGACGCGCTGCCGGAGTTCGCCTGCCTGCCCGGCGTCGGCCCGCAGCTGCGCGGCGACATCACCATCGCGCCGTCGATCGAGTACCTCGAGCGCGCCTACGACGACGCCAAGTACGGCGCCTTCTCGCGGCGGCCGTTCATGGACATCGTCATCCCCTCGCTCACCGATCCGACGGTCGCGCCGCCCGGCAAGCACACGATGTCGATCTTCGTCCAGTACGCGCCCTACAAGCTCAAGGAGGGAGCGGCCGACTGGCCCCGCCAGCGCGAGGCCTTCGGCGACGCGGTGATCGACACGCTCGCGCAGTACATGCCGAACCTCCCGGGGCGCATCCTCCATCGCCAGGTGCTCACCCCCTGGGACCTCGAGCAGGTCTACGGCCTGACCGAGGGCAACATCTTCCACGGCGAGCTGTCGCTCGAGCAGCTCGCCTTCCTGCGCCCGGTCCCCGGCTGGAGCCGCTACCGCACGCCGATCGGCCACCTCTGGATGTGCGCCTCGGGGACCCATCCCGGCGGCGGCATCATGGGCGCCCCGGGCGCCCTCTGCGCGCGCACGATGCTCCACGCGCGGGCGGTCTAGGCGATGGCGTCCCCGGTCACGGCGTGGACACGACCCTCATGACCCTCGACGCGATCGTCATCGGCGCCGGACAGAACGGCCTCGCCGCCGCGGCGCGGCTCGCCGGCGCGGGGCGGCAGGTCACCGTCGTCGAGCGGCGGGGCGAGGTCGGCGGGCTCGCGGGCGCGGTCGAGATCCACCCCGGCTACCGGGTGCCCGGCATCCTCCACGACGAGGGGCGCGTCTCGCCACGCGCCGCCGCCGCGCTCGGCCTCGAGCGGCACGGCCTGGCCTGGCGCGAGGCGCCGCCGGTCTTCCTCGCCGAGGCCGGGGGCCCGGGCATCCTCGTCCCCGGCGCCGGCGCGGCGGCGGCCGGCGAGATCGGCGCCCGCTCGCACCGCGACGGCGCGGCCTGGCTCCGCTACCGCGCCTTCCTCGACAGGCTCCGGCCGCTGCTCGACTCGGTGATGAGCGCGCCGCCGCCGCCGCTCTCCCCGGCCTCGGCCGGCGACCTCTGGGAGCTCGCCCGGCGCGGCGGGAGGCTCTGGCGCCACGGCCGCCGCGACACGCTCGAGCTGCTGCGCGTCGCGCCGATGTGCGTCGCCGACTACCTCGACGAGCTGTTCGAGACCCCGCTGCTCGTCGCGGGTCTCGCCGCGCCGGCGGTGATCGGCACCTGGGCCGGCCCCTGGTCGGCCGGCACCAACACCAACCTGCTGCTCGCCGAGGCCGTCCCCGGACGCCGCCTGGCCGGCGGACCCGCGGCGCTCGTCGCCGCTCTCGAGCGCGCCGCCCGCGCCGCCGGCGCCGAGATCCGCACCGCGGCCGAGGTCGTCCGCCTGCACGTCGACGACGGCCGCGCGGCAGGAGTCACGCTCGCCTCGGGCGAGCGGCTCGACGCCGCCACGGTGATCGCCACCTGCGATCCGAAGCGAGTCTTCCTCGAGTTGATCGCGCCCGGCACCCTGCCGATCCGCATCGAAGAGGAGTACCGCCGCATCCGTGCCCGCGGCACGGCCGCGAAGGTCCACCTGGCGCTCGCCGGTCCGCTCGAGCTCGCCGCCCGCCCCGGGCAGGCCTTCGAGCAGATCCGGATCGGCGGCGCCCACGTCGACGACCTCGAGCGCGCCTTCGACGCCGTCAAATATCGCGAGGTCTCGCCCTGCCCGCATCTCGAGATCCGCGTCCCCAGCGTCGCGGACCCCGGCCTCGCACCCGCCGGGCACCACGTGGTGTCGATCCTCGCCAGCTACGCGCCGCACGACGTCGCCGGCGGCTGGACCGAGGAGCGCCGCGCCGGCCTCCTCGAATCCGTGCTGGCGACGCTCGAGCGGCACGCCCCGGACGTGCGGAGCCGCATCGTCGCCCAGCAGCTGCTGACGCCCGCCGACCTCGAGGCCCGCTACGCCCTGACCGGCGGCCAGCTCCATCACGGCGAGCCGGCGCTCGACCAGCTGCTGGTGATGCGGCCGGCGCCGTCGGCAGCGCGCTACGCCACCTCCGTGCCGGGCCTCTACCTGGGCGGCAGCGGCAGCCACGGCGGCGGCGGCGTCACCTGCACGCCCGGCCTCCTCGCCGCGGCGGCGGCGCTCACGCGCTGACCCGGGTCACTCCCATCGCTCCCCCGACCAGGTACCGGGGAGTCGAGGTCAGTGGCGCTTGCTCTCGAGCTTGGCGATCTCGATCTTCAGCGCCGCCAGCGAGGCGGACACGTCGCCCCACTCTCGCAAGTGCTCCTCTGCCTGCCTGGCTGCCGCTTTCATTTGAGCGAGATCGCCGGAAGCCGCAGCTTGCTGAATCGCCGTTCCATAAGGCAGTATCATGAGGTCATCCTTTCTCGCAGATCCGCAACGCCTTCGCCGGCCGGGCCCGCTCAGCTCGCCAGGACCGCCCCATGGCGAGCAGCCGGCGCGACCGCGGTCTTCTCATGGAGCTCCCGAGCTGCTGACGCCGGCTCCGCGCGCCTGGTCGATCAGCTGCTGGACCTCGGCGATGAGGGCTTCGCGCCGCTGCGTGTCCGCCGCATGAGCGGCAGCCGCCGCCGCCACGTCGCAGCCGCAGAAGGGGCAACGCGCCTCGCCGGGCCAGTGGTGACAATCGCATTCGTGGCAGATCTCGAGCCTTGGCGGGATCTCCCCTTCGACGCGACGATCCGCGGCGTGGCCGGCGCCAGGCGAGGGCCTGCCGAGCTGTACGAGCCGGCCTGACTGCAGCGGCATGGCCGCTTCCCTCGCGCCGCTTCCCGCCGGCTCCTCGCGCCCCGGGATGGGCTCCAGAATCAGCTCGAACTCGCCGATGGCGAACGAAGCCTCGGGCGCCTCCTTCGTCTTCACCACCCGTTCCCTCATCCCCTGCTTCTCGAGCTCGAGCGCCCGGTGGTGGCAGTAAGGGTTGTTTCCCGGCCGGCCGAAGAGGGAATCGGCGGTCCAGGTGCAGCCCCCGCGGCAAACCTCGGCGTAGTAGCAGCTCCGGCAGAAACCCCACAGGCTGTCGATCGTCCTCAGGCGGCCGAAATGCAGGGCCTCGCTGTGCTGCCAGATGTCCGCCAGCGAGAGGTCGCGCACGTTCCCGCCGGCGTACCCGGAGGTCGAGAGGGAGGGACATCCCTTGACCGTGCCGTCCGACTCCAACCCGATCGCCGTCTGGCCGGCGGTACAGCCTGTCCAGTGCAGCGTGTCCAGCTCCTGGTTGCGCCAGATACTCTCGAAGGGACCGAAGTAGCCGATGTTGTTGCCCACCACCATCAGCAGCCCGCGATCGAGTCCCTCGTAATACAACCTGGCAAGCAGCGGCATCAGCTCGAGCAGTTGGTAGGGCTGGAGGAGCAGCTGGTCGTTGTCCACCGCGTTGCCCATCGCCACCGTCAGCTGGATCTGCCAATGCGTGGCGCCGGCCGCGATGATGCGATCCATGACCTCCGGCAGCTGCTCCATGGTGCGGGAGCCGATCTGGGTGTTGACGCTGGTGCGCAAGCCCGCTGCCTTGGCGCGGATCAACGCGTCGATCGCCATCTCGTAGGAGCCCGGCACCCCGCGTAGCTGGTCGTGGAGATCCGGCAGCCCGTCGATCGAGACGCCGAGACCCTGCAGGCCGGCCCCGACCGCTTCCTCGAGCCGCCCGTCCGTCAGGTTGCGGGCACCCGTCTGGATCGCGCAGTACATGCCGTGACGGCGGGCGGCGCGGATGATCTCCGTCCAGTCCCGGCGCAGGTAGGCTTCGCCACCGATGAGCGTCAGCTCGCGCGTACCCAGGCGGGCGAGCTGCTCGACGACGTCGAGGCACTCCTCGGTGCTCAGCTCGTTCGGCCGTGGCCTGCCAGCCCGCGACCCGCAGTGCTGGCACTTGAGATTGCAGGCCAGGGTTATTTCCCAGACCACGTGGACGGGGACGTACCGGCGCCGATCGTCCACGGTCCGGAGCCGGGCGGGGCGACGAGGGGTCTCGCTCACTGTGCACCTCCTCTTCTCACGCGATGTCGGCGGGGTGGCGCGGCGGCGCGCGGCTGCGAGCCCGGACGCGAGGCCGGCGGGCGGACCTCGAGGGCCCGCCCATCCCCCTTACGGCGAGTCGAGGTCAGTGGCGCTTGTGCTCGAGCTTGGCGATCTCGATCTTCAGCGCCTCCAAGGCAGCGGAGACGTCGCCTGCCTCCTGCAGGTACTCCTCCGCTTGCTTGGCGACCGCCTTCATGCGCGCGAGATCGCCGGACGCGCACGCTTCCTGGATTCCTACGCCATACAGAATGACGATCATCTCATCCTCCTCTCATGCCGGCTGGGACCTCGAGTGCGCCTGGGCTCCGGGGGCTGGCGCTCAGGCCGGTCTCCAGAGTCTCAGCCGCGTTTCTTCTCGAGCTTGGCGATCTCCAGCTTCAGGGCCGCCAACGAGGCGGAGACGTCGCCCCACTCTCGCAGGTGCTCCTCCGCCTGCCTGGCAACCGCCTTCATCCGCGCGAGATCTCCCGAAGCCACGGCTTCCTGGATCGCCGGTCCATACATGACTTGCGCCATGACGCCCTCCTTCCTCGAGCCTGGGACCCTTCGCAGGCTCCGTTGAGACTCCAACTCCCCAGATCGAGAGGCCCGACAGGCTTCTCGATGACCATGAATTCCTATGCTACCATCCCTTAGCGTACTGTCAACAGCAACGCGCTGGCAATGTCCTCCTCTCGCCACCGTGGCATCGGCCAACCACAGAGCCTCGGCGATCTGCGCCGCCACGTCGCGTGTCTCCACGCGACCGATGAGCCGATCGCGGACGCCGACCTGGATGCCCGGATCGGCCTCCGAATCGGAGCCGATGGATCGGCCCGCTCCTGGCTCGATCTGCTGGTCGCGTACGGACACCACCGGATCGATCAGGCAGACCTCCCGTACTCGCTCTTCCGGGTGCTGTTCCGCCGCCTGGAGGTGCCGGCAGGAGAGGTCTTGTTGGATCTGGGGAGCGGTTACGGGCGGATCGCCTTCTACGGCGCCCTGCTGCGAGAGACACGGGTCCATGGCATCGAGCTCGTGCAGGATCGGGTCGACGAGGCCCTGCGTGTCCGCGAGCGCCTCGGCCTCGCGCAGCTCGAGTTCACGTGCGGGAACGCGGTGACTGCGCCATGGCCCGAGACCCGCTGGTACTGCGTGCTGAACTCCTTCTTGCCCTCGGTCTTGCCCGCGGTCGTGTCGCGGTTACGGCGGTCCGCACGCGGCCGCCGGATCGTCATCGCATCGATCTCGACCTCCAACCTCGTGTTCGCGGATCAGCCCTGGCTCGCCGAGTTGCCGCCGGTTGCCGAGCCGTGCGATTCCCTCGGTTTGCGGCTCTTCGCATCTTGAATGGAGTGGTTCCTCCACGATCCGCACATCACTACGCTGCGCTTGGCTCCACCAGGAATGGACGCCCTCTGAGATCCGGCAGCTTCTCCACGCCGGTGGTGTAGGCACCGAAGGAGTTGCTCCCCTCCTGCACGAACACCACGAGCCACTCACGGACGAGATCCGAGGTGAGCGCATCGCCGGTGCGCAAGCGGTCGAACAGCGCGGCGATGTCTACAGGGGATATGAACGCACCCCAATCCTCGCCGGAGGCGGCAAGGCCTTCCCGATCGACGCCCTGGCTGTTGACGAACCGGAGGCGGCGCTGCTCGTAGGCCATCGCGCCCCGGACGAGCTCGCCCTGCCATTCCTCTAGGTTCGGTTGGAGAGCGAGCCATCCTTCCAGCCTCGGATGCAGCTCCCGCCAGGCGGGCCAGGGGCTTCCGGGCTCGGCCTCGACCTCTTTCCGGGAAATGCCACCCATCCGATCGACCACGGCATAGAAGGTGGGCACCAGGTTCCCCCCGGACAGCCGGCCCATGACGGCGATCGTCAACGGGGCGAGATGAATGCCGTGCGTGAAGAACATCTCGACCTGCGCCATCTGGGCGAAGGTTCCCGCCGCAGTGTGGGGCGCGAAGTAGCCGGCGAAGAACTCCGGGTCCGCCTCGATGGCGGAGACGTCCGCGTCAGGCACTTCGAGGAAGGGGTACTCGATGCGCAGCGAGTCGAGGTCGAAGCGAGCCGGCAGCCCGGCCCGGGAGAGCGGCGCGGGCGGCCAGGTCCGGAGGCGGTGGAACTGGACGATCCCGGCGCCGAGCAGCTTGAGCTCAGCGCCCATCGTCACTGTCGCAGAGAGCTCCTCCGGCGTCTCGTCAGGAAAGCCGATGACGAACGAGCAAGTGGAGGCAATCCCGAGATTCGCGAGCCCGGTGATGGTGGACACCACACCCTCCCGCTTGAGGCCCTTGAGCATTTGTTTCTGCAGACGCGCCGAAGCGGATTCGATGCCGAAGAACATGGCCCAGCAGCCCGCCGCCTTCATCTTGGGAAGCAGGCCGCGCAGGTCGATGTCGGTGCGGTGATTCGCCATCCATTCGATGGGCAGCCGCGACTCTCGGATGGCTTCGCTGAGCTCCTCCACGTAGTTCTTGTCCACGGTCAGCAAGTCGTGCACGAACATGAACCCGTTGTAGCCGAACTCCTCATGGAGATAGCGGATCTCCTCGAGGAGGGTGGTGACCGGCTTCACGCGGTACCGGCGCTCCCAGAAAGGGGCCGTCGCGCAGAAGCTACAGGAAAAGGGGCATCCCCGCCCGGCTTCGACGTAGATGGTCCGGCGGGCCGCGCCGGCCGGAATGGTGCGCGCGTAGCGGCCGACGTCGATGCAGTCTTTCACCACCGGCCAGACCGCCGGAATCTGGGCGAGGTCAAGCAGGCCGTCGGAAGAGTTCTGGCGCCCCTCGCCGTCCGCACGGTGGCACAGGCGCGGGATGTCGGTCACGCCGGCGCCACGCGACAAGGCGTCGAGCAGGCTCGCGAAGGCGGCCTCACCTTCACCCTCGATGGCGTAGTCGAGAGTGGGGATGCGCCGGAGCGAACGGGCGGCCAGCGCGCCGAAATGCGAGCCGCCTCCGACGGTGACGATCGAGTCGTCACAGTCCTTCACCAGGCGCGTGAGGCGCTCCGCTTGCAGGCTGTTGTTGAACATCGAAGTGACGCCGACGACGTGCGGCGCGAAGTCTCTCACCGCTCCTTCCAGCAACGCAGGGTAGCTCTCCCGCGGCGACGGCAGCCCCTTCACGGCGAGGTCGAGGTCACAGATCGATACCTCGTGACCCTTGCGGATCAACCACGCGGCCAGCGTCGAGAGGCCGAGCGGCGGGCTGACCTCGAGATTGGTGCTGAGGGGTGGCTGCGTCAGGAGGACTCGCACTGGCATGCTCCTCGCGAACCGCAGGATGTGGTCCTGGAACCACGACTGCTCCAGGTGCCGGCTCAACCAGGCGCCTAGCTAGACGGCGGCGGCTAAGAGATCTTCGATTGATCCGCCGTTAGCCGTGGAACGAACTCGGGAGCGACGAAGATGACGTTGATCGGGGGCTTCCTGTGGATGAGGCCCGGGTCCAAGATGGCCTTCAGGTCGAGGTCGCCGGCGATGCCATGGGTCGTCACGGCCTCGACGGTCGCCCGTTCCTTGAGTAACACCTGCACGCCGGTCTCTCCCCCTTGAGAGGCCCCGTGCAGCACCCCGGCGATCGCGCCGGCCGGGATGCGCACGATCTCGCGGTCGTTGCCGCGTTCGACGCGGACCTCGAGCGCTCTGCCGTGTCCTTCCGATCCCAGCGCCTTGGCGACCTCATCGGGGACGTAACCGATCACCGCATGCGTTGTCTTAGTGCTCATCGGCTCCTCCTGCGAGCGAATCAGAATGCCCGCGAACCCGAATCTAAGCTTACCTGAATTTCACAATCGCTGCAACAATGTATAGGCGCAGCCATATGCGAATATCTGCATGTCTCGCATCTGGGAGGGGCAAGATGAGCGTGCGGCTCAGCCCCCGAGCACGCTGCCGCCGTTGACGCTCAGGACTTCGCCGGTGACGTGGCGGGCGAGCGGCGAGGCGAGGAAGACCACCGGGCCGGCGATGTCGTCGGGGGTGGCGATGCGGCGGAGCGGGATGCCGGCCAGCGCCGCTTCCCGCCCGGGGCCGGAGAGCGCTTCGGCGGTCATGTCGGTGTCGACCCAGCCGGGAGCGACCGAGTTGACCCGCACGCGCGGCGCCAGCTCGACCGCCCACGAGCGGGTGGCGGCGATCATCGCCCCCTTGCTGGCGGCATAGGAGCTGTAGCCGGGCTCGCCGCGCTGGCCGGCGGTGGAGGTCAGGTTGACGATGTTGCCGTCGGCCGCCAGCTCGAGCAGCGGCAGCGCCGCCGCGGCGCAGGTGAACTGGCCGGTGACGTTGACCGCCAGCGTCTCGTCGAGGACGGTGCCGTCGAGGTCGCCGAGCGGGCTCGGGACCCAGATGCCGGCATTGTTGACCAGGACGTCGAGCGCTCCCCACTCGGCGGCGACGAAGGCGAACATCGCCCAGACGGCGGCGGGGTCGCGCAGGTCGCACCGTCGCGCCAGGTGCGGCGGCGGGTCGCCGGCGGCGCCCGGCCCGGAGCACAGGCCGCGCAGCTCCTCGACGAGTGCCGTGGCGCGGTCCTCGCGGGACTGGTAGTGGACGAGCACGGCGGCGCCGGCGCGGGCGAACAGGCGGCAGCACGCCGCGCCGATGCCGCGGCTGCCGCCGGTCACCAGCACCCGGCGGCCGCCGAGATCGATCACTGGACGGACTCGACCAGCATGGCGATCCCCTGACCGCCGCCGATGCAGGCCGAGGCGACGCCGGTGCCGCCGCCGCGCCGGCCGAGCTCCTTGAGCAGGGTGATCAGCAGCCGGGTGCCGGAGGCGCCGAGCGGGTGGCCCAGAGCGATGGCGCCGCCGTTGACGTTGAGCTTGTCGACGTCGAGCTGCAGCTCGCGGATCACCGCCAGGATCTGGCCGGCGAACGCCTCGTTGATCTCGAGCAGGTCGAGGTCGCCGAGGTCCATGCCGCTCTTGGCGAGCACGGCGCGGATCGCCGGGGCCGGCCCGATACCCATGCGCGACGGCTCGACGCCGACCACCGACCAGCCGAGGATGCGGCCGAGCGGCTTCCAGCCCCGCTCCTCGGCATGCTCGGCGGTCGTGAGCAGCATCATGGCGGCGCCGTCGACGATGCCGGAGGCGTTGCCGGCGGTGACGAAGCCGTCCTTGTCGAAGGCCGGCGGCAGCGCGGCGAGGTCCGCCATGGTGCTGTCCGGGCGCAGGTGGTCGTCGCGCTCGATCAGCTTCGCCTTCTTGCCCTTGCCGACCTCGACCGGCACCACCTCCTCGGAGAGCTTGCAGCTCGCCCAGGCGGCGCCGGCGCGCCGCTGCGAGAGCAGCGCGAACTCGTCCTGGTCGGCACGCGAGATGCCGTAGTCGCGCGCCAGGTTGTTGCTGGTCTGGGCCATGTAATAGCCGCAGTAGGAATCGAAGAGCGCGACCATCAGCAGGTCCTCGAGCTTGCCCTGGCCCAGCTTGAAGCCGCGCCGGGCGCCCCAGATGACGTGGGGGGTCTGCGACATGTTCTCCATGCCCCCGACCAGGCAGGTGGTGGCGTCGCCGGTCAGGATCGCCTGCGCGCCGGAGATCACCGACTGGATGCCAGAGCCGCAGAGGCGGTTGACGGTCAGCGCCGGCACCTCGGTCGGCAGCCCGGCCTTGAGCGCCACGTGACGCGCCCCGTAGATGGCGTCCGGCGAGGTCTGCAGGGCGTTGCCGATCACCGCATGGTCGATCTCGCTGCCCTCCACGCCCAGACGGTCGAGCAGAGTCCGCGCCGCATGGGCGGCGAGGTCGATCGCCGAGACGTCGGCGAAGGGACCGTTGTAATCGATCATCGGGGTGCGCACCCCGTCGACCAGCACCAGGTCACTGATATTCATCGGCGATGTGCCTCCAGAGTCAGGGTAAACAGAGTCCGTCGTCGTCAATCGTCGTCAGTCGTCGTCGGCAGCGGCAGCGGCAAGGCCCGCGCCGTAGCAGCGTGAAAGCGCCGCCGCCAGCGGTTCAGGTTGGTCGCCGGGTCGACACGGTGAGCGAGCAGCACGAAGACCCGCGATCGATGCGGGTCGATCCACAGGCTGCCGCCCGCGAAGCCGGTGTGCCCGAAGGAGCCCGCCGAGAGCGCCGGCCCCCCACCTCCGCCACGCGACCGGCGCCGCCACCAGCCGAGGGCGAAGGGTCCACCGCCGGCGACGGCTGCGGCAACGTCCTCCCTGTGCAACAGCAGGCGCGGCTGCAGCCATTCCGCACCCAGCCTCCAGAGAGCCGCGGCCGTGCCGAAGAGGCCGGCAAAGCCCCACAGCACGCCATCCGCCAGGCCGGGGGCCGGAGGCGGAGTGGCCAGCCCGGCCAGGAAGCGTGCGTTGCCGTCCTGCGGCAGCCCGACGGGTGGCGGCGGCAGGAGCGGCGCCGCGATCCCCTCCCGGGCCGCCAGCTCCACCTCGCGCCCCGAGCCCATCCGCGACTCCGCCACCTGCGGCAGCTCCCCGGGGACGGCGGCGATCGAGCCCCCCAGACCGAGCGGCGCCAGCACCTTCTCCTCGACCAGCGCCGCGAGCGGCCGGCCGAGCGCCCGCTCCGCCGCCAGGCCCCACAGCAGGTAATCGAGGTCGCTGTAGGTGCCCGCGCGAGCGCCGAGCAGGGAGCCGGAGAGCAGCAGCGCCTCCACCTCGGCAAGCGACCGGCAGCGGGCGTAGAGCGGCGTCCAGCCCACCAGCCCGGAGCGGTGGCGCAGCAGGTCCGCGAGCGGCAGTGCCGCCAGCCGGCGGTCCGTGCCGCCGAGCACGTCGCCGATCCGCGTGCCGAGCGGCAGCTCGCCGGCACGGTCGAGCAGCAGGGCGAGCGTGGCGACGAAGGGCTTGGTGAGCGAGCCATAGTCGAACCAGGTCGCCGCCTCCACCCGCCGTCCCGCCGGCGGCCCGCCGCGCGCCCAGCCCGCCGTCCGGCTCCACTCCAGCTGCCGCCCGCCGCCGGCCAGCGCCACCGCCGCCGATGCGGCGCCGGAATCGACCAGCGAATCCACCAGGCGCTCGAGCGCGCTCATCGCCTTGGGATTGCTCCCGGCAGGCGGCCGCGCCTCTACTTGGCTCCTGCCCTGCTCCATCTCGATCTCGTCCGTCATCACCGGTCACGATCTTATCAATGGGCTCCGTTCGCCTCCAACCGAGCCCAGTGGGCGCATGGCGACGATCGTTCACATTCCAGGTTTCTTGCGAGGCGCGGCAGTGGTACGATCCGTTCGATGAGTGCTTTCGTATCCTTGCCGTCCGCGCCATTCTCGCCTGCCGTCAGCTCGATCGAGAGGAAACGTCATGGAAATTGCGTCCAAGTCAGTAAGGATGACCGTCGACGACCTCCGCCGTCTTCCCGACGACGGCCTGCGTCACGAGCTGATCGACGGCGAGCACTACGTGAGCCCGGCGCCCAGGACGAAGCACCAGCGAATCTCCGGCCGGATCTTCGGCCAGATCTTCATCTACCTGAAGGAGCATCCGCTGGGAGAGATCTACTACGCCCCGCTCGATGTCGTGTTCAGCGAGATCGATTGTGTCGAGCCCGACCTGCTCTATGTCTCGCACGAGCGTGCGGCCCGGCAGACGACCGAGGACTACATGGAAGGAGCTCCCGACCTCGTGATCGAGATCCTGTCTCCGTCGACGAAGCATGTCGACCGTGGCGTCAAGTACCGACTGTATGACCGCTTCCAGGTACCTGAATACTGGATCGTCGATCCAGAGAATGAACAGGTAAAAGTGTACCGGAGGGAGGAGGAGGGAGGACTCCTACTGAGCGCAGAGTTATCTCGCCGAGAAGGTACATCGGTACCGCGGCTCTCCACTCCTCTCCTCCCCGGGTTCGAGCTCTCGCTCGACGAGATCTTCGAATGAGGAGCTTGCGCATGGGGCATGGAGAAAATACGTCTTCTCCAGTAAGGCTCACCTATCAAGACCTCCGCCGTCTGCCCGACGACGGCATGCGTCACGAGCTGATCGACGGCGAGCACTACGTGACCGCGGCCCCCCGACCAAAGCACCAGCGAGTCTCCGGCAGAATCGCTCTCCGCGTCGGTATGTACTTGGAGGAGCACCCGTTGGGCCGCGTGTACTACGCGCCTCTCGACGTGGTCCTGACCGATTTCGACTGCGTCGAGCCCGACCTGCTCTACGTCTCGCGCGAGCGCGAGCAACGACAGATGACGGAGGATTACCTGGAGGGCGCGCCCGACCTCGTGGTGGAGATCCTGTCGCCTTCGACGAAGCGCGTCGACCAGGGCGTCAAGCTTCGCCTGTACGAGCGTTTCCTGGTGCAGGAGTATTGGATCGTCGACCCGGAGAAGGAGACGGTCAGCGTCTACCGGCTCCAGGACGGCCGCCTGCAGCTCGGCGATGAGCTGCTCCGCCAGGGAGGCCCCTCCGTTCCGGTTCTCTCCACTCCCCTCCTTCCCGGTCTCGAGATCCCGCTCGACAAGATCTTCGATTGAGGCCCAGCAGGTATTCCGCCATGGAAAATCCGTCTTCTCCAGTAAGGCTCACCTACGCGGACCTCTGCCGTCTGCCCGAGGACCGCCTGCGGCACGAGCTGATCGACGGCGAGCACTACGTGACCGCGGCACCGACCTACAGACACCAGCGCGTCGCCATGAACGTGGCGGGCATGCTGTTCATGTTCCTGCGCGAGCATCGCCTCGGACACGTCTACATGGCGCCCTTGGACGTGCTGTTCTCGGAGCACGACGTCGTCGAGCCCGACGTGCTGTACGTCTCGGAGGAGCGCCTGCGGAACCAGCAGGAGGAGCGCTACCTCACGGTCACTCCGGACCTCGTCGTCGAGGTCCTGTCGCCCTCCACGAGGCACGTCGATCGCGGCGCCAAGCGCGGCCTCTACGAGCGTCGAGGCGTGCCAGAGTACTGGTTGATCGATCCGGCGCGCGAGACGGTCCAGGTCTTCCGGCAGGAGAGTGGGCGTTTCGAGCTCGCCGCCGACCTGGTCCGCCGGCGAGGTGACGCGGCGGCATTCCTCTCGACTCCCTTGCTGCCAGGTTTCCGGATTCTCCTGGACGACGTCTTCGACTGAGGCGCCGTCCCGGAAGCCGCTCAGAGGTAGTTCGCCGGATCGCCGGTCTGGAACACCACCACCCGCTCCCCCGCCGCGAACGCGCCCTCGGCGGCGAGGCCGAGGGTCGCGGCGAGAGCCGCGGCGCCCTCCGGGCCCACGCGCAGCCCCTCGTCGCGCGCGACTCGCGCCGCCACCTCCGGCAGGCGCGCCTCGTCGACGGCCACCGCCCGCCCCGCCGATTCGCGCAGCGCCCGCAGCACCAGGAAGTCGCCGAGCGCGCGCGGCACCCGCAGCCCCCAGACCCGCGTATGCGGTTCCTCCCAGGGCTCGGCGCTCTCCTGGCCATGCGCGAAGGCGCGCACGATCGGCGCGCAGCCGGCCATCTGCACGGCCACGAAGCGCGGCCGCTTCTCCCCCACCAGGCCGAGCCGCCGCAGCTCCGCGAAGGCCTTGTGCATCCCGACGATGCCGGTGCCGCCGCCCAGCGGGTAGACGATCCAGTCGGGCAGCTCCCAGCCCAGCTGCTCGGCGAGCTCGAGGCCCATCGTCTTCTTGCCCTCGGCGCGGTAGGGCTCGCGCAGCGTCGACAGGTTCCAGAAGGCCTCGCCATTCGCGGGCGCGGTGAGCAGCCGCGCCGCCTCGACCAAGGTCCCCGGCGAGGAGAGCACCTCGGCGCCATATTCGCGGCAGCGCGCCGCGATGGACGGCGGCGTGTCCGCCGGCATCGCCACGCGGGCCGGCAGGCCGGCGGCCGCGGCATAGGCGGCGAGCGCCAGCGCGGCGTTGCCGGCGCTCGCCAACTCCACTCCCGGCGCTCCCAGTTCCAGCGCCCGGTTCACTGCCAGCGACAGGCCGCGCGCCTTGAAGGAGCCGGTCGGGTTGCCGGCCTCGTCCTTCACCCACAGCTCGGCGCCAGCGCAAGGCGTGCGGCGCAGGCGCACCAGCGGCGTGGCGCCCTCGCCGAGGTCGATCCGGCGCTCGTGATCGATCAGCGGCAGCAGCTCGCGGTAGCGCCAGAGCGTCCAGGGGCGGCCGGGCAGGGCCCGCCGCAGCCACTCGCCGCGCGCCGCGTCCAGCTCGTACTCGACCAGCCACGGGGCGCCGGCCGGCGACAGGAAGGCCGGAGCGTCGAGCGGCGCCGTCGTGCCGGTGCGCGAGCAGACGAGCGAGGTGGCCCAGCGCTGCGCGGGTCCGGCCCCGCCAAGCTCGTGCGTCGATGTCTCGTGCATGCCAGCTCCTTCTCAGTGGCGTAGTGCCCTGGCTGGATTGCCAATCCAGCAGTCAGGACACCATCCTCAGCGAGTGCCGGTCGGGGCCGGCGCCTCGAGACCGGCCGCGGCCGCCAGGACGCGCTCCTCGAGTGCCCGCAACCTGGCGAGCGGTTCGCGGTAGCGGGCGAGCAGGGCGACATTGGCGCGCACCGCCGGCGCGACCGGCGGCTCGGCGGCCTGCAGGCCGCGCTTCCAGTCCTCGATCTCGCGCTCCGCGGCCGCCTGCCGCTCGGGGTCGGTCAACGCGTCGCGCTCGCGCCGCATCCGCGCCAGCAGCTGCTCCCGGCCCGCCGCCATCTTCTGATAGAGCGCCTGCGTGGTGGCGGCGGCCTCGGCCTCCACGACGCTCTCGCGCACCCAGGCGTACTCCTTCGGATTGACCTTGATCTCCTGCGCCGCCCGCAGGTCCGCCGCCGCCGCCAGCGGCGGCTCGGCCCGGTCCGCGCCCGAGGCTGCCGCCCGGCGCCCCGGCGCCTCGAGCGCGGCCGCCTCGCGGATGCGGCACTCGCGCTCCCGCACCTGCAGGTACATTCGGACCTGCCCGGCCGTCAGGCGGCCGTCGGCCGGCGGCGTGTAGCGCACCGCGGCTGCCTCGCGGACCACCTGCGCGGCGTTCTTGCTCCGCAGGCGCTCCCGGATCGCCGCGCTGTCGTCGGACTGCCGGCAGCCCCACGCCAGCAGCATCGCGGCCGCGGAGACCGCGGCCGCCGCGGCCGTCGCACCGCCTCCCGCCGCTCTCACCGCCGTGTTTCCGTGCGCCGCCGCACCACCAGGCGCACCGGCACTCCCGCCAGGTCGAGCTCGTCGCGGAGCCGGTTCTCGAGGTAACGCCGGTAGTGATGATTGCGGGGCAGAGTGCGGTTGGCGAACAGCATGAAGGTGGGCGGCTCGCTCGAGACCTGGGTGGCATAGTAGAGCTTCCACGGCCGGCCGCCCAGGCTCGGCGGGCTCACCCGCCGGATGGCCGTCTCGAACAGCCGATTGATCTCGCCCGTGCCCAGCTTCAGGGAATGCGCGGCCAGCGTCGGATCGATCGCCGGAAAGAGCTTCTCGACGCCGCGGCCGGTCAACGCCGAGACGTTGACCCGCCGCGGGTGCGCCAGGTGCTCGTCGAGCCGCTCGAACGACAGCTCGAGGCGGGCGCGCGACTCTTCGTCGAGCAGGTCCCACTTGTTGATCGCCAGCACGGCGGCGCGGCCGAGCTCCCAGATGGTGCCGGCGATGGCCAGGTCGCCGCTCGTCACCCCCTGCGCGGCGTCGACGACCAGCACCGCCAGCTGCGCGCGCTCGATCTGCCGGCGCGCCATCATCACCGCCAGCTCCTCCGGGGCGCCCGACATCTGGCTGCGGCGCCGGATGCCGGCGGTGTCGATCAGCAGGTAGGAGCGGTCGCCGCGGGTGATCGGCGTGTCGATCGGGTCGCGGGTGGTCCCCGCCACCGGCGAGACCAGGGCCCGCGGCTGGCCGGCGATGCGGTTGAGCAGCGACGACTTGCCGACGTTGGGGCGGCCGACGATGGCGATCGCCGGCATCTCCGGACGCGCCTCGGGCGGCAGGTCGGGGAGGTTCAGGGCCAGCGCTTCGCGCAGCTCCTCGACCCCCTGACCGTGCTCGGCCGAGACCAGCAGCTGGCGGTCGATGCCCAGGCG
>Ga0070732_10000953_pt1 | contig 16350 bp, 16 predicted proteins | sample Coa_R1_5_FD_66449 | JGI IMG/M metagenome (GOLD analysis project Ga0070732, IMG submission 66449) | Surface soil microbial communities from Centralia Pennsylvania, which are recovering from an underground coalmine fire - Coalmine... | ecosystem: Environmental > Terrestrial > Soil > Unclassified ...
CGCCTATCTAGTGCGGTTTCTTGTCATCCTTCCCGTGGTCGTCTCTCCCGTGTTGAGCTGGCGGGTTCCCTTTGCCAGAGTCATGCGGATGGACCTCTTGATCATGCATGGGGCCAGGAGGCTGTCCCCTTTGCAGGTTCCGTACCTGCTGCGGTTCCAGAGGACGGCCCGGATGTGCCTGCATGGCATCCTTGCGCTGGTCGAAGGACGGAGGCGGCGGAGGTGGCGGAGTCTTCGTCACCAGTGGACGCGTGTTGGCCGGAATGTTTACCGGACCATTGTTGTGCTGGCCCCGATTGGCATCAACCGTGGTTTGCGTGTGGCCTGTGCCCTGAGGAGCAGGAGTAAACGTTCGTGGAGGCGGCGGCTGATTTGGACTGTTGTGCCGCGCGTCGTTGGTATTCACCGTGTTTTCCTGCTGCCCCGTACCCTGGGATCCCGGTGTATAAGTCCGGGGCGGTGGCTGCTGACCTGGATTGTTGTGCTGCGCCTTGTTGAGGTCAATAGTTTGTTGCTGACCGGCGCCCGGAGGTGGTGGTGTCCGTGGCGCCGTTCCCCGATCATTTCCCGCGGGATTTCCCTGCCCGTTGTGAACGTCAGTACGAGTCACCGTTTTCTGAATCATCATCGGACGCGCTACCTGGACTTGTGGATGGGTCTGCACAGCGCCTCCAACTACGGCGCGCGCATCCGGATGAACGTCAGGGTGTTCAATGACTCTGGCCCTCACAACCTCATCGGCCCTGACGGCAACAACCTGCCGCGCCACCGGCTGCGAGCTGCGGAAGGCCTCCGTTCGTACGGCAGTGGTGGCTACGCGCTGGTTCACATAGGTAATGTTGGTATTTCTAATATTGATGTTGTTGTTGATGATGGTGACATTGCGCACGTTCGTGACATTCACCTGTCTCAAATAGACGTCACTGTGGTGATACGGGGGATAGTAAGGCTCGTTCGGGCCCAACGGGAACCAAGCCTGTACGCCGCCGCCCACCCGCACGCTGACTGAGAATCCACCGCCGCCCACGAAGGCCACCAGGGCCGGCGCGTAGCATGGTCTGCGAGCAACCGGTGGCGCCGGGACCCATCCCCAACGCGAACCAATAAACACCCAGCGGCCATAATGAAAGGGAGCAAATCCCCACGGTTCATCTTCAACCCAGGTCCAGCCCCACGGATCTACCCAGGCCCAATGTCCATAGCGATAGGGAACCCAGCCGACCGGAACTGCAGTTGGATACCAAACCTGTCCATAGTCCGGCGCGGGCTGCCACTGGCCGTAGTCATCCAGATCTTCGTAGCCGGGCACCTGGCTTACATACTGTGAGGAGCGGGAACGGGTAAAGCGCTGATCGCGGTTGCCGCACCAATCGTCAAAATCATCCGAGCCAGGGGCGGAGGCATACTCGATTTGTGGCGGGTTCTCGCCAGTGAGCCTCACAGATTGTCCCGCATGTACCGTGGCAGAATTCTCCGCGCCGCTGATTTCCAGCTCCCCACTGGTTACAGTGACAAAAGTGGTATCGCTGTCCGGAAAAGTTTCCACCCGGTAATTTCCCGCACGAAGAATTGTGAACGCGGCGTTGGGAGTATCAATCTCGACGGACTGATCTTCCGGCAAGCTGTATGCCCGGAAGCGCACTGTGCCCTGGGAGATACCAAACTGCATCACTCGATCAGACAAGTTGGTCGTCGTGATGTCCGTATTGCCGGCGAGACGAACGGCAATGTTGCCGGTCTCAAATTCCGCCCGCGCGTCCTGGTCCGTGTAAATACGATCGCCTGTGGTGACGGGATAATTCAGGGAAGCCTGGGCGAACTCATTTTCGCCGGAGGGCTCAAAAGAGACATTACCGTTTAAGTAACTGATTCTAGCCACTACGGCAGGTGGATCATCGTCATCCGCAAAGGCCGGAGCCGAAGCAACCACTAACAGCAGAATTACTATTACAGGCAGGCAGAACTTTCGCAAATTTGCAGCCCTCATGTTCGATTCTCCCGATTCAAGCCAAATGACAAGACCCTTTGGCGGACATGCATAACAATACAATAATGACACTATTTGACAGGAATAGTCGCGCAGGCGGTTATGCAAGCAATTGGCGTGAATTTCCACAGCAACAAGGGATTTATTTCAAGGCCACTTTCTGCCATAATTGATTGTGCACCCCAATCAGTTTCTCGGCCCCGGGCGCAAGCCATTCGCGAGCCGGGCAGCCGAGTCTCTTTTCAACCTCCAACAACCAAAGATGAGGATTTCATGGCGGCGAAATACGTCTTCGTGACCGGTGGCGTGGTGTCTTCCCTGGGCAAGGGCCTGGCAGCAGCATCCATTGGCTGCCTGCTGGAGAGTCGCGGGCTTAAAGTCAACCTGATGAAGTTCGATCCCTACCTTAACGTTGATCCCGGGACGATGTCTCCTTTCCAACATGGTGAGGTCTTCGTCACCGATGATGGAGCCGAAACCGACCTTGATCTTGGCCACTACGAGCGCTTCACGCACGCACGCCTCTCCCGCGATAACAACTGGACAACGGGACGCATCTACGAGCAGATCATCACCAAAGAGCGCCGGGGCGATTATCTGGGAAAAACCGTTCAGGTAATTCCTCACGTCACGAATGAGATTAAAGCGGCGATGAAGAAAGTTGCTCAGGAAGTGGACGTGGCGATCGTAGAGATTGGAGGCACGGTTGGCGATATCGAGTCACTGCCCTTTCTGGAGGCCATCCGCCAGATGCGGCAGGAGTTGGGACGTGACAACACCATCTTCATCCACGTGACGCTGGTCCCATGGATTGGGGCGGCCGGCGAACTGAAAACCAAACCCACGCAACACTCCGTTAAAGAGCTGTTGAGCATCGGGATTCAGCCGGACATCCTCCTCTGCCGTACGGACCGCTTCCTCTCCAAAGACCTGAAAAGCAAAATCGCGCTGTTCTGCAACGTGGAAGATGAAGCCGTCATCACCGCCAAGGACGTGGCTTCGATCTACGAAGTGCCGCTGGTGTTCGCTCGTGAAGGCGTGGACACGCTGCTGCTTCGCTACCTGCGCATGAATTGCCGCGACCGCGACATGTCGCGCTGGGAAGATCTTGTCCACCGCGTCTACAATCCGCGCGACGAAGTCCACATCGGCGTGGTGGGGAAGTACGTGGAATATGAGGATTCTTACAAGTCTTTAAAGGAAGCGCTGATCCATGGTGCGGTGGCTCATAACCTGAAACTCAATTTCACCTGGATTGAAGCGGAGGGATTGGAGACCAAAGACCTGGAGAATCAGGAAGCCCAACTCGTTGGTTTTGATGGCATCCTGGTTCCAGGCGGATTTGGAAAGCGCGGCATTGAAGGCATGCTGAACGCCATTCGCTATGCCCGGGAGAAGAAGGTCCCATACTTTGGCATTTGCCTGGGCATGCAGACAGCCTGCATCGAGTTTGCACGCAACGTCTGCGGGCTGCAAGATGCAGACTCCAGCGAATTCAATCCGAGCACTCCGCACCGCATCATTTACAAGCTGCGCGAGCTGCGCGGGATTGATGAATTGGGCGGCACCATGCGCCTGGGAGCATGGACCTGCAAGCTGGAGCCGCATACGCTGGCATCCAGAATTTACGGCGCGAGCGAGATCAGCGAGCGCCACCGGCACCGCTATGAGTTCAATCGGGAATACGAGGCGATCCTGACCGGTGGCGGATTGAAGATCAGCGGCTCCACTCCCGATGGAACCTACGTAGAGATCGTGGAGATTCCGGACCATCCTTATTTCATCGGCTGCCAGTTCCACCCGGAATTCAAATCAAAACCGCTGGAGCCGCATCCGCTGTTCAGCAACTTTGTGAAGGCCGCATACGACAATGGGCGCAGCCGCCGCGATGGCCGCCTGCAGGAAGAGCTGGAAATGTTCCACCGTCCGGAGAGAATTGTGAGACGGTGAAGCGAGCAGTTGGCAAGAATGTCTTGTGCATCATTCCTTCAAAGTCGGTGATATAGAGATTGGCGGCGAGGGCCTCTTTCTTATCGCCGGGCCGTGTGTGATTGAAAGCGAGGCGCACGCGCTCAAGATAGCTGAAGCGGTTCGCGATGAAGCGCGCAGGCTGCATGTTCCATTGATCTTTAAAGCCTCTTACGACAAGGCCAATCGTACTTCCCTCAAGAGTTTTCGTGGACCAGGGCTGGAAGAAGGCTTGCGCATCCTGAAAAAAATCAGGAAGCAGTTGAGCGTCCCGGTGCTGACTGATGTTCATGAGGCTGCGGATGTTGCGGCGGTGGCAGAAGCCGTGGACGTAGTTCAGATTCCAGCCTTTCTATGCCGGCAGACCGATCTGCTGGTGGAGGCGGCCCGCCATGCGCGCGCCATCAACATCAAAAAAGGCCAGTTTGTCTCGCCCTGGGACATGCAGCATGCGGTGGAAAAAGTCCAACAATCGGGGAACCACAATATATTCCTGACTGAGCGCGGGAGTTCGTTCGGCTACAACAACCTGGTGGTGGACATGCGTTCGCTGGCCATCATGAGGCGATTTGCACCTGTGGTCTTTGATGCGACCCACTCCGTGCAGCTACCATCCGCCGGCGCCGATGGCCAGGCCGTCTCCGGAGGGCAGCCGGAATTTATTCCTTTGCTCTCCCGGGCTGCGGTGGCCGCCGGTGTAGATGGAATCTTTATGGAAGTTCATGACGATCCGGCACATGCTAAATCGGACGGCGCAAATGCGCTGGATCTCAAGAAGCTGCATTCAGTGTTGAGTCCGTTGCTGGCGATACAGAAAATCGGTAGCGATCCCTCACTGCGTTCGGAACAAACCTAATAAATCCACTTTTCTGAAACCTGAGCGTGGATTTAGCATCTATTGAGACATGAACGGGCTCAAGACTGCATTCTTACTAACGCTGTTGACCCTGTTGGCGATCGGGATCGGCGACTGGCTGGGTGGGCAGAATGGGATGATTACTGCCTTCATCATTGCTGTTGGAATTAATTTCTTTTCTTATTTCTTCTCAGACAAGCTGGCGCTGGCGATGAACGGCGCGCGGCCGGTGACGCGCGAGCAGCTTCCTCGTGTCTATCGGGTGGTTGAGCAGCTTACGCAACGCATAGGCCTGCCAATGCCGCGAATTTATGTGATTCCCAGCGAGTCACCCAACGCATTTGCCACTGGACGCAATCCGCAACATGCGGCTGTTGCGGTCACGGAAGGCATCCTGAATCTGCTGGACGATGAAGAGCTGGAAGGCGTGCTTGCCCATGAATTAGGGCATGTTCGCAATCGTGACATCCTGATCAGTTCTGTGGCGGCAACGCTGGCCGGTGCAATTACCATGCTGGCGCGTTTTGAGTTCTGGTTTGGCGGACGCAATGATCGCGATCGTGGAGGCGGAATTCTTACCATCATCCTGGCGCCCATCGCTGCCACGTTGATTCAGCTCGCGGTTTCGCGTGCTCGTGAGTATGAGGCGGATGCCACCGGGGCCCACTTCACCCACAATCCGTATGCGCTGGCCCGGGCATTACAGAAGCTGGATGCCAGTTCGAAACGGATTCCCATGGTAGTGCCTGCATCTACGGCCCACTTGTTCATCGTGCAACCGTTTATGGGAATGCTTGGGAACTTGTTTTCCACCCACCCACCGATTCCAAAGCGGATCGAGCGGCTGATTGGAAGACCGCAGGAATTCCAGTGAAGAGTCGCGGAATCGCGGTGATCTGGAAACTTCTCCTGTTTGGCATTTCTTAATTCGAACTTAGATTCGCGGCCCTGAAATATCTGGCTTTCCGATCACCTGATCACCCGGTCACGGGCGATCACCCGATTCCAGGTACTCTAGTACCTAGCCTCCCACACCCCAATACAGTAAAATTCAGAATTAATGGCCCAAAGTACGCTCCAGTCATCCATAGGTTCGCGCGCGACTGCGCTCGAAGCTTCTCTGCGCACAATCATCCGCGGTAACGACGAGGTCATCCGCCTGGCGCTGGTTTCTGTACTGGCCCAGGGCCATCTACTGATTGAGGGTGTGCCCGGAGTAGGCAAGACCACGCTGGCCCATGCTCTGGCGCGGGCCCTGGATTGCAGTTTTCAGCGAATCCAGTTCACCAGCGACATGTTGCCGACAGATGTTCTGGGCATCACGGTTTACTCGGCCGTGGAGCAGCAGTTTGAATTCAAACCAGGGCCGGTGTTTACCAACGTTCTGCTGGCCGACGAGATCAATCGCACCACGCCAAAAACGCAATCGGCGTTGCTGGAGGCCATGAATGAAGGCCAGGTCACGGTGGACGGCCAGTCCAATCCGCTGCCGCAGCCATTTCTGGTGATTGCAACCCAAAATCCCATCGAGCATCATGGCACCTACCCATTGCCGGAGTCTCAGCTTGACCGCTTTCTGCTGCGCATTCGCATGGGCTATCCGCAGGCCTCCGATGAGCGTGAAATCCTGCGGTCAGAGGCAGGGGCCGCTCGCCTGGAAGAAGTGCGCCCTGTGGCCACGGGCGCAGACGTCCTGGCCATGCAGGAAGAAGCCACGCGGGTGAAGGTAGACGACTCGCTGGTAGATTACGCGCTGGAGATCGTGCGCCGGACGCGGGAGTCCGCTGCGCTTTCCTTAGGCGTTTCTCCGCGCGGCTCGCTGATGCTTTATCGCGCCGCTCAGGCCATGGCGTATCTGGACGGTCGCATGTTTGCCACACCAGAGGATTTCAAGTCGCTGGCTGTTCCGGTCTTCTCCCATCGCGTGGTAGTGAGCGCACGCTACACCTCCAGTTCCAAGAAGTCCGAACAATCAGAAACGATCATCCGCGAGATCCTGCAGGCTGTTTCGGTTCCGCTCTAAGGCTATACTGGACGCCCATGTTCATCTTAAGGACGTTCATGCTGCTGGCATTGGTGGTGTGGATTGGCGGCATTATTTTCTTTGCTTTTGTGCTTGCGCCTACATCCTTCCATGTGCTGATACCGGAGCTGGCGGGCCGAGTGGTGGGCAGGAGCATAAGCATTCTGCATGGGATGGGAATCGTTTCCGGGCTGGTGTTTCTGGTTTGCTCCGTCGTTTATCATCGCGCAAAATACGCCCGCCTGAACGCGCTCGCCCTGGCGAATGTGCTGGTGGTGATTATGCTGGCCCTGACCTGTATCTCCCAGTTCCGTATCACGCCGGAAATGGAGGCTGTGAGGCCGGGAATTCATGTCTCCCTTCAAGCGCAAACAGAATTCGACCGTCTGCACCACTGGTCTGAACGGCTTGAAGGCGGTGTTCTGTTTCTGGGACTCGCGGTGATTGGTCTTACGGCGCGGCGATTCTCGTAAGAGTTTCTACGTGGCGTACTGGGCTTCGCCATTGCCGAAGGACCAGTTCTCTTTGGCCACTTCGACCAGATTGACAAGAACATCCTCTTTGCGCAGATTTACTGCCTGGTGAAGCAATTCGGCAATTCGTTTATAAAGCACCTTCTTGAGCTCCGTTCCCCGCCCCTGATTGAGCGTGATCTGGATGATCACCAGATCATCACTACGACGAATGTTGAGGTAATCGGGATCGTAGATGAAATGGGATTTGGCGTGCTCAGTGATGACCTGAAAGCGATCCTGAGGAGGAACGGCAATGGTTTCAACCATGGCGCGGTGAACGGCATCGCTAACTTTCTGCAAGTAAGATTCCTGCTTGCCTTCAAGAAGAGAAATTCGAACCAGCGGCATCAGGCCATTATGCTTCGGGACAAACTCAATATCAAGCCACAGTGGAGGCTCCTGCAAGGCCCAGCTCTCCCGCTATGGCCTTCATGGCTTCAATGCAGAAGGCGATATGTTCATCCAGGTCAACGCCAAGATCGGCGGCGCCGTTGATGATGTCGTCGCGGCTGACGCTGCGGGCAAAGGCTTTGTCTTTCATCTTCTTGCGCACAGATTTTGCGTCCACCTCGCCCAGAGACTTGCCTGGCTTGACCAGCGCTGTAGCGGTAATGAATCCTGCCAGCTCATCGCAGGCAAACAAAGCTTTTTCCATGGGAGTTTCGCGCTTGACCCCGCTGTAATCAGCATGGGAAAGAATGGCCCGGCGAAGCTCTTCCGGATAGCCCCGCTCCTCCAAAATCTTGTTGCCAACAAATGGGTGCTCCTGAGGCGTGGGGTATTTTTCATAGTCGAAATCGTGCAGCAGGCCGGTGATGCCCCATTGGTTTTCGTCACCGCCGAGCTTGCGCGCGTAGGCGCGCATACATGCCTCTACCGCCAGCATATGCTTGCGCAAGCTCTCCGATTGCGTGTATTCGCACAGCAACTCCCAGGCTGGTTCTCTGTTCATCATTGTATTTTCCCTTGCTTTCGTCGTTTCTTCTCTGTTTTTCTACCGATATCTCCGGTTTTTATGGCAGAATTCCCTTGACAATCCTAAAGTAATGCTCGAAACTACGGCCAGTTGAGGGACCTGTTGTATAAATAGGAGTAGCCCGCTCTGGCCGCTCCCCGATAAAACCTAATGGCTACCACATTGGCGCCGGTTGATTCCCGGGAAGTTGTGCGCTGCGATCATTGTCATCTCGTTCAATTCAGGACCGCCAACAATCTTTGCAGAAAATGCCGCACGTCACTCGATGAGGACGAGCCCATGCCCCTACTTGTGGTGCAACCGCCGCCGGTGGAACCGGTGAACGGCAACCACTCGCATCTTCAGGTGGCGACCACCATCCGCATGTTCCGGCAAAAATCCGGCTTGAGCCAGCGGCAGCTTGCCATGCGCATGCAGGTGCCGCGCACCTACGTTTCCAAGATCGAAAACGAAAAGGCCATGCCTACATTGTCATCGCTGCAACGGCTGGCGACGGCGCTGGAGGTATCTATGGCCGACCTGCTCAAAGGCTCTAATCGCAGCCTGGAAGACGAGATTGCTGATCTTATGCAGGATGACTTCCTGTCTCAGGTCATGCCATACGTGAAGCAACTGGACTCGATGCAGCGCTCCAGCCTGCTTTCGCAGGTGCGGGAGCTGAGCGTGCGACCCAGAAGAAGCGTCTAGAAGAACTGGGTAGCTTGGTAAGTCGGTAATTTTGTCTACCGGCGGCCAAGTTACCCATTTGCTTTCAGCGAAGCACTGATCCGCCCGAAAGTTATCTCCTGAACAGATTTTTCAAAATGAAAATGGCGTTGGCTGGCCGCTCGGCCAGGCGGCGCATCAGATACGGATACCACTCGGCGCCAAATGGAATATAGACCCGGCACTTCCAGCCCTCCTTAATCAATTTCTGCTGGAGGTCGCGCCGGACACCATAGAGCATTTGAAATTCGAAGGCACCAGCCGGTATAGCCTCACGGCGTGCAAAGTCAATGGCGGCCCTGATCATGTTCTCATCATGGGTGGCAATTCCATGATAGATGCCGCTCTTCAACAACACTTTCATCAGCTTCACGTAGTTGGCGTCAACTTCCGCCTTCTTCTCGAATGCAATTTCCGGCGGCTCTTTGTAAGCCCCCTTACAAAGCCGGATGCGGATGTGCTCTGCCACAAGCTGCTCAACGTCCGCTTCGCTGCGGTGCAGATAAGACTGGATCACCGCGCCCACATGGCCTGCGTATTCTGGTTCGCGATGCAAACGGCGGACAAAATCCAGAGTCCGCTGCGTGTAGGCAGAGCCTTCCATGTCCACACGAACAAAATTGTTGATTCGAGCAGCATGTTGCACCAGCTCCGAAGTGATTGCGTAAGCCAGTTTCTCGTCCACGTCCAGGCCCATGTGAGTCAGCTTCAGGCTGACATTTGCATTCAGTTCCTGGCCGGCCATCTGGTCCAACATCTGGTGGTAAAGCTGCGCGCTCTGGCGCGCTTCAGCCGCGCTGGTTACGTTTTCGCCCAAATTGTCCACGCTTACGCCAAGGCCAAGGCGGTTCATGGCACGAGCCGCGCGCAACGCATCATCCACGGTGAGACCTGCTACAAAACGGCTGGAAAGCCGCTGCCCCAGCGCCGTTTTCTCGGCAAAGGAGCGCAGAGGCCTGCTCTCAGACAGAGCGATAAAGGTTGCTCTCAACACAGTTTTCTGGCGCAAAAGCTCGTTCTAGTCATGGGCGTAAACCTTGCGAACATAATCCTGTTTGGGTGGAAGTTCGTTTCGCTTAGTTTGTTTTGCGATGCATGGCCTTCACCGCACATTCGACCGCGTATCCGGCTAGAATAGGCGCCTTTGTTGTTTTCGTCGTTGAACGAGAACACCCGCTTCAGCGGCCCGCAGCTCCGCAAGACGCTGGAACTCACGCCTGGTTATAGGTGGTTGTCTCATGACGGCCATTATCGTCCACCATTTTCCAGCACCTCTTCTCTGTGGCTCTCTCCGCCATTTACTTTTTTTGAGGCGCAACACTCGCGCTCAGCACCGCTTTTGTTTGATCGGGAAGCTTGTCGGCCTTGGAGAGCAATAGGGTCAACTGCCAGACCTGTGTATCTGAGAGTGACTTGCCGAAAGCGGGCATACCTGTAAGGCGGATTCCATTGTCTACTTTCCAATAAGTGTGGCCCACTGGATCGTCCGTCACCATGTCGTCCGTGTTGAAAAGCTGCGGAGGTTCGGGAAACATGCCTTTGGCGGCTGGAGTGGGAGAAGATTGATTGGGCAGGCCATGGCAGAAGGCGCAATTCTCCACATAAATCTTTGCGCCCGCAGTCAGGTTTGGCTCGTCCGGCTGGATGGGCGCACTCTTAGGAGCCTCAGCGCGGATTCTGGCTTGCAATGCCATGTTCGCCATCTTCTTTTCGAAGGGCATAGGCGCGGCGGCTGTAGCCACCGGCGCGTAACCGAAGCGGAAATAAAAATACCCGCAAATCGGCAGAATAATGAGGCCAAGAATGAAGCCGAGCATGAAAACCACGCCGCGTGATTTCAAGTGATGATTCCTCCCGGAAAAGTTTCCACTTTGCCTGCGAATTCCCGGCCATTATAAACGCAAACATTGGAACCTCCGTATACCGCACTGGAGCCCATGAACAGCTCTCACCAGCATCTCTGGATCTTCCAGGAACAGCTACCCTCCCCATTCGCGCAGCGCGCATCCAAATACCAAGCCACAGCGTCTGGATCAAGGAGACGTTAAAACAGATGAAGAAGATCAGGGCCGCAGCAGCTTTCTTATGCACACTACTATTCGCGGTTGGAATGTTTGCATTCCAAGTTCCAAGCACGCAGCCAAATCAAGATCAAACGGGCGCCAGCCAGATGCCCCAGACCGCGCAACCGCCGCAAGCAACTCAGCCCTCCCAGAGCACACCATCCATGCCCTCGGGTCAATCGGCGCAATCACCTTCCCCAGCACCACACAGTTCGAATTCCAACATTGACGACCAGGTCAAGATCCTTGCCAGCGAATTGAACCTGACAACCGATCAACAGGACAAAGTCAAGACGATCCTGACAGACCAGCACCAGCAAGCCATGACTGTAGTGCAGGACAATTCGATGTCGCGCGAAGACAAGCTGAGCAAGATCCACAGTCTCCGCGAAGCCACTATTTCCAAGGTGCGTCAGACACTCACATCCGATCAGCAGCCCAAATTCGATCAGATGATTGCAAACATGCAGCAGCGGCAGGAGGGCGGCGGAGCTCCGCCGAGCAGCACAACTCCTCCGGGAAGCAATTCACCTTCAAGCACTACACCACCCGCCGGCATGCCTCCCACCACCGGCAAGCCGCCGCAGTAGAATTTACGGAGGGCATCTCCACGCGGAGGTGCCTTCCTTCCACCTTCCTTCCGGCATGAGGCGACCATTTAGAATCACCCTGTGAAAGTTACCGCCATTTCTCTGGTACTGGTTTGCCTGATGACATCTGCTGTTTCGCAAAACCCGGAATGGTGCAGAAATCTGCCGCGGCCGGTGTACGCCACCCTGGAAAAAGTCAACAGCCCCGATCCATGGTTTGAGGTCTACAGGATTCGCCCAGGGGTGTTCGCGATTTACGAACCGCACCAATCAGAAGAGGTGATTTCTTATCTGGTTTTGGGGAGCAGCAAGGCGTTGCTGTTCGATACCGGAATGGGGATCGGCAATATGCGCAAAATAGTTGAAGGGTTGACCAGGTTGCCGGTGATGGTGGCGAACTCGCATACTCACAATGATCACGTGGGAGACAATTGGCAATTCACTACCGTATACGGCATGGATACGGACTTCACTCGTAAAAACGCAAAAGGCTCCAGAGAAGACGCGCAGGCCGAATTGGCGCCGGGAGAAGTCTGCGGAGAGTTGCCGTCCGGTTTCAATGCTCAGGAGTATTCCACCAAGCCTTTTCACATTTCACATTGGCTCCACGATGGCGACAAAATCGAACTGGGCGGCCGCGCGCTTCAGGTGATCGCCACGCCCGGACACACGCCGGATTCCATTTCCCTGCTGGATGAAAAAAATGGCTTGCTATTCACGGGTGACACTTTCTATCCGGGACCGATTTATCTATACCGGCCGGAGACTGATCTTGATGCCTACACCGCATCTGTAAAAAAGCTGGCTGCGTTGGCGCCCCGTCTGCAACTGCTTTTGCCGGCCCACAATGTCCCTGTGGCTGAGCCGGCTATTCTTGCGCGGGTAGTCACCGCAATCGAGCAGGTACGCAGCGGAAAAATAAAGGGCGTGTACCAAAATGGAAGCTGGATGTACAACTTTGCCGGTTTTTCCTTCCGCATGAGCAAGTAGAGCATCTAAACTGTGTAGGTCATGCACTCCGCCACGAAAGTGCTTTTGCCTGTCGTAGGATGTTGTGCTCTTTTCTGGCTTTTTTATGGATGTGAAAACGGATCGAACGGACCAATGCAGGGGCCTCCAACCCCGGTCCCTCCTCCCGTACCTGCCTCTTCGGTAGTAAACGTCCTGACCTATCACAACGACAACGCGCGCACGGGACAGCAGTTGAATGAAACCGTTCTCACGCCCTCTAACGTCAACGCCGCAATGTTTGGCAAGCTGTTTGTGATTTCCGTGGACGGCAAGGTTGATGCTCAACCTCTCTATGCTGCTGCTATCAGCATTGGCGGCAGCCTGCATAACGTCCTGATTGTTGCTACCGAACACGACAGCGTCTATGCCTTTGATGCGGACACCGGAGCCGCGCTATGGCATGACACCTTGCTGTTGCCAGGCGAGACACCTTCTGATGATCACGGCTGCATTCAGGTGACTCCTGAAATAGGAGTGACCGGCACGCCTGTGATCGACGTGAACGCCGGCCCTCACGGCTCTGTGTACGCAGTGGCCATGAGCAAGAATGCAGGCGGAGAATACCTCCAGCGTCTGCATGCCCTGGATATCACGAGCGGCGCAGAGGAATTTGGCGGACCTCAAGCCATTCAGGCAACTTTCCCCGGCTCCGGCGACAATTCCTCGGGAGGTAATGTGATTTTTGATCCTGGGCAGTACAAGGCAAGACCGGGATTGCTGCTGATCAACGGAATCGTGTACATATCCTGGGGCTCTCACTGTGATATTCGTCCTTATACCGGCTGGATCATGGGCTACGGCGAGAATACTCTGACCCAGGTCACTGTTTTGGATGTCGCGCCAAATGGAGATGAAGCTTCCTTTTGGAATGCCGGGGCTGGGCCGGCGGCTGATGCCAATGGAAACATCTTCGCGCTGTTGGCCAATGGAACTTTTGATACAACGCTGAATGCCGGCGGCTTTCCTGATCAGGGGGATTTCGGCAATTCATTTGTGCGCATCTCGACCGCAAACCACCAGTTGGCCACAGCCGACTATTTCACTCCATTCAACGTAGTGGCGGAAAACTCGGTAGATGAGGATTTGGGATCAGGAGGCGCATTGCTTGTTCCTGACTTGACGGATGGCGGCGGCCATACCCGGCATCTGGCGGTAGGGGCGGGGAAGGACGCTCACATTTATGTCGTGGACCGCGACAACATGGGGAAATTCAATCCGGCCGGCAATGGCAACGTGTATCAGGACATCCCAGGCGCATTGGCCGGCAGCGTATTCTCCATGCCCGCATATTTTCAGGGTGTTATTTACTATGGCGCCGTGGGGGATACCATGAAGGCCTTTCCCTTTTCCAATGCCCTCCTGGCATCGTCCCCATCTTCGCAGAGCACAAACATATTTCCTTTCCCTGGCGCCACACCTTCCATTTCTGCGAACGGAACAAGCAACGGGATCGTGTGGGCCGTTGAGAACGGAAACGTTGCAGTGCTGCACGCTTACGATGCCGCAAATCTCTCTCGCGAACTCTACAACAGCAACCAAGCTGCGGGGGGACGCGATCAGTTTGGCGTTGGCAATAAATTCATCACACCTACCATTGCCAATGGGAAGGTCTACGTGGGAACCACCAATGGAATTGGGGTCTTTGGGCTGCTGGGACACTGAAGTAAATCAACTTGTGGTTCGATGGACGACGCCCGTGGTGGCATTCGCCATCTGCATTTTCTCCCGCAAAGCCTGGATCTGCTTCATGTGATGAAGGGTATGGACGGAGTGAAATCTGCGCCACTCGCGAATAGAGAGCGGGCCAAGAATGGCATGGAGGAGGACCCTCCTCTTATCGCCAAAACGAGCCTCGCATTGCTTCAGAACTCCATCCATTTCTGCGAGCTTTTGACGAATTGACGCAATCACCGGGCCGGGATTCGTGCCTTTCGGCGAGAGACCTTCCGGGGCTTTTCTGCCGGGTGGAATTCGTCCCAGCCGCAAAACAATGAATGCCCCGGCCCATTCCCTGAACGTCCTTTGACGGAGCTCCAGCGTGTCCTGGTGGATCACTGGCCTCATTCGTTCCGCAGTGCGTTCATAGGCCAGGGACAGATGCTCCAGAATTCCTGCCGAGGACCATTTGCCATCGGGATGCCAGGCCAGCTGTTCGTCAGTCATATGTTCAATGGCGCGATCAACGGCATCCATGGCCTGTTGCAGTATGGGAGAGAGCTTGGTTTCAGACATGCATCTGCAATTTTAAATGGAAGCGGGACCATGAAAAGCCGGACATAAAAAAACAAAGCCTGGACCGCTGGGATCCAGGCTGAGCGTTTAGGATGACGGAAATTCAGTTTATCGGACGAAGGCAGCTTTTACTTCGATTTCGCTCTCCTTGGGCGCCGGTTCGTATTTCCATTGCTTGACCGCGTGGACAAGGGCTGCCAGAAGGATGGGGCTTCCGCCCAGCTCCTTAACGTCCTTCACAGTGCCTTCGGCTGTCACGGTCAGCGCCACTCGAGCGGTTCCGGAAATCCGGGCCTTTAACGCGAGTTCGGGATATTCCGGCTCGACACGCGTCTTGATTCTGCGGCCTCCGCTGTTGCTTTCTAGCTGTATGGATGTTTGGAGTGCACCGGCCGCCGGCAGCAGAAAAAGTGCACACAAAAGCAATGCCAGAAGTGACTTGATCCGCGGTGCACGCCCGCTGGTTAATTGGGGGCCCATTTCTCTTCTCCTATTGATTCCGACTCACAGCCACCTGGGTCTCTTATTAGACCGATCATAACTGGCCACTTGGCCCTGCCGCACGTAACCAAAGTAATGGCCTGCATGAAATCCTGAGGAATGATTGCTGGATGGAAAATTGACGATCACACGTTGTACTCTTGAAGATGGAAAACAAACATGGGTTCACCTCGACGAATTCTCCTCCATTCGCTTTATATTTTCATCCTGTTGCTGACAATTGCTTTTCCTTGTGCGATTCATGCGCAGGCAGGCTCCTCCATCCCGAGATTTGAGATTATTCTCCCCTCCAGCCACAGAGAAGCGGTTACGGGAAGAGTTTTCGTGGTTGTCGCCAAGGTGGACGACCCCGAGCCCCGGCTTCAGGTTGGTTCCTGGCGTTCACAGACGGAGTTTCTGGGCAAAGATGTGGTCCAGCTTTCGCCGGGGCAAGCTACAACCATTGATGCTTACGCGCTCGGCTACCCCTTCCGGTCCGTACGAGAGCTTCCGCCGGGTGATTACTATGTGCAAGCTCTATTGAATGTCTACACCCGATTCACTCGCTCGGATGGCCGCATCATCTGGGCACACAAGGACCAGTGGGAAGGCCAGCAGTTCAACCGCTCTCCCGGCAACCTGTACAGCGTGGCGCAACGCGTTCATCTCGATCCGCTCAGCGGATATGACGTCCGCATGGAGCTCAACAACACCATTCCTCCTATCTCGCTTCCGGCTGATACACAGTACGTGAAACACATCAAAATTCAGAGCAAACTGCTGACCCAGTTCTGGGGGCAGCCCATGTATCTGGGGGCGACGGTGTTGTTGCCGGAGGGTTACGAGGCGCACCCTGATGCGCACTATCCAGTTCTCTACGAGCAAGGGCACTTCGGGCTTGAGGCGCCGCTCGACTTCAGCACTGATCCGCCACGGGATTCGCC
>Ga0070732_10000954_pt1 | contig 16349 bp, 8 predicted proteins | sample Coa_R1_5_FD_66449 | JGI IMG/M metagenome (GOLD analysis project Ga0070732, IMG submission 66449) | Surface soil microbial communities from Centralia Pennsylvania, which are recovering from an underground coalmine fire - Coalmine... | ecosystem: Environmental > Terrestrial > Soil > Unclassified ...
CCTTTAGCCGCGGGTCGTCGAAGTTGCCGGTCTCGGGATTCGCCCAGCCCGGGCCCACCGGGTTGGCGAAGAGTACGTTCCCGACGACGCGCGGGTGGACCTGGTGCTGGCCGTTGAAGTTAATACCCTTCCAGTCAATGAAGCCCTCGCCGCTCCACGCGGCGGCAACACGCATCGTGTCATGGTCGAAGAGCATCCAGTGCCGGCCGCGCGAGATGCCGCCAGGACCGTTATCGAGCCGGACGGCGATGCCTTTGTAAGCGAAGTTGCCCTTGTCGCCGACCTCAAGAGTTGCCATCAGGCTCGGCCCGTAGTTCATGGTCACCCACGGCTCGATGTTCGACGGTTTCGGCCCGCGGCTCTTGCCCTTCGGCAGCGTCGCAAGATAGGCGTCGTCGATGACAGTGTAGCTCTTGGGGTTGTGTGGCTTGAGAAGGGCTTCGCGGATGTAATGAATTACGTCATACTTCTGCTGCGGCACCATCCACGTCTGCGGCGTCATCATGCCGTAACCGAGCGTGAGCGTCTGGTACATTCGCAACGGGTCCGACCCGTTTTTGAACTTGCCTTCCGCGAATCGCAGTGAGGTTGGCATGGAACCGACCTGTTCGCGCGTGCCATGGCAGTTGGCGCAAACGCGCGTGTAGATCGCCTCGCCGCGCTTGTAGCTGTTATCGTCCAGGGCGTGGATCAGTCCGGCGTGGTCGAGGTCGCGCTCGTACTCCGGTAACGGTGGCAGGGCAAACAGCGACGCGGCCGGGCGCAATTGCCGCGCCCGCTCCGGTCCTTTTTCGGCGATCTCGATGAGATAGCGCGCCAGGTCGAGAAACTCCCGCCGGCCGGACAGGACATTCACCAGCCCCTCCGGCATGAGCGACGGCCCGTTGTCGTTGCGCTCTTCGATATCCTTCTTCGCAATCGTGAGGAGTTTACCGATCTCAGCGGCGTCGCGCAGAACGACGGCATCGGCACGCTCCTCCGCGAGTAGGCCGGAGAAGGTCTTGCCGGCCTTCGTAATAATCGTGACCGTCTCGAAACCTTTTTTAATGACCTTGGACGGCAACAAAACCGACTCGACGAGGTAAACGTCGGTGGCCTGTTTGCCGGCTTTCGCGAGGTCGGGGCCAAGTTTACCGGTGTCCTCGCCAGGAGTGTGGCAGCGCGTGCACGCCAAGTCGGGCCGGTGGAACACTACCGCTCCTCGACCTGCATCGCCATGCTCGCGGGCTGCTTTCGCCAGGGCTGTAAGATTCTCTTTTAGCAGTTGTTGGTGCAGCGACGGCGCCGGGTCGGGTTCTTGGCGCGGCGGCGATTCCCAAATGTCCTGGAGCAGCGCGTAAATCTCCGGCTCCGCCTCCTTTAACTCCGCGCGGTTGAATGGAAAAAAATCATTGACGCCGAAATACGACTCGGTCATCTCGGCGAAGAATTCCTTGTGGTCGGTCAGCGCGTAGTGGCGGACGCGGCGGCCGTTGTAGAGCAGCGTCTTGTCACCGTGGCCGTTCTTTTTGTAATTCTCGTACGCCGACCGGATGCGCGGCTCGTCGAAGCCGAGCACTTGATCGTGATAGGCATGGGCCAACTCGTGCAGAATCACCCAGGGCTGTTCGTTGATATTGCGTTTGGTAGGCAGGTCGGCAGCGCGCGGAATATGGACGCATTTTTCGAGATCGGTGGAATAGCCGTTGTTCTTGAGCCAGCCGGCGCTCGGATGATACTGCATCGCAGTGAGTTTGCCATGCGACAGATCAAGGACAATGACGACTCTTTGCAACTGCTTCACTTTGTCGGCAGGGACAACAGCCTTAATGTCCGCGAGCTTGTTTTCCAGGAAGCGCAGGGCTCGTTTGCCGAGCTCTTCGTTTGGGTCCTTCAGCAGGCGGTCATCGACGCGAACGGTCCAGCCTTCCAGGTTGCGCTCGGTATGCGCGGTCGGCTTCGCGGGTTCGCTTGCCCCGCGCTCCGGAAGTGCTTTGGTCAGCAACTGCTTCATTCCCTTGCCCAGCGCGTCGCCGACGAGGAAATATGTTTCGGCATTGCCGAATTCGTGATGGCCGTGGCCTGGGTTGGGCGAGTCCTCGGGATTGCGAACAAAATCGTGCGTCTCGACGAATAATACTGTGCCCTTGAATTCGGGGCGGGCGGCGGCAGCCGCTTGCGCCTGTCGCAGCGTTTTCCAGGCGCCGGGTGCTTCCTGCCACGGCCCTGTCAACTCGCCGATAACAACTGGCAGGTCTGGCGCCTTCAGGTCCTTTCGCAGATCCTTGATTAAGTTCACCAGGTTCTGTTCGTATTCCGGCACGGCGTTCTTCGGATCGACGCCGTCGTTCCATCCCTGATACCAAACAAAGCCGGCCAGCTCGTAGGTGGAATCGCCGTAGGTCGGGAATTCCGTCTTGAGATTCGCCAGGGCCCTGCGGATGTCGGCGAGCATTTTGAGGTAGTAAGGCCCGACCTTCCCACCGGAACTGGGAGGGCGGAAATCCTGGTATAGGCTCTTGCCACCCCAGGCAGTCTTGATGAGCAGCACCTGGCTGCCGCAGTGGTCGCCCAAGACATGGCCTAATTGCAACTCTGGGCCGAAATGGTGCCGGCCGCTGTACGGCGTGTACCCCAGGGTCAGCGGACCGGCCTTCACCGGCCCGTTTTCCGGCTGGTAATGGACCCACACGGACTCGCGCACGGCCCACTCGCCTTTGTCGGTACGCAAGTGCTTGACCAGCGGGGCCTTCGCGGGGTCCTGGAAAACGTGCAATAGCGTGCCCTTGCCGCCGTTGTAATCCTTCCCATCAAGGTCCGCGACCGCTTGGCCCTCCATGTTCGATTGTCCGGCGAGTATGAATACTTGCAATGGCTTCGTACCCCGATCTTGTTTGGGGCGCGGATTTGGTTCATCCGCGGTGCTTATGCGAACCGGAATTGTCGCGAGCAGAGCGCTGATCATTAGAGCGGAAAATGAACGATTCAGGACACTCATGTTTACACCATTTATGCCGCAAAAAACTGAGTCGGTGACCGCGTGCCGACAATTCACAGGTTGTCCCTAGTTCGCTTTTAATCGGAGCATGATGCTACGCGGCACGATTGCTTTTTATCGCGCAGACCCGTCTTTGACCGCTGCGGCGACTATCTCGATAGAGGGTGTTGCCCCACGTGCAGTTTGCTCGAAGGATCAGCTTGTGAAGCTACCCCGCGAGGACGGTGGCGTACTCGCTTGCCAAAGGGGTGGAGGCGGCCATTCTTCGTTGCTGTTCATAATCACATCGACCACCATTGTGCTCGACGGCGCGCTAGTGAACCCAGTCCAAGAATTCCCGAATGTCCTTTCGTTGAAGGAATTCGATCGGCCCACCGTTGCCCCAATCTTGCCATTTTCTGAGTGTCGAGAAGTATTCGTTACGAGTGCCTCGAGATAAGGTTTTCGCAGCAAGATAACCCTCAACCACCGACGTAAGTGACGTTTGCATTGAATTGACCCCCAGCACAGCCGATTTCGTAGGATGCTTGACTCTTAGGAAATGGGCTCGCGCTTCCGGAGATGCCCAAGATCGGAATCAGGCTGTTTGCTGTTATGGATTTTTGCTGGGTGACTTCTCCAAACCTAATTCAGAGAACGATCGATCGAGCCGTGAATAGATCCCCCGTCGATGCGCTTCAATTCAATAACCGTTGGAACAGATGTGAGTGTGAGTGGATCTACCGGCGGTTAGCTACCGAAGTGCGTCGGACCGAAGCAGGCAAATATCGGTTCGCGGAAAACCAAAATTAAGGGTAAACTGGTTGGCAAGATGCGCGCGAAATAATAGAACGGGGACTTTCTAATGTCCCCGTTCACTTCGTCGAACTGCTGCACGTCCGCAACATCCAAGAAAACTTGAATCGTGTGTTCGAGCTCGCTAATGCGAACATCACGTCAACTCAATAAATAGTTGATTCAATATCCCCCGTCTCGGCGCACCCAGCCATCGGCGGGGGTGTAGATCCAGAGGCTGCCGTCGAAGAGTTCGGCGAAGCCGTCGTTGCCGCCGCCCACAAAATTGGTCGGCCGATTGCTCACGTCTTCTTTCAACCAGACCTGGTCGCTGCTTCCCTTGTAGATTCCATAGTATCCGTTGTATGTCGGGCCGAAATCTAAACCGTATTCGACGGAGCTGCCATAAGGATTGCTCGAAGTGGCCCCGGTAAAGCCGACGGTCAGGTAATCGCTTACCTGTCCCGTAAATTGGTATGTTGTGCCGGAACCTATGACTCCGTCGGCATAAAAGGTGCCCCACATTCCGCCCAGGACTTTACCGAAGTTGAAGCCGATGAGCCCTTGCGGCGTCGAGGTATTCGTAGCCGAATATTCCCAGAGCACCTGACTGCCCTGGATGTAGAGGACGTCGTGATTGCTGGCGTCGGTGCCGGCGGAGATGTTTTCAATCCCCCCGCCGAAGCCGGTCACCTGCACTGTTTCGGGACGAAAGAACCTGCCGCCGAGCAAAGAAATGTAGGACTGGCGGGTGTACTCGTAGACGTTTCCATTCTGGACGTACCAGCAATTGCCGTCGATGTAGCTGCCGGTGATCTGCGTAACGTTGCCGCCCGAGGTCAACCTGGTCGGGGCGGCCCCATTAAGGTAGTTAAGGTAAAGGTTGCCGTCGGTCTTGATTTCGTACAGCACGTTGGCGCCGTTCCAGTCGTGACCGGCGTCCATGTGGACCACGTTGTAATCGACGTGCTGGTTTAGCAATCCGTTGGAACTGTACACGCGCACTTCTCCGTACTGGTTGCGGGCGAAGTAGTCGGTCACGCCGTTGTTCCAACTGACCGCGGAGACCAGCGAATCGCCCATGGCGCCGGTGGAAGAAAGCACGATGCGGTCATCGAGCCGCTCGACGGCCAGAGAGACCGATTTCTTCGTGGCGGGAGTTTTCTTACCAAGCAAACGTTGCAGATAGTTCTTCATGGCAGGTTCCTTTGCTGCGAAACGCAGCGTTGGGTCTTTTCAGCTTCGAGGAGTCAACGATTGGCTCCTCTTCGCCGTCTTGTACGGAGGCTGTGACAGGGAACGAAAAAAGGCCGGCATCTTTTGGAGACGCCGGCCTGGAGGATTGCGACTACTGTGGCTACCGTTTCGCTTCCTGTCGGCAGTACTTTAGGTTATTCTCTAGATGTCCGTTCTTGGGCAAGTGCCGCAGTCCTTCTTCATAAACTTCGATCGCCTTGGCCCATTCCTTGGCCTTCATGTGCTTGCCGGCCCAGGCATCGTAAACCACGACCTCGATCTCATTACTCTCTTTGTCGTTCAAGAGCTTTCGGTATCGATTCACGTCATCCAATGCCTCTGAGAATTTGCCAGCTCCGGCTTGCTTTTGAATCATTTGGTGAACGTGATTAATAGCCACCGAGTGGATGTCTTTATCGTCGTGGAAGCGTTGTTGGAGTTTGAGGAGGACGCCGGCCGCTTTTTCGGCGCCACCTTCGCCGTAAGCCGCTTTGGCCCATTCCTGGGCGAGAAAGTATAGGTTTCCGGATCGGCCCCGAACAATTTGGCTGGCGACCAGAGAAACTTCGATTGCCTGCTCGTACTTCCCCGTTTTGGCAAGTTCCAGCGGCCAGTTGTTCAGGGCCGATTCGGCATTGGCCGCGGCCGATGGGCTGTCCGGATCGAGGCTCAAGGCCGCTAAATTCATGGCGATGGCTTCCGGAACGTGTTTCTCGTTGACTGCGGTAACGCCTCGGTTGTAGTAGATGATGGCTGCCAGACCCATGTCGCCGACTTCACGGCCATTGTTCTTTTTGCCATTTAGATCCTTGCCGGTTTGCTTGCCAATCCTTTCCCGTTCCTCTCGCGACGGATCAAAGCCCCTTGAGTTAGTGGTTTGCACTTCGATGCAGCGGTCGCCGTCGTACAAAACCGAATAGACGTGACCCGGAACTTCGATGGCTCGCACATTAAGGCCAAGCCGGCGGCCGATCACGTTGTACAGCGTGGCCGAAGAGACGCAGTTGAACTTGCCGGAGTCGAGCAGCGCGGCCAGGTCGGTTTGTTTGCTCTCGTAGCCCTTGGCCATTGGGCCGGCATGCAGGAACTTGAGGAGTTTTTCACCCTTCTCACTCGGTGTCTTGGCGTCGGTGGTCGCCTTCTTGGCCTCGGTTTCCAGCTCTTCAATGCGGGCCAGATATTGCCTTCGCTTGGCGGCATCGCTCACGCCCGAGGCTAGCAAGGCCGCCTCGGCGAAGGGTTGATTCTTGCCCAAGTTGATGGCCGCGAAGAAATCAGCCTCATCTTTACTGACCAAGACTTTAGAAGAAGTTGATTTTTCCAGGGTCGCCAGGATCTCGAAGGCCTCGGCCGGCCGCACTTGGAATGGGTAGCCGGCCTTGGCTTTGTCCGTGCAAGTACCGCTGCCGGCCTGAACGAAATTCGTCATCCAAAGAGCAGTCAAAGCGAAAAGAATCGCGGTAGTAATTCGGAAGCGACACATGGGAAACCCCTCATTTTTGGTTGTTTCGTGTTTCTCTTCGTCCTCTTCTACGGGGGCTGTGACAATGAATGGGGGTCAAAAATGCCTGTGCTTCGAAGCGGATTTGGAAAATTGGTGATACGAAGGGCGAGAACTGACCTCGTCTAGGCTTTCGGCTCGGATGGATTTGGATTGCGGCGCGACAGGGCCGTCTGGCAGTATTTCAGCAGGTCGAGCTCTTTCAATTCCTTTTCGATCTCCTCTGTAGGCGCATCTTCGAGTGAACTGGCGACCTCGTCTACTAGCAAGTCGGCAAATTTGGCGTGCGCCCGTTCCAGCATCTTCCTTGCGTTGGCGGCAGAGACCGGCTTACCGAGAGCGGAAGTCAGTTGTTCGGCCAACTCGGTGGAGGGAAAATCGGGGTATTCGATGCGCAAGCGCAGGGCCGCATGATATCCGACGTTGACCGTCGCTAGCGCCTGCCAGGTGCGATCCAACAGTTCTTCGCGCCAACTGGCATTGAAATCAACAGCGCTTTCGAGGGTAGCGGCGGCCGGCTCAATGGCCAGTGGCTGTGGCTGGGCCTGCCGGCGCCGGTGGTAATCGGTGACCAGATGAATGAGCGACGTCTTCAGATAATCGCGAAAGCGGCCGCGCGTTGGATCGGCCCGGCGATAATCGCCTCGGACGAAGCGCAGGGCGAATTCCTGAGTCAATTCTTCCGCCACATCGGGGTCGCGGACCGCGCCCAAGACGTAACGATAAACCGCTCCACAATAGCGTTCGAGCAGGCGCTCCACCGCCGCGCGCTTCGCATTGTCGCCTTCCGCATGAGTACGGAACATCATCGTCCACTGCGTGGAAATCCGGCTCAGGCGCTCGTGCAGTTCTTGCGGGAGCATAACTTCACGGCTTCCCATTGGGCAAGAGATAGCGGAGCAGTCGCCCGTCTTCCAGCAGCAGCATGGCGCAGCCGCTGTCGATTACAGTCGCGCTGACGATCGAACCCTTCACTTCGAGACCGACCGAACGCCATTGCTTGCCATCGGTCGTCACAAGAATTTTGGGGAAATTACTCCGATTGAATAGGATGATTCCGAAGCTGCCACCGTGCGGATCAAACGCCATCGAACCGAGTGAACGGTCCTCCGGGTTAAGTTGAGGCTTCCAGGTGTCGCCACCGTCTTCGGTCGCCCAAAGCGACCAGTCGCCAATGACCCAGCCGCGCTTCAAATCAGCAAAATGGAGACCGGTCATCCGGGCTTTGTCAGTCTGCAACACGGTCTTCCATGACTGCCCGCCATCGGCGGTTCGAAGCACACAGCTTTTGGTGGAGAACTGGTCATTACAGGCAACAAACGCCGTTTGCGGGCCAGCTATGGCAATGTGAACCAACGATTTGATCCGTCCTTCGACGTTGGCTCGCTTGTCAAAATCGAGATCTTCCCAATTCGCCTTCGGACCTTGCCTTGAAAGCAGCCGATCCGGGTATCCGCCGGGCTCCAACAGTCCCCCTACCAGCATCCAGCCGTCATTGCCAATGACCAAGTCACGAACGCGGAGCTTGAGATCGACCGGCAGCCAGGTATCACCACCGTCGGTCGTTTCGTATAAGGCGCTGTTAGCCGCCATCCAACCGATTCGCGCGTTCTGGAAGCGAATGAGCCCGATGCGCCCATTTTGGAGGAACGGTGCCTCCAATCCCCGCTTCCATGTCTTCCCGGCGTCTTCGGTCTTGTAGACGGCTCGATTGCTGACCGTGTAACCGATTTCCCGGGTGGGAAACGAGACAACCTCAAATCTCTCACCTGCTCGCGCAGGGGCGATTTGCAATGGTTGCCATCCTGGCGGGCCAAGGAATATCGATTCGGCTTTGGCAGCTTCCTTTGCCGGTTCTTTGAGCTGCGGTTTGTCGGTGCGCCCATTGACCACGGCTTGTTCAGACCGCCCGTCTTTTGTCCCTTTTGTTGCGTTCCAAATAAGCCAGCCGAGCATGATGCACACGAGTGCCGCTCCCAGGGCCGCTATCAAGAGGATTGGCCTACGAGCCGTGGAATTCGGCGGTCGGAGATTAACGATCTCCGAGGTTTTGTCTTCCCGAAAACGGTCGAGGTGGTCGGCGAGTTCGAGTGCGCTGGTATACCGGCGCCGCGGGCTCTTCTCCAGACAGCGCAGACAGATCTTCTCCAATGCCTCTGGAACCTTCGCAAATTCTGAAGGGGGCCGCGGCGGAGTCGCCGCGACTTGGCGAACGGTTTCCAAAGAATTGCCGCCCAGAAACGGCGGTCGGCCAGTTAGCATTTCATACAAGATGGCGCCCAGCGCATAGATGTCTGTGGCCGGGCCGATTTCCTTGCTCTTGCTTTCAACCTGTTCCGGCGCCATGTAGTTGGGTGTACCCATCACCACGCCCGTCTGCGTGAGACTCGCGCCGTCGAGTCGCTTGGCCAGGCCGAAGTCAGTTATTTTTGGTTGGTGAGCGACGAGTGGAGCGTGGGAAGTGGAATCGCCGGACCGGTCACCACTTCCCACTCCAACACTTACCAGTAGGATGTTGGCGGGCTTCAAATCCCGGTGGACGATGCCGGCCTGGTGGGCCAGGTGAATGGCTCGTGCCAGCACGGCGACGAGTTGAGCGGCTTCCGAAGGCGGTTGCGGGCGGCCGGCGAGCTTCGCGGCGAGAGTACCCCCGGCGGCGTATTCCAGGGCTAAGTAGGCGTGGCCATCCGCTTCGCCGATATCGTAGATGTGCACAATATTGGGGTGCTGCAAACGTGCGATCGTCTCCGCTTCGGCGCGGAATCGAGCCATGTCTTCGCCGTCGGCATGTGGGCCGGCCAGGAGCATCTTCAAAGCCACAATGCGATTGAGATTGATCTGCCGGGCCTTGTAGACAACACCCATGCCCCCGCGACCGATCTGCTCCAGGATTTCATAGCCCGGCACGAGCAGCCGATCTTTGTGTTGCGACTGCGGGCGGACCACCGGACGGGGCAAGGGCGGCAATTCGTCGGGAACGGCGTTCAAAGTCGGAGGCGCCACGGCATCGCCACAGACCGGACAAGTTGCTTCGTACGCGTCATCTGCGGAACGCTCGGGAACTTCCCACTGATGCCCGTTCGAACAGATCAGCCGTTTAGCCATGGAGAGAGCCTCCGGCGATTGGATCGCATCATTGTAGCCGGAGCCGAAAACAGAGAAAAGCAAAAGCGTGGACCAAACTTTGTCACAGTCTTCGTACAAGCAAACGAGAGGGCAACAATGGGTGTTTGCCCCAAAACCTAACCATCCAGGCGCTGCTTGACAGCGGGAATTGTTGTAAGTCAATCCCCAAGCCTGGTTTTCAAGGAGATTTCCATGAGAACGAAGCATGTAGTTTTGGGTTCGACGATGTTGGTATTCGCTGTCAGCCTGTCAGGGCTGGCAGCCGACGAAAAAAAATCCGATGCGCCCAAAGAAGAGAGCGTAGTTGCATTCGACAGCAAGACGCGCGGCGCACTGGAAGTCAGGACGGTGAGCGAAAACTCAAACCATTGGTTCCGAGTCGAGCAGAACGGCAAGCAGGCCTATCCGGCCGCTCCGCCGCTCCTGAACAGCACGATTGAATTGGCGCCGGGAGCATACTCAGTATTCGTCAACCGTACCGAGCGCAAAGTCACCCTCGAAGCGGGCAAAAAAACGGTCCTGTGGACCGGCGAATTGATGGTGGAGGCTGCGAAAGGAAGCACCGACTTCTACGCGCCCTTCCAGGGCAAAGATAAGAAGGTCACGACTGCAGAACCGGTGGTCAACAGTCCGATCCCCTTGTTTGCAGGGACGTATACTGTCAAGGTTTTCAGCATTCAGAAGACGCGCGATCTCGGCTCGGCTGAGGTCAAGCCGGGGCAACGCACGGTGCTGAAGGAATGAACTTCGCCAATTAAGAACTCACCAGGTCCATGATGGGTCCGCACGGTGCAGAAACGACCGAGTCGAAGCGCTCCCTCGGCTTATAAAGCCGGGTGGGGCGCCTTGTTATCGAAAACCAATGGAGCGACCCGAATATCGATAAGCCCGCATCTCGACTTCCGCAGGTGGAAATTAGCCTGCTGAAGAGGTCGTGTGCTTGATTCCATTCGCTATCATCAGACAGAACACCAGTCGACCACACACAGTAAGGCAAGTTCGAAATCCATTCCGCCGAGCACAGCCGGGATTGTTTCGCCTGATGAACGGTTCAATCGCAGGTCGACATCAATTCGTTGTACAGGGTAACAATTACGGCTCACAACTTAAATGAACTTGATCGTTTTCACTCAAAATGATCGGCCCGTTCCCAAACAGGACCTCCAGCTTCTCGCGCTGAAAAAACGACGCGCCATTTATCGGCTCGCCGTTGTGGTCGATGACTGAACAAACCTTTCGCGAACGACACAGCCGTAATTGGCCCGTCGGTCCATTTGAATTCGGTGCGTCGGACCGAAGCACCCAAGAACTTGTCGTGTAGGGCTAGAAATCGCTCCCCGGACAGCGCCCGCTTACGAAAGGCCAGAATTCGTGGCTAATGGCACGCTCTCTGCGCCCACTGCTGTCGGACGTATCCGCACGGCCGCGTCGGAGGGAATGATAAACGTATGCTGGATGGCCTCTTTCTGGAAACCGATCACCTCGGGAAAGTGGATGCCGCTCAAGAGCTGTACATCGAAGATTTCCTCGACAGCTGTCTGGAATTCGAGCATGGCAGCGAGTCGCCCGCTTCTCAGGTCCACGACGGCCACCCCACACTTAAGCTCGCTGCGGCGTTCGGCCAATGGCACGCCGTCCATGGCTGAGGTCGCGCGAATCTTCGACAGCCCGATGAAGGCATAAGGGCCGAGCAGCGCGAGGCCACGCGCGAAGCCGGGCAACTCCACGACCATCTGCCCACGCCCGCTGGCCAGGTCCATGAGCAGGAGCCGGCCGGTTCCCGATTCCAAAAGGAACAGCTTGCCCTCGTGCCAGCGCGGCGAGTGCGGCATTGACAAGCTGTGGGCTACAGTTTCGCCGCTCTCGATGTCCATCAATATGCCGCCGTGCGGCTTATGGGCGCGCCAACCATCGCGCGTGTCGGTGTGGCCAAGGGCGGTGACATATTTCGGCTGACTATCGACGATGGCGAGCCCATTCAGATGGCAGCGGTCCTCGGCGGCGAGTCCAGTGATGAACGGCGGCCGCCAGCGCGGCACGAAACTGTAGTCCGGATCGAGCGTGCAAAGGCACGAGAAGCGGGTGTTGACGATCCAGAGTTCCCCCTCACCCCCGTCCCCAGTCCCCCCCGCGGCGAGGGTGGGCTTTGCCCAGGCCATTTCATGTATGGCAATGTCGCCCGTGACGTGGCAGGTGCGTGGCAGAAAGCAGGCGTCGTGTAGGCCGGCCGGTTCAATGCGCGGGGCAATGTCCGGAGCGTTGCGCAAGAACCAGATTTGATCGCGCGTCCCTAGTGCCAGGCGGCGGCCATCGACAGCCAATCCCATAGGCCGCTCGAAAGTTCGCACCAGCGTGGACAGTCCACCCTGTGCGGCGCGCACCACCAGCAGTTTGTTGGCCTGGTAAGTGCTGACCAGCAGCGAAACCCAAAGCTGGCGCAGCAGTGCGACCAAGCTGTCGCTCTGCGTGTAATGGAATTCGACGGCCGTGCTGGCCGGCGGCGCCGGTTCAACCGAGGCGTCTTGATTCGGCTGTGGACGCGGCGCCGAGGTAAGAGCAGACATACGTACCTCGTTTCTCGATAAAGGAACGGTGAGTGATGATTCTTGTGTCCCTCCCATTCGTCACTCACCACTCACCACGTCATCCGACTTACTGCACGTTGATGACCACGTTGTCGGTCAGGGCGCTGTTCAGCGTGTCGGCTATCGTGATGGTTTGTTTGCCTTTCGTCCGGAGCACCAGACCCTTGAAAGTGTGTACCCCGTGGTCCGCTGCGGTGAAGGTGTAATTCGCGGGCAATTTGGCCCTGGGGTCGGTGCTGCTGAAATGGATCGTGCCCGTGAAGTTCGTGACGATGTTGCCGTAGGCGTCCTCCACCTTCACCATGAGGCTGAAGGAGGCACCGGCAGTGACGTTCGTGGGCGCCGTGATGACAAACTGGAACGCGGCAGCCGGGTTCACTGCGATGCCCGCGTCGGTGCCGATGATATTGGCGGTCGCGGTATCTGTGGCGGTAATCGATTGCGTGCCGGCCGTCTTCAAGGTGGCGCTGAAAGTGTGCACGCCGGCGTCACTGGCAGTGAAGGTGTAATTGGCCGGAAGCGATGCCTTGCCGTCGCTACTGGTGAAGTGGACCGTGCCCGAATAGCCGGTGGCGATGTTGCCATAGGCGTCCCGGGCGGTGACAGTGAAGTTGCCGGCCACGCCGGCGATTGCCGGCGAGGGGAAGCCGGCAACACTCAGCGTGCTGGCCGCCGCCGGGTTCACGATGATGCCGTCGTCCGTGCCGCTGACAAGACCGGTCGTGTAATCCGTGGCCGTGATCGACTGCGTGCCGGCCGTATACAAGGTGGCACTGAAGGTGTGCACGCCCGCGTCGGCGGCGGTAAAGGTGTAGGCCGCCGGCAGGACCGCCCGCGGGTCGCTGCTCGTGAAAAGCACGGTACCGTTGAAGTTAGCGTCCGTGGCGCCGTCGGCGTATTTGACGGTGACGGTGAAGGCGCCGGCCGTGCCCGCGGTCGTGGGCGAAGGGAAACCGTTGACGGCGAAGCTGCTTGCCTGCGGCGCAGACCAATCGGCCGCGTTGAGTATTACCGAGACAGTGCTGGTCCCGCCGGGTCCGGCAACTGCCAGGTCCGGGAACCCGTCGCCGCTCAAGTCGCCCACGGCCACGGCCGAGGGGTAGAGGCCGGGATCATAATTCTGGGGGCTCTGAAAGGTACCGTCGCCGTTGCCCAAGAAAACGCTAAGGCCTCCGTTGGCGTTTTCGCTGACAATGTCGAACTTGCCGTCACGGTTGAAGTCGCCCGCCCCGAAAACGGGGCCAATGTTGGAAGCGAGATTCCGCGCCGGCTGGAAAGTGCCGTCCCCGTTGCCCAGGAGTATCGACATGGTCGAGCCCACCCCGCTGGAGTAGTTGCCGGTAACCAGGTCCAGCTTGCCGTCGCCATTGAAGTCGCCGACCACTACGGACTCGGCGCTCCCGCCAGTGGCGAAGGTGGTCGGAGGAGCGAGCGTGCCGTTGCCGTTGTTAAGCAAGAGCGCAACGCCGGTGGTCGCAGTGGTGGCGACGTCCAGCTTGCCATCGCTGTTGAAGTCCCCCAGCGCCACCGGCTGAAGCTCAGATCCCGAAGGAATCTGGACGGTGCTGGCGTCCGAGAAGGTTCCGTCCCCGTTGCCCATCAGCACGTTCACGTAGTTGGCCCCGGGCGGCGTCGCATAAGCATAGGGCCCGAAATAGCTCGTCGTCCCGGTCACAACCAGGTCGAGCTTGCCGTCACCGTTCAGATCGCCCACCGCCACCGATTGAGGTCCTTGCCCTAGCGGCAGGGCAAGGTTTCGGGCGGGCTGGAATGTGCCGTCGCCGTTGCCCAGCAGCACACTCACGCCCGAGTCATTCGTCTCCACAATGTCGAGTTTGCCGTCGCTATTGAAGTCGCCGACCGCCACCGAAGGGAAGGTGTAATTGCCGGTTCCGGTGGCGAAGTTGCGTGCGGGTTGGTAAGTGCCGTCGCCGTTGCCAAGCAGCACGGACACGGAGCCGCTGGCCCAGAAGCTGTTGGAGTAGCTGTTGGCCGTGACCAGGTCGAGCTTGCCGTCGCCGTTGAAATCGCCCACGGCGACGGCCGTGGGGGCGCTGGAGCTGGAATCGACCGCGTAGCTCACCGGCGCGAGAAAACCCGGCAGGGCGCGTTCTTCCAACTGCTCGAAGATCAAAAGGCAAGCGCGTTTTCGATTCGGCTGAGTGCGCCGGGATTGCGAACGCCGCGAAGTGAAGAAATCAGAAAACCACATGGTCGATCTCCCTTGGTGTGTAGTGAGTGATGAATAGCGAGCGGTGAGTGGAGACGAACCACTCACCACTCACCTGCGTTAGCAGATTTCGAGTACGCCGAAGATGTCGTCGTTGCTGGTAGAGGCGGAATTCCCGTCGATGACCGTTGCATCGTCGGCACAGGCGCTGCCGCCCGGGGCGACAAAGAGGCCGCCGCCCTGGCCCTTGCCGTTGTTGAAACCGGCGGCGCCGGCCCCGCCGTCGGCCGTGTTGCCCGTGATCGTGCTGCCCTGAAGGATCAGGACGGCGTGGGCATCCACAAAGACGCCGCCTCCCAGGCCATTGCCGCCGTTGCCCGCGCTGCCGTCGGCGCCCTGGGCCAGGTTGCCGGCGACCAGGGAATCGATCATCGTGGTGCTGATGCCGCCGGTGGTGAGGGTGGGACCTCCTTCGGTGGCAATGCCGCCGCCATGGGCCGCACCGCCGATGGCTCCCGCGCCGCCGATGGCCTCGTTGTTTGTGAGTACACAGTCGCGGAGGGTCAAGGTGCTGGTGTAGCTGTTGGCCGTGATCTGAATGTTGCCGATGGCGCCGCCTTCACCAAGACCGCCAGCGCCGCCGCTACCCGCTGCACCACCAATCGCCTCGTTGCCGGAGAAGAAACAGTCGGTGGCGAGTACGGAGACGCTGCCGTCGCGCGGGCCGAGGCGCAGAGCGCCTGCCCGGCCGGGACCGCCATTGGCGTGCGCCCCACCCGCGCCGCCGATGGCTTCGTTGTCGATAAACGTGCAGTCGTGGAGGACGTTGGCGCCGTGATCGGCCAGGAAGGCCCCGCAAGCGGCCTGGGCGCCGGCGGCCCCGGCGCCGCCTGCCCCACCGAAGGCGCGGTTGTTGACAAAGGTACTGTCGGTAATGGTGGCGCTGGCAGGCGGATCATCGTCCTCGGAACCCGACTTGATCGCCCCGGCGCCGCCGTTGCCCCCAGCGGTGCCGCTCAGCCCGGCCCCGCCGTGCGTCTGATTGCCGACGAAGGTGCTGTCGTGGACGACGAGGGCCGCGTCGTTGTTGATGGCGGCGCCGTCGCCGACGCTAAAGGGATTGCCCGGCGGCAACGCCTTGCCGTGGACCCCGCCGATGGCCTGATTGCCAAGGAAGCTGTCGCCGCGGACCGTGAGCATGCCGCCCACATCGTTGGTGATGCCGCCGCCGAAGCCGCTGCCACCAAAGCCGGTGCTGCTGCCACCAATCGCCTCGTTGCCGCTCAACGTGCTGTCATTCAGGGTGGCGATCCCTTGATTGAACAGGGCGCCGCCATAGGCCGTGCCAGCGCTGCCGCCATTGACGCCATCGCCGCCTTGGGCCACGTCGTTGGCGAAGATACTCTCGTGAACCGTAAGGCTGGCGGCGCTGCCGTTGTAGATGCCGCCGCCCTGGGCGTCCGCGCCGGCGCCGCCGACGGCCTGGTCGTTGGACAGTGTGACGCCTTGCAGGGTCAGGTTATCGGCGGCATTCTCGATGCCGGCCCCCTGCGTTGCTTTGCCGTCGGCAATGGTCAGGCCGCTGATGGCCACGTTCGCCCCGCTGCCGGTGAGATCAAATACCCTGTCGGCGTTATTGCCACTGATTGTCAACTCGTCGGCCCCTGGCCCTCTGATGCGCAGACTCTGGCTGATAACTAATTCGCCGCTGGTCAAGGTGATGATCTGGCCATCGAGACTGGAATCGAAAATGATGGTGTCGCCGCTGTTGGCGGCAGCGACGGTGTCGCGCAGTGATCCCGGCCCGCTGTCGGCGGTACTGGTGACGATCAACGTGCTGGGTACGGTTCGATCCTCCAGGAACTCCAGTCGCGGCACAAAACATGGCCGTCGGAACTGTTTCCGTCGACGCTGATGTCGTGGAGTGCGCGGGGAATGCGCTTGCAGGATTTGAAGCCAAGAAGCAAACCACATCGTGGA
>Ga0070732_10000955_pt1 | contig 16348 bp, 14 predicted proteins | sample Coa_R1_5_FD_66449 | JGI IMG/M metagenome (GOLD analysis project Ga0070732, IMG submission 66449) | Surface soil microbial communities from Centralia Pennsylvania, which are recovering from an underground coalmine fire - Coalmine... | ecosystem: Environmental > Terrestrial > Soil > Unclassified ...
CCGTTCAAGCGAACCTCCTATTCGGGATGAAGGTGGAGATTCAGGGAATTGCCTATGTTCCGAAGAAATAGCCGCAGAATAACGCTTCACTATAGATCGGGGGGATGCGTCTTGACCTGTACAATCCTGCACGTTGACCTAGACGCTGACCTAAACGATCAGAAAACGGCTCGACTCGCTTATTCTGCATTAATTACGAAAGTCTAAGCGTGGAATGGTTTCAACTGGCTGAACTCCTATTCGAAAAATCTCTGGAGCGCGTTGTCCCGCGACACGGACCATCTCTTTGGAGCAGGACGAGCTTAGAATAAGCTCGGAATCAGTGATCCAGAAGGGCGGGCCCGTAATCCCCTACGTCAGCCCGTTTGCTAAGCGTGAAAGGGCCCCACCGACGATAGGGAACAAGCGTCGATCGACCTAAAACACATTTTTCCTCGCGCCACAAACTGCACTGTTTTGGGCTCGAGAGCCAAACTAGATTGATGTCTAGCCTAGCTGATGTAGCCCGGGGAGGAATGTGACTGGAAGGATTTCAATACCCGCAACAGTGTCTCCTCGGCGGTAATTCGGTTATCATGGTTCTCGTCAAGGGCCGAGGTCCAGAGATGATATACCATTCCAGACTCTTCTGTTGCTTGGAAGAAGCCCAGGTTGTCAAGCGCCTTCGTCAACGGAGCGAGTCTATCAGAGAGTAACGAGAGACCGGCGGTTATCGTCCAGTCCCCGGTCTGATCCAACATTACATGAACGACTCCGTCTGGAAAGGAGAGGGAGATTGCTCCACCGGGCCGTAGTGAGGAGTCGACTAGACTGGTAAGTGACAATGGGTCTGAGAAGACCGGGGCTGGTCTCAATTCTCTCGTTGTCATAGCCTTCGCCCGTTGATAGGACAGAGCTTAACGCTCATGTAACCAGGCCCGAACAAGATCCGGGACCAGAATCCTGGACGTTTATATCGAACAGAACCGTCACAAATGGTTCCCATCAGAAGACCGACAATGTCCATGTACGATCTCGAGGAGGATAGGCTCGTAGCGGAGATAACGGGGAGAGGTGCCCGAAGGTTATTGATCCAGCTCCCCGATGGGCTCAAGAACGAAGGGCCTCGCCTAGCAAGCCTCGTCCGAGAGAAGACAGGTGCTGAAGTCTTCGTCTCAGCCACATCAGCATGGGGTGCTTGTGACCTGTCTCTAGACGCAGCCGCACGCTTGAAAGCAGATCTACTAGTCCATTATGGTCATAACGAGTTTCTCCGAGACGGTTCTAACGGGATCCCGGTCGTCTATATTCCGGCAAAGAGCAGACACGAGATAACACCAGTGGTTGAGAAAGCTCTACCTCTTCTCAACGGGACTCGGATCGGACTTGCAACGGTCGTCCAGCACATTCACACTCTTCCCGAGACCACAAAGTTTCTAGAGGCAAAAGGCTTCAAAGTCGAACTTCCCGGACGCGGGCCATGGGCCCACGAGACGGGCCAGGTTCTCGGCTGTGACTATTTCGGGCTCAAACGGATCGAACCAGAAGTAGACTCGTTTCTCATTGTCGGAAGCTACTTCCACGGACTCGGCGCCGCATTATCAGTCCAGAAACCAACCATCCTCGCCGACCCCTACGATGGAACTGTCAAGCTGCTCGACTCAGACCGATCACGGATCATCCGCCAGCGCTACGCAATGGTCGAGAAGGCGCGACAAGCTAACAAATTCGGAGTCATAGTCTCGACCAAACCTGGACAATCCAACCCGACAATCGCACTTAATATCCAACGCCAACTAGAAGAGAACGGGAAGAAAGCAGTCCTCCTTTACGCGGACGAAATAGTCCCAGACAAGCTCCTAGACTTCACAGACATCGAAGCGTTCGTTGACACGGCGTGCCCCAGACTCGCCCTTGATGATCCAGAGCGATTCTCAAAGCCAATTGTCAGCCGAGACGAGATCATGGTCGTCATCGGTGCTTGGACATGGGAACAGCTCTTGGAGCGCGGCCTAGTCCGCCTCTAAATTGGCAGACAAGACCCGAACCTCGAAACGTCAGCTGGAGATACAATTAGCGAAGCTCAAGACACTCGACACCCCAACTCTCAAGCTCGAACAGTACCCGGTCTCGCCCGAGACCGCAGCCGAACTTCTCTACATGGCAGGCTTTGAACACGTCGATCTGAAGGGACAAGTTATCGATCTTGGGACTGGTACTGGCCGACTTGCGATAGGCGCTGCCCTCATGGGTTCTAAACATGTCGTAGGAGTAGATGTGGACCCAGAAGAACTGGCATTAGCCCGACAGAACGCCAAGACCGCAGGTGTCAAAGTCGAATGGGTCAAATCGGACATCGACAAGCTTAGCGGATCATACGATACTGTAATCATGAACCCGCCCTATGGGACCCGAACCGTCCATGCCGACACAAGGTTTCTAGACAAGGCCTTCCAGCTCGCTCCCGTCACATACTCGATCCACAAGTCCTCTACCAGAGAATATCTGGTCCAATACGTTAAGGAGTCCAATCGAAGAATTGACGAGGCTAGGAGTCTAAGAATGAAAATACCTCATCTCTTCAACTTCCACTCTAGAAAGTGGGGTAATGTCGAAGTAGATCTCTTTAGGATTCTCGGTTAGTCTTATTCTCATCAATACTGGCTCTCTCTGAAGCCTCGACTGTTCCTTCAGCCAGCGCGGAACTGTCCAAGACTGGCGGGTCATTTATCGCAGAGCTTGGCGCAATGCTTGGTAGAGCGGGCCTTAGCTTCGAGATTCGCTTTGTCGGTCGTCCACGAAGTCTAGTTAGTTTTCCAATCCATGCGCTCAGAGCGCCTCGCCTGTTCGACCTGCCAGATCGGGACTTGCCTCGAAACAGGAAATATGTAGCTAGGAATGAGGTGACCGCAAGTATTGCTCCCGTCCACAGATTGATGCCACCAAGAATGGCCGAGAATGTTTGAGTGACGTAGCCTTGAAGATACGCATTGTTAGCGTAGTCCAGATACATTACAACTGCTAGTCCGATTATCGCGAATGTCTCTATTGTCACGGTTAGTTTTGTCTTGAGTGGAATGGGAGGGATCAGTTTCTCTTCTGGTCTGACCGGGACTCGCCGGAGGAAACTTGGTGCCCACCAGTTCAGCCGTTTCATCATCCGCATAATCGAGGGCACGAGGTAAATTCGTGTGAGGGTCGCGTCCAGCAATATAACAAAAAGATAAGCGAGCCCTAGCTGTTGCAACATGGGAATCTGAGAAAGCATGAGCGTGCCATACGCTCCAGCAGTCACGAGGCCCGTGACCGTGATAATCCCACCAGTGCGCTCGACTGCGGTCTCGATCGCCTCATCATCCCTCGCACCGCCGACCACGTATTCGCGGATCCTGGTAACTAGGAAAATATCGTAGTCTAGTCCTAGTCCGACCATTGTGACAAGAAGCATGATCGGCAGAATCCAGATGAGTTCCGTCGTGAAATATGTTTTGAAGAAGTATATTGTCGCCGCCATTGCCCAAGATATGCTCAGTAGTATTGTGAAGATCAATCGTAGAGGAGTAAAAACGGACCCGAGGGCGAGTAGTAGTACGATGAAGACGCCGACAAGAACGAGAGTTGTCAGGTTGATATAATCTGAAGCGCTAGAAGCTGTTAGATCAGAGACGGAGGCTGTTGCGCCTCCAACGTACATCTCAGACGAGGCGAGAAGCGGATTCTCGGCCCTGAGACTAGCAACGTTCTGGCGGATTCGAGCTACTGTGTCGATTGCGGCGTTGGAGTATGGTTCGTTTGAGAGGTCTGCCCAGACCATTGCTGATCTGCTGTCGCTACCAAGGAATGGTTTCATGGTGTTGATCATTGCCTGTTGCTGAGCCGGGTTTAGTTGGGCAAAGTCCGAGAACGCGATGGGGGCACCTGATGGATGTGTGAGCCCGTAGACCTTGGAGACTCCGGGTATTGCCTGGGTCGAGTTTTCAGCATAGGATATGGCGGTCAGTGCTGTGACATTGATCCAGTTTCCCGTCACTAGGACAACCGGGGTCTGGACGATCGTGTATGTTGGGGTGACGGTTCCTGCCCCGAAGCCTTGGCTCATGATATTATAGCCGGTTCTGCTCGGAAGTGATGGTGGGATCTGGCCGATCAGGTCGTGGCTGGTCTGGCTGGATAGAACGGTGCTAGCCGCTGGGATTGAGATGGCGAGTGCGAGGAGGAGGACGAGTTTTGAGTGTTTGGCTGTGAACTGTGCTGCTCGCGTGTAGTAGCTTGGGCCTTTTCCCTTCTTCTTTCTCCAGAGTCCTAGTCCTCTGGGCCAGAAGATGCGGTCGCCGAAGAGCGAGAGCGTGGCTGGAACTAGTGTTAGTGCGACGATTAGGGCGATGCTCATACCGAGCATGACTGCGATGCCGATCGAGCGTAATAGTCCGAAGCTAGCGAAGGCGAGAGTGCCGAAGGCGATGATGACGGTCGCTCCGCTAGTCGCGATGCTCTCTCCAGCCCACGTGACGGCCCTTTCGACCGAGTCTTTCTTTCCCCGGCCCATCTTCCGTTCTTCCGCGTAGCGGCTGATGAGGAAGATGCAATAGTCGGAGCCGGCGCCGAGCATCGAGACCGGGAGAATTATGAGAACGAGATAGTCGACTTTGATCGCGACTGTGCCGACGATATAGACGATTCCGAACGCGATTCCGATCGAGAGCCCTATCGCCACGACCGGGATTAGTGGGGCTACGAGTGAAGCGAAGAAGAATCCGACGATGACGATAATCAGTGTCACAGTTACCGGATCGATTTTCTCGATATCCACCGTAGTCTGCGTCTGAATGTCATAATTGAAAGCGGGCTCGCCGGTCACGTAGACTGTGAGATTCTGGTTGCTGACCGTGTTGGCTGTTGTAACGTCCTGACGGATCTGCGGAATGCTATTCAATGGGTCGGACCCGGTGCTCTTGAAGTCGATAACCATGAGCATCGTATTGTTCTGGGCGGCCACGAACTGGCTGTACACGTCACTGGTCAGTTGTACAGGATATGTGAGAATGTTATAGTTGTAAAGAACATGCTGGGCGTAGCTAAACAGGTCGCTAGCGGTTGCTGAGCTTCCGAGATCGTAAATCTGGCCTATGATCGTCTGCTGAACCGAGTTTGCGTTCGTGGCCCGGTCAACGGTTGATGTGGTGAATGTTCTTATCGCGTTCGCGTCGTTCCAGCAGTTGTTATTGCTGCAGCCTCCACCGTTGCCGGGACTGTAGATGTTGAAGAAACGGGAGGTAGAGAGGAAAAGGCTGAGAGTCTGCGTATCTAATGGGAGGGATTCAACGTAGGGGAGTGTGATGTTATAGTAGGATGGTTGTGTTGTGAGCAGCGGGCTGCCCTTTGTAACGTTCTGTGCTCGGGCGAATGGTGGTGAGCCGAAGACCAGCTGAAACTGGGTGTAGCTCTGTGCAGTGAATGTCTGGTTCCACGATTGATAGAATAGTGTGAGATAGTCTTGTGCGATCCTTTGATATGCGCCGGGTGTTTGGCCTGTTACGGTTGTCCAGGTACTATTGTAGGCTTGTCGGTTGTAGCCGGCTAGTTGTGTCTGGTTAATGGTGGGAGGTGCGCTACTGATTAGCGAGATCCAATTGTTGACGTAGGTGCTAGGGATGCCGTACTCGATATTTGTCGCGAGAATTGTCGCGTTGTATGTGGTGTATAGTTGTAGATGGATTACGCTAGTGTAGGACTGTAGCTGCGTATAGTAGATGTCGTAGATGCTTGTGACATTGTTTATGGTCGTGAGTCTTCCATCATTGTGTAGGGTCCTGTTTAGTGCAAGGGTAAAGTCTCGTACATTGTTGCCCCTGACATCGGGACTCGTTATGACAACTATTCCACTTGTTCCCTGATCTATACTGAACTCTTTACTGACTAGATCCTGTGCGATGCTTGACTCGCTGTTCTTCGGGTTGAACGCTGTCTCATTGTAGACGATGACGCTCTGCACGTTTAGAATCGCGGGTATGCTAATGACTAGGGCTACTATCCAGATAGCGAATATGGCCTTGTTGTGCCGGATGATGAGGCGGGCTAGCCTGGTGAATAGCACGATGACTCCACTTTACGAGGATTGAAACGATCGAAAACCGGGCTGGCGAGGATAAAGTCGTACTGTAACCCAGAGCGCTTCGACGGCTGCGGACGGGTCTAGGCACTTCTAATAGTGGAAAAACGAGAGGGCTACACGGTTAGTATTGAAGCCGATAACCTTACTTCTGGCCCAGACGGCTCCAGTGCTCGCGAAGAAGACCGAGAATCTGAAGACGATAGAGAAACAGGCTATTTCCGCGAGGCGGAAGAATATCGATCTTCTAGTGTTTCCCGAGCTACATCTCACCGGCTACACAATGCAAGACGAGGTCTACAATCTGGCCGAGCCGATTCCGGGACCGAGCGAGAAGAGGGTCGAGAAGATTGCTCGGGAGCATGGTCTCCACATCGTATTCGGCATGCCGGAGGAGAGCGGGGTCAAAGGAGTGATCCATAACACTGCCGTGCTTGTGGGTCCCAAAGGGTTCGTGGGACGATATCGGAAGATCCATCTGCCCACACATACTGTCTTCGAGGAGCGGCGATACTATCGTCCAGGCCAAGAAGCGCCAGTCTTCGACACGCCGCTAGGAAGGATCGGACTGACGATATGCTATGATCTCTATTTTCCCGAGCTGACCAGGCTCGAGACTCTCGGAGGCGCAGAACTGATCGTCTGCATCTCGGCCAGTCCCGGTCTACGACGCCGGTTCTTCGAAGGCTTTGTCCTGAGCCGGGCGATGGAAAATGCGGTCTATCTTGCATATGTGAACCGGGTAGGGATCGAGGACGGCAACCAGTTCTGGGGCGGAAGCCGAGTGGTCGCGCCAAACGGGTCCGTGCTTGCCCAGTGCAAATATGACGTGGAAGATTTTCAGTCATGCAAGATTGATCTGGCCGAGGTGGGAAGGTCCCGGGCATTTATTCCGACGATAAAGGATCTAGATCCACAACTCTTCGACCAGCTGCGGACGAAAAGCCGGGAAGCCTGAAGCCAAAGAGCAGTCTTTTGTCGCGGGAAAAAATTTGTTTTGAATCGATCCACACTTGTTCCCTATCACCAATGGGGCCCTTTCACGCTTAGCAAACGGGCTAACGAAGGCAGTATCGGGCTCTACTTCGCAGGTCTCGGGTGAGGGGTTGTTCCTAGTGATTTTTCATCCTCGGAAATTTTCGAACGTGCGAGACTATATTATAGCTAGAGACGAAGCGCCGAGAGGCCCAAGACTTGTCTCTGCATCATCGACGGCTCAGTCTCGCGCAAGGGGCCTCACTGTGCCTCTTCGGAATATTGTTCGGACTAGCGTTTCTCTCTCTCGCTCCGCGAGCCGGGTCACTAGTGGCTAGTTTTCTCTTCTTGCTTGTTGCATGGTTCTGTCTCTGGTTCTTCTCACACGACCTCGCCCATCACGTGGTGGGCAGAATTGTCGGTGTTGGTTTCCGCTACTATTTTCTGGGACGACCGGCGATTACAAAATTGAAGCTTCCTGTCGTCTCCGAGTTGTCTCGGAAGGTTCCGGTTCTAGGTTTGAAGGTCGACTCGTCGACTTTAGAATCTGTTTCCGCTACTCGGGTCCGGGCGATGTATGCTTCGGGGGCGGTGTTTTCGATGTTTCTGCCACTGCTGGTGCTTCCCACATCCTACATGGTCAATAGCATAGTAGGGGTCCTGCTGACCTTGTTGAGTCTGGCGAACATTCTGTTTACAGTCTATTTTAGCCGCCGCGTGGGAGATCTATATCGAGCCCGGATGGTTCGAAGCGTGTCTCTGTAGTCTCCATTCGTGTCTGTTCAAGAATAGTATATTAGCCGGGGGACCTGGGTTTTCGATGGCGTCGCTGTTTGAAGGGTCGTAACTATCGCAGTCCACGTGGCCAGGCGTTTACCCGGATGAAGTACATTCACGGGTCGCCGGCTCCGAAAGTTTCAAAGTTCAACATGGGTGATCTCTCGACCCATTTTCCCCGCCGGGTCCATCTCGTTTCGATGGAGGCTGTCCAGATACGACATAACGCTCTAGAGTCGGGCCGTGTGGCCGCGAACAAGGTCCTGTTCGACAAGTACGGCGAGACAGGGTATCGGTTACAACTGTGTGTTTATCCGCATATTATTCTGCGCGAGAACAAGATGATCGCGACCGCGGGCGCTGACAGATTGCAAGAAGGCATGAGGCGAGCTTTCGGAAAACCGACGGGTCGCGCGGCACGGGTCCATTCGGGTCAGTCGATCTACATCGTCTACGTTCCACTGGACGGCGTTGAGACGGGAAAGAAAGCGTGCGACACCGCCGGGACCAAGATGCCTATGAGGACACGGATCATGATCGAAGAAGTTCCGGTGGAAGAACAAGCCCCGGCACCGGTTGAGACTCCAGCAGTTCCGGAAGAACCCCTGCCGGTCGAAGAGGCCGAGGAAGAAGCCGCACCGGTCGCAACAGCCGGAGCCTAGCTACAGCCGCGATAATAGTCCCCCACTCCTCTGAACGAACCTTTCTCAGCAGACTCTACTGCCCATAGAAAGGTGTCGCGGTTTTGTGTCGCGGGAATGATTTTGTTTTCAGATTTGGAAGGGGTCGATCTCTGTCTGGAACGTTTCTGGGCGAGAACGTCGATTCTGGCGGCGAGAACGGGCGAATGACCGTTTTTGCGAAGGTGCATTATTGGAGCATTCAAGCATGAAGAAGAGGCATCATCGAACATCCCGCCCCGTTTTGCGATTAGGGTTTATTCTGAACGATTTTTCGATGCGAGCGTAGAGCTACTAGCGACATCCCACTAGATAGGGCGAACCTGGTGGGACCAGACCGGCTTGTCATCGCTGTGGTCTATCGTCAGAACGATTTTGCCCCGAGCTCCGCCTTCGATTAGGTAGCGCATTGCTTGAGCAGTCTCGTCTAGTGGATAGCGCCGGTCGATCACTGGAACTATTTTTCCAGCTTCCATGAGATCTTTTAGCACGACAAAATCTTCAGCGTTTGATTTTGCGACGAAGAACACGAACTTCTTGTCGCCCCTCGACAGCTTCGACCGGACGATGAAAGAGAGTAGCCGTCTGAGGATCTTGTCTCTCATACCCACAAGGACAAAGGTTGCGTTGGGATTCATCACGCGCTTGTAGTCGGAGATTGAATGAGCCGCGCCAATGTCGACGATCAGATCGTAACGTTGCTTGCTTCTCGTGAAATCTTCCTTGGTATAATCGACTACGTGGTCTGCGCCCAGTTTGCGGACGAGATCCAGATTCTGGACGTTGGTTACTGCAGTGACTTCGGCTCCAAACGACTTGGCAATCTGAACGGCATATGTTCCTACTCCACCACCGGCGCCGTTGATCAATACTCTCTGTCCTGGCTGAATGTGACCATGATCGCGGAGAGCCTGTAACGCGGTGAATCCCGCGATGCCGACAGCAGCGGACTCATCAAACGAACGGTTCCCCGGTTTGAGAGCCATTCTGTTCTCTTTGACAGTCGCATACTCAGCATATGCGCCAACGCAGACGCCATAGACTTCATCTCCGGGTTTGAACTGAGTCACGCTACTGCTGACTGCCTCGACTTTACCGGCGAAGTCGCTGCCGATTCTCGGGTCTTTTGGCCTGCGCAGTCCGCTCCTCAGAGTAACGACAATGCGTAGCAACAAGTTTGGTCCGCCCGTCATTTCGTAACGGTCGGCCGGATTGACAGACGACGCGTAGATCTTTACCAATACTCCACGAACATCGTCCGGTACAGGCTTCTCCCGCTCTTTGATCTGGAGAACCTCCGGTGAGCCATATCTTTCACGGACGACAGCTTTCATAAGTGTAGACGACTTTTCGTCTTTTTGCATCGTGACTGTTGAATCAATCATATTTTGCGAGAACCTCCTCAGTTGTAGTGAGCATCTCAACCAGGTCGATAGGTGTTTCCTCCATTACGTCCTTCACCTGCTTCTTCGCCGCCTCGGTAAGAAGGGCGCGCAGGTCGTGAGCTAGCGCCGTTGACTCGGTTCTGCTGGTCTTGTCCTCAGTTCTGAATACCACATTGTCGCCTGAAACTTTCAGTGTGAACTTTCGCGTGTCAAGCGTAATCTTGTCCTGGGTGACATGTAGCGAGTGGAGCGGGGACGCTGTCTTGATCTCTGTGGGAGTGTAGGAGAAACTGTCCGAGCCGACAGCAAGTTCCATTGACCCGTCGCCAAGCGATAGTGAACTGCTGTTCCATTTTGCGGTAGAGCGGTGACCGTCGGTCGTGACGTACTCGCTACCTGTTCCCTTTGCAAGCCATCTCTCCTTGGGATGATGCTCCCCATCTCCGTCCCAGTCGAAGATGAGCGGGCCAATCTTCCAACGGTCTCCCATGCAGCCATCGCGGATTCTGATCCGGCCAACGTCCAGGTCTTGTGCGTGCGAATTTGTCTCCTCAACCAATTGTTCAGGTCCTTTGCCAGTCATTTTGAAAGCCTCGTCTCTGTTCACGGTTCGTCCCTGGAATGGGATTCCCACCGTTGTGACGGGACCTGGGAGTGATGCGCTTACCATTCCCATGGGGGTCTTGAATGAGGTTGATACTTCGCCGAGGAGGACGCAGCCGATGGTCCGTCCTTCACGCCTGATCGGCATTCCAACGGTGTCCTGTTTGACAACAAGCTTCGTTCCTTCCATTGTAGGTCCTCTGCCTTCGGAGACTATGAATGGAGCCATGGTTCTCCGGCTGAGACCGGACTTCTGAATCGCGTATGCGCTGAGTCCGGTGACGATTGCGCCGATTACTAGGTCTGGGACCCATTTTGAAATCGTGGCTGGGAAGGTGTCTGATTGTAGGGAGGCGATCCAGCTGAAGATCCAGATGGTCAATGTGATCCCGATGAAGACTGCTGTCATGTTCCAGAGGATGCTGACGAATGCTCTGCCGGGTCCCGAGTTGGTCTCGGTGCGGAGTAGCCGGCCAAGGAAGAATAGTCCGAAACCGGTGAGTAGTAGGGTTAGGGAGTATTGTTCTAGTCCGATGGGTTGTCTGATGAGCCATATGATGCCGAGGAGCGCTGACAAGCCGCCTAGTGTGGTTGCGGCTCGACGGAAAGCTACCGATATGCTGGAGTCTCGTCCTATCTCAATCAATCTGTTCTCCTCCTAGCGCCTCGCTCATCAGTGCGAGGGTCCGGACGAGCAGTCTTCCTCGCTTCGTGAGCTCGTAGCCTCCCTCGTCGCTGTGTGAGACGAGGCCCATGTTCAAGAGACTCTTGAGATGGTTGTTGACGGAAGCCGCTTCTAGTCCAGTGGCGGTCTTGAAGTCTGAGAATGTCTTCCTGGTCGAGTAGAGCATTTTGACCATCTTAAGCCGGTCAGTGTTCGCCAACGATTTCAGCAGGTCGGCTGCTGTGGTCTCGGGCATACTGTCGACGAGTTCGTCGACGGCAATCTCTCCACGGGTGGCGAGGCTTGATTTTACATTCTCGCGAATCTGTCTGACCAGGTCTTTGACAACGACGAAGGAGGGCTCAGTCTGGGCGACATCGTCCTTGTTGATGTCGACCCGGATCGACCCATTTCCTGACTTCTCTATTGCTTGGGAGACTTGTCGCCGGACCTCATCTTTCAGCGACCGTATCTCCTCCCGGAGCTCCTTCCTTATGTCCCCGACATCCTCGCTCAAGTAAACACCACTATACTCAAGCCTAGTATTACTAACGTAGAAGTATAAAACATTTTACTTTTAGCACTGATTAGATAAAAACCACTTTTCCAATCATCCTACCGTACGAATCTGGTCCTTCTACCCATAGAGCACCTTTGTGTCGCGGGACAACGCGCTCCGGAGATTTTTGGCGAGGGGTCTCGCCAGTTGAAACCATTCTCGGCTTAGACTTTGTTTCTCCTTGCAGATCTGGGGGAGTCTAGTGTTCTCGTCATGTTGGAAAATGCGCAGAGGTGAACACGCAGAATGCCTCTAGGTCAAATCGCATGCCTGGATTTGTGATCTGGGCTTATTCTCGGGCTTATTCCGAGCGATTTCTTGGCCGAGATTCTCGCTTGGATATAGTCACTTAGCCTGCAGAGCTTTGACGAGATCTTTAGCCGTCGCTTCTCCCTCGTGTCTGACACCGTTCACGTAGAATGTCGGCGTGCCGTTCACTCCACTGCGGACCCCGCCGTCGAAATCTTCCTTAACCCTTGACTGATACTTGTGCTGGGACAATTCGCTCTGGAACTTCTTAGTGTCCAGTCCAAGTTTCTTCGCGAACTCGAGCGCTACGCTCGGGTCGCCTAGAGTACTCTGGTGTTCGTAGAGAAAATCGTGCATCTCCCAGAACTTGCCTTGGGCGCTCGCAGCTTCAGCAGTCTCCGCCGCATTCAAGGCAAACTCGTGCATGCGGGTTAATGGAAAGTTTCGGAAAACGAATCGCAGATTAGAACCGAGTTCTTTCTGCGCCTTCTTAACTTCCGGATAAGCCGCGCCGCAAAACGGACACTGGTAATCACCATACTCGACTAGAGTTAGCGTAGCGGTCGGGGGTCCTTGTACGTGATCGCGTCCGGGATCGACTGGAACCGCAAGACGGGGATTATCGATCTCCCGCTGTTCTGCAGTTTCAAGTCTAGTCTTGCGGGTTGAACCTGCTCTCCGGGTTACGGCTTTTGCTGTTGTTGCCAACGCTCTCAATCTAGTTTGTTTGGACCGGCTGATTCAGATTTTCGAGCGCTCGTAGGATGCCGTCTGCGCCTGGGTTAACGCCGTCCGGTGAAAGATGGCTCCAACGGATTACGCCCTTGTCGTCTATGACGAATAATGCTCTTGCTGATTCACCAATCGCTTCCTTGAACGCTCCGTATTTCCGCGAGACCGTTCCTTTAGGTTCGAAGTCGGCTAGTACTGGAAAGTTGAGTTTGCGATCCTTCGAGAATGCAAGATGGGACCAGATGTTGTCGACCGAGATCGCTAAGAGTTCCGCGTTGTGTTTCTTGAACTCGGGCATAATTTCCGCGTATAGCGAGAGCTGGTCTGTACAGACGGGACTCCAGTCAGCTGGATAGAAGGCGAGTATTACGGGTTGTCCGAGAAAGTCGCTCAACGCCACTTTCTGGTCAGGTGTACTGTTCAGCGAAAAGTTCGGAGCCTTCTTGCCCGGTGTTAGGACAGAACTCTCCGTTTTCGGAGGGTTCACTGATTTTTGTCGAGTCTTGCTTGTACGGGCTTTTGATGCTCCGCTTCTCGATCGTTTCCTGCTCGTCTGTACCATGCTTGTCTTCATCTAGATCTGGATTCTCCCATTAGAAAATAACATTTTGATCAACTGGCCGATAATAGTTCGAGTACTTATTTCTTGACCGGGTTAGAATCAACCGGGTCAGCCGTGATTGCCTTTGAGGAGACTTCGCGCTTTCGGGACTACCTGCCCAGCAAAGATTCGTACTTGCTCGTCCTCCTGCCCTTCGATGGAGGGCCAGAAGATGAAGGTGTCAATGCCCAGCTCTTTGTATGAAGAAACTATCCAGTCGATCCAGAAAGACACGGGCCCTACTACGGGAGACTTGTCCCCATTAGACTTGGCTAGTTCGCCCTTCTCATCAACCGCGCCCACCACATTGGCGATTCGTCTTATCGAGTCGGGGGATCTATTGTTCTTCTTTGCCGACTCATCAATCGTCTGTTGTCTCGCCTTTACGTCGGCGGTGGAAATGTAGGTTGTGAGCGGTATAACCCATCCATCTGTGAGTCTACCGATTAGCCGCATCATGCCGGGACCGAACGCGCCGCTCCAGATACTCATCTTATGGTGCGGACTGGGACCCGCTTGAGCATTGTCTAACTGGTAATATTTTCCGGGAAAGCTGACTCGGGTCCGACCTTTCCCATAATTCCATATCAGATGGATCACTTGGAGCGCTTCTTCATAGGCGGCGATTGCTTCGCCTGGATTTCTTCTTGGACCGCCGTAGGCGTGGATTGCATCCCAGAACGCGCCAGTGCCAAGGCCCAATTCAATTCGGCCGTTAGTTACGATGTCCAGTGTCGCTGTGGTTTTCGCGAGCATCGCGGGTGGTCTCATCGGGAGGTCGCTCACGTCGGCGAAGAACCGGATCTTCTTGGTTGACATGGCGAGCGTGCTGATCAGAGTCCACGTGTCGAAGAAGGTGCCATTGTATGGATGATCTTGGATACCTATGATGTCGAGTCCGGACTCGTCGGCTGTACGAGCCAGTTTGAAAGCTAGTTCCGCATTGTTAGGAGTGATGCTCAGTCCGAAAAGCGGATCGTTGGTGGTCATTGGATTGCTACTATCGCTTCTTGGATTTGCCGGGTTTACTAACTATTCTACAGCTCGAGGGGAGACATCTAAGCGTTCTATCATCGGCCTTGTGCGGCTCTGTGCTAGGAATGTTATGATTAGAAAGGCGGTGAGTGGTGGGAGCATGAGGAATGGTACTGTCGATTTGAACGCGCTAAGATAGCTTGTTGATGTGAGAATTGAGTGGCTGTTTAGGAAGGTGTAGAAAATGAGTCCGAGGAGCGAGATGCCTACAGTATTGCCTACCTGCATAGAAGTGGAGACAACGCCAGAGGCGGCGCCGACATCCTCTCTCGGAACGCCTGAGAAAATGTATCCGAGTAATGGTGAAAGCTGTAAGCCGGCACCTACGCCTATCACAAGCAAAGGCAGTGCTAGTTCCAGTAGGTCGAGGCCAATTCCGTAGGTGTTGATTGTTATGAGAGTCCAGCCTAGGCCGATTACTTGGATTGCATATCCTAGGCTCATGATGCGGGTCCCGAACCGTGGGATCAGCCTGGGTGCGAGGAGGGATGCTGTGATGAATCCTATGTTGATCTGTAGGAAAGCTATGCCGGAGTTGATCGGAGAGAATCCGAGGCCGACCTGGAGAAATATGACGAGCGTGAAGAACGTTCCGCTCGTGTAGACATACTGCAGAATGGTGACAGGTACTCCGATTGAGAATGATCGATGTTGAAACAGGTCAATGTCGACTAGCGGATGGCCGCCGCGCCTTGTCAGTCTGCTCTCATAAAGAACGAAGGCTGCGAGAAACGGAATAGAAAGGAAGAGGAGCGTTATGGTCCAGGTTGGCCAGCCGAGCGTTTGGCCCTCGGCCAATGGTAGTATTAGTGAGACGAGGAAGAGCGTGATCAGTCCGACGCCGGCGATGTCTAGCCTTGGAGCTTGCAGAGCCCTTGAGGGTTGGAGGACCCGCCAGCCGACGAGTAGACCGATTATTCCGATAGGTAGGTTGACTAGGAAGATTGGTCTCCAAGAGAGACCGGCCAGGTCGAGCTGGATTAGAAACCCGCCTATGATATTGCCCGCAATGGCGCCTATTCCACTGATCGCGGCGAAAACGGATAGGGCTAGAGCTCGTTCTCTCCCTTCGAAGGTCACTTGGATGGTTGACAATACCTGTGGATACATGAAAGCTGCGCCGAGGCCCTGCAATATTCTCGCAGCGATTAGGAACGTTGGTGTGGGCGCGTATCCAGCGAGCGCGGAGGCGATTGTGAAAACTGCCATGCCTGATAGGAAGATACGTTTACGATCGATAATGTCGCCTAGACGGCCTCCGGTAATTAAGAAGACGGCATAGACGAGAGAATACGCCGAGACCACCAGCTCAAGATCGGCGGCACCCGCTCCTAGACTGGTTCTGATTGAGGGAAGACCCTGAACTACAATGAACACGTCGAGAATTGCCATGAACGATCCGACGAGTACAACGCCGAGGATTATCCAGCGTCGACTATAGGCCAGCGTGGCCATTGCAGTTGTGGTCACGGTGGTCGGCTGGGACAAAACTGTATTCTACTTTGGAGATTTTCTGATGTGGACGGATTCGCGTTCTTCTAAGTTCCCGCCGCTGGAGAGAGCGGCCAATCTGACGGCATGGCATTTCCAACAAGTGCAGTGGGCAATGTTGTGGTTGTGTTCTTGTTCGTCAGAGCTTTTCTTAGACTCTTCACTCATCAATCTCCCCGTCCTACCACGAGAATTGGTACGTTGTTTGTAATAACGATTGTGAGTGCGAGATGTTTTCTTACTGTTATTTAGCGCGTGCCGCGGCTGCTTTGGCGGCGAGTGCTGCGAACTCCTGCTTGCCGAATGCTGTTCCCGATATTCCCCAACCGCCCTCCGCCGCCTCCGTGAGTATGACCCATGTGCGACTTGCCTGGGACGGGTCACCGCTGATCCGGGCAACAATCTCCGTGATCTCTTTGACCAGCTGCTTCTGGCCCTCGCGAGTTAAGACTGCTGGCGGGGTGATGACTTGTACGCGGACTGTGCGGGCCGATTCGGTGGCGGCTGTG
>Ga0070732_10000956_pt1 | contig 16344 bp, 9 predicted proteins | sample Coa_R1_5_FD_66449 | JGI IMG/M metagenome (GOLD analysis project Ga0070732, IMG submission 66449) | Surface soil microbial communities from Centralia Pennsylvania, which are recovering from an underground coalmine fire - Coalmine... | ecosystem: Environmental > Terrestrial > Soil > Unclassified ...
GCCGTATTACCATGGAAGGCGCCGGAGGGCGGCAAAAAGGTGTCGCCGCTGGAAGCCAGCACTCGTTATCTCAAGCACCTGGCCGACGCCTGGAATCACGCGCTGGCGAAGGATGCCGAGGCCGATCGGCTGGAAAATCAAGACATCGTGCTGACGGTCCCCGCTTCCTTCGATGCGGCGGCTCGCGAACTCACGGTGGAGGCGGCTCGCGCGGCAGGCTTCGAAAATCTCACGTTGCTTGAAGAGCCGCAGGCCGCATTCTACGCCTGGCTCGACGCGCAGCGCAATGACTGGCGGCAACTCGTGCAAATGGGCGACCTGATCCTGGTCGTCGATGTTGGCGGCGGCACCACGGACCTAACTCTCATCGAAGTCGGCGAGGAACACGGCAACCTCGTGCTCACGCGCGTGGCCGTCGGCGATCATCTGCTTCTGGGCGGCGACAATATGGACCTGACGCTGGCCCACGCCGCGGCCAAGACCTTGGGCGGCAAGCTCGATTTGGGCCAAATGTTGCTCTTGGGTCACTCCTGCCGGACCGCCAAGGAACAGATTTTTGCCGATGAGAAGCTCGCCAGCGCCACCGTCACCGTCTTGGGCCGGGGCCGTAGCGTGATCGGCGGCACGCTGCGCACGGAGCTGAAGCGAGCTGACGTGGAGGCGCTGCTGGTGGACGGCTTCTTCCCGGAATGTCCGCTCGAATCGACTCCCACCGGCCAGCGCTCGGCCGGCTTGCAAGAGATTGGTTTGCCGTATGTAAGCGACCCAGCCGTCACCCGGCATCTGGCGTACTTCCTCAAACGCCAGGCCGATGCGCTCGCCGAGCGCGACGATGCGAAGAACAAGCGCGTGCTGCCCAATGCGGTGCTATTCAACGGCGGCGTCTTCAAGGCCGAGCCCTTCCGGCAACGTTTGATGGGTCTTCTCAACCGTTGGCCTGCGGAATTGGAAGCGCCGAAAAAGAAGAGCAAGCCGGTATCCGGCGTTCGCGCCCTTGCAGGCACGAATCTCGACTTGGCGGTTGCGCGCGGCGCGGCCTATTACGGCCTGGTTCGCCGCGGCAAGGGCGTCCGCATTCGTGGCGGCACAGCACGGTCGTATTATGTCGGTGTCGAAACTTCACTGCCTGCGGTTCCCGGTGCGGCCCCGCCGATCAAGGCTCTGTGCGTGGCGCCATTCGGCATGGAAGAAGGTACGGAAACCGATCTGCCGAAGCAGGAATTCGGCCTCATTATCGGCGAACCGGTGCAATTCCGCTTCCTTGGCTCGACGGTGCGCCGGCAAGACACGGCCGGCACGATGGTTGAAGAATGGGAAGGACAGATCGAGGAACTGCAACCAGTTTCCGTCACGCTGGAAGAGAAGCCAAAGCTCGGTCGAACGGTGCCGGTGCATCTGCACGCCAAAGTCACCGAAGTCGGCCAGCTCGAACTCGCATGCATCAGCCGCGACGGCAAGCATAAATGGAAGCTGGAATTCAATGTTCGGGAAGGGAAATAAGTTTGTAGTGACCCGCTTTAGCGGGTTATCCCGCGCCTGACCCGCTAAAGCGGGTCACTACAAACAATCTTGTCCGCGACTTGCCTGGTAATACTATCTCCGCAATGCGACGACTTCTGAAACGATTGCTGGCGCCCTTGGAAATCATCCTTGTGGTGCTGTACCGCCTCGTACCTTCGGGGATTCTTCGGCCACCGAATTTCGCGCCCGTTGGCGGTATTGGGATCTACGGGGGAGCGCGCTTGCCGCTCTGGCAAGCATTGTCGACTCCGTTGCTAATCATGTTGGTGAGCGACTTCTTGCTCTGGAAGTTGGCACGCCTCGCGCCGTTTGACGTTTTCGTTTACGTGAGCTTCGTCATCTATGTGCTGCTCGGCCGGCTCGTTCGGCATTCTCGGTCACCGGCGCGCATTGCTCTTGTAACCTTCATTGGCAGCCTGCAGTTTTACCTCATCACTAATTTTGGCTTTTGGTACAAATACGACTCGCGCCACACTCTCGCGGGGCTATTGAGTGCCTACCTGATGGGCTTGCCTTACTTTCCCTTCACTCTCGGTGGCGATCTCGCTTTCACCGGCTTGTTGGTCTATGTGCACGACTGGGTCGCCAAGCATCTGACCGAGGAAGAAGATATCCCTGAAGAGTTGCCCGCCACGGCGGAAGTGCCGGCGGATGCGCGCGAGCCGGCGGTGCAGCCGGAACAGGCGCCGGCATGATGGCGAGGCTATACGCCGTTCATCGCATCCTGGTAAATCCCGCCGATGGAAAGAGCGATGCGGAAGATTACCCAAATAATCAGAATCGCAACCAGCAGCCAGAAGCCGAAGTTTGCGAAGGTGGTGAGGACTTTCAGTCGCGTGCTGGCCACGTCTTGATAATGTTCGACCTGCCGGCCCATCACCTCGGGCAGCTGGCCGCTCTCCTCGGCTGTGGCAACAATTTGCAAAAATTCCTCTGGGAAAATATTGCACTGCGTCAAAGTTTCGGCAACATCTTTGCCCCGCTTGAGTGAACCCGTCACTTTGTCGGCACAGGCTTCATAGGCACCGTTGCCAGTAGCGCGAAAGCACCTTTTCAGTGCTTTCCCGGTGGGCAGACTGGTTTCCATGGTCAACTGCATGGCCAGGCAAAAGCGCGTGAGGGCCAGCGCGTGCATGCAACCGCCGACGCCGGGAATCTTGAGTAAAATCCGGTGTACTGCAGCCTTCTGGCCCAGGATTCGAGTCGCCAACCAGTAAAGTCCAAACAGGCCGCCCAGCAAAATTGCGACGGCGCCCAGAAAGCGAATAGCCCCTGCCGGCCCCACGCCGAAGCCTAGCGGATCGAAAGCGGATTCCGAATTCGGGGCAATCCAGCCCAACACGAGAATCATGATGGTAAGCGTGAATATGCCGGCGCAGAATTGAAAGATCGGCCAGATCGCCAGCGACCAGAAACGCCGCTTGAGAGACATCATCTCGCGGTAATAGCGTTCCAGTTCGTGGAAGACTTCCGGCAGGCCGCCGGCCTGCTCGCCCACGGCCACCATGCCGTTGAAGAGCGGCGGGAAGGCCTTGCCTTCATCCTTCAGCACGTCTTCCAGACTATCGCCTTTTTCGAGCCGGTCGCCGATGCGCTCCAGCACGGCCCGCGATGCAAACGGCCCGCGCCGGGCCTGCTGCTGCACCACCTTCACCAGCGGCAACCCGGCGCTCAGCCCCACGCGAAACGCCTGGCACAAAACCACCAGGCTCGAAAGCGGAATGCGCGATGAGAACAACATGAGCCCTCTCCGAACAGCGCGAACGGATGTTGCCATGTTAGCATGATGCCGACACAAATGGAACCGTTTTGGCATCTACACGAGTGTTGACCGCCACGAAACGTGGTCCGCAGTGTACGATCCGGATCGTAGAAAGTCATTCAAAAATGCGTTTGATTTCATGAAAAAGCGTTTCGTTTCGCGGGGGGTGTCACTTTTTCTGTGAAATGGAAACGAAAGCGCCAGGTCAATTCCTGCCAAATTGACAGCAAGGTCTCACTATAATTACACCATGTCGCAACCCAGTTACGATCCGCGCTACCTCGCCGGTATTGTGCTCTTCAACCGGCGCGAATTCTTTGAAGCCCACGAAGTTTGGGAAAGCCTGTGGCTGAGCCCGGACGTGGGCGAGGATCGGCGGTTCGTTCAGGGGCTCATCCAGGCCGCGGTGTGCCTGTACCATTTCGGCAACCGCAACTTTCGCGGGGCGCTAAAGTTATACAAGTCGGCCCGGGCGTATATGGAGAAATACCCATCGCCGCACTTGGGGCTCGACGCGGCAAACTTCTGGAGCGGTATGGAGGAATGCCTGGCGGATTTGCTGGCAGGACTCGAACCCTGGCCGGAAGCAGTTTTAAAGCCCGAATTGATTCCGGCCATCGAGTTACGGCCGCCGCCAGAATCGTGGCCCGATCCGGCGCAGTTTCTGGAGGAAGACGCTTGAGCCGCCTTCGGCGTTGCATTCCAATTTCCATCATTTCTTCCTTGGCATTACTCGCGCAATCCTCATATGATTACTTCCACCTTTCCGAACTCGTAATTTTTTCCGGTTTTGACCCTGGGAGACTCCCTGTCATGATTCAGGCATCCTCATTGCGACTGCGCTTGTGTCTGGTGCCGCTTATTGCGCTAGCGGCTATCTCCGTTTGGCTGGCCCCGGCTCGCACCGACCCGCCGACAACTCCGGCCGCGCCGAACGGCAACGGCGAGGCCCGCCAGAAAGAGATTTCCGACCTCGAAAAGCAAATCAACGAAAGCTCCAAGCAACTGGCGGAAGACTCGAAGAAGCTCGCCGACCGGCAAAAGCAGCTGGCCGACCTCACCGGCAAACTTCAGGAGCTCAGGAACGAGCCGACCGTGCCGATTTCGACCGACGGTACCATCCCGGATGCCTGGATCAAGGCCTTGCACTGGCGCTGCATTGGCCCGGCCAACATGAGTGGCCGCATCACCGCGATCTCCGTGTACGAAGCCGACCCCAGCATCTGGTGGGTGGCCAGCGCTTCGGGCGGTTTGGCCAAAACTACGAACAACGGCATCTCGTTTGAACATCAGTTTGATCATGAAGCCACCGTTTCCGTCGGCAGCGTGTGTGTGGCGCCATCCGACAAGAACATCGTTTGGGTCGGCACTGGCGAGAACAATCCACGCAACTCAGTCTCCTACGGCGACGGCGTCTACAAATCGACCGACGGCGGCAAGACTTGGAAAAACATGGGTCTGAAGAAGACATACCAGATCGGGAAGATCATCGTACATCCGAAGGACCCGAACATCGTTTACGTCGGCGCGATTGGCCGGCTCTACGGTCCCAACGAGGACCGCGGTGTTTTCAAAACCACCGACGGCGGCAAGACTTGGGAAAAAGTCATGTACATCGACGACAAGACCGGCGTCATTGACATGCGCATGAGCCCTGCTTATCCCGACACGCTCCTTGTCGCCACCTGGGAACACAAGCGCGACGGCTTCGACGCTTTCTTTGGCGAAAACACACCTGTGCCGGATATGTACGGACCCATCGTTACCTTCGGGGCCGGAACCGGCTTGCACAAGACCACCGACGGCGGCAAAACGTGGAAGAAAGTGACCAGCGGTTTACCCACAGTAAAGATGGGCCGCATCGGCCTCGATTGGTCGCATCAGAACCCGGAGGTGGTCTTCGCGATTATCGACACTGAAAAGGCAGGCACGGGCGATCCACCGTCGTCGGTTTTCATGGGCATAGCTGGTGAAAACGCCACCGAAGGCGCCAAGCTGGTGGCGATTACGAAGGATGGGCCGGCTGAGAAAGCCGGGCTCAAGGAAGGCGACATTATCACCACGATGAATCAGCAAGTCGTGAAGACATACGATGGCCTGGTGGAGGAAGTCCGGAAGCACAAAGCAGGCGACAAGCTGTCATTGACCGTACTGCGCGGCAAGGACAAACTTGAAATCACGCTCACGCTCGCCAATCGGCCGGAAACCGGCGGACCTGGTGGCGGTCGCGGCGGCCAGGGCGGCCAAGGCCCACGAGTCAACGCGGGCTTCTTTGGCGAAGATGTAAAGGAAGGCATCCAGGTCAATCGCGTGATGGAGAACAGCTCCGCCGCCAAGGCCGGTATCAAAAACGACGACGTGGTGACTACGTTCGAAGGCAAGCCCGTTCCGGCCATGCGCGAACTCTTCCAGAAGCTATCGCAGGAATACAAGGCGGGCGACAAGGTGAAATTCGGCATCCAGCGCGGCAAGGAAAAACTCGAAGTCACCATTGAACTCGAAGCGCGTGGCTTCGGCGGCCCCGCCGGCCAGGGCGGACCGACGCCCGGCAAGCCGTACGCCACGCAGCTGGGCGGCCAGCGCGAAAACGTGCAGGACCAGCAGGGCAAAGACGGCTGGCAAACAGGCGGCGTGTACAAGTCCACGGATGCCGGCGAGACCTGGAAGCGCATCAACAGTCTCAACCCGCGGCCCATGTACTTCTCGCAGATCCGCGTCGATCCGAGCAACGACAACAACCTCTACGTCTGCGGTGTGGGGTTCTATTACTCCACAGATGGCGGCAAGAAATTCCAGCAGGGTAAAGACCGCGGCGTTCATTCCGATCATCACGCGCTCTGGATCGATCCGAAGGACGGCCGGCACATGATCATCGGTACCGATGGCGGCTTCTATCAAACCTATGATCAGGGCGAACGGTGGGATCACCTGAACCACGTGGACTTCGGCCAATTTTATCACGTAGTCATCGACCCGCGGCCCAATTACAAGGTTTACGGCGGCCTGCAAGACAACGGCAGTTGGGGCGGGCCGGCCCAGTCGCCGCGCGGCGGCATCGTCAACGACGACTGGTTCATGCTCTTCGGAGGCGACGGCTTTGTTTGCGGCGTCGACCCCACCGATCCGGACCAGGTTTACTACGAAATGCAAAACGGTGGCATGGGTCGGCGCAACCTGCGCACCGGCGAACAGCAGTCGATTGGCCCGCGCCGTGGCGCCAGCCAGGCCCGCATGCGCTTCAACTGGAACACGCCGTTTATTTTGTCGAAGCACAATCCGAGCATCTATTACTGTGCGGCACAATTCGTATTCCGCTCGGTGAAGAAAGGCGATGAATTAAAGGCGATCTCGCCGGAGATCACCCTCACGCCGAAAGGCAGCGGCACGGCCCTGGCCGAATCGCCGAAGAACCCGGACGTGCTCTGGGCCGGCACCGACGATGGCGGCCTGTGGGTGACCCGCGACGGCGGCGCCTCCTGGAAAAACGTCCTGGACAATGTGAAGAAAGCCGGTCTACCCGGCCCCCGCTGGGTGGCGACGATCGATGCTTCGCGTGAAGCCGAAGGCCGGGCCTACGTCGCCTTCGATGCGCACCGCTCCGATGACGACAATCCGTATGTCTTTGTGACGGAAGATTACGGTGCGACATGGAAGGCAATTACGAGCAATCTTCCCTGGGGCTCCACGCGGGTTTGCCGGGAAGACATCTTCCATCCGAATGTCCTGTATGTCGGCACCGAATTCGGCGCCTGGGTTTCGGTCAATCGCGGCAAGACCTGGACGAAAATGAATTCAAGCCTACCTACCGTGGCAGTGCATGAATTTGCACAGCATCCGGTGACGGGCGAACTGGTCGCTGCCACGCATGGCCGCAGCATTTGGATTTGCGATGTTTCCGCGCTGCGGCAAGTCAATACCGATTCGTTGAAGGCGAAGGCGACGCTGTACGCGCCGGTCAACGCTATCCGCTGGCGGCGCGGCCTGGATCGGAGCATGTTCAACGGGGCCGAGCGTAAGTTTGTCGGCGAAAATCCAGACCGCGGAGCAACAATCTTCTATTCGCTCACCCGAAAGCCAGAGAAGCTTGAGCTTAAAGTGCTCGACTACGCGGGGCAACTGGTGCGAAAACTGGATGCGAGTTCGGACCCGGGCCTGCACAAGGTGGTGTGGGATCTGGGCCGGATGCCGAACATGAGGCCGCAAGTTGCGCCGCCGGCCCCAACCGGCGAAAGCGCGCCGGCGCAGGCGAACCGCGGGGGAGGCGGCGGCCGCGGCGGCTTCGGTTTTGCTCCGCCGGCGCCGACGGGCATCTATCGTGTGGTATTAGTAGTGGACGGCCAAGAGTTTTCGCAACCTCTGCGCGTGGAAGCCGATCCCACTACGCCGCCGAACTACATTTCCGAAGAAATCGACTTGAAGGAACTTGAAAAGATGTGGGAGGAAGAAGACGAGGAAGAAGAACTCCCCGTCAAGCCAATTGACGATTGATCATCATTGACGAGCCAGGCCCGCCCAACCGGCCGGGTGAAAGATTCAACTTGGCCGCCCTCGCGGATCGGCTCGCCCGTTTCTTACGCTGTCTTCGTGCGCTTCAAGCGTTGACGGACGTTGCGAATGACGGGAACTCTCTGCAGCAATCCCTTGCGCCGGATGAATTCGGCGCTGAGCATACTCACCGCACCAGTCGTGGCGATCGCGGCTATCTTCCACACGTGGTAGCCGGCGGATTGCGGCAACCGCGTCTGGCGCAAACTAGTCAGGAAGCGCTCAATGTTTTCGTTCACGGTGGCCGCATCGAACGGTGTGCAACGTGCAATTAAATCTGCGGCCTGACTGACGAAAACCGGCGTTTCTTCCGCCTGCGGCTGCGGCGTCGGCGCTGCTTCTTCGACGTCGGCGACCGACACCACCAACGGATCGGCCGGCGGCGCTACCGCCTTTTCCGATGCACCGATCGGCGCGGACGTCAAATAGGCCAGCGGAACGATGAGCAGATCTTTCGCCACCGGCATTTGGACCAAAGGGCTCTCCGCGTGGCCAGAGGCTAATAACCAGACGGCATGTTCGCCCTCTACTCGCGCCGTTCCGGCCGACTGCGACTCAGGAGCTGCGCTCGCGTACGCAGCATCTAACTCGGCACTTGAATGATGCGGGTTCGCCGGCGCTGGTTTGGATTCGGTCGTTGCTCGCACTAAAGCAAGACCGGCCGCATCCACTGATTCCGACGCGCTGGCAGGTACTTTTTCCCCCTCACTCTCGCGGACGCGGAGAGTCTCGACGATGGCATTCGATATCTCCTCGGCGTTTTCTAGCTCGGCAACATGAGCGTTTTCACGACGTCCTGCGCTTTCAACGACCCGATTCACAATGGAACCATTGGCCGAACCACCTTCCAAAATGACGAATTCGTGGGCCAATACGCGAAGGGCATCGGTTTCGACGACTTGCAGCATGGCCTGATAGTCGGCTGGGTGCTTGGCGGAATCCTTAAGCAGATGCCCCCAAATCCTTGTCATGGCCGCGCCGGATAATGCGGAATCGAAGTCTTGGTGGTGATGGTCTTTGGAAAGATATGCGTCGGGTTTTGCATTGGTATTGGCGGGCTGGACTGCGGCCGTCGCGCCGGAAACGTCCAGATCGACCTTCGCGTCGGGCAACACGCGGTCATCCAGCGGCTCCAACCGCATCTGGACCCCATTCACCTTGGCAGACGTGCGCTTGCGAGACATAGGCGTTCCTCCATTGAATCGCTCATGGAAATGGTTTCGCGCTCTGCGGCTCCTCACTGGCCGTTTGAATCTCGTTCGTTCAACTTTTTCTGAATTTCGGCCTCCAGACGAGCGGCATCGACGGGGCAGTCGCGACAATGCCGAGCCTGGCGGACCTGCTCAAAGGCCTGATGCAGATCGCCGGCGTCCCAGTAGGCTAAGGCCAGGTTGTAATGCACTTTGGCCGGCGCTGCCCCCCGATCTAGCGCGCATTGAAGATCCTGGAGTGCTTCGTTACCGCGTCCGCGCTCGCGGAGAACAGCGCCGCGGTTGAGATAAGCAGCGGCAAAATCAGGGTTCTGACAGACGGCTTCCGTGAAATCAGCCTCGGCATCTTTCCATTGCTGCAGCGCCATCTCCGCTAGGCCGCGGTTGTAATACCCCTCCCATGCCGGTCCCCTCGGGGTATGGGGCGAACTCTTGGCCGTGCTGGTTTTCAGAGCAATGTAAACCGTAAACTCCCGGCAAGCTTCCGCGTATTCCGCTTGGCGCAGTGCGCAGATTCCCGCTTCGAAATAGAAAATGGCTCGGCCGGCATCGAGCTGGATAGCGTATCGGAGGTGCTGGCGGGCTTCATCCCATTGGCCGGTCGACTGTAACAAGCGGCCGACCAGGTAATGGTCCCAGGCACTAGTCGCGGGCGATTCAGCTTCCGGCCCAACAGGCAAGCCCAATTTTTCCGCATGATAGCGCCGTTCATGCGCCAGGGCAGCTACCGGCACTTGATGTTGTTCCAATTCACGTACGATCTGCATGCCATCGCGATGGACTTGTTCCACATCCTCAGGCTGCTCTGCCAAATACAACTCTAACGATAGCCCAAGTACGGCGACGTCGTATAAATCGAGCAGCGCGTCTTTTTGGCGGCCCCGGTTGTCATCCCATTCGCTCAGCACGAGAAGCCGTTCGCGGGCTTGCCACAAGTCACGAAAACGCCGGGCAAGAACAGGAACTTGATGGCGCGGCAGCGATTCTGGATCGCGACAGAATCGCAATTCTTCGGCCAATTCGTGCAGTCGGAAGGCAAATTGATCGCGAAGAGCGGAATTCCACTCACGCAATAATTGAGCGTCGAGTTCTGCGCAACAAGGCAATAACCGCACGCGCTCATGCCCTTGCTCCAAGCGGAGCATGGCGTTCTCCCAGTCGCCGCCATGGCGCAGTTGCCGCCCCTCGCGCAGCGCTTGTTTGGCTTCGGCCCGTTGCTGTAAGAAGCATCCCGTTGCCCAAGCAAGCATGCCGGTCAAGAGGAGCAGCACTGCCAACAAAACGGGATGCTTGCGAATACGGCGAGCCAAGGGTCTCCAGGGGCGCTCCGGGCGCGCCTCAATTGATTCGCCGGCCAAAAAGCGCTGCAGATCGGCGGCCAGTGCACCGGCCGTGGCGTAGCGCTGGCGGGGATCCTTCGCCAGTGCCTTCAGGCAGATGGTGTCCAGATCGCGCGCCAATCGCGCTCGCTTGCGACTCGGCCGTTGTGGCTCCGCATGCACCACCTCATTCAGTAACTCCCAGCTCGACTGGCTGGAGAACGGCGGCTGACCAGTCAGCATTTCATACAGGATCGCACCCAAAGAATAGACGTCCGCCTGGGGCCCAATGGCTTGGGTTTGCCCGCGCGCCTGCTCCGGCGCCATGTATGCGGGGGTTCCCAGAATGGCGCCCGTTCGGGTGCGGCTCTGATCTTCGTCCAACATCTTCGCGAGCCCGAAGTCGGTTATTTTCGGAATTCGGAAGTCGGGATGCGGATTGCGGAATTCAAATGCTTCGGGCTCATTCCGCATTTCGCCTTCCGCATTCCGCATTTGCAAAAGGATGTTTGCCGGCTTCAAATCGCGATGGATAACTCCCTTCTCGTGTGCGTACTGCATAGCCTGCGCCAGCTGCATGGCCAAGGCGACGGCTTGCCGGACCGGCATTGGACCACTTTCGACCAGATACTGAGCCAATGTTCCGCCTTCGACGCATTCAAGGGCCAAGTATGGTCGGCCCTCGTGTTCGCCGACCTCGTAAATCTGCACAATGTTAGGATGGTGGAGCCGGGCGATCGTCTCCGCTTCAATTTGAAAACGCCGGCGTGTACCGGGACTGAAGTATCCGTTGCCCGTCATTTTTAGCGCGACCAGGCGCTTCAATGAGCGCTGCCGTGCTTTGAACACGACTCCCATGCCGCCTTCGCCAAGCACTTCGAGAATCTCGTAATCGGCTACTTGTGGCCAGGGCGCGCCGGCAGGAGGTAATTCCGCACGAACGTGCAGTTCCAGGTCTTCTTCCAACTGCGTGTCGCGCAGCGGTTGGGCTTGGACCGGCGTTGCATCCGATGCGGCGGTCGGATCCAGCACCAGGGGTAAATCCAATGGGTTGGGCGGCGTCTCATGAATAAATGAGCGCGCAGGCGAACGCGGTAGAACTTGTTGGGGGAATGTCACCGGACCACCTCCTTGCGGGGCGGAGACGAATTGGCATGTGAACGGGATCACGCCATTTTAATGAATTCGGCGTGTCCGTCAACTTCGCCCGTCCGTTTCCGCGCGCAAGACGACCCCTGCCGGTTAATTCATTTTGGTTGCCGTCCAGCGTAAGCTCTTGGTCGAAAGGTCGCGTCTTCGCGCTGTTTTTTCATGGCGGCGAATTAACTGCATTCCAACCATGCCGCCCAAAACCGCTGCCGAAAGCATGGCCAAGTTGCCAAACCGGCCGCCGCCTTCCGAGGCGTGCGGCTGTTCGTAAAGCTTCGTCAAGAATTGCTGAAGCCGTTCATCCAGTGCCGCGGGATCAAAGGGAGAGAACTCGCTGACGAAACCTCCAGCGATCTCGGCCGGGGAAATGGGAACTTTCGCGGGCAAAGCGAGGGATGTCAAGGCATCCAGGGGTGTCGACATTATCTCCGATTCATTGGCCGAGAATTGCTTAAACGCCGGCAAGGGTTTCAGCAACAACCTCAGCGATCGCACCGGTGAAGTATCCACATGTTCGAGCGCTGAATTGCTCGCTTCGTTGCTGCCGGTTATCAATCCGGGCAAACGGCAATCCGTCTCGGAAGCGCTGCGGAAAATCGCCGCTGTGGCCGTCTGCGCAGACAGGTAGGGATACAAAGCCGCCACCGACATCGGCATATTTTCGACCATCGACCGGATATCGGAGCTCTTCACGGGCGCGGTCGCCATTGCATCGGTCAAATCGGCATTGTTCGCATTCGACTCTGGCGCCGAAGTGTGAGCCGCGGACGAATCGGAGGTCTTTTGGCCACTGATCGAAGTAGCCAGGCTCGTGCTGCTCGTTGAAACGGTCGAAGCTGTGGAAGCGCTAGTGCTGGTGCTGTTTGTGGAACTCGAGCTAGTGGACGCCAGCGTGCTGGAATCGGAACTGCTATTGGCCGTATTATCGGTACTGGGCGTCGTGTTCCCGGAAGTGCTGGGATCCGTACTCGGCACGGGCGCCGCACTTGAGCTACTCGCAGCGGTCGAGGCTAGACTCGCGCTGATGGCCTGCGCGGTAGGATCATTTGCCTGTGCCGCTGCGGCGTTGTCGGCCCGAATGCTGGCTGCTAGAAGTTGCTGCTCCCGCACGATAATCCAGATTTCTACCATTGCCGCGGCATCGGGCAAAATGCGCTCATCCAGACGCTCTAACTGCAAGCGCTTGCGGGTGACAGAACCGACACGACGATTTCCAGCCATGGCAGTCTCCTACGGGCAAGAAGTAAAACCAGGATGATGAAGTCAATTACGGGCATGGAGAGAGACTTTCCTTTGGCGCTGTTGAAGCTCCTGTTCCAGTGCAGCAATTTCGGACGGACAATCGGCATGCTTCCGGGCTTCTTCAATTTCACGCTGAACCTGATCCCACTCGCCGGCCTCACGATGCGTAAGAGCCAGTTGATAATGCACCTTGGCGGTGGGCGCCTTCAGGTCGAGCGCACGCTGCAAGTCCGCCTCGGCCGCGCGCAATTCATGGCGCTGCCGATTCACGATCCCCCGGAAGAACCAGACACTGGCTAGTTCCGGCCTCAGGGTCAACGCTCGCGACAGGTCGGCCTCGGCTTGCTGCCACTGTCCCAGTCCGATTTCGGCCAAGGCGCGATTGCTGTAGCAGGCAGCCAGCGTTGCCTTGCGGCCGGCATCGGGCCGGGCCACCGCCTTGCCCGTTTGCCCCCAGTGCGCAATTGCGATGCAAGTGGTAAGTGAATAATGGGCTTCCAAATACCGTTGTTGTTGCAGCGCACAATGACCGGCTTCGAAATAAAAATACGCGACGTTTTCATCGAGCTGGATGGCACGCGCAAATTGCGCGGCGGCTTCCGGCAACCTATGGTCCTGACGCAGCGAACGGCCAAGCACATAATGGTCCCATGCCGTTTTTGGCGCCGCCTGGCCTGATCGCTGGGCAATGTAGCGCCGTATTTGCGCCAAGACAGGCGCATGAACATGCTGCTGCTCGAGTTCTCGCAACAACCGCCCTGGAGCATCCTGGCCAATGCATTGATCAGCGGCAACCAAGGTCACTCGCTGTTCCAGAGCTGAACCCAAAGAAGCTAAATCGTATAGATCCAGCACGACTTTTTCGGTCCAAGCCGGGTCCGACGCATCGTCAAATCTGAATAATAGCGTCCGCGCCTCCCAGATTTGCCGGCACTGCTGAACGATTACGTTGATCTGCTCGAGAGTCAGGAAATCTGGATCGGCATAGCGATAGCGCATTTCATCCGCAAACGCATGCAACTCCACCGCGATGTCCTTTCGCTTGGCAGTATTGAACACGTCGTCCAGTTGCTGCCGCAAGTCACCTACGGCAGGCAGGTTCCTCAGTTGGTCTTGGCCCTGTTTCAGGCGGACAAGCGCTGCTCCATAATTACCGTCCTGGCACAATTGCCGTCCTTGATTCAGCGCCAGCCTGGCTTCACTGCACTGCTGCTCGAAGTAACTGCCGGCCAGCACGATGGCGCCGAAAAATAAGGCGATAGCAGCAACGGTAAGCGGATACTGTCGCACGCGCCGCCCCAACCGCTCCCAATGTCCTTCCGGCCGAGCTTCAATCTGTTCGCCCGTGGCAAATCGCTCCAAATCCTTCACCAGTTCTCCCGCATTGGCATAGCGGCGATGCGGCTCCTTCGCGAGCGCTTTCAAGCAAATCGTATCGAGATCCCGCGCGAGGCGAGGCCGTCGCTGGCTGGGCGGAAGCGGTTCCTCGCGAACCACTCGCGAAAGCACCGCCCAGCTATTCTTGCCGGTAAACGGGGGTTTGCCGGTAAGCATCTCGTACAAGATCGTTCCCAGCGCGTACACATCGGCCTGCGGACCGATAGCTTTGGAATTACCGAGGGCTTGCTCCGGAGCCATGTATGCAGGGGTGCCCAAAATCATCCCGTTGCGGGTACGATTCTGATCCTCGTCTAAGAACTTGGCGAGGCCGAAGTCGGTGATCTTGGGAATTCGGAATTCGGAATGCGGAATTCGGAATGCTTGCAACGACGGGTCATTGCGCATTCCGCATTCCGCATTCCGCGATTCCAAGAGAATGTTGGCCGGTTTCAGATCGCGATGAATTACTCCCTTTGTGTGGGCGTAATGCATCGCCCGGGCCATTTGGGCGGTTAGATGGATCGCCTGCGGCACTGGCAATGGACCCGTAGCAAGCAGATTCGCCAGTGACCCGCCCTCAACGAGCTCCAGGGCGAGGAACGGTCGGCCCTGATATTCGCCGATATCGAAAATCTGCACGATGCTGGGGTGGTGCAGCCGGGCGATTGTTTCCGCTTCGGTTTGAAATCGACGGCGAGCGCTCGGAGCGACTTGCTCGGCGGCGATCATTTTTAGCGCCACGAACCGCTTCAGGCTGCGGTGCCTGGCCTTGTACACAATGCCCATACCGCCTTCACCAAGAATGCCAAGCATTTCATAGTCCGGAATGAGCGGCAGAGCGGCGGTGGTCCGCGCCGTTTTTTGCAGCTGATTTCGTCGCTTTGACTCGTCAACAACTTGCGGTGTGTGATTGGCTTGCTGATTATCGCCCGAAATTGGCACAAAACCGCCATCGGGTTTCGGCGGAGTGGGAATCGTGCAGCGCAGGCGACGGAGGGGCGCAAACATCGGCGGGCGACGACCTTACCAACGAGGGCGATGGTGTCGCGCTGCCCCGTGGCAGCGGTAACCAGTCTTGGGCGACCTTGGCCAAGTGGGCGAACATGGCCACTGTAATGTAGCACATGAATTAGATTCGTCAACTTAAGGATAACCGACAAATCGATTTCATTCAGAATAATCGGCAGAAGCGGTCGCGCGAAAGCCTGCGCATCAAGCTATTCCCGCTGCGGTTGCGCTCGGTTATACTGGCATTATGCCCGCCTCAGTTACTGAACCGATGATAGGCACGGAACTGTCGGCCAAACGCGACCAGCTGCTCGCAATCCTGAGCGGAATGTCGCGCGTGGCCGTAGCCTTCAGCGGCGGCATCGACAGTACCGTGGTGGCGAAGGCGGCTTACCTGACGTTAGGAGAGCATGCAATCGCGGTAACGGCCGACAGCCCCAGCGTGCCGCGCTCGGAGCTGGAAGAAGCGAAAGAACTCGCCCGGCGAATTGGCATTCGCCACCACATCTTGCAGACGCAGGAATTCGACGATCCCAACTATCTGCGTAACGACGGCGCTCGATGTTATTTTTGCAAAAGCGAACTGTACTCACAGATCGAGCAGTTGTTGCCGGAACTGGGGGTCAACGTGGTTTGCAGCGGAGCGAATCTCGACGATGCGGGCGACTACCGCCCGGGCCTAAAAGCGGCTTCCGAACATCATGTGCGGCATCCGTTGCAAGAAGCCGGCTTTAGCAAAGCTGACGTTCGCAAATTGGCTCAAGCATGGGAGCTGCCGACTTGGGATAAACCCGCCTCGCCCTGCCTGTCGAGCCGACTCGTGCCGGGCCTGGAAGTGACGCTGGACCGGACACGGCGAATCGAGGAAGCAGAGGCTTTCTTGAAATCGCACGGCTTCCGCGAATGCCGGGTGCGCTTGCATGAGGGCGAGCTGGCGCGGATTGAAGTGCCGTTGCCCGAATTGCCGAGACTCACCGAACGGGCGCTGCGCCAGGAATTGGCCCGCCGTTTGCGTGAGCTGGGCTTTCGCTTTGTGACGCTCGACCTGGAAGGATTTCGCTCGGGCAATTTGAACGAATTAGTCGACGTCGAGATTAAACAGAGATTTCCGATAAAATGACCACGCCGCTAGCGGCGTTGCAAACCGAGACTCGCTATATGAACGCCGTACCCCTACCTGCTGAAAAAGCACTCGAGCAATACTTCC
>Ga0070732_10000957_pt1 | contig 16320 bp, 10 predicted proteins | sample Coa_R1_5_FD_66449 | JGI IMG/M metagenome (GOLD analysis project Ga0070732, IMG submission 66449) | Surface soil microbial communities from Centralia Pennsylvania, which are recovering from an underground coalmine fire - Coalmine... | ecosystem: Environmental > Terrestrial > Soil > Unclassified ...
AAGTATTGCGACAAAAGGAAATGGAGCTCACCCGTCTGGAGAAGGAAGTAGAGGCCCTCCGGCTTGTCGCCCCCCTGCTGTCCGAGGAAAAAGAGTCCGACACCGTCCGGCCTGCCCTGGCCACTGCCGTGAATGGACCCCAACCCCCCGCGCGGATCCCGGTTACGTCGTCCGCCGCGGTTCCGGCTCCTCAGCCCGTGCGTGCGGCAGGTTGGGAAGATACCGGCAAGCGCTGGCCGTAACCCACGCCGATCGACTCACGTAGCAGCTCTCGCAAGTTCGTTCCTTTTTCAGCCTGGGAACAGTCCCGGGCTGTTGTATTTTCTTGGGACCTAGAAAAACATAGCTTTTAGCGGTGCCGTGAAAAGGCCAAAAAAAGGTGTAAAGCGCTACCCTGCCAGCACGAGTGCTTGGAGCCTCGGCTCGTCAGTTGATCAAAGTCTCTTGGTCAGCAACACACTGCCATTTCCCATTTTGTTTGATCCACGTATCCGTGAAGCGCCCGTGATGGGCGAAGGGCTTGCCGTTGTCCGTGCCTTTGGTCCGATACGCACTGGTAACGATGGCAACATCGCCGTAGATATACACGCTGGTATCGGAATTGGAAATCTCCTCTGGTTTGAAGGAGGTATCCTTCAGATCGGCCAGGTATCGGGCTTTGTTCAGCAAGGTCCCATGATGATCGACACTAATGAAGGTGTCGGCGAGGATGGCCGCTGCGGCGTTAGCATCGTGGTGCAGCTCGGCCTGGTTCCATGCGCCTTCCAGCGCCAGAATGAGGCTCTTGTCTGCTGAAGTGGAGCTTTCCTGGCCTATCGCAGCCAGGGGCAACAGGCAAAGAAACAGGAGCGCGGCGCTCCGCATCATCGCCATCTCCTTTCTGACACGAAACTTTGAACTGCCGGGGGCGGGTTACGATCCCACAATCCCCCGCAACGCAGCCAAAAGTCGATCGACTTCCTCAAGGCTGTTGTAATGCACCAGCCCGATCCGCAAGAAGCCTCCCGACTGTTCCACTCCGAGATGCTCAGTCAGATTAATGGCGTAGTAGTTTCCATCCCAGGTGAAGAAGCCTTGCTCGCCAAGTTTGTTGGCGAGTTCTAAAGGACTGTGCCCATCGATGCGAATGGCCAGCGTAGCGCAGCGCTCGTCAAAGCGCGAAGCGTCCGTGATCCCGTAAATCTTAAGCCCGCGAATCTTGCGCAGCCCGGTCACAGCGTGTTCCAGCAACGTCCGTTCGTGCTCGTGGGTGACCTCATACGCCGCTTCGATCGCAGACCGCCGCGTGGGCACCTCCGGCCGCGCCCGGCGGCCGATATCGGCAATGTAGTCCACACATGCGGTGATCCCGGCAATGCATTCGTGGTTTAGAGTTCCCCACTCCCAGCGGAATGGGATCGCATCAGTGAGCGGCCGCACTTTATAAGGGCGCAGTCGTTTGAGATGCTGACGCTTGCCGAACAACACTCCCATGTGGGGACCAAAAAACTTGTAGGTCGAGCACACCAGGAAATCGCAATCGAGCGCGGCCACATCGATCAATCCGTGCGGCGTGTAGTGCACCGCGTCAATGAATGCCAGCGCGCCAACCACGTGCGCCATCCGGACAATCTCCTTCACTGGATTAATCGTTCCGACGGCGTTCGAGGCGTAGCCTACCGCGACTAGCTTCGTCTTCGAGGTGATCTTCGAAGCGAGGTCGGCCATGTCGAGGGTGCAGTCTTCGTCATGAATCTCGGCCCAGCGTACAGTAACGCCGCGATCCTCGGCCATCGCCAGCCACGGAGAAACGTTCGCATCATGATCGAGCCGGGTGACTACGATTTCATCTCCGGGGCCAAGATCGCGCCCAATCGCCCGGGAGATGCCGAAAGTCAGCGCCGTCATGTTCTGCCCAAAGACGACTTCGTCATCGCCGGAGTGAAGGAAATCACCCATGGCCACGCGGGCAGCGGCAATCATCGCGTCGGTCCGGCGCGCGGTCGGATAATTCCCGCCGCTATTGGAGTTGTCGCGGCGCAGATAATCAGAGATAGCGTCAATCACCCGCTGCGGAACTTGCGTCCCTCCAGGACCGTCCAAAAAAACGGCGGGATGGCCGTTCACCGTTTGGGCAAGGGAGGGAAATTGCGAGCGGACCCATGTCAGATCGAGCGCAGGAGGAGCCACAGTTTCGACGTTCGGAACGTTCATGCCCTCCATTTTACCGTTTCGGCTGCAGGAATCAGTCGGTGGGCTCGTTGTTCAGCAGTAAAACCCTGCAGTCTACACCGGCCCGTTCCCTACAATGCTGCAGAGCGATTTGAGCCGAGTTGTCCACGGAGGTGTATCCGATGTGATAACTCCAGGCGCCCCCGGGAGCCGCCGCCCATGCCTTCTGCCCGGTTGTACTCAGATATTTTGAGAATCCGTCCAGCATTTTTTCCGACGCCTTCGAGTTGACCAAAACGCGATTGTGATGCCACCGATGGGACCCGCCCACCTCCAAGATATCGATCGATAGGCGGATCACCGCTGCGCTATACAGTTCAATCGATCCGACAATTCGCCGGTCTCCGTAAATGAAATCGTAGCTTCCGTTATTCCCCGAGACTTGCACACGGTGGATGCCATAGTCGCACTCCGCGCTGTTGCAGGCATACCAGAAGTGAGCGTCGAGATCCTGACCTGCGCGCACAAATTGAATTCTTTTGATCACAGTAGCATCCGGCGCGATGGGAATCAGGTTCGTCCAGGTTCCAACCAGGCGGTCATCAGCAAGGGTCGCCGGGGTTTGCGATGGTAAATTCTCACGATTAGCGGCCAAAATCGGCGGACTCGTAGAAGCAGAGGGCGAAGACGAAGTCGCTGTTTTCGCCATCGTCGTGGCTTTCCGTAGCTTCGGAGCGGGCGCCGTTGCCGGAGGCGATGGATCAGCTTTCATCGGTATCGCGGCACTCGGCTGGGGAGATGGCGAGGGGGATGCAGTAGTTGTGCTTGCGGCGCCGGTCATACTGGCTGTACTCGCTGGATTCAATTTGGGCGCAGCCGACTTGTCTCCTTGCTCGTGCAGCCATCCTCCACCCACGATCAAGAAGGCTCCCATAACGCCGGCGAGCACGCGCGAATTCTGCCCGGCTTCGATATTGCCGAAGATACTTCCAATGAAGCCGCCTACACGGCCAAAGAGTCCGACGGCGAGGAAGATCACGCCAGCCAGAATCAGTATGTTAGCGATCGGAGCGTCGGCGAGGTGTTCCATGCTTCCCTCCTACACATGTCATCCCAGAGCGCAACGGCGCAGAAGAACAGGGCGCTGTAGTCGCTGGGGGGAAGCCTCTTGCTCGGTGCAGTCTATCGCTGGTTTACTGGCGATGCAAGCCACAAATGCGGCAGCCAGGCTGTTGCCGGAGTGGCCCGGTGGCCACGGGAGGTGGGGGAGATACAGGGTGGGCTCCGAACGGTCTTATTGCTTTACGGCCCTGATGAAATCTGCCAGCATTCCATAGGCAGTCGCGTACAAACCCGGATCCTCTTCCGTGATCGCTAACCCGGGAAAAATATCAGTCTCGAAATAGATATAGGACGACGTGCCGTTGATCCGCGCCATCGGCTGGTTACTCTGGACTTTCTCTGGTCCGACGCTGGCTTGGACACCGCCAGCGGCTCTTCGCGCGCGGCAAACCAGCTTGAAGGGCCAACCATCGCGCCGAGCATTGCGCAGCGCTTGCGGAGTCAAGTCGCGAATACCTTCGCGCTCAATCTGATCGAGCCGCACCGGGATGTCCATCAGCACCGTAATCAAGGCGGCGGTCTTGACTGCAGCGTCCCATCCGTCGATGTCGTAGGTCGCGTCGGTCTCAGCCACGCCCAAACTCTGCGCCTTCTTCAGAGCCTCATCGAAGCTCAGACCTTGCTCCATCTCGCCGAGAATCACATTGGTTGTTGAATTCAAAATGCCGTGAAAACCCTGCAGGTGGATGGCCGGCAATTGATCGAACAAAGAAAAGATGGGCACCCCATCCATCACGGTCGATTCGAACAGGAGACGCTTGCCGCGCGCGGCGGCCAGATCGCGCAGTTCGCGGTAGGCATGAACAATCGGCCCCTTATTGGCAGTGACGGCATGCGCCCCATGTTCAAGCGCGGCCCGGATATGCTCGACTGCCGGCTGTCCACTCTCGACATTGAGAGAGGTCGCTTCGAAGAGCACGTCCGCGCCAGACGCCGCCAGCCAATCGCGAACGTTGTTGTGTGGGGCAGAGACTTGTGAGGCAGACACCCCCGTCCGCCAACTGCCCGCGCCCGAATCAGAATTCAGGGCAAGCAACACTGCGGAGTCAATCCCTTTTGCGTCCGCAATCCACCCCAACCGGCGCGACGCAATACCGGTAACGCGAAAGGAAATCCCATACCGCTCGCGCAGTTCTTCCGCGCGGTCCTGGAGCAGCCGCACGAGCGTCCGGTGGACGTTTCCAAATCCAAGAAAGCAGAGATTGAACGTGCGGATCGGTGGCCTCGCCTATCCCATCACAGTCGTGTGCTCGGGCTTGACCTTGTACAGCACACGCACTTCGCCCGGCTGCCCGTAGGGATATTTATCGACCCCGAGATATTTCTTGGCCATCTTGTTGATGTGCTCTGCCGCGCCATCTTCGGTGATCTCCACCACGCGCCCGCGAATCTCCAGGTAGCGATAGGGGTTGTCGGGGTCGATAATGGCCATGGCAACGCGCGGATCGCGCCGTACATTGCGGTCCTTCTGCCGTCCTTTTGCCGAATTAAAAAGGACGTGCTCGCCGTCAAAATCACACCACACTGGCGTGACCTGCGGCCGGCCATCGGGCATCAGCGTGGCTAGGCTGGCAAAGGCGCGTTTCTGGAACAGATCACGATACTTCTCGGGGATCACTTGCGACATGAGAGCCTCCACGATCGAGGTTGCAGTCTGCATTATAAAGCGCAGTACAGATCTTCGGAGGACTCGCCTGATTTCGTAAACGGCCAAACAGTTTTCCTGTCCTGCCTCACAATGTCGATTACCCCTGAGAAAGTTCGGGCCACCTCCCTCATCGCGCAAGATTCCCACTGAACTTCTATTAGGGAATCACAACATCTTGAATCGTGACCGGGCTGTGCAGGGTGTAATCGAGTTCATTTGACTGGGCAACGCCCGGGGGCGTCAGTACGTCCATCGCTTTCGGGACCGTAGCGGGACTAACCGTGCAGTGTGGGTCGCTGCTGGTAGTAGCGCACACACCAAATTGAAATGGTAGCGGTGTGGATGCAAAGCTGCGCGCCTGGTCCGGTGAAAATCCGTCCTGACCAGTCAGCACCACGGTAAACCCCCAGCCGGAAGTGGGCGTTCCGAGACTACTGGAAGGCACGCTGAAAGTGATGTAACGCGAGATTGCGTTCGCACTGATCGTGATTACGCCCAACGTGGCCCCGGTGGTGTCGATGTAGCGTTGTCCGAACCCCTGCACCTCGAGCAGCCTGCTCCAGGCCGAGCCCGCAGCGATCAGATAGTTGCGCTGTGGGAAGGAGGCCGCAGTCGAGGTAGTCGTTGCATTTGGATCGTGGACATACACGTCCACCAACTGCGCCCCCAGCGGGCTGCCGAACGTGGGAGATAAATCACGCACCTGCAGCTTGAAGGTCACGGTGGAGTTGTCGGGGCTCAGAATCACTTTGAAGTCCGTAATGTCGAAGGCCCCCGCGTGGAAGTCGGTCGCCGTGGGATAGGCATAATTGCCGGGACCGTTATCGTCGCCAGTGGGATCAGTTACATCCAGCAGCACGGTACCCGGGGTGAAATCGAACACAATTGTGCGCTGTACGAAAGCGGTCGCACCGAGCGGACTTACGGCCACAACGTTCAACACGGTCGTGCCACCTGATACCGGCACTGAGACGCTGAAAGTGCCGTCTGGCTGAGTTGAAGTTGTCACCGTAGTCGTTTGGCTGTTCTGATCGGTGTTGGTGGCGGCGACGTAGATGGTGTTGCCGGGCACTGACGTGCCCGTGACCGTAACCGGCGAGCCGCTCACCGCCGACTGATCCAGGGGTGATGTGACCGTCAGTGTGGTGAAGGCTACCTGGTGGTTAACATAGCGGTTGAAGGTGTCGGCCGGACGCTCGAGGATGTCGTTGGCGACGATGTCCTGCAGCAGGCGCACATACTGTCCAGCCGCCCAGTGAAGTGGGGCAGACGAGCCGGCGGGATGCCCATCCTGGAAGCCGATCGATGCCACGGTCGGGTCGGCGCCATAGGGCGAAGCAGCCAGGTCAGCGACTTCCCAATCCTGCTCTGGAATCAGGCCCACGCCGGCAGCGAAGTTGTTCATGGCGCCCAACAGTTGGATGGCCGTCGCGGAATCGCCGCTCGCGAGCGCGTACTCGGCGCGTTCGCCGCTCAACACGGGCCAGACATGCCCCGTTCCTTGTCCGGTCGGAGCCCAGGGCTCTCCGTCTGTCGCCCTGTCACCGTAGCCGTCTCCGTTGTAACGATGCCATCCCATGCCGCTCGGCGTGTTGCTGGAAATCGTCGCATCGACCACCGGTAACGACTGAACGACTGCTGAATCAGCCGGCGACAGCACGCCCAGGCGCACCAGTTCCAGAAACCCCTGGTCCATGACGGTGCGCTGGTCGAGTGTGGGTCCGCCGTTGCCCAGGTTATAAGAGATCGCAGCGTTTGGATCACCGGTCTTGGAGAGACGAATAAAGTAAGGGTGGTTCGCAAGGGAACCGGTGGTCGTCACGGTCCAGCCCTCCACCGAGCGTTGCCACTGGTCGGCGATTCCACGCCAGATGGCCGCGTTTACCGAATCGTGATTCACATCAGCGATATCGGCTGCAGCAATCAAACCGGCAATCTCCGCGGCGATCGTGGAAGGCGAGTATCCACTCTGCTCTTCCCAGCGCTCGGGTCCGAACGTCGGGCCGTGGCTTGCAATGAAGTTGGCTGCCGGCGCGATGTGGTTGGTGTAGAGATCTGAGCCGGTCATTCCCATCTGGTAAGCCATCACAATCGGATAGCTGCACTCATCGAGTTGAGTATTGAAGGAGTCGGGCGCCAGCTCTCCGTTGGTCAAGCTGTTACGAGGCATCGAACCGTCGGGACGTTGCTGAGTGTAGAAGAGAAAATGGACGGCATCGCTCGCAGTCTGAGTGTCTCCGTCCGCCAACAGGCCGGTCCACTCTTCATAGAGGTCGCGGGCAAATACTTCGCGGTAAGACCCAAAGTACGTGTTATTGGGATCACCCGCCGAAATCGCCTGCCCCCAGGGTGAAGTAGGTCCCGCTTGCAGTGCGCCCGGGAACGTCTTGTCCTCGGCAGCCTTCAAAACGTTGGCGCTCAAGTAATATTCCCTAACCAGTGCGCGCCATTGATCGGTCCTCACTCCGCTGAGGCGAACAGGAGGCGCTTTGAGCCTCGCGTCATAGTCGTTCCACTCACCTTCGTAAGCCTTGAGCAAACTATTGAATGAAGTGGCCAGCGTGGTTTCTGCGGCACTGAGGGCGCCTCCAAGGCCGGTGCCAAAACCCAGCGCCAACGTGAAGTTTCCTCCATGAGAAATATCCACGCGTGCTCCCTGCACAAGGTTGCCGTTGATCGCGTCACTGTAAAGAGTTGTGAGAGCATTCGAGGTCTGAAGCTGGATGAGAGGATCACTCCCCACCCCAACGAATCCGTTCGTCTCTTGAATGAAGAATGGCGTGGCGTCCAGCGCGCTATAAACCGGCACCGCGTAAGTGCGATTGACGGCATTTGTGGATGTAACTGAGTCGGAGGCTACCAGAACGTTGTGGCCGGAGGACACGTCGATCGTCCCGGTATCGCCGCCGCCATTGCCGCTGCCACCTCCACCATTTCCATTGATGCTAGGGTTGTAAATCACATAGACCTGATACGACGAAAGTGAACCTATGAGAGGCTGAAATTTCACGTGCATGATGACCGTGTTATTCGCAGGATCCGTCAAGTAGTCCGTAATGATGCGATATTTGCCACTCTTGGCCGTAGCCGTGACGCGGCAATCCAGAGCATTCGGATCCAGCAGCTCAACCGTGTAGGTAGTGTCCCGTGTCTGAATATCGGTAAAGCTGCTGCCATCGGTAACGACGTACTGCAGCGTTTCGACGTTGGTGTTGTCATTCGTGGGATAGTAAACATCGCTGAGCACACCGTTTGCGATGGTGAACCAAACCTTGGAGGAGGTATTTCGCGCCGTGCCCAGGCAGTCCTTGCGCGCCAGATCAAAGTGCGAAAGCGCGCCGGGACCATCCGGAGCCGTGGCCGCGCCGGCGACCGCGCTGCTGAGCATCCATAGGACCGCAACGGTTAGCATGCAAACCAGCGATTTGCCTTGGAGAAAAGTTCGCGAGAGATCTTTTTTCATATGGAGCTCCCTTAATTGGTCGCAACTGCGAGGGTGGATAGTGATTCCGGGGTGGCTAAAGCGAGGCGTACAAAACCGATTGCGCGAACGTTCAGTCTTCGGACCCAGAGCGTATAACCAAAAAAACGGGCTGTCAATCAGAAACCCGCCATGTGAGAGCGGCGACCGGCGAGATTACGGTTTGACGAGCCCTGTGATGTACTATCGACAGCAAAATTTGCCTGGCGAACTCGCGCCATTTTCCCAGACTGAAGCGGAGAGTACGCGTACCGGAGAGTTCAATGCAGAAGTCGACGCTCAGTTTCCTTGCTTTAGCATTCCTCATGCAGCTTGTCTCAGCCGGCGCCACCTGTCAGGCACTAGCGCAGGGCGAGAAGGCTTCCTATCCGGCAATGGCTCCTCTCGATCAGTATTTGATGACCGACGGGAACTCTGAAATCGCGCTGGCGCGCAGTGCTGCCCCAGCATCCCTTTCGGACGCAGCCGAAGTCATGGTGCTGGGACCGAAGGGATACACGACCGCGGTGAAGGGCACGAATGGATTTCTCTGCCTGGTTGAACGCTCCTGGGGAGCCGGGACTGATGATCCGGACTTCTGGAATCCCAAAGTGCGCTCCCCCATTTGCTTCAATCCTTCAGCCGCACGGAGCTTTGCGCCCATCTTCCTGATGAAGACCAAACTGGTGGTGGCAGGAAAATCCAAGACGGAGATCGTCGAGACGACCGCATCGGCACTGGATAAGAAGGAACTGCCCGCGCTGGAGCCGGGAGCGATGTGCTACATGCTGTCGAAGCAGCAGTACTTGAGCGACCGCGGTATGAGCTGGCATCCACATCTGATGTTTTTTGCCCCAGGCGACGCAGCGAAGAGCTGGGGAGCCAACCTGCCGGGCTCGCCGGTTATGGCGGCGGATGACCCTGAAGAACGGGTGACGATTTTCCTCGTCTGGGTTGGCAAATGGTCGGATGGGACGCTGGCTCCGCCGATTGTGCACTGACTCCAATTCGGTGGTTGAGTGGAAGCGGAGGATCAGTGATGCTCGCCCGTCAACCGCGGAGTTTCGGCTATGTTGCGGTCTTGAACATCAATGTCCTGGACTCTTCCTTTCCAGTCGCCGCCACTGCCGTTCCAGTACTTAACCGCCGAATGCATTGTCGCGCCCAGATAAAACAGAGCCGCCAGCGGCAGGGTCAATGCCCATGCGGGATTCAGTCGGTAATAGCGCACCATAGCTGAGTACGTGATCGTCATGGCCGCCCAAGCCGCGGCGCCCATAAAAATCGTCAGCCTGCTGTGTGTGAGCAACAACAATGGAGGCGCCAGATAGGTGATCACCATACCCGCAATGGTGCCCAGGAGCAGCAATGAGGAATGCTTCAATTGGTTGAAGGCCGTGCGCGAGACCATGTGCTCGATCTCTGAGAAGCTCCCGTATCGCCGCAAACTTTGGCTCTCACCTGTTAATCCTATCCACAATCTCCCGCCGTGCCGCTTGAGGAGCCGGGCCAGCGAGCAATCATCGATAACGGCGCCGCGAATAGATTCCAGTCCTCCGGAGCGTTCCAGAGTTTCTGCTCTCACAAGCATGCAGCCTCCGGCTGCGCCGGCGGTCGAGCGCCGGCTATCGCGAATCCATGCCGGCGGGTAGAGCATGAAAAAGAAATACACGAAGGCGGGGATGAGCAGTCTTTCGGGAAGGCTTTCGCAATGCAGCTTCACCATGAACGAGACCAGGTCGTAATCACCCTGCGAAGCGATGAGACCCAGATTCGCTACTGTCTCTGGACCGTGCAGAACATCAGCGTCCGCCAGCATGAGCCATGCTGGATTCAACGCGCGTGCCCGCTCAATGCCCTGGTGCATCGACCACAGTTTTCCTGTCCATCCTGATGGCAAGGGCTTGCTCTGAATCACAATGAGCGCATCGGACTTGCCTGCTTTTGCTGCAGCGCGCCGTGCCACATCCGCGGTACCGTCTGTACTCTCATCATCGACCAGGACGACGGGCATAGCGACGCACTGATTTAACAAGGATGTGATGACCGGCCCGATCAGTTCTGCCTCGTTGCGCGCGGGAACTACGGCAACGACGCCGCCCGAAAATTCCACCTTGTCACTGGCATCGGGCTTAGCGCCTTTAATGCGCCAGAAGGAACCCCTGGCCAAGGCGAGGTAAGACCAGGTTGCGACTGTAAGCGCAGCGACGGTCGTGGCAAGGAGCGACATCGGCGTGAGCGCGAGAGTACAACGTAGGAGATGTCGGATCAAGGCTTGATCAACGCAAGAAAGATCCCCGAAAAAGAGATCAGGCTGAACAGTCGGACAGTCTGTCCACGCCGCGTGGAATTGCCTCGGTGAAGGTCATGCGGATTCCGTTTTCAGGCCGTAAAATCACCATAGGGCGCGCTTCGATTGTCTGGCCTGGAACCAGGCAGAAATCGTATTTTCTGAGCAGAACACTCAGAATCATGAGCATCTGCAGCATGGCGTAGTTTCCACCAATACATCCCCGAGGACCCGCTCCGAAGGGCAAATGGGCGAAGGGCGTGTGCAGCTTCTCCTTCGCTTTGGAGAAGCGTTCTTCGTCGAAACTCTCTGGGTTGTCCCAGTACTGCGGCGAATGGTGCGCGCCGTAAATGAACACGACCACCGTTGAGCCCCCGGGTATCGCGAGGTCGCCTGCGCGGTCGTCCGCGAGGGCCATCCGGTCGACCATCCAAAACGGAGGATAAAGACGCAGCGCCTCCATTATGACCTGAGTTGTGAACTCGAACTTCGGAACGTCTGAGTAACTCAGCGGCCTTTCTCCCACCACAGAATCGAACTCCTGGCGTATCTTGTCGACAGAATCCGTACGCGTGCTCAGCAGGTAGAGAAGCCACGATAAGGCATTCGACGACGTTTCGTGGCCGGCGACCAGCAATTGCATGCTCTCGCTGAGGACCAATTCGTCGCTCATGCCGTGGCCGTCGCTGTAGCGAGCGTCCATCAGGATCTGCAGTAGATCGTGGCCGGGAGCTTCCCCGCGCCGCCGCTGGATGTATTCGAGCAGCACGCCGAAGGCGCGGGCTCGCATTTCCTCGTGTCTGCGCAACTCGCCCGAGACGGCAAACCAGGGATTCAGGTAGGGCTGAATGGTTTGGCGAACCATAAATTCCTGGACGGTCGAGATGGCCAGGCTGATAAGGTCGATGTCTTCCTCTTTCAGCCGCGCGCCAAACAGTGATCTAGCCACCATCGCGAAGGTAATCTTCATCATGAGGGGGTAGATATCGACAGGCCCCAGCAGGGCTTTCTTGTCGAAGTCCCGCAGCGAGTCGGCGAGGGAGTCCTGCATGATTGAGGACAGAACTTCGAGTTGCTTTCGCTCAAAACCCGTCTGGATGAGGCGCCGCTGCGTGCGCCAGGCTTCCCCCTCAGTGGTGAGAAGGCCCTTGCCCAGGAAATGGCCCATCCGCTTTTTTTGGATCTCGGACTTGTGGTAGTTCTCCGAATTGGTCTTCAGCACATGCTGAATCACGACCGGATTGATCGTGACAATGGCCTCTTTGACGCCCCCAAAATAGAATCGGAAGGTGTCGCCATGGAGTTCGGTGTACTTCGTCAGAACCTGCACAGGATTGTGCGCCATGGCGCGCGAATCCAGGAAGGATTGGAATCGGGAGACGGCGGGCACGCTTTGCGGCAAAGTCACGCCTCGCTATCCAACCGCTTCAGAAGAGAAACATGATCCTCGTTTCCCAACTGTTTCAAGAGCAGTAGATGATGTTTGACCGCCTGCGTCATCGTGGGATGTTGCCGGTAGGGAATGCCATATTCCTCGGCAGTCTGCTTCACGATCTGGGTCAGCGCAGCATAGTGAGTGTGGCAAACAAAAGGGCACAGATGATGGACGATATGGTGGTTGAGCCCGCCGACGAGCCAACCGACGAGCGGATTCGTGGTGGCGTAGTCGGCCGTTGTCGCAAAGATGTGATAGATCCCGTTGTCAAACTCGTTGCGGCTCAAGGGAAAGTAGGTGCTGTCGACGGAGTGCGTCGTCTGGAATACAAGGGCCACGCTCAAACCGATGATCAAATGGGCGAGCAAGAAAGACATGCCGACCAGTAGCGGCGATTTCCCCAGCAATACGACCGGCAAAATGAGCATGTAGGTGAGGTAGAAGCCTTTCCCTGCCGACAGGATGACGTATTCCCGCACAGGATGCCTAGTGTTTCTCAGATAGTCGTGGGAGGGGAAGAAAAAGCATTCAAAATCCCTCAGGAACACATAGTCGAGAGAAAATAGCGCGTAAAGGAAGAGCGCATAGATATGCTGGAACCGTTGTAGGGGTGCCCGGGGTTCGTGGGGCGTGAACCGTAGGACGCGGCGTCCGGTAAGTGCGTCGTCTTCTCCGTGGAGGTTGATGCAGGAGTGGTGGCCCCGATGATGGAGTATCCGCCACATGTATGAGCTGATTCCGCAGACATCGAACACATAGTTAAGGGCTTTGTTTACTATCCGCATCGACGAGATGGCGTTATGGTTGCTGTCGTGCGCGATGTTCAGCAAAAGGAATGTCTGGGCGATGGCATTTAAAAGATAGAGGCCGATAAACTTCCAAGAATCCGGCTTGAGCACGTAAAGCGCAATCCAGCTGCCGGCAAGCACGGCCATCCCCAGCGCGATTTTGACCCACATGGTGCGGTCGGCCTTGGGAGAAATGTTCCCGTCGGAAAAGAAATCGTCGAGGCGGCGGCGCAAGACTCTCGGGAATGAAGATGCAGACGCGGGGTCGGAAACGGAGTGCCGCAGCGCGGCCTCCGACGGTACAAGATCATCAATCTCGGGGTTCAGATTAATAGCCGCCTCGTCTCGAACCTTACCGGCACAATTGATGTCGGGTCGGGCCGACACGTCCCCTGCCCTCGGCTTGCCGAGGATTAACCCAGCCAGCGGCGGGGTTTGTCGCCCTGACACCGCCTCCGCGCAAGGGTTAGAAATTAGCGTTAGGAATAAATCCTAGCGCGAAAACTTAAGGAAGATCAAGGGAATTTCGGATCACCCGGAGCCGGCGTGACGGCGCATGTCTCGGAAGTGACAAGGGGTGGCACTGCTTACCTGTTCCCTGCTTTTCAAATCTCTGCTACCATCGACGGCTCAGTGCTATTTCACCAAGACGCTTTGAGTCGGGCGATCCAACGCCGGGCGGGGCTCGTCTTCACCGGACCGAGAGACGCATGGTCTTAGGAATGGCTGTGCCTCTGTCTCGAAATCGGTCTGCCCCCTGGGCACGGGGAGCAGCGGGAGACTTTTGTTTTCTTAAAACGGAGTCTTCTCATTCAACACAGGAGGTTAGCGAGTGGCGGTGCCACCGCCATGAGACCGATCCGAACCTATGATGGCTTCGATTTTGGGCAAGCTGGATAGTCTAGGGGATCAGCACCCGCACAAAGTTCTCTATTCGTACATTGACGTGAACGGCAATCCGATTGGAGGTTACTCCTACGAGGAGTTCCTCCGCCGGACGAAGGTGATCGCGGGACATTTGCGGAAGGAGCACGGTTTTAAGTCGCAGGACCGTCTTCTGCTCGCCTATCCGCCGGGCCTCGAAATGATTTGCGCATTCTTTGGCTGCGTGCGCGCGGGGTTGATTCCCGTGCCCGTCTATCCTCCCAGTTCTCGTGGCTTCCAGGGCGCCCTTTACAAAATGGTCCACATCGCGAAGGATTGCCAGGCGGCTGGCATTTTAACCAGCAAAGATTACCTGGGATCCCTGAAGACCAATCTTGCCAGAAGCGGAGTCTCGGCAAGCGGTGTCGACGTCGATTACATTTCCAGTCTTCGTTGGATTGTAACGGAAGACTTCGTCGATACGGTTTCGGACGAAACATTCAACGGCGCTTCAAAAATTCTGTTTCTCCAGTACACCTCGGGGTCGACCCGAGATCCTAAAGGCGTAATGGTCACGCACGAAAACATCTTGCACAACTGCCCGCTCGTGATCGACCATGACGCGCCGGTAGTCGTCTCCTGGCTGCCGCAGTATCACGATATGGGGTTGATCGGGTGCTACCTTTATCCCGCGCTGAGCGGCGGTACGACCTACGGCTTCGCTCCCACAGATTTCATTCAGCGCCCGACCTTATGGTTCGACGCGATCAAGACTTACGAAGCCAGCGCCTCGGCGGCGCCAAACTTCGCTTACGACTATTGCTTGCGCGCTGGGCGACTTTCGAAGGAGAGTTTGGAGTCTTGCGACCTTAGCTCGCTCAGGTTGCTGATGGTGGCCGCGGAACCGGTCAAACCGGACACGTATACGCGGTTCCTGCAGGCCTTTCAGCCCCATGGACTCAAGTCAGAAAGCTTTTTCGTCGCGTACGGGCTGGCGGAGAATACGCTGGCGGTTTCGCTCCGTGGCCGCAATATTATTTCCGTCAACAAAAACGCGGTCGCACTGGGTAAAGCCCGCATGACCAAGGAGGTTTCCGAAATCGGGGCGGCCACCCAGATTGTCAGTTGCGGAACTCCCCTGCCCGGCCTCACGGTAAAGATCGTAGACCCGGAGAAGCACGTCGCTCTGGAGCCGGGTCGAATCGGTGAGATTTGGATCGCCGGAGGAAGCAAGTGCCTGGGTTGCTGGAATAACCCCGAACTCACTCTGAAGCAGTTTCACGCCCGGCTGGTGGACGACAGCCCCTATGACGATGGCTACCTTCGCACCGGCGATATGGGCTTCTTCCACGAGGGCGAACTCTTCGTCTGTGGCCGTATCAAGGATATGATCATCCTCCGCGGGCAAAACTATTACCCGCAGGATATCGAGGCAGTGGTGGAGAAGGCGTCCGGGCTGATCCGGACGAATTGCGTTGCGGCGTTCCAGATTCACGAAGACAGCGAGCCGGCGCTGGCGATCGTCGCCGAAGTGAAAAATCCAAAAGCGCTTCCCGATGCGCTGAAGATTGCAGCCGCCGTCCGCAATTACCTCAACGTGGAAGTGGCGCTGATTTCTTTTATCGCACCCCGCGCCATACCGAGAACCAGTTCGGGCAAGATCATGCGCCACAAAACCAAGCACATGTGGCTGCAAGGTCAATTTACCGTTCTCTCGGAGTTTTCACGGGAAAAGGACGCTGAAACCTCCGTCTCCGGTTCTGAAAACCAGTCGCCGTTCGACGTATTGAAAGCCCGCTACAACCTCACGGGCACCGAATCGTACAACCTCGTCGAAGCCGGATTGGATTCCCTGGATCTGGTTGTGTTCATGCACGAGATCAAGGAACTCCTGAAGAACAAAGACGCTGAGATGTTAGCGAGACAGGTAGATATCGGTCTTATTCAGCGTGTGAGCGTAGCCGAGTTGTTTCGACTGGCCGAACAGTTGGAGCATTCTCCCGAAGAAGCTCTGGGCCCGCTGCGGCAGTACCTGGCGGCTTTCCGCGAAGAGCAGCGCGTGGCGGAACAGCGGATGATGAAGAACGACAGGAGGATCATCTTCGAGCCTTCGACGCCCGCATTATTGTCCGAAACGCCGATCCTGAATAACGTTCTACTCACCGGCGGTACCGGCTTCATCGGGCCGTTCCTCATGAAAAGTCTGCTGGAACAAACGCGTGCGAAGATCCACGTTCTCGTCCGGTCTTCCGACGAGCATCAGGGCAGGCAAAGGTTGAGAGCGGCGATGGAATCGATGGGGCATTGCCCAGTCGAGTTGATGCAGATGTTCGAGACTCGCGTGATCCCGGTTTGCGGAGATCTTGGCCAGAAGGGACTGGCATTGACGCAGGAGGATTGGGATTTCCTCGTAAGCGAAATCGATACGGTGTTCCACAACGGCGCAACGGTTAATTATTTGCTCAACTACGACCGCATGCGTGACGCGAACGTGCTGGGAACGAATGAGGTCTTGAGACTGGCGTTCGAAGGACGGGCCAAGAGCTTCAATTACGTCTCGAC
>Ga0070732_10000958_pt1 | contig 16316 bp, 15 predicted proteins | sample Coa_R1_5_FD_66449 | JGI IMG/M metagenome (GOLD analysis project Ga0070732, IMG submission 66449) | Surface soil microbial communities from Centralia Pennsylvania, which are recovering from an underground coalmine fire - Coalmine... | ecosystem: Environmental > Terrestrial > Soil > Unclassified ...
CTGCAATCTCCGGTTCTTCGGCTTTTGATCTGCGTGACTTTGGTGACGCCATCCACTGTGTTGGTCGTAGTTGTCTCGAAGCTATCGCCGCCATGAAACTTCGTCTCCTGGCGGGTGGTGGTCCCTGCGCAGACCATGGTCAGTGTGAGGGTGTTACTGTCCAGATTGAAGTTCTTGAGCGTACACCCGCTCTTTGATCGCCTTTTCCGTCTCCGCGCGAACGATGGCTGGAGACCCATTCGACTTCGCCGCATCCTCTGGTTTGAAGCAGTCGCTGCTCGTAACGGACTGCCCAGATGCAGCAGTCACCGTGTCCTCCCACATGCCCGTCCGCATCCTTTCCTGCGCATGCAACGCCGTTGCTGCGCTTAGTGTGAGACACAGTACCGCCGGTATAACCGCTGTCTTGAGCAAGATCATTTAATTCCTCTCGGCCCAGTTTTCTCTGGTCAGATCTAGATCTAATGTTGAAGTAGCGTGGCAGTCTTTGGAGCACGAGATGTTCGCGCTGCGAGCGTCGAAGGTCGTCCTATAGAACGCTTACTCGTGCGGATGGAAAGGCGCTTCCCGAAAATCGACTCTCAAAATCTCCCTATCATCGATTGAAAGACTGGCCCGTTCTGGTGTCCGTTCTCACCGCAAATCTTGCAGCCGCTTGCGCATGTCCTCGCCCCGGCATCTTTCGCCAGGGTTACAATTTTCACAACCTAAACTGTGGCGTTTCAGTATCGACAATAGGTAACACATCATTCGACGTCTCAAGTTCACACCCTTTTTCGATTTCAATTACTGACCGAATTTTCTTCGCTCAATCTGCCGTCACCAAGCGTCGGTCACGATTCGGCTTCAGTACGAGGCTGCCCAGTGCTGAGTCCGCACTTCTCCCCTGGGCTCTCGGCATATATAGGGCAACGGATAGCTCGTACTCGTCGGAGAGACGGCTTCTTGGCCATCTTCCATGATGCGACAAGCGGAAGTACCAAACTGAGCAATTTTGACCGTTAACGCGGTTAGATGTTGCTAATGCCCATTTCGCGGGGCAACGGCTCACTCGTGAAAACTCCGAAATCAACAAGCGAGGCGCCAGTCGATCGGCACGGAGCCCATGGGCTACCGCCTGCGTGGTAGTTCATTGTCGCGTGGATACAGCTGCTGCTGGACGCTCCCCAACCGCTGCAAGCGCGTTATCGGACGAAATTTCTCTGCCGGCTTCATCGACGTAGTGCACGTCAGCGATACCCTCCCGGATAACGTAGTACGTGCAACCATCGAGGCAGGTTTCCTGGTGCTGGTGGTTGGCCGGAACATAAGCGTAGGAGCCCTGGCTCAAAATCTGCACTTGCTGCCCCTTCATGTGTAATTGGAAAGTGCCGCTGACAAACAACACTTGCGCATTCGCCGAATGAGTGTGCCACGGCACCTTACATCCAGCCGCCAGCCTGGAGTACGTCACTGAGGGACCAGTTTCGGGATCACCACGCTCGACAGCGTATGTGTAGCAGTCTGGAAGGACAGAACTGGTCTTGAACGTGTTCTGCTGTCTGGTCTTAATCACTGACCCTTGAATAGGCACGTCACTTGGCAACGTCCGTTGCCGACTTGACTGCGCCACCACCAGTACTGTAACGAGAAGTGTCGGGAGTAAAAGAACCGTTCGGAAGCCCATAGAAGTACCTCCATCCGTGCAGACCCGTGCCGTTAAGGCACCGGCTCGTGCGAGGTCGAGTTTACACTCGAATGACTTGAGAGAACCTAGACCAGAAGCGCAAAGTGAGCTGCGCTGAGATTCTCCAAGCCTGCTGCCGGACAGGAGACCCAGAAGAACCAAGTCGGAGTACCAAGCATACTCTTATCGGCTTCATAGCGCCGACAATGCTTCAAGGAGCATGATTCGCCGATTCCGGAGAAACACTGTCGGAAAGGCTCGCTAACTCCGGATCTGCAGCATTGTTAGACGGCAACCGTTAACTCGAGGCTGCCGGCCCTGAACCGCGGACACCAGTGGCTGCAACGCTCCATGGGAGGTACGAGGACCCACTATGACTGTGTCAATGCATTCTCGGAAAACCGATTCCACGAAAGACCCTAAAGAAGATCGACGTCCGGACCGGAGTCCCAAACGGTGACGCCGATCTGATCGTACTCCTTTTGGAGACGCTGCCCGCTCGTCGAAACTGGTGAAGCGGGAACGCTGAAGCTTTATCCAGGACTCCCCTCGGCATGTGCACCACCAATCCCGAACAAATCAACGCCGAATTGCTCGCATTCTTCACAAAACAGCAAATACGCGAGCGGCGTGACTGAAACTTCTCTGAGTGAGTCGACATTGTGCAAACAGGTTGGCCATCCGGCCAGAAGGGTTCGTTTCGCAAAAGTCCCACCATGCGAACCCTTCCCTTTGGGCCCGAGCTCCGCGGAGAAAACAAAGGTACAATTCCTGTGCTTCGCAGGGTGAGAGGACCTTTCCGCATGAGCAACACTCGCAAACGTCAAGTACTCGCAGTCACCTTGCTTTTTGTGTTCGCGTGGCATTCTCGGTCTCTCGCCCAATCTGGACCGTCGGCAAAGACGCAAGTCGTCATGCTCGGGACCGGAACTCCGCTACCAGATCCCGACCGTTCAGGGCCTTCGACCGCTATCGTCGTGAACGGCACCGCATACATCGTTGACGCCGGCACCGGTGTCGTGCGGCATGCAGCCGCGGCACGCGACAAAGGGGTGAACGCTCTGGAACCAACAGACCTCAGAATCGCGTTTCTCACTCACCTGCATGCCGATCACACACTCGGCCTACCCGACCTGATTCTCACGCCCTGGATCATGGGCAGAAAGGAGCCGCTGGAGCTGTATGGTCCCGAGGGAACACGAGAGATGGTGAAACACATTTTGCAGGCCTACGACGCAGACATAAAGGTACGCACTGATGGCCTTGAACACTCAAATCGCAGCGGGTACAAGGTCAACGTGCACGAGATCACGCCGGGCCTAGTGTACAAAGACGCGAACATTACGGTAAAAGCCTTCAACGCATACCATGGCTCGACGAAGAATACGTTTGGCTATCGGGTTGAAACGCCTGATCGTGTTATTGTGATCGCTGGTGATTCCACGCCGAAGAGCGATGTATTGCGGAACTGCGATGAATGCGACGTGTTAATTCACGAGGCATATACTCAGGCTTCGTTCGAGAAAGTCAGTCCTGAATGGAAGCAGTACCGTGAGGCATTTCATACCTCGACAAGAGAGCTTGCGGAGATCGCGAACAGGGCGAAACCGCATCTCCTGGTACTGTACCACCGCAGCAATGCAGGCTGTGACCAGGCGCGCACACAAGAGTGCCGCGATGCTGGTAGTGAAGAGCAAATGCTGAAAGAAATTCGCGAGCTCTATAAGGGCAAAGTTACAGCCGGCCACGATCTCGACGTCTATTGATTTGAGGAGCATAGTCGGTCGAGTGGCGGTCCCTCCTGGCACATCCCTGGTGTAGTGTCGGCCAACCAGAATTGTGCCCAAGCTGCGGGCTCCAATCCATCAGCCGCTTGAATCGCGGTAAAAAATTCCGAAGCACTGTCTCGTGTTGCCAATCCAATACAACTGCCCCTGCAATTCATCCCTAAGTAAGCGGACGAAATGTCCTCGGAGGAGCACTTGAAAGAGCTGTTAGCTGAGACGGCGGCACGAGCCGCACGGTATGTGTCAGGGGTCAACTGCCGTGGCGTTCTGCCGCGGCCCGAAGATGTCGCGCGTCTGGACTCACTTGGCGGACCGCTGCCCGAAACCCCATCCGATCCAGCGGAACTGCTCGCCTTGCTCGACGACATCGGCTCACCGGCAACAGTTGCAACCACCGGCGGCCGCTACTTTGGATTCGTAATCGGCGGCACGCTTCCGGCTTCGCTGGTAGCGAACTGGCTCGCCGGCGCGTGGGATCAGAACGCGTGCATGCGGGTTATGTCCCCCGTTGCAGCAAAGGCGGAAGAAATTGTGCGGGAGTGGATTCTCGATCTTCTTGGCTTCCCCGCGAACAGCGGAATGGGATTTGTTACTTGCACCACGATGGCCAATTTTTCCGGCCTTGCAGCAGCGCGATCCGCCTTGCTTCGGCGCACCGGCTGGAATGTCGAGGACGATGGATTGTTCGGCGCACCGCCCATTCGAGTAATCGTTGGAGCAGAAGTGCACGTCTCCGTACTCCGGGCGTTAACCATGCTGGGCCTCGGCCGCTCGCGAGTGACCACCGTTACAGCTGACGGCCAGGGACGTATGCGCGTCGATGCCCTGCCAGCGCTCGACGAGCGTACCGTCGTCTGTATTCAGGCAGGCAACGTAAACAGCGGCGCTTTCGATCCGGCAAAAGAAATCTGCGCCCGAGCCGGGGAAGCAGGAGCCTGGGTGCACGTGGATGGTGCGTTTGGGCCGTGGGGCCTCGTGTCTCCGCTATATGCGCCGCTCGCGGATGGCGTGAAAGACGCTGACTCGTGGGCGATTGATTGTCACAAGTGGCTCAATGTTCCCTACGATTCGGGAATCGTCGTGGTGCGCGAGCCTCAGCATTTGCGCAGAGCGTTGTCGATGGGAAACGCGGCCTATCTGACCCAGAGCGCCGAACGCGAACCCTGGCAGTTCACACCTGACGCTTCGAGGCGTGCGCGCGGTATTGAACTTTGGGCAGCCATTCGTTCGCTAGGGCGCAGCGGGTTGCGCGAAATGATCGAACGCAATTGCCGTCAAGCAAGGATGTTTGCCGATCGCCTTCGCGCCGCCGGGTTCGCCATCCTGAACGACGTCGTCCTGAATCAGGTGTTGGTATCATTCGGCAGTGCCGATGAGACACGCTGCGTTATCGCCGGCATTCAGGACGACGGGACTTGCTGGTGCGGCGGCACGGAGTGGCACGGCCATACCGCAATGCGAATTTCGGTCTCCTCGTGGGCAACCACCGACGACGATGTCGAACGCAGCGCGCGAGCGATGATCCGGATCGCAAAGTCAGTGAAAGCCACTCTTCTGCCCAAAAACGAATAACAATAATAAGGATGGAGATGGTGGTATGAATGGGGTGGAAACCCGCAGTACAAAAAGTGAGTTACACGCCACAGCGCGTCGAATCCGTGTCCCCGTTTCACGACTATCGAATTCTTTTTCGGACGGCGGAATTGGGCTGCGACACTAGCGTCAACCTTCGAGAGGGAGGTCAAGGAGGTTCAGCGCCGGCACCAAGCGAAGACCACATCAGCAGCCGTGGAATGGAATTATCTTCCCGGACCCGCCAGAGCAGACCTTTGCGCGGCGGCAACCGCAAGTTGTGACCTCACAACTTCGGGCGAGGCAGGGTTGTGGCTGGATAGTCGTCCAACCTTACCGGATTATGGAAGCGTTGCCCGTCACCCGGCCAGAATTCGATCGGCGGAACTTTCTCCGCGCTTGGTCCGTATCTCGATGACAGATGGACGTTCAGCAGTAGGACGGCGACAGCACACTAGGGACCCATGGCTGACAAGTGGATCTGTAGATGAGAATATCCCCCTTCTTATTTGCGTCGTTTCTGGCGCTGGCGGCGATTGCTCAAGCGCCCCCGAATCAGGCGGCAGATCGAACCTGGATAGCGATCTTTTAACCTAGAGGGATCTCCATACATTTAGAATCATTGATCTAGAATCATTGATCCGCTGCGCACGACAAAAGCGTTTCCGTCCCACGCTGTCTTGACCACGGCACATTATCGTGCCGCGGTCAATACGGCGGGCCTCGGGGTCTGGCTGTGCGTGATGCGCTGTTCGATTTTAGAGATGAATCTCGGGGTGAGGCCGGTCGCGATTTGGCGGATGCCAGCCCCGAACTCGTGGAAAAGATCTCTCCCCGCGTCGCTGCCCACCGTCGAACCGAAAGTGCTGAACGTTCCCGAAGCCGATCGCGCCCAATAGGGACGGTACGCAGTGTCAGCAGCGACCAAAGTCAATACCCGAATGAAATACGAAGTGTTTGCCCTTACTTTTCCCGACTTGTCACGCGTGACAAAAATGCCCGAAGCTGCGTAGGTGGCTCGGCCCATAAAACTGCCGGTAGTCGACGCATGATAACGCGGTTTCTGTTTGAGTAACGACGGATACAGGTAATTATCAAAGAAGGTGCTGGACTTTCTTGGAGAAAACACTGCTGGTCGGGGACCGTTAAAGCTGGCCGACTGTCTGGCAGTGGCGTCGCGAAGTTCTGTTTCACCGATTACGCGGGCGTTGATGCCTGAGATGACAGATGTCACAGGCGAGCGCGCTAACGCGACGAACGTTCGAAAGCTCTGTGCCTGTATAGGCGGCTGTACCGACGGAGCGTCGGGCAGTGACCTCCATACTTGCATCTCCTCGCGCTGCACTTCGAGTGAATTTGAACGGTCCCGCTGAACCAAGTTAGCGGAAGGACTTTCGCTCTGGCACAACGCCGCGCAAGCAGCCAATAGAAGAAAAGATATGACTCGAGTTGATGCAATTCGCACCATAGCTCTGTCCTGGCAAGGTGGCTAGCCACTCTCCGGCTCGTCGACGATTCGGCTGGAAGCACACCTAGAGACAGTAGCACTCCAAGTAGCCTTCGTCTGAGCAACAGTGCTCATTTCACTGGAGGAGCGACTGCGTTGACGGAACAACGGTCCTCTGCGGAACAACGAAGGTTCCGATTTGCCGGCGACTAATGGGCGACCTTCCGTAATCCGATAAGGAAAGGGTTACCGACGATGCGTGGGAGGGACTCGAATCTTGGCGACACGTCGGCACTCCAAAAACCTGTTGAGGTGAGCAATTCTGAGCAGACGCTTTAGACCACACAACGGATAATCCAAAAGTATCAGCGGAAGGCTCGTGCCTCAGGTGAGCGTCGAGTTTTTGTTCCGACGCTTGCTTCGCGTGCCGTGGAAAGCGTGACATTAGGCCCCCGATGTGTTTCCGCCGAGCTCGCCCAGGTACTGGGAAAGGAATCGTATGCCCATCCAGCAGCTTTCCAGGATCTCAACTGCCCTACTGGTGACGGTTTTTCTCATTAGCTGTAGCGGTGTTGCCAACCCGCCAGCTTCGCTCGTTTCCAACGCTCCGACAGTATTAATGGTGGTTCCCCAAAGTCACGGAGTGGGCACCAACCGTAAGATTGCGGTGGTATTCAGCGAACCTATGGATCCAGCAAGCATCAACAGCGACAGCTTTCTGATTGCAGGCATGACTGGCACAGTCACTTACGATGAAATTAACAAGATTGCCGGTTTCAAACCTTCTCCTGACTTCACACCCGGTAATATGTACCAGGCAACCATTACTGTCGCAGCCAAGGACGTGCGCGGAAATCCACTTACCGCACCCTTCGATTTCTCCTTCACCACTCGCGCCACCAGCGACACGTCCGCCCCGTATGTAATTGCCGTCAATCTTGCGGCGGGTGCTACTTGCGTGCCACAGAACCAGAAGATCTTGGCCACTTTTGACGAGCAGATGGATTCGCTCACCATCAATCCAAGCACATTTCTCATCGTAGGTGTGGCTGCGACCGTGACCTATGACGTCGTCAATCAAGTGGCCACTCTGACGCCCTCGGCTAACCTGGCAGCGAATACAAAGTACACAATTATGGTCACCGCCGGAGCCACGGATATGGGCGGAGTGCCAGTTGCGGCAATTCAACAGACTTTTACAACCGGTCCCTGCCAGGGCGCTGGCACGCAGCCGGTAGCTCTTTGCCCGAACATAGGAAATTTCTCGGTCCTGGCTGGGACCACCGTCACCAACACCGGTTCCACCGTAGTGTCCGGAGATGTTGGAGTATCTCCGGGTACGGCCGTGACTGGATTTCCTCCGGGGCTAGCTGGCGGGACGATCCATAGCGCGGACGGTGCCGCCGCTCTGGCCGAGGCCAGCGTGACCGCTGGGTATATCGATGCTGCCGGACGAACGGGCGGCACTCCAGTAGCCGGAGATTTGGTCGGACAGACACTTACAACGGGTGTCTATACATCGACTTCGTCGCTGGCAGATTCTGGAGACCTGACTCTCGACGCTCAGGGCAATCCCGATGCGGTGTTCATTTTCCAGATCGGGTCCACGCTCATTACAGGCAGCGGAAGCCATATCGTCCTGGCCAACGGCGCCAAAGCCTGTAACGTCTTCTGGCAGGTTGGCAGCTCAGCGACCCTGGGCACGAACTCCGTATTCAAGGGAAATATCCTGGCGCTGACTTCAATCACAATAAATACCGGCGTAAATCTGGAAGGCAGAGCGCTGGCGCGCAACGGCGCGGTCACGTTGGACACCGATGTCATTACCGGATGTACCTGTCCCTAAGGCCTTGGCTAACAGCATGCGCAAAAAAGGGGGCTGGTCGCATCGGAACCAGTTTTCTTCACAAACCTAGACCCAACGGCTATGAGCGTGGTGAAGCAGGAAGACTGCTGATCAGCATTTAGTGCTCTTGGTCCTAGTGTGCTCGGCGCAAACATGGGAGGCAAACTCGTTGTCGCGCTGCTCCTCGAAGTTCCGCAGCATTTCGCCAAAAGATTCGCCAATTGGCGGATCAGAAGCATTGAACACCCAAGCGCATTCGGAGCAACCCCAACCGTGAAAGCGGCCTTTTTCGATCCATATGAGCTTGCGTTGCGTAGCCATTTATAGAAGGAAAATAGATTCGTCTTCGAAGCCCTTCAGCTTGCGGAGCCGAGGAAGAGTGTCATTCTCAAAGGTCCGGGTGTGATCGGAAAGCGCGTTCGATTTCAGATGAATAGAGACATTGCGTGCAAACATAGAAACCTCTAAAGGTTTGTTAGCGCTAAGAGGAGAGAACTTCAGATGGGCTGACTTAGTTCAGGAACCTGAAAGAGGAGAAGGATGCTCAACTCCACCTAACTGCAGCATTTGAGTGGCCCTCTGCACTGAGCAGCGCAAGTTGTTGTTTCGCTACGTCGCACTGCAATTCCGGCGGCGCAGAGTCCCAGTTCCGTCGCGCATCTTTGGCGGAAAACGAGCACAAACGGCTACCCGACCACAGCGTCCTTCTCGTCAATGGCTATCTATTCCCGGATTCGGTAATACGGGCCACCTTCCACTTTGTTCTGGGGTCTTCGAAAGACCTGAGCCGATCCGAGAGCTGTTTCGATCCTTGGATCAGTTTCCCAGCCTCGGCGATCAAGAGGACCGTATTCCTGTTCAGTTCCTCGATCTTGCGTCGCAAAAACGAAGACTCTTCTTCGATCTTGCGTCGCAAAAGCGAAGACTCTTCCTCTTGTTGCGACCTGGGAATGACCTGCGCGCCTCTGAGCAGCATAGCGTGGCCTCCGATGCAGAAATATCAGATTGCACAAGAGACCGACGCCCAGAACGGGTCACGACGGAGGGATGTGTAAAGGGACTTCTACAGTATACCACTCCAATTCAGACCAGACGCTCGGTAACGTCTGCAAACACGCCTCTCTGGTAACGCAGACTGTCGAACACTTTTTTGGCACGCTGCAACACGGCATTCGGAGAAGAGCGCATTTAGTTCTCGTGGAGTAAGTGCCATAACCAACCAAGGCCCCGTAATCGCTTCAGGTAAGAGATCGCGCGCAAGGTAAGTTGCTGCCGATGATCAGTTCAAGCCCCGCACTCGGGCTAGGCAGCTTTACGCCCGCCGGTCGTGTCGCTCTTGCCCGGATCGGATTTCACTTCTTTCGTAAAAGATAGATTTTGGCCTCTCGTCTCTTCCAACAGTTTTCGCTTCCTCCACCGGTTGTAAAGAGGAACCCCGGCTCCTATAAGTAGCACCACCACGACAATAGCAACTAACATCCCAGCAGAACGGCCCGTGGAGGCCCTTGTGGTAGCTGGGGTGCTAACCGTCTGCGGAGGCGGGCCGGCAGGCGCCGTGGGTACAGCCGCGTCCGCAACAGGTGTGCTGACAGGCTCTGCCGGCGCAGCCGCGGCAGTGGGTGTTTCTGCGGATTTCTTAGGTTGAGCGGACGGCCGCGTTTGGCGACCAGCGACGCCGCTAACAGTCTCCGCAGGAGCGCTCGCAGTCGCCTGTGGTGCAGCGGCGATAGCAGGAGGTGCACTCACAGTCTTCGCAGGCGTGCTGACTGTAGCATCCGGAGCAGCGGCCTGTGGTGCGCTGACAGTCTCGGAAGGTGCGCTGATAGTTGCAGCGGGGGCAGACGCAGCAGGTGCGGCGGCGGCGACCACAGGTGTACCGACAGTCTCCGCAGGTGCACTAACGGACGCAGCGGGTGCAGACGCGGCCGCAGTGCAGTGTTCGTAGATCATGTTTAGTTCGGTAACCGCGAGGCTGTTCTCAGCAGTCTCTGCTTTTTGTCCGATGACGTTTACGTCTTGGCCCACATACGCATTGAGATCAGCGCGACTGGTAGTGATCTTGAAAATCTTACCCGTGTTCTTTTCCGCAAGGGTGTAGTTACCCTCAGAACCGCCCAGGCAACCTTTAACGTTGATCTGGTCTGTGTTGCCGCTTGCCGCGGGAGTCTGTGCAAACGCGAGCGCGATCAGCAGGGCCGGTAGAATGATCAGCAGGAATATTCTCTTCATGAAATCCTCCGAGAAGTCTCGCCTTTTGGCGGCCTTAATTCCGCTTGGGGTTGATTGTGCTTCCGATTTCTCCGTCGATCTCTTGCACGCGAGCCCCGGCTGGAGAACTTGGAGCATTCCAAGTGAAACTACACAACCGTACTGTGTATAGATCTGACCGTCTGTTCCAAACCGCTCACATTACTGCTCAAATCTTTGAGGAAAGCGAATTCTAGTACTGTTGGTCGGTACGGTCGCCCGGTCGGAAGGAAATGCGAACAGCGTATTTTCGAAGGCAGCCGGCTCGATTCAGTGACCTGCTAATGAGTGGCAGCGCGAATATTTATCGCATTCCGCGATATGGTGGAAGCCGAAGCCCCGTTCAAAATTTGATTCTCGACTGATCCGTTTTCCCTACGGTCAGCGGTTGTCAGTTGGTGTATATATTTGTGGCGCCATGTACTTGGCGAGTCCCACACTATACGAGCGAATATAGGCGCGTTGCGCGACTTGCCAGTTTATTGGGTTCACCCGCGCGCGAGAAGAACAATCAACAGAATTACGAAAATCGCTCCCGCTAAACGGTATCGGAACATGGTCCCTCCTCCAGTTCTAAGCGTCTTAACAAATTATGCTGAAAGAGGATGGATGTTCGCTGTTCCATTTTGCTCATCTGCTGAGGCAGAGTACCGTCCGCTTTCTCAGGCGAGCAAACGACATGCATTCGGTTTGCGTTCCCCGCCCCCAAGAGACATCCATGCTCGCAGCATTCAACACGCAGAAACTATCAGTCGGCTCGCGGAGGCCGTGCTCCGCAGTGTTGACTTCCGATCCCAAGCGTGAAACCATCATTCCGTCGGGTGGATCTCAGTTTTGCACACAACTCGATGTTGATCTCGCCTTCTTCCGCATTCATTTTCATCCTTCATCATAGAGAATCGCCTTCTGCTCACTAGGAACGCCCATGGTAGCGGCCAAGAAACTCAACAAATTCAATCCCCAGACATTTCTGTCGACCATCAACGGCGGTAGGAAGATCGAAGTCGTTCCCAAAAAGCAGGCCATCTTCGCTCAGGGCGACTCGTCCGATGCTGTGTTTTATATCAGGGAAGGAAAAGTACGGCTCGCTGTTGTGTCAAAGATCGGGAAGGAAGCCATCATAGGCGTTCTGAACAAAGGCGATTTCTTAGGAGAAGGTTGCCTTGCAGGGCAGCCTTTCCGCTTGTTCTCCGCAACCGCAATGACCGATTGCTCCGTGATGCGAATCGACAAGAGGTCCATGATGGAAGTGCTTCACCGGGAACACGCCTTTTCCGAAATGTTCGTGGCATATTTGCTGACACGGAACGTCCGATACCAAGAGGATTTGGTTGATCTGCTCTTCAATTCCAGTGAAAAAAGACTGGCCCGGATCTTGCTATTGCTAGCTCATTTCGGCAAGGACGGAAAACCCGAATCTGTAATCCCCAAGATCAGTCAAGAGACACTGGCAGAGATGGTGGGTACCACTCGCTCGCGGGTCAATCTTTTCATGAATAGGTTTAGAAAATTGGGGTTCATTGACTATCACACTGGCGATGAATTGGCGGTGCACAGTTCTCTTCTCAACATCGTGCTTCACGACTAGCTTTCTGGGCGCGCCGAGTCCGTGGGGATGAAATATGGGCCCTATCGATAAACTGGCGCCAAGACTGGACAACGCTCCGCAACCTCCGCTGTCACACGCCGGAGCACGGAACTGAATCCCGGTGATCGCGTCGAGGGTTTGGCCAATTTTGGAAAGCCGACTGGAGAATTCGGAACAGTTGAGCAAACGAATGAAGACGACGCGGTTGTAAAATGGCATGAAGACGGTCGTATCAGACTGCGCCAATCTTGGCTTAAGAAGGTCAGCAATAAAGTTCATGCTCTTGCTAGGCCAGAAAGCGTATAGCTCACGATTGGTTTTGCAGCGCCTGCTTCCATCCGCAGTACCTAGCAGTACCTAATCGTTCGGGAAGAACACGACCTCCACCGCGAATCGGTGTTGCTCCTTTGTATTTTGCTTGTACCTACGCTGTTTGTGAACGTCCCATAGAGCCATTTATGGGTGGTCACAGTAACAAGTCTGGGAGAGTCTGAATTCTAAGCACATGCGAGCAGTATTGACCAGACTTCGGGAGCGCCAAGGGTAGACACTAGTGCTAGCCGGATTGTGCGGATGTGAATCTCGCACCAAAGGAGACCGACATGCACCGTAGATACCGATACTTCAGTACGCTTCTTCTGACTGCTGCACTTGGTGCACCTGTTGCAATGATCGCCGCTGCCAGCCCGCAAGACGATAGGAACCACGAAAACAGGCAACAACGCGAGGACAACAGACGTTACTATGACAAGAACCACAAGGACTATCACAACTGGGACACCAACGAAGACCGCTCGTACCGGCGGTATCAGACCGAGCACCACCAAAAGAGGGCTTTCGTTCAGTTGAATACCCGGCAGCAGACCACCTACTGGAAATGGCGCCACAATAATCCAGATAACAGATAACGCGCAATTCCCATGCGCCTTTGTAATCGTCGGGAGGTGGATGTCAAACGCTACAGCATCCACTAGCCGAGGCGTAGACTATGACTTAAACACTTAGGAGATCACTAAACCCGATCGCAAACAGCAACAAGGGATAGCACGGTGAGGTTGGTCCAAGCAGTTAACGAGCCTCGTGGCGACAACACTCGATGGTTTGAAATCGACGACAGCCTGATCAGATTTCCATGGACACCTTAAATATCGTAGTTGCATCCAGCCTGACGGTACTATTGCGGCACAGAACATCCGTGGCGATTCATAATGGCAGTGGCCGTTCTGGTAGTGCTGCTCACCTTATTACTGCTCTTCGCATGGTCTCCGACAAATGACTCTGATGGACCTCGTTTCTAGCACTACTATCCGATGAACGGGAAGTAGCGCACCTTCACATCTTCTCCGATGTGAACAACATCTGCTCCGCTCGCCTCATCCGCCGGAGGGGTTGTCAGTCCTGGCCTCTCGCTGGAATTGGCACGGTTTGGACCTCGGGCCCTGGGGTCGTATTTTCGCCGGCATCGTTTTTGCTTACCAGGGCAGGGATACCTGCGCCGCAGTCGCTCTCTGTTGACTTTTCGTTTTTCAGGTGGCATACATCTCAGTGTCCTTAAATTCTGACTGCGTGGAACGTGCCATACCATAACTTCTGGGCGAGCGACGGCAGGTTTGCAAATTCACCATTAGTCCGATGAAGTAGTGGAATAACCCGGATCAGTTCGTCGCTGTGGCTGGTGAGAAACGGCTTTTGCTGGCCGGCGTGACGGGAGATCGTAACCCTCTTGGGTGTCAACCTGCTTTGAAACGAGCATCGAGACGTAGCAGTCTTCATGAACAGCCTGCCCATACTCATCAGCCTTGCTCTCGGTCAACTTCACAGCTTGTTTGCAGATGACGCAGCGCGGAAGAAAACTCTTGTAAGACATAGAGCCTCCTGGGAGAGACAGTCCTACGTTATTCCTGGTTGAGTTTGAAAGCTGAGCCGTATTGCTCACCCACAACATTCCGCCCGGTGGTGTCCTCGGGGAGACGGGACCTTAACGGTGAACTCATGTTCTCGTTTCGCAATCTGAAAGCGGAAAGACCTGCCCTCTCCTAGTTGACGGAACATCGCGACATTGACTCGAGTCTCTTGGCTCTAGCGGATTAGGTGATGCAAACCCAGTGCTTAGGGCGAGTTATCGCTGGGGAACGCAACTATGAGCAGAAGCCGCGTCTTGAGGAAGTTCATCGGGCAGGCTTACATGGTTTGCTCCAAACATTTTGTAGATTTTTTCTTTCGTCATGCTCTGGCCGAACTCATCGGCCTTACTCTGCGTCAGATTCACAAACTGTTTACAGATAGCGCACGGTGGGAGCCAGCCTTCGTGGACATTAATGCCTCCTCGGAGAGACAGCCCTAACGTTAACGCTGAGTGGAGATTTGGCACATTAGAGGCATGACAGGGATTCAGTTCGCTCGTCTTATGAGACCGGGGAGGGTCGGCCCTCTGGCGCGCTCTTTGTCGGGTAGTCCGCCGTGCTCTGGAGGGGGTTCAGAAACTTTGCGGGTACGGCTAGTTGGATTGTTGTCTATTGAAGTCAAGGTCGGGCCGTCGTCATCATGAAGAACAACGTTGAGGAGGGAACTGTGCACGCGTAAATGCTCACCAGTATCATAGTCGATAAAGCCAAGTTTTCTGAATCGGTTCATGAAGAAACTTACTCGCGAGCGTGTCGTCCCTACCATTTCTGCTAGGGTCTCCTGACTTAGTCTCGGAACCGACATTTCGGAAACTCCTTCCTGGCCGAATTGCGCCATAAGCAGCAGGACTCGCGCTAGTCGCTTTTCGCTAGAATTAAACAGCTGATCGACTAAGTCATCCTGGTATCGGATGTTACGCTTGAGCAAGTACTTGACAAACAGGGATGACAATTTTGGTTCCCGACTCATTGCAAGCGTCATCGCCTTCTTCCGAACATGCAGAAGGACACAGTCAGTTATTGCGAGCGCAGACGACATGCGGACCTGCTGGCCGGCAAGCCCTCCCTCTCCAAAGAAGTCTCCCTCACTCAAAATTCCAATGGTGGCTTCTTTCCCGGCCTCCGATACAACACTGAGCTGTACCTTTCCCGCTTGGATAAAAAACAATCCGTCCGTTGAATCTCCCTGGGAGAATATCGTTCGCCGCTTTTCAAACGACACCAAATCCCGACCCTTTCCAACCGTTGACAGAAAGGTGCGGGGATTAAAATCGGGTTTTTTGTTTGCGGTCGTTGTTTTCTTGCGCACAAGGCCGTCCTAACTGGATGCCGCTACTGTCAATTATGGGAGTAAGGGAAGCCAAAGACTGGTCTGTAACGCTCACAATTAAGAAAGCCCAACTGGAGCTCGGAAAGGAATCAAGTAAGCCTATGCATGTCGCAACAGAGAATACAGACTTAGCGGCAGAATTGTCTTCCGCAAAGCGCTTTTCCAGATCCTCTGCGAGCGTTGCGGACATAGAAGATTCTCCGGAAATTGCCAGCGCTAGTACGGTACCGTACTCCACCTCACGATCTTTCGATAATCGCAGCGCGGCATTGGCCTTCCCTCGGGCAGGCGACGCCGAGTTCCCGAAGAACGCTTCGCGGAGGGCCGCTCCTGCATCGAGTATGCCGGCTCTCTCCTGATGCGTTGCCTGTTCGGCTACCTCCACGGCACTGGCGACATCTGCCTTGCGTGTTGCAAGTATCCGCTATACGCCAGCGCAAACGCTTCATGGTTTGCGATGCGTGCCTTCCCCTCCCGGCTCCGTCCTGGCCAAACTGACCTCGCGCTCCATACCGGCATTGTCACCTTTGAGAAACGCCATGTCGTACCGTCGGGCATATAACTGGGGGCTATCGAGTTTTCGCGCGACCGTGATGCGGATGGCGTTTTCGGCGTCCTCCATGCGTTCAAGCGCCAAGTAATCACTGGCGAGAATGTCATAAGCAAATACCGCGTCCGGATCAATTTCAATCAACTTCTGCGATTTCTCGATCGACTTCTCATACCGTCCGGATGCGGGATAAATAAAACCCGACAGGAAGCTGTGGGGGGGAATCTCGCGCGGATACGTCTGCGCCCACAACTCGCAGGTCTGTTCCGCCTTCTCAAGATTTCCCCTCACCCGCCCGTCGTAACACGCCGCTATGAAAAACTTCTCACCGTCACTGGCACGGTCTTGGAGTTCGTAGGCTTTGCTCGTGTTTTTCGCT
>Ga0070732_10000959_pt1 | contig 16279 bp, 14 predicted proteins | sample Coa_R1_5_FD_66449 | JGI IMG/M metagenome (GOLD analysis project Ga0070732, IMG submission 66449) | Surface soil microbial communities from Centralia Pennsylvania, which are recovering from an underground coalmine fire - Coalmine... | ecosystem: Environmental > Terrestrial > Soil > Unclassified ...
GCTCGAGCGCGATACCGCGGCGCGGGAGCTTTGCGGAGCAATGGGCACGGCTGCTTGACGTTGCGCCGCAGGTTCGATTTCGGCAGGCGGCGCCTGCACTCCAACTGGTCCAGCAATGCCGATCTTCGAAGGTTTCCGCGCCTCGTAACGCTCAATCAGTAATTGATCACCAACTTGAGTGCGGCTGCGGAAAATGGTGTGGGCTGGGAGCTCCAGCACACTCTCGGCCTTGCGCTCAGGCAGGGTGATTCTGAAGGGACGAACGAGTTCACGAAGCCCAACGACTTTGAAGTTTTTGTCCACCAAGACCAGGTCGAAGGTAAACAACATACCGATGGTGTGTATTGCGTTTGCCGGAACAATCCACACACCACTATCCGGTTGCAGAGACCTCCGGCCAAGCAAGCCAATTAACCGGCCGAAGATCGAGTCGGCTACCTTGACGCGAAAGGCTAAAAAAGTCTCTTTCGTCTTGTTATAAACAAAAACGTCCCGTTGTTTCCCGAACATGCGTGCGTCCTTCCCGAAAAAGGTTAAGGGTGCAGTTTAGCGGGGTGCTTTCTTCTTCATTCTGTAGACCAGGGTAAAAAACACAACCACGGCCAGAACGCCCGACACCACGCGAATCAATGTAACGTTGTCCATGCCTCACCTCTCGTTGAATTGAACTCCCAATCGTGCAAACTTCTTACTTACTTCAAGAAATGCTCAAAATACTTCGACAACGAAATCGCCGCCGGGCCCAGCAGCACAATACCCATGGCCGGGGCAATGAAAAGTGCCAGCGGAAACAACAGCTTAATGGTCGTCTTGGCGGCCATTTCTTCCGCCTTCTGCCGCCGCTGCACGCGTAAGGCGTCGGAAAAAGCTCCCAAAGACTTGGAGATGGGAGTTCCGAAGCGGTCGGTCTGAACCAGCATGCCGACGAACGAACGCACCATTTCAAGATCAACACGGTCGGAAAATGATTTCCAAGCGGTGATACGCGGAACGCCGGCGCGCTGCTCGAAATTTATTTGGAGCAACTCCTCGCTAAGTGCAGGATGGCTGATCCGAAGTTCCTGGCCTAAGCGCACGATCCCCTGATCAAGACCAAGTCCGGCTTCGAGAGAAATGGAAAGGAAGTCAAGCCCGTCGGGCAGACTCAGCCGGATTTTGTCGCGGCGCTTATTTATTGCCCACGACAACCAGAAGTCCGGGGCAAAGAACCCGAGGCCGACCACCAGGAAAAACCACATAATCGGGTTGTCGGTCACATACAGAGCAACCAATAAACCCAGAATTGCCGGGATCGCCAAACGAGATCCGAGAAAAACGTCGGCGTACGCCTGCTTGCGATAGCCAGCGAGCATTAGCCGCCGCACCAGTTTGGGATCGGGCTCCGGGGAAAACAGGGTGCGAACTAGCGTGAATGGTTTAGCAAGATATTCAACCTCGAGAGCTGAGCGCCATGCCGGGGCTTGTTCGGCAAGACGCATGGGTCGTGTCGCCTGCTGCAGCAATACCCCAGCTGCGGTCCGTTGCGGCATCAGCAACAGGAACAGGACAACGAACCCGATAAATAAGCAAACACCTAGAACGACTAGAAACATTGCTATACCTTGATATCGATAATCTTGCGAATAGCGATTACCCCAAGTCCCATAAGCCCGAGGCCGACATAAACCAGGACACGTCCCATGTGTTCTGTCAACAGCAACTTTTCCATATCCCAGTTGATGAGGCTGAGCAGGCCAAACATAATGAATGGCATCAAGCACAGAATCCAGCCTGTGATGCGGCCCTGCGCGGTGTAAATATTCAACTGACCCCGCAAACGAGCGCGCTCGCGGGCAACGGCGGCGGTCTTGTCAAGAATGACGGCAAGATTGCCGCCGGTTTCCTTCTGCAAAAGCATGGCAGTGGCCAAAAAGCGCATGTCATCGCGGGGAAGTCTGCTTACCAGATTCAGGGTGGCCTCTCGAAGCGGCAAGCCTAATGCTTGCTCTTCGTGCAAGCGTCTGAACTCGGATCCGATAGGCTCGCCAATCTCCTGGCTCACCATTTCCAGCACAGCGGTGAGTGCGTGTCCGGCACGCAATGCGCGCGCCATCAGATCAATAGCTTCTGGCAACAACTGATCGCATTTCCGGAACCGCGCCTCGCGCATGATGAAAAGATAGATGTAAGGAATCGCGCCCGCTGCAACTCCGGAAAGAATCGACAAGAACGGATCCGATGTTAGTAGCGACACAATCCAGGCCACCACTGCGGCCGTGAGCACAGAGACCCCCATGACCATTGCAACGGTAAAGTTCTGGCCCGACTGGCGAATGAGATTGAGCGTACCCAGCGCGCCAGGAATCTGCCGGATAAAGTGGCTGAGCTCGGGGTTCGAGCTATAGCCTTCCTCTTTCAGGATGGTCACACCGCCAGATTCGTCCACACGACTGTCTTTGATATCTTCCAGATGTTGCTGGACAGCGCTCTCCGTCTTCGTCGGCCGCAGGAGATAGAAGGCGACCGCAAAGGTGAAAACGAGCAACAACAAAAATAGAAGAACTGCCATGTCAATTTCCTACTCTCAAACACTAAATGTGTGATCGAACCATGACGCAGGCACATTGATACCTGAAGCCTTTAGCCGTTCGGCAAACTTCGGACGAATTCCCGTTGCCGTGAAGGCGCCAACTATGCGGCCGTCGGGCGAAATGCCGTGCTTCTCGAACACGAACACGTCCTGCATGCTGACGATGTCCTCTTCCATGCCGGTGATTTCGCTCAAATGCGTCACGCGGCGGGTGCCGTCGCTAAAACGTGAAATCTGAACAACTAACTGAACTGCGGAAGCGATCTGCCGACGAACCGCTTTCTCCGGCAAATTCAGATTCGCCATCATCGCCATGGTTTCGACGCGAGCAAGTGCGTCGCGCGGACTATTCGCGTGTACCGTGGTCAGCGAGCCGTCGTGGCCAGTGTTCATGGCCTGCAACATGTCCAGCGCTTCCTCGCCGCGGACTTCGCCAACCACAATGCGGTCGGGCCGCATACGCAGGCTGTTGATCAGCAATTGCCGCTGCATCACTTGGCCCTTACCTTCAATATTGGAGGGCCGCGTTTCCAAACGCACACAGTGACGCTGCTTCATCTGTAGCTCGGCGGAGTCTTCAATGGTTACAATCCGCTCTTTATCGGAGATGTATCCGGATAGCACGTTCAGCAATGTGGTCTTTCCAGCTCCCGTTCCTCCGGAGATGATGATGTTCAGGCGCGATTTTACCGCTCCGCGCAGCAATTCCAGCATGGGTTGCGTAATTGTCTGATTCTTCAATAGGTCGTCTTCGGCAATCGGAATGTGACCGAAACGGCGGATGGAGACATGTGGCCCGTCGATCGCCAGCGGTGGAATAATCACGTTGACACGCGAACCGTCGGCCAGGCGTGCATCAACCATCGGTGAAGACTCGTCTACCCGCCGTCCGATCGCCGAGACGATCTTGTCGATAATGTTCATGAGGTGCGCGTTGTCCTTGAACATAATGTTGGATTCCTCAAGAACACCAGCGCGCTCCACGTAAACCTGTTTGGGTCCGTTGACCAGGATGTCGTTGATGGTCGGGTCCTGAAGCAGCGGTTCGAGAGGACCCAGGCCGAAAACTTCGTCCAGCACCTCCAGAGAGAGCCGTTCACGTTCGCGGCCACTCAACGGCGTCTTAAGATTGGCGACCAGCTCCTGGATCACGGAGAGAACCTGTCCGCGCGTGTTTTCATCGCGCTGGTTCGCAATGCGCTCCAAATCGACCCGGCTGATCAGGTCGCGGTGGACCGACGACTTGAGGTCCTGGTATTCCTTAAAGCTCAACCCAGTACGCTTGCCCTCCGCAGTTGCAGCGGCAGCAACCGATTCGGCCTGGGCTGAAATCGAACTAAACTCCCCCATACATCCCCCTTACGACCTACCGAGTAAGCCTAAGAACCCTGAGCTTTCTCTCTTCTTCTGTCCAGCGGCAGCTTTGATGCCGAGGGTAGAGGCGAGGTCCCGCAAGTTCCGGGTGACTTCAGACCCAGAAAGCAGTGCAATTGGATCGCCACCATTGATGGCCTTCACCACATGCGCATATTGATTCGGCACTCTCCAGAAGATTTTCTGGCCGAGCGTCTTTTCGATCTCACTATCGGTTATCAAAGACCGTTTCTGATGGCGGTTCAAGATGACGCGGAAGCGCTCGCGCGGGATCTCCTTACGGGTTAAATAATCAAAATGCCGGACAACATTTCGCAACGCTGAGACCTCGGCGACAGTAACCACCAGGAGCTGGTCGCAATGCCGAATCATCTCCAGGTTTTCATCGCTCAGACCCGGGGGCATATCCACCAGAATGAATTCGTAGCGCATACGCAGGAAATCGAAAGTCTGGGCTACCGCACCGGGAAGAATGCGGCGAGGAGCATCATTGCCTTCGGGTGCCGGAATCAGGTCCAGGCCGCTGGAATGGTGCGCCAGGAAGCTCTGTAGCAGCTCTGCATCGAGCCGGTCATTATTCTCGACTAACTCAAAGAAGTGATAACGATATTTCGTGAGACCCAGGTACAACGCGGCATCGCCGAAATCGGGATGGAGATCGACGACCAGACTCTTCTTCGAAAACGAGTTAGCGAGCAAGGCCCCGAGTTGCGTAATTAGGCTAGTGACGCCACAGCCGCCCTTGGCGCCCATGAAAGCCAGCACCTGGGCCTTAAACGGCTGCAGCCGTTCTTTCCTGCGGCCGCCCACGCGAGCTACGGCGTTGAGCAGTTGCTCGCGGCCCATCGGCTTCAAGAGGTATTCGCTGCAACCGCTGCGCATGGCCTGAATAATCAGGTCAGGCTGCGAATCAGAGGATACGGCGAAAAGGGCAGTGTCGGGAGCGGCGCTGTGAATCAGTTCGGCCGCCTGCGCCGCTTTGCGCCGATCGCGATCGAAATCGATGATGCAAATGTCCGGGGCCGGAGACCCGAGCCAGTCAGCCGAAGAATCCGTCTCCTGAACGCGGTATTCCGAAACGTGTGAGCGCAGTTGGATCAGAGGCGCCGATTCCGCAAACAGCTTCAGCACCGTCCATGTTTCTTCATCGAGGCAGACTCCCACGACCGACAGTGGCTCACTCGATGAGAAACTCTCACGCGGGGCACTGTTGATCGAATCGCGAATGGACATCGGGCTCATTTCGCACTCGGAACTGGCTGCTTCTCAGTGTTGCCTATGTTTGATTCCGGCGACGGCGACCTATACGGAAGGCCTTTATCGAAGTTGGGATTCTCCAAAAATTTGATTGGATTGGCCGGCGGGAGCGGAGGTGGAGTGTCGAGCTTCACCGGATCGACTACCCGCGGCGTCACAAGCACGAGCAATTCACTATTGCTACGGTTAATGATGCGAGAGCGAAACAGATTTCCCAATATCGGTATATCGCCAATTCCCGGAACTTTGCTTAACTGTTCGGTCGCACGGTTATCGAGCAGCCCGGCAATGCCAAATGATTGGCCATCTTTCAGCTCAATTTCACTCTCGGCGCGTCTGGTCGAAAGAGCAGGAACTGTGAACCCGGATATGACAGCCGCATTAGCGAAATCAAGTGTGCTCACTTCAGGAGCGATGTGCAGCCTAATTACTCGATCTTTGCCCACAAATGCGGTAAATTCCAGCCTGACACCAAATGGACGGAACTGTATGGTCACAACGCCAATAGATTGTCCGCCCTGCACAACTGGTACTGGGAATTCTCCGCCAGCGAGAAAACTCGCTTTCTGACCACTCAAGGCCAACAGGTTCGGTTCCGCTAAGATTTGCAGTACGGACCTGTTCTCAAGGTCGCTAATCGTGACTCCCAGATTGAGATCCGGTCTGAAGGCGAAGATATTTAGCGGATTTTGCAACGTTATGCTCGCTGGTGCCGTACCCGTCCCCGTCGTACCACCTGCCGTAGAGCCGAGATTCGGTTGAAGAACCGGAGGCGAGATCTGTCCGGTAGTCACGGATCCAACGGTGTTGGCCGCACCGGTACTAAAAAAATTAACTCCCCACTGCTGCAATTTCGTCCGATCCACCTCCGCGAACTTGACCTCAAGCAGCACCTGCTGTTCATGCACTGGGGCTACGGTCAGTGAGTTGACTACGCCCGCGGAGTAGGCAGATGCCATCTTAGCTATATCCTCCGAGATCTTCGCATCCGAAACCGTACCAGTCAGAACCAAATGAGCGCCGTCGGATTGAATGTTGATTTGCTGACCGGCGTAGGTCTGGTCAATGGCATTTCGTAGAAGTGAAATGTTGACGTCCACAGTTACGTCGAGCATCTGCGAATGACCATTCGAGTCCCAGACGATCAGGCTGCTCGACCCCGGAGCTTTACCTTCGACCACAACTTGAGTCGGAGAAGTCGCCAGAGTCTCGATAACCGCTGGATTGCTGGACAGAATTCGCGTGACTGGCGATTGCAGATTAATCACGACCGATTTTCCTACGAACACGTGTAAAGCCTGCCCCTCCGACTGCGCACCAGCCTGTGCGGCAGCTAGCAGCACAATCCCCATGGTGGCAAGCAGAATTACCCTTTTCCCCAACGCGATGTTTTTCATCTTTTCCGGTAACGAAACCTCGTTTCTAGAATTTCTGGACCGAACGTTGCGTTCCCTGAATTACTTCCAAATAGTAAACAGGCGATTGCGGAGTAGCGGGCTTGCGCGGCGCGTGTTTCACTCCGGGAGCTGCTACCACCGCCGGGTGCTCAGAAGCCACCAACTGGTCAAGGCGAGTGGCTTTTAATTCCACATTTTTTTGGTCGATACCGCTGCGGAGCACGAACTGAATATTGCCTTGAGAGCTAGCAAGCTGTAGCTTTTGTGAATTCTCGGGAGTGAGCAGCAGAGTAACGACATTTACGGTTTGTGGTTTGCCCTGCGGGTCAGGTTGAATGGTTTGCCCAGCCGTTAGTACTTCTGCATTTTGCAGCACCGTTTGTGTGACGGGCATATTGCCCCCGGGAGGAACGAAAGTCATCAGCAGGTCGACATGGGAGCCCGGATACAGAAAGCCGGCAACCCCGACAATCTCGTTTGAACGCACGGCGACAGCCCGCATGCCGTCCGGAATTTTCCCTGTGAGTCCAATGCCAGCGCCCTCGACACCAAGGGCTCGCTGCAGGATCGGTTCCCTCGCGGAAGCGGGATAGAGCAGCGGGTGGCCGACGACTCCATCTGTCTTCGTAAACGCGCCAGCGGGGAGCGTATCGCTGTACCAGTCGACCAAGGTGATGTCCTTTGCGGACAATGTAGTGCCCTCTGGCAGATCGTTGGCGGCGACCACAATTTGCGCGGAGCGCTTCTGCTTCGAATTAGCGCTCAGGCGCCTATAAAAAAGGAACGTAATGCCCCCAGCCAGTAACGCAGCGATCACGAACGCTGTGAGAAGTCTTTGCAGTGCCGTAAATCACCTCCGAAAACAAGCTACAACTTAGCTTAAAGAGATCTTCTTCGCAATCGGAATACCATAACTGGGACGTTCGTGAGCCCTGTCGCAGGTCAGGCCCGCGAGTCTCATGTTATTTAAACCGTAGCAGGATCGAAAGTATTGCTTGATGTACCGCACGTTGGCTGTAGGGAGGTCCTGGCACAACGAATCTAGGAAATGTACTGACCAAAAATTCCCGCCATAGCGGTGAACGCACTGTTTACGACCGCTGCTACCGAATTCATCCCGGCCGCGGCTCCAAATGCAACCAAGGCCATAAGCAAAGCGTATTCGACCATTCCTTGTCCATGGTCATTGCGACACGCGGTTGCTAGCGCAGTCGTGAGTTTTTGAGCCATTCCGAGCTTCCTGAGTTACACATTGAGGCTCGCCCTCGGGTACTCCACACCCGAGGGCGAGAACCACGAATGTAACTGGTAACTACGAAATGTAGTTGCCCAAAATCACACCGATTTCGGTGAACGCGCTGTTCAGTTTTGACGCTAGTGTGCTCATGCCGGCGGTAGCGGCAAAAGCCACCAAGGCCAGAATCAGCAAGTATTCGACGAGGCCCTGGCCAGCTTCATCCTTGTGCAGCCGGGCAAGGGAATTCAGAACGAAGGTTTTCATTGATGTAGTCTCCTCAGAATTGTTTTTGCTTAGATCCAACGCGTTTGGGGGCCGCGGGGTCCTCGCTCTGGGCTACTATATGGCATGTAGGTGGCCAAAGTACCCGGGTAATCTAGAATCATAGTAAAGCTTTCATTGCCGTTGCACATCAACAACTTAGAAGCGCCCTAGGGCGGCTTGGAGTGGTTGTCAAGTTGCTATGAAGGTCTGCAGTCACGGAAGAGGTTTTCCCCTTTGGCTACTTTTATCCCTCCGTGTTCAATGACAATGAATACATTTGTTTACACCCGTGATCAGGGCCGCACGGGGGATTGAAGGATATCTGAATCGGATACTTCAGCAGACCTTTATAAAATATGCTTCAGACCCAAGCTCAGGCTGAACAAAAGCAAACACTGATACGCGTCTCGCGTGGCGCTGATCGTGCACTTTCATTTAGCGCCACGGTGGTCGCCATTCTTGTCGCAAAGGTGTTTTGGACCTGCCGCGATCGCATTGTGGACACCGATCTCGGCTGGCACCTGCGCAATGGCCAATTCATGCTGACGAACTGGGCTTTCCCCAGGAACGACGCCTACTCGTTCACTGCAGCCGATGCAAACTGGATTGATCACTCGTGGCTCTCTGAACTTGTTTATTTCTCAGCCTACTGGCTCTCGGGTCTGCGCGGCATCTTTATTGTGTTTTTCTTGACCGTCGCCACCGTCGTGCTGACAATTTTTTTCTTGAGCTTGCGGCGCGCGGAAGATCCGCTTTCCGCCGCAGTTGTGACGATTTTTGGCGGGCTCCTCGCCATGGTCGCCTTCACGCCTCGAGCTCAGAACTTTGGCTGGCTGTTTTTTGCCGCTGTCTTCGCTATCTTGTCGAGGTATAGAGATAGCCGTGCTGTGCCTTTGTGGCTTCTGCCGACTCTCTTTCTCGTATGGGTCAACTCTCATGGCAGCTGGCCGTTCGGCATAGCAATTTTTGCGATCATCTTCGCGGCGGGTTTCATTCGCGACGACATAGGAGGACTCAGGGCTGCACCCTGGAGCCCCGCGGAAGCGCGCGCTCTGGGAATTACGTTTGCGAGCTGCATCGCCGTTCTGTTTGTGAATCCCTTCGGTTACCGACTGGTGCTTTATCCCTTCGATATGGCGTTCCGGCAAACTCTGAATGTGATGCTGGGCGGGGAATGGGCTTCGGTTGACTTCAACGATTCCCGCGGCATTTTTGTAATGATCGTCCTGGCTGCAGTGTTCGTCATGGCGCTTATGCCACGCCAGCGCTGGCGCATCGACGACGTGTTCCTGGTGGCATTCGCCCTTTTCTGCGGGCTTAAACACATCCGATTTCTGGTTGTAACCGGAATTGTATTGCCGCCAATTCTCGCGCCCCAGTTGGGCAGGCTCAGCACGTACGATCCCAGGCGTGAGCGCTACGTGCTGAACGCAGCCATCATTCTGATTGTTGCCATCACGATCGTCGGCTGGTTCCCAAATAACCAATATTTGGAATCCGAACTCAACGATTTTTTCCCCTCCGCCGCAGTGCGATATCTGAACGAACATCCTCTGCAGGGAAATATGTTCAATCAATACGAGTGGGGCGGCTATCTGGAGTGGAAGCGTCCGCAGGCGAAAACGTTTATTGACAGCCGCACTGATATTTTTGAATACAACGGAATCCTCAGAGACTATGTGGCCATCAGCACGCTAAATCATGCGCAGGAATTGTTGCTACGTTACAGGATCGCGTACATTCTATATCCCGCAAATTCGCCGCTGGCTCATTTCTTGTCCCACAGCCTTGAATGGGAGTGTGTATTTCGTGACAGTCAAGCGGTTATTTACAAGCACATCAACCATTAAATGTCTGAGCTACTGCGAAAAAGTTTGTCGCGCATACTAGATAGAGAATCACGGTGAGCAGGCTGTTCGGGATCATATTACAGCCGTGGTTCTGATTTCCGCCGGTCCAGTACAGCGTTGTGATTTCCGTAGAACATCGGATTGTGCCGCGAGGAATGCCATCGCTGGTAAAGTGACCCAATACAAATGGACAAATGGAAAGGCAATCAGCATTGGGGCAGTGAACATGAGAGCGCTACCCCACAGAACGTGCTTCAACGTCCCCGTTTCAGCATAGTCGATCGAACAGCTCAACCAGACTGCGATCGGAAGCAGGAGGATGGTCAGGTCATGAGTAAACACGTGATAACCGACGATAACAGAGGCGGTAACGGCAAGGAGCAGCAGATCTGAGCTGTGTGTTTCTGACCTGGCGGTCAGACCGATCCAGAATAGGATAGATAGCGATAACACAAGTATTACGATTTGAACCCAAACGGCCGATACCCAGGGGGATAGGGTTCCCGATACCAGTGCTCGCAGGCTCCCCATTGCCTCAATCGGCTGGGCATACCGGACAAGATCCAGCTGAGAGACTCCCCCGATACTCATCGAAGCCAGCGATGTCATGTATGATCTCACGCCGTCAAAGCCCACCATTAATATAGAAACCAGCAACGAGATGCTGGCCGAAAGCGTAATGCCTGCGACAATCCGCCATCTTCTCCAAAGAAGAAACAAGAGATATACAGGGATCAAGAATTGGAAGCGAAACAGACCCAAACCCAGTAGGAGGCCACCGCGAAAGTCTTTGTTCCGGCTGAACAGTACCCACCCGCATACAAATATCGTGAGGAGGAGGATAGAGTCCTGCCCCTGCATCAGCGCGGCACTGACAGGCAAGAAGGTGAGGCAGAGCGCAATGGGGAGTGGCTTCCAGGCCTTTTCCAGTCGCTTCAGTTCAGGAAGCAAGAGACGATAGGAAAAGAGCAGGAGAAGCAAATTCGTAATCAGAAACGCGACATATGCGCCGTGAAATGCAAGAAACGAGAACGGAACATAGGCCAGTGCTTCGTATGCTGGATGGATGAAAGGCATCCCAACCTTCTCTCGAGAAATCAGCTGGTTCTGCACACTTTCGATCGTGTTGTAATCGTAGAGACTATGTAGTTGTCCGGTCTTTACCAAGTACCCGGCGGTGTAGTTCGCGCGAAAGTCTGGATGTCCGTCCCTGATGGAAGGGACAAAGAAAATCCACCCTGAAATTTGTAATCCGAGCATGATCGCGGGCAGAGCCATCGCAAGCGCGCGGACAAGGTAATGGACACTAGCTTGTTTCCTCATCTCTGAGCTTTCTATTTGCATGCCAACATTTCCCTTTGTGCATAAGTGGGGTGCGACAACCACAATAAAAAGGCGAGGAACCCAATCAACAAGAAGCTGAGAAGGAAGAAAGACCTTGGCTGGAGTAGCAACCAGACAGGCGAGGAAAAGAAGAGCGCCACGCCCCACGCAGCTCTTGGCCGGCTAAACAGAGATTGGCTGAGAAAAACGATGATGGGAATCATCAGGATGACCCAGTCATGAGCGAGTGTGTGATACCCGATCAACAAAGACACGCAGACCGACACTGCCAAAAGATGCTGTAACGATTCAATCTTGCGGGCGAAGACCGCCGTAAGCACGAGTAGACCCAGTGAAAAAAAAATTGTAAGAAGTTCCGCAGAAGAGTGTGACAGCATCCTTTGTGTGGCAACGAAAATGAGTCCTCGAAGGTTGGGCATGTCCGCAGGCCGGACGGCAAGCCGAGCTTGATCAGCACCCGAGACCAGGCCGATGCTCATGGAGCGCAACATTTGGAGGTAAACGCGAAATTCGTGAACACCAATCAGCGCAACCGACACAATCAATTCAGCGACTGCCGAGCCAAGAAACCCCGCACAAAAAACTAAGCGTCCACAAAGCAACAGTGTCACAAAAACGGGCAAAGCAATTTGAAACTTAAACAGAGCCAGACCAACCATTGCGCCTGACACAAAAGCATCATCTTTCGCAGCCAAAGCGATTGCGCTACTTAGCAGCAGCAAAATGAAAACTGAATCCTGCCCTTGCATAAGGGCGACCTGCGTAGGCACGAACAAGAGACACATGGAAGCCAACAGCCATACGGGCAGTCGTTCTGACCCACTCGTTGACTTTCGAAGGACTAGCGCCGAGATCCACAGCAGAGAGAGGTTGAATAGTAAATAAGCGAAGTAGGCTGCCTTGTAGGGCACTAGCGACAGAGGCATGAATAAAATTGCTTCACATGCAAGGTGCTCAAAAGGCAACGTAGCATCGCGTGAGACTTCTGCGTTCTGGAGTTTGTATTCTGTCGGATAATCATACATATCGCGCCGGTGCCCGGTCCTAAGCATGAGTCCCGCGGTGTAGAACGCGCGAAAATCCATTCTTGCTTGCAGCGAGACCGAGAACATGCCTCCCCAGAATGGCAGCTCCGCACATGAAAGAATCATCAGCAGGCAGAGCAGGAACCCGAGCACTGGCTCCTTACGTTGCGAGCGCACCTTCTGCTCATAGGCAGGCACTTGAGCTACTGACATTTCTGGCCCTCCCTTGCCAGGCACCAGAAGTTCCAGCCGGCAGCCGATCTCAGCGCTGCACACACCGTGTAATTTCTCGCGATGTAATCGGCAACAGGATCTTGCGCAATCGCAGACGTTGGCGTACCCGGCCAGGAGTGGGGAATTTTGTCAGAAAAACCGGGTTCGAAGAAGACGGTGCGAACTCGATTCGATTTCAGAGAAGCGATGATCTCCTCCGCCTGTTCCGGCGTGCTCATCCCGGGCTGAAAATACTCGTATTTTGATGGACTCTCGGTGGCGGTCAAGTAATAATAGAGCGGCAGATATGGATAGACGAGAATTTTCTCTCCTGGCGCTGTGTGCGACATCGCGTATTCGAGAACGGTATCCGGCTCTCTCGTCAAGACTGTCCCACGTCGTGTTTCGATACGGCATCGCGCTCCAACTGCGGCAAAAAACAAAGCCGCGCCCATTAAGCCAAAGGCGCCTGCGACGTACAAGGTGAGATAGGGACGAATTTTGCTCAAGGCTCGGCTGGGCAGGCCTCGCATATCCAGAATCCACACCAGCACCAGATAAAACAAAGGCGCCAGATACATAAAATGAATGATGTCGGCGCGCACAATCACGACGGAAACCAGGAGGCCCGACAGCAAAGAAGTCAGCAGGACATAATGCGCTGATCTTTCGGTCGAGGTACGGCGGAGCTGGACACTCCAATACAACAGAAGCGCGATAGCGATGATCGGAAGAATCGGGACGATGAAACCGGGGCTCACTGCAATCGCTTTCACGATACGAAAGCCCGTGGGGCCCGAGTGGAATATGAGGTCGCGTGCACGGTCCGACCAGTTTTGATCTCCGTAACGCACCCGGTTTGCGACTGAGTAATGTTGCAACGGCCAAAGCAGGTCCTGAAGCATGGGGCGAAGAGCATGCTTGTACGCAAAATATGCAGTCGTTGTAGCGATAGGGCACAGAAAGCCAATTATCAACGAAGGCAGCCTGGCAAGTTTACGCGTGGAGAACCCGAAAAACACGATCGCCAGCATAATTCCAAAACACAGTCCAGCGCCTTTGGACTGTTCGGACAGAAGTGTGAATGAGACGAAGGTTCCGGCAAAAAACGCAAAAATACTACGCGAGCTTTCGATCCAGCAGACAGCGCAATATACGGCGAAGCAAGCCCAGAAGGTGCTGTCCCAGTTGTGGAGAACCATGAAACGATACGGTGCTGCGGTGATTGCCACCAGAATGGCTACGAACAATGAAATCGGACGGGAGCATGTGCGGCGCGCGAGTGCATATGTGACCACCGGGAAAATCGCGCCGAACACTACCAGCAGTGTGCGCGCGACCGGCAGCGAATCGCCAAACAATCTCAACATGAATGCCGTCAGGTAAAACGATCCCGGGGTATAGAACGAAAAAAAATCGCGATAGGGAAGCTGCCCGTGCAGAATCCGCTCTGCGCCTTGCAACACGATCCCTTCGTCGGGATCCATGTTCACCACGCGCCAAAACATCAACAGATAAAGAAACGTGCCAGCGAAGAGCAGAATGCTGATCAAGCGCTCGGAAGGGAACTGAGGCTTCGCTGCGGCTGGGGGCGCCATTGCGATCTCCGGTGCCAGGCTGCTGGTCAATTAGCCTCCGAGTAAGGGCGTAACAGCACCGGATTCGAATCCGGTTCTACCAACCATGCATGCCGCTGCCTGAAATAACGAACTAATTCCTTATTCTGCTCCGGGCCCATGTCGCGTGCCCATATAACTTTTGAGTCGTTAATGTCTGCATCGTTGTAAACCCACTCGTCGCTCAAGGTGTGATTGGGGCCATAACGAACGATAATGAGGTCGTCGCCTTGCTCTTTCGATAGCTTAGAAATAATTCGGGCGCGATCAAGATTTTCTTTCTCCGGGGAGCACCATGTGGCGGGCCCATAACGATTGGATAGGGACAACGCCGGACTGGCGATTCTCACCGCGAGCAAAATGATCGCGAGCAGGGGAAAGGAACGCACAAAAACTACACCGGAACTGCGGCCGCGGAAATTCCATCGCCGAAGCTGTTGGAGGGAAATCAGCAACAGAGCATAAATCGCGCAGGTGATTGCAGCGACATAATGGGGATTAAAGTAAACGGGCAGCGCTGCTCCGAGCAGAGCAAATCCACACACGGCGAGAAGGAATCGTGTACGAAAACGAATATCGCGTAGGGACACGATGTATGGCGCTCTGAGCAGGGCAATGAGAAACGGCAAGGTTAGCAGCGGTCCAAGGAAAAATGCCCAAAACATATACGTCTTGAGCAGCGCGATCATTCCCGGATGCAAGCGGGCGAATTGAAATTGCATCAACCACCAGTTCAGATAGAAATTCTGCATTACGGCGTGATGATATTGAACGGGAGCTTTAACCTGCAGCCAGGGGAAGTATGGCACCGAATTGTAGGTGGCGAGATTAACAAAGTACGGTGAGCGCAGAATGCTTCCTGTGGCGCGCCAGTTGTAGTAGCCCATGAACAGGGCTGTGCAGAATATAACAAGCACAAGCGGCAGAACTGCGCGGCGCAAAACCAGTGAACTGCGTCTCCTCAAAACCCATGCCGCGAGCACCGCAACTATCGGCAATCCGAAGAACACGGTCTCGTAAGGGCGACTATTGACAAGCAGGGAAAAACCGATTCCCATGAGCGCCGCATCTCGTGGCCGCTGACTGCGCATTATTCGCGGCAGGGCACCGAGTACAAGCGCGCCGCCGAGGGCTGCCACCGCGCCTCCCCAGTAGCTGTTATCCCAATAGCTGAAAGCCGCAATCCGGATCACCGCAAGCATACCGCCGAGCAACGCCCAGACCGGTCCCACCCACGCCTGCAGCATCCAGCAGATGGCGACGCACATAAGCCCGCAACTGAGCCATACGCCCCAAAATGGATGGCGAAAAATGATCTGCCCCGCGGCCAAGAACATTCCTTGCGCAGGGTAGTACATGGAAGCGTACGTCGGCCGCTGTATGACGTGAAAGGTCTCGAAGTGCATCCACATCGGATGCTGAGGGTTCGTGAGCCTCCAATGCGCAAACGTGTCGCCGGCGAGCAGATAGCTGAATTCGTCGTGAATCGCGGGCTTCGGTACAGGAAGGATCGGCAGCAACGCCGCGCGTATAGCCAGTGCTGACGCTCCAACCAATGTCAGCGAAAGCCTGCGCCGTCGCGCGATCCGAACGAATTGTTTTTCAATGGGGCGCCAAACGCCGCCACCTGCTCCGGGCCAAAGCAGCGCGAGCGCAACCGCGAGTAGAGAGAGAATGGTCTCGATCAGGAGCATGAACTCATTCCCATCATTTCGCACTCGCCACTGCTGCGGGCTGCTGATCGGCCGCTGGGTAGGGGATTAGCTGTACCGGCCTTTTGTCCGGCTCCACGAGCCACACGTGCCGCGTGCGGAAGTACTCCAATAACTCTGCGTTTTGTTCCGGACTCATGTCTCGCGCCCAAATCACCTTGGATCCGTCTATGTCGGCGTTATTGAACACCCATTCGTCGAGGATAAAATCGTGCCCCGGAAAGTAGTGAACAATCACGAGCTGATTTCCAGGCATGCTCTCAAGCTGTTTAAGCACGCGCGCTCGCTCAAGGTTCTGCCAGTCCTGCGAACACCAGGTGCGCACCCAACTGGGCTTCGGTGCGACGTGGGCGGCTGCGGCTCCAACTCGTATCAGCAAAAGAACAACACAGATGACTGGCACGATTCGCCCCAGAAAACG
>Ga0070732_10000963_pt1 | contig 16235 bp, 6 predicted proteins | sample Coa_R1_5_FD_66449 | JGI IMG/M metagenome (GOLD analysis project Ga0070732, IMG submission 66449) | Surface soil microbial communities from Centralia Pennsylvania, which are recovering from an underground coalmine fire - Coalmine... | ecosystem: Environmental > Terrestrial > Soil > Unclassified ...
AAAAGTTATCTCACTGACCGCGATCATCCGACGGGAAACTATGAGTCAATTTCCGACAATTATTTCACGACGCTCGGGTTGAAGATCCTGGAGGGCCGCGACTTCACAATTGACGACGCGGATTCAAAGCAACCGGTGGCGATTGTGAACGCGAGCTTTGCTCGAAAATACTGGGGCAATGAAAGCGCGCTTGGTCATCAGATCCGAATTTTTAATCCGGGTAAGCCCGACGTGTGGCGCACGATTGTCGGAGTAGTTCCCGACACTTTGATGCAGGGGCCGTTCGATCAACAGAACGATAACTCTGGATTTTACATGCCGCTTCTCGGAAGCGACCTGATCACCCAATTTTGCACCATTCTTGTCCGGCCACGTGGAGGCGAGCGCGCGGAAACTCTCGGCCCGGCCTTGAGCAGGGCGGTCGCACAACTTGACCCTGATCTGCCAACTTATTTTCCGGGAACGCCGGCGCAGTTTCACAAGGAAATCCTGAACGGTAATCGTGTGATCGCCACCTTGTTCACAATCTTTGGAGTGATCGCTTTCATTCTCTCGGCGGTCGGACTCTACGGCGTGATGAGTTTTTCGGTGAACCAACGGACCCAGGAGTTTGGTATTCGAATGGCGTTGGGCGCGGATGCGAAGCGAATTTTCCGAATGGTGATGACGCAGGGTGCCTGGCAACTTGCCATCGGCCTTTTTGTCGGAGGGGGAGGCGTCGCTCTGCTGCTCGGGGTTGTGGCGGCGGCTGCGTTAAAAAATATTTTGTTCAAGGTCAACGCGCTCGATCCGACCATTTATTTCGCGGTTGGCGGCATGCTCACGTTAGTGGCGGCGATCTCCTGTTTCGTGCCGGCCCGTCGGGCGACCCGCGTCGATCCCATGATCGCTCTCCGGTATGAGTAACAATCAACGTCGCGGATAGGAAAATGTTGGAGGATCTCCGGTTCGCATTTCGGCAGCTCGTCAAAAATCCGGGCTTCACTTTAATAGCGATCTTCGCGCTGGCCCTCGGCATCGGGGCAAACACCGCGATCTTCAGCGTGGTCAACGCGGTATTGCTCAAGCCGCTGCCGTACCCCGAAGCCGACAAGTTGATCGTTCTTCGTGAACGTTCAAACATCTTCGATCGCGGCGCAGTTGGCTACATGAACTGGCTCGACTGGCACGCGAATCAGCACAGTTTCACCGATCTGGCACTCGTTAGGCGGGAAAACTTTAATTTTTCGCAGGGAACGGGGTCGGGTGCGCCTGAACGTATTCGCGGCATTCGAATAAGCTCGGGGTTTCTCTCGACCATCGGACTGAAGCCAATGATCGGTCGCGACCTCCATGCGACTGAAGATGTCGATGGCGCTCCGAACGTTGTCCTGATCAGCGAGAATCTTTGGGAGCGACATTTCGGTCGTTCACCGGATGTGCTTGGAAAGCGCGCGACGATTGACGGCGTCGAGCGCGAAATAGTTGGCGTTTTTCCGGCGCAATTGCAGTTCGGAAGAAATCCGGACGTTCTGATGCCTCTGGGAGAAATCGTGAAGGAACCTGGAATGCAGAGCAGGGACAATCATCAGGGATTTTGGGCGCTCGGGCGCCTGAAGCCCGGCGTTACTCTGGTGCAAGCCAACAGCGACTTGAATGCGATCGCGGCCGATCTCGAAAAGAAATATCCGGACACGAACAGCGGCCGGAGAGTAACGATGCGACTTCTGTTTGAAACCACCGTCGGCGACTATCGAGCGAGCTTAAATTTACTGGTTGCGGCGGTCGTGTGTGTCTTGCTGATCGCCTGTGCGAATGTGGCCAATCTGCAATTAGCGCGCGCTCTCGCTCGCTCGAAAGAGATGGCGGTGCGAGCAGCGCTGGGAGCAAGCCGTTGGGTAATCGCTCGCCAGCTTCTCATTGAAAGCACGCTCATCGCCGTCCTCGGAGCGATCGCCGGGATTTTGCTGACGGTCTGGAGTTTGGATGCGATTCTTGCACTGACGCCCGCCGACGTTGTCCGATTTCACGAAGCGCGCATCGACCTCGGCGTTCTTGGATTCACAACGATCGCCGCGTTGGTGGCCGGCATTTTGGTCGGCGTCTGGCCGGCCTGGAGAATTTCTCACACGGTTTCGCTTTCGATTGCGCTTCATGAGGTCGGCGGCCGCGGTTCGAGTGACGGAGTCAGCCGCCAGCGCATGCGCTCCGGTCTGGTGATTACTCAGGTCGCTCTCGCGATCGTTTTGCTTGCAGGCGCCGGTCTGACCCTGAAGAGTTTTTGGCACGCCCAAAACGCGCCCCTTGGCTTCGATCCTCAAGGCGTAGTGACTTTTCCGATCTCACTTCCGGAAGCGAAATACAAAAAGGACGAACAAAAGGATGCTTTCTGGACGCAATTACTTGAGCGCGTCAAAAATATTCCGGGCGTCGAAGCGGCGGCGATCAGTGCCAACAGTCCATTCGATGATACTGAATGGGACAGTTATTTTCACGTGACCGGCACCGCGCCCTGGCCGCGGGGCGAAGCGCCTACCGCGGAAGTCAGCCCGGTTTCACCGGATTATTTCCGGGTGATGGGCATTCCGATCCTGCACGGCCGGAATTTTGGACCGCAAGATCAACCGGGAGAAAAAGGTCACTCTCGTTCGATCATCATCGACGAATCGTTCGCGAGAAAATATTTTCCGGGAAAAGATCCGATCGGTCAGCACATTGACGACAATCAGACGCTGGATAAGACGGCGCCGCCAATGACGATTATCGGGGTCGTGCCCCGCACGCGAAACGAGTCTCCCGGCGAGGATAATTCGGAAAAACTTCAGATGGTGGAGGAGTATCTGCTGGCGTCGCAGGATCCGGAGGGCGAAAACAATCTGCACATTCGCACAAGTCTTCGCGACATTGCTCCGCTTGTAGCCGCGGTAAAGCGTGAAGTGCGGGCGCTCGATCCGGATCAACCGATCGGACAAATCTCGACCATGGAACAAAGTATTGCCGCGAGCCTGGCCACGCGGCGGCTCACGATGGTTTTGTTGGCAGCGTTTGCTTTTCTCGCACTCGTCCTGGCAAGCGTCGGGTTGTATGGCGTGATGGCTCTGACCGTGACTCAGCGCACCCGCGAGCTCGGCATTCGGATGGCCTTGGGCGCGGAGCGCGCAAATATTTTTCGACTCGTTCTTAGCCACGGCATGTCCCTGATGGTCGTCGGTATTGCGCTCGGTCTTGTCGGCGCAATCGCAGTAGGCCGCGCGCTCGTATCATTGCTTTACAATGTCGGAGCGCTCGATGCCGGCGCTGTCGCGACCGCTGTGTTCTCGCTCCTCCTGGTTGCACTGATCGCGTGTTGCGTGCCGGCCCGGCGCGCTACCCGCGTCGATCCCATCATCGCATTGCGCACGGAATGACCGGACAATGAATCATCTTCGCTTCGCATTCCGACAATTACTCAAGAACCCGGCGTTCTCGGCTGTCGCGATTCTGACTCTCGGGATCGGCATCGGCGCTAACACCGCAATCTTCAGCATCGTCAACGCGGTATTGTTGCGGCCATTGCCGTATCCCGACGCGGACCGCATCATGGTGCTCAACGAATCTTCCGGTCCGGGACAGGATTATTCCGTCGCGTTGCCGGACTACTTTGATTGGCAACACGACACCACTGTTTTCGAACACCTGGCTGCGACTCACAAGGAGTCGCGAAATCTGAGCGGGATTCCCGGCCGTGATCCCGAGCGAGTTTCGTGCGCGTCCGTGACGCGAAACTTTTTCAATATCGTCGGAGTGAGCCCGGAGATTGGCCGGACCTTTACCGAGGATGAAGACAAGGTTGGAGCGCCACCGGTTGTCGTGGTCAGTGACCGATTGTGGCGACGTTCGTTCAACGCTGATCCGGCCGTAATCGGTCGCTCCATCACGTTGCACGATCAGAACTACACCGTGATCGGGGTGATGCCGCCGCAAATGACCTCGCCGCAAGACAGTGACGCGTGGCTGTCGATGACGCGAAGAAGCAACAATCCGGTGTGGCAGTCGAGAGAGATCCATCCAATGATTTACGTCTGGGGAAAACTCAAGCCCGGCGTGACGGTGGAGCAAGCGCGAACGGAAATGAAAGGGATCGCGGCGCGTTTAGAGAAAGCATATCCGGAGACAAATCGTGGGGAGACAGCTGTGGTTACGCCATTGCTTGATAATCTGGTCGGAAAGTACCGGACCAATCTTGGACTTCTGCTCGGGGCTGTCGGTCTCGTTCTGCTAATTGCCTGTGCCAATCTGGCGAATTTGTTTGCCGCACGAGGCGCGGCGCGGTCCCGAGAGTTCGCCATTCACGCCGCAGTAGGGGCGACCCGCGGGCAAATCATCAAGAAGCTTTTGATCGAAAGTTTTTTAGTGGCGGTTGTTGGGGGAGCGCTTGGCTTTTTGATTGCGGTTTGGGTCCGCAACGGATTGGTCGCGCTGAGCCCAGGGGATGTTTCCCGGTTCCGAGAAGTTTCCTTCGATCTGCGGGTTTTGGGATTCACATTTCTGATCGCATCGCTGACCACCGTGTTGTTCGGGCTATGGCCGGCGTGGCAGGCCTCGCATGCTGATGTTCAGCTCGCGTTGAAAGAGGGTTCCGCGGGGAGCGGTGATCCGCCATCCGCCCGGCGGGCGCGCGATTGGTTCGTGATCAGCGAAATCGCGCTGACGCTCACTTTATTGGTCGCGGCCGGTTTGGTGTTGAAGAGTTTCTCGCGCCTGCAATCGCTTTCGCTCGGCTACGAGCCGCGCGCGCTCTTTACTGCACGGTTCGAGCTGCCCTGGCAGAAATATAACGATCGCGACAAGATCAACACATTCGCCACGGCGTTGCTGGACAAAGTGCGCGGATTGCCTGGTGTTCAAAACGCAGCCCTCAGCTCCAATGGCCCGCTCATGGGCGGGTGGCAAACGGGGTTTTGGCGCGAAGAAAACCCGCGCCCACAACCTTCCGATATGTTGAGCAGCGATCTCGAAGTGGTCGCCGGAGATTATTTTTCCACGCTCAAGACGCCGTTGCTGCGCGGTCGCGCCTTTAACAAGCGCGACACGAAAGATTCGCCCCGCGTCGTCATTATCGATCAAGCGATGGCCGAACAATATTTTCCGGGCGAAGACCCGATCGGTAAACGCCTTGGTGTTGATGTAGGCAACGACGGCGAGAGCAACGTCATGAGCGAGATCGTCGGGGTGGTTGCGCGAATGCGGTTTCACGCGGTGGACGAGATGGCGCCGTTGCCGGTGATTTACAGTTCGTTAGGCCAGGCCCAGCGAACCAGCCTCACTCTTTTTGTGAGATCGACCATGGCTCCGGCATTGCTGGAACGCTCGATTCACAACGCCCTCACTTCGATTGATTCCTCGCTGCCGGTTTTTGACCCGCGACCGATGATTGATCGCGTTCAGGAAACCTGGGGCGCCCAACGTTTACTGAGTTTTCTATTTTCTGTCTTCGCCGGGCTCGCGCTAGTGCTTGCGACTATCGGGCTTTACGGATTGCTCGCCTATACCACGCTCAAACGCGTCCGTGAAATCGGTATTCGTCTCGCACTTGGCGCGCGCCCGGCACAAATTCGAACGCTCATTCTTTCCCATGGGCTGCAATTGCTTTTGATCGGGTCGGCCATTGGGCTGGCGACGGCCCTGTTGCTTTCGCGCGCGTTGCAAAGCGTTCTCTTCGAGGCCGGGGGGATCGATCCCCGAATTTATCTCGCCGTCGGCGCGCTCTTGTTCATCGCAACTTTCCTGGCGTCCTGGCTCCCGGCCAGGCGAGCGTCCCGGGTCGACCCAATCGTTGCCTTGCGAACCGAGTAAATTTTCATGAACGATATCCGATTTGCCTTCCGGATGCTGGCAAAGACGCCTGCCTTTACTCTGGTTGCGATTTTTACCCTCGCGCTCGGCATCGGGGCGAACACCGCAATTTTCAGCGTAGTTAACGCGCTTTTGCTCAAGCCGCTTCCGTTTCCTGAGCCAAAGCAGTTGCTTGCTTTCGGGATCACCGATACCCGCGAGAAAAATCAAAGCATGCTCGGTTCGCTTTCGTATCCGGATTTTTTCGACTTTCGCGATCAAAACCAAACCTTGGCAGGGGTCGCGGTTTATCGTGATCGCGATTTTGCTCTTCCCGGACAAGCGGGCGCAACTAGTGTCCGCGGGGTAAAATCGAGCGCGGAATTCTTTGATGTGCTCGGCATCAAGCCGGCGATGGGGCATTCGTTTTCCCGCGACGATGAGCAGGCCGCCGGCGGCGCCGGCGGATTCAAAATAATTCTAAGCGATGATTTTTGGCGTCAATATTTCGGCGGCGATCCAAATGTTCTCGGCCACACGATCGAGCTCGACCAACGTTTGTACACCGTCATCGGAGTGATGCCGTCGCGCTTTCAATATCCGATCCAAAGCGATCCGGTCTCGATTTACGTCACGATCGCCGAAGACTCAGCCACCAGCGATGGCACGAAGCCAGTCACCCAAGAACGCGGCAATCACATGATGGAAGCGATTGCCCGGCTTAAGCCCGGGACCACGATGGAGCAGGCGGAGGCGGATCTGTCCAACGTCGCGGCGAATCTCGAAAGACAATACCCGAATACAAATTCGTATTTCGGGGCGCGTTTTAAACCTCTGCGCGAAGAATTGGTTGGCGATGTCCGCTCGGCACTTTACGTCCTTTTTGGCGCGGTCCTTTGCGTCTTGCTCATCGCCAACGCGAATGTAGCAAATCTCTTGCTCGCGCGAGCGTCCGTTCGCGGAAAGGAAATCGCGCTGCGCGCGGCGGTCGGCGCGAGCCGTGGCCGGATCATTCGCCAATTGCTGACCGAGAGTATGATTCTGGCCGGGCTTGGCGGCCTTTGCGGATTGATTGTCGCACAATGGGGGACCGATGCGCTGATCAAAACCGTGCCGCAAAACATTCCTCGTATCGGCGACATCCGGCTCGACGGCGTTGTGCTTGGTTTTACACTTTTAGTTTCGTTAGGCACCGGAGTCATTTTCGGACTGGTGCCGGCCTGGCAGGCTTCGAGCGTCGACTTGAACTCGTCGCTCAAGTCCGGCACCCGAACCGGCTCCGGTGAGCACAAAAGCCGTTTGCGCAATGGACTGGTGATGGGTGAAGTCGCGCTCGCGCTCGTTCTTCTGATTTGCGCGGGCCTGCTGATTCAAACATTCGCCCGGCTCGGACGCGTTCAACCTGGTTTCCGTTCAGAGCGTTTGCTTACCGCCAGTATTGAGGTGGCCAACACTGCTTATCCCAAGAACGAAAACGTCAGCGCTTTTTACGATCGCTTTCTGGAACGAATTCGCACCTTGCCAGGAGTTCAATCCGCCAGCGCAATCCTTCCCCTGCCTTTGAGCGGCAGGAATATGACGACTGATTTCGATCTTGAAGAACATCCGCTCCCGGAGGGACAACGGGCGGGCTCGCCGGTTCGCGTCATCGGCACCGATTATTTTGCAACTGCGGGAATTCCCGTGCGCCAAGGTCGCGGTTTTGATGAGCGCGACCAATTCAATTCACCGCCGGTCGTGATCGTGAACGAGCGCTTCGCGCAGAGATATTTTCCGGGACAAAATCCGGTCGGCAAAAGGATCAAGCCCGGCGTCTCGGCGGATGATTCGGGCGAGAAAATGCGTGAGATCGTCGCAGTGGTTGGAAATGTAAAGGACACCTCTCTCAAGAAGGAGGATTCGCCGGAGATCTATCTGCCACGCACCCAGATTCCGGTTCGCACCATGTCGCTCGTCGTGCGGACAAATGTGTCTGATCCGAGCACTATAACAACCTCGATTCGCAAGGAACTGACCGCCCTCGATTCGTCGATTCCCTTGCGCAGTGTGCGCGTTTTCGACGAATACATCTCGCGCTCGCTTGCCCGTCCACGATTCAACGCGCTCTTGTTAACCATTTTTGCCGCAAGCGCACTTGTGCTTACTGCCATCGGCATCTATGGGGTGCTCGCCTATTCAGTTGCGCAACGCACTAACGAGATCGGCATTCGAATGGCCCTCGGCGCGGCCAGGTACAACATCTTCAAATTAGTGATCGGACAGGCAATGACCGTTGTCGGGGTCAGCGTGGCGATTGGACTGGTCGGCGCCTTCGCCGCAACGCGTTTGTTGAGCAGTCTGCTCTTTGGCGTCAGCGCGTGGGATCCTTTCACGTTCAGCGCGATCGTGGTTTTGATCTCGTTGGTGTCCTTTCTGGCGGCCTGGCTTCCTGCTCGCCGCGCTTCCAACGTCGATCCAGTCGTCGCTTTACGAACTGAATAACTGCCATGCAAAATCTCCGTTACGCCTTACGAGTCCTGGCCAAACAGCCGCTCTTCACCGCCATCGTTATATTAACTTTTGCGCTTGGGATCGGCGCGAACACCGCAGTGTTCAGCGTGCTTAATGCGGTATTGTTGCGTCCGCTGCCATTCCACGCGCCGCAAAATCTTGTCGCCCTCGGCGAATTCGATATGCGCGAGAAAGCCGATCCTGGAACGGAGATTCAGTCGATCTCCTATCTCGATTACGTTGACTGGCGCGATCAAACGAAAGTTTTCGAGCACGTTGCTGTTTATACAAATCAGAGTGTCGGCACACTGACGGACGGGAGTCAGGCGACCCACGTGCAAGGCGAATCGGTGTCGGCCGATTTGTTTCCGCTACTCGGAGTTCAACCTGTTCTTGGTCGCATGTTTTTGCCGAAAGAGGACGAACCGGGCAATCGCGTCGTCATTTTGAGCAACGAATTCTGGCGAAGGCAATTTGGAGCAGACCGTGAAATTATCGGCCGCAACATCACTCTCGACGGTAAATCGTTTCAAGTGATCGGAGTGATGCCGCCACATTTCACTTATCCGCTGCGATTCTCGAATCCCCCGGAGCTGTGGATCTCGATGGCGCTCTTGCGTTCAACCGACGACGGCTCCCAGCCAATGACCGAGCAGCGCGACAACGATTTCTTCGGTTGTGTTGCGCGGCTGAAACCCGGCGTCTCGATTCGGCAGGCCCAGGCAAATCTCGACACGATCACCGCGAACTGGCATCAACAATATCCGGCCAAACTTAATACCGGCGCGAAAGTCGTGCCGGAACTGAGCGCGATGCTCGGCAGCAGCCACTCTGCGTTGCTGATGCTGTGCGCGATGGCGGGCTGCGTTCTGCTCGTCGCCTGCGTAAACGTTGCCAACCTGTTGCTGGCGCGTTCGCTTTCGCGTAATCGCGAAATCAGTATTCGGGCCGCCCTTGGGGCCGGCCGCAGTCATATTCTGCGACAACTACTCGTTGAAAGTATTTTGCTCGGCGGAGTCGGCGGCTTGGCTGGTTTGGTTCTAGCGCTCTGGGGAATCGATTCGTTGAAAGCGTTTTTGCCGGGCTTACCGCGGATTGACGAAATCTCGCCCGATCTGCGAGTGCTCGGATTTACTGCTCTGGTCAGCGTAGGCGTAGGAATTCTTGCCGGACTACTTCCGGCATGGCGCGCTTCGCATCCGAATCTCGCGACTTCACTTAACGAAGCTTCTCGCGGATCGAGTGAAGGCGCGTCCGGCCACCGGACGCGTGCCAGTCTGGTTGTTATCGAGATCGTGCTCGCGCTCGTTCTTCTCGCGAGCGCCGGATTGCTGGTCGAAAGTTTTCTGCGTTTGCAAAAAGTTCCAGCCGGCTTCGATCCCTCGAAAGTTGTGACTACGCGCATCGCGTTGCCCAGCGCCAGTTATCCGAAGCCACAAGACTCGACCGCTTTTTTCAAGAAATTGCTCGAACGAGTTTCTGTTCTTCCTGGCGTGCAATCCGCCGCCGCGGCCTGGTGGATCCCGCTCAGCGGAAGCGACATCAGTTTTAATTTCAACGTTCAGGAACGGCCGCTTCCGGAAGGCCAGCAACCGGTTGCCCAGGTCAATGTCGTTACACCGGAATATTTTCAAACGCTCCGAACTCCGATCGCACTCGGCCGCGCTTTCAACGAGCGCGATGACAGAAATGCGCCACCGGTGGTGATCGTCTCCGAGAGTTTCGCCAAACAATATTTTCCGGGCGAAAATCCAATCGGCAAGCGGATCATTCCGAACGGATCTGATTCAGACGGCAAACCGCCGGTCCGGGAAATCGTCGGCGTCGTTACCGACGTGCATTTGATCAGCCTGCGGGTCGCACCCGTGCCGCAGATTTACATTCCGCACCAGCAGTTCGCAATTGGCGCGATGTCGATTTTTGTTCGAACCCCGGTCGATCCGGAATCGCTCACCAACGCGTTGCGCCGAACGGTGGCGGAGATGGACAAGGACGTGCCGATTTATCGGACACGCACCCTGACGGATTATATGGCGCAATCGGTCGCGCAACCGCGCTTGAACGCGATGCTGGTCAGTTTGTTTGCAGTGATCGCATTGCTTCTGGCGGCTGCGGGCATTTTCGGAGTGATGAGTTACTCGGTTGCGCAGCGCACCCAGGAAATCGGAATCCGAATGGCGCTCGGCGCGCAGCGTTATGACGTGTTGCGACTCATTGTCGTTCAGGGAATGCGCTTCGTAACCGTTGGTTTGGCTGTGGGATTGATCGGCGTGCTGGTTTGCTCGCGCCTGCTCCAAAGTTTTCTTTTCGGCGTCGGCGCGACTGATTTTCGAACCATGCTCGGCGTGACTTTGATTCTCGCCGCCGTCGCTTTCGTTGCCTGCTTTGTGCCGGCCCGGCGGGCGACGATGGTCGATCCAATCAAGGCGCTACGCACGGAATGAATTTTTCCAAACCTTCAACCTCATCCATCCTATGAACGATATTCGTTTCGCATTCCGTAAATTGCGGCAGTCCCCCGCGTTTACTTCAATTGCGGTCGTGACCCTCGCGCTCGGAATCGGGCTAAACACAACGATCTTTAGTTTGATCAACGATTTGTTTCTGAAGGGCCTGCCCTTCAAGGATCCAGCGCGAGTGGTGCATTTGTATGGCGAGGACAAGTCACGCGAACTAATAGACATCGGTATCGGGGCGCCGCGTTTCTTTCATTTTCGTGACGGACAAACCGTGTTCGAAAGTTTAGCCGGCGAGAATTTCTTTGCTTTTACCCTCACGGGACTTGGAGATGCGGTCCAGGTTTTTGGCGGAAGATTAACCTCCAACTATTTCGATGTGCTTGGGGTTCGTCCAATCCTCGGCCGGAATTTTCTGCCTGAAGAACAAGAGGGCGCGGACGTCGCGTTGATCACAAAGAATTTCTGGGAAAAGCGCATGGGTGGCGATCCGAATGTTCTTGGCCGGAGTATTACACTCGATGGCGTCGCACACACGATTGTCGGCGTTCTACCGAACATGCCGGCGAACTGGTTTGGTGCGAATCCGGTGGCCGAGGTGTGGACCACAAAACCGATTCAACTTCCGGGCTTTAGTTACGAACGCTTAATGCGCGGCACCAGCTTCTTGCGTGTGATCGGGCGGATAAAGCCCGGTGTCACGGTCGAGCAGGCCCAGGCGGCGCTGCCATCGCTCGACCAGAGTTATCGCACTCAATTTTCAAGCAAGATCGACAGCGGCTTCACTACGACTTTGAGAACGCTTCCCGAAGATGTAACCCAGAACATTCGCGCTGGTTTTGTCACCCTGTTTGCGGCGGTCTGTTTCGTGTTGCTTATCGCGTGCAGCAATGTCGCAAATTTGCTGCTGGTGCGTTTCAGTGGGCGCCGGCGCGAGATTGCACTTCGGTCGGCGATCGGCGCTTCGCGCGCGAGCATTGTCCGTTTGTTCGTTTTCGAGAGTTTGCTCGTGAGCTTGATTGCCGGGGCAGTGGGAGCATTTGTCGCCTGGCGATTGGTTCCGTTGGTTCCGGCAATGGCTGCCAACTTCCTTCCGCTGGAAACGGGCACAGTGACAAGTCTGTCACTGCCGGTTCTGCTATTCACCATCGGTTTGTCGATCGTGACCGGGCTGTTGATGGGAGTTTATCCTGCAATCCAGGGATCGCACACAGACTTGGTTGACAGCTTGAAGGAGGGCGGCCGCGGAAGCAGCGGAAGTGTGCGCCAACAACGGCTTCGCAAAATCCTGGTCGGCGCGCAGGTTGCCCTTTCGGTCACTCTTTTGGCTGGCGCAGCGCTTCTCATCACCAGTTTTGTCCGGTTAACCCAACAGAACATCGGCTTCCGTTCGCAAAATCTTTGGACCGGCGCAATTACGTTGCCGATTTCACAATATCCGGACGCGCCATCACGCCAGCGTTTCGTCGAGCAAACCCTCGATGCATTGCGTGATATTCCTGGACTCGAGAGCTCAACAATCAGCGGAGATATTCCGCTGGCTGGCGGCAATCGTACTCTGTATGCGCGCGGGGATCGCGATGTTCCCCCGGTGGAGAAACGTCCGGGAGCTCCAAGCCACGACATTGCGCCGAATTATTTCAAAACTTGGGGCATTCCGCTTCTGGCCGGCCGCGAATTCAACGATCACGATTTGGCCGATGGCCAGATGGTTTGTTTAATCAGCCAGGCCGGCGCAAAGAAAATTTATCCAAACGAGAACCCAATTGGCAAAACGCTGCTCGTCACCAGCCTTGGCGTTCCGTCCGAGATCATCGGAATTGTGGGCGACGTTCGGTCGATCCGGGTGGCGGATGCGCCGGGAATGGAATTTTATCGGCCGTGGACGCAGGAAAACTTTCCGTTCGTTAACGTTGCTGTCCGCAGCAATCTCAAGCCGGATGCGGTGACGAGGCTCGTTCAATCTGCATTGACCAAAGTGAATCCCAATTTGGCGATTGCAGTTCCGCAAAGCATGGACGCAGTGGTTGCCCAAGCGCTTGGCCAGGCGCGTTTGATGACGTGGCTCCTTGGAATTTTTGCCAGCGTCGCATTGTTGCTCGCCAGTATCGGAATCTACGGAGCGGTTGCTTACACCGTCGAACAACGGACTGGGGAAATCGGAGTCCGAATGGCGCTCGGCGCCCAAACCCGCGACGTGCTGCGCTTGATCGTCAACCAGGGCATGAAACCGGTCGTGATCGGCCTCGCCATCGGCATGATGTGTGCCTTTGGATTGGGTCGACTGATCGCGTCCCAGCTCTTTGAGGTTTCGGCACATAACCCGGCGCTCTTGGGCGGTGTGACGATACTTTTGGCGGGAACGGCCTTGTTCGCCTGCCTGCTCCCGGCCCGCCGGGCCGCGATGGTCGATCCGGTCCAAGCCCTCCGGACCGAATAACCCTCTTATATATATATGATCAGCGACCTCCGATTCGCTTTTCGAAGCCTGGCCACGACACCTGGGTTTGCCGCCATCGCCATTCTCACTCTCGCCCTTGGGATTGGCGCTAACACCGCGATCTTCAGCCTGATCAACGATCTTTTCCTGCGCGGTCTGCCGTTTCGGGAGCCATCGCGCCTTGTTCATATTTACGGCGAAGCCAAAGAACGCGGGTTAGACCAGTTGCCGTTTTCCATCCCGAAATTTTGGCATTATCGCGACAGCCAGACGATCTTCACTGACATCGCCGCCGATTGGGGTAACGGCTACATTCTGACCGGGCAGGGCGAGCCGGTGCAAGTGATCGGCGACAATATCACGGCCAATTATTTTGGCGTACTGGGCATTCGCCCAATCATGGGCCGCGATTTTCAGCCGGACGATGAAATGCGCAACAACGTTGCGTTGGTTACCGAAGGTTTTTGGCGGAAGCGGTTGGGCTCGGACCCCAGCGTGCTCGGACGCGCCATCGCGCTCAACGGAGTCGCGACCACGATTGTTGGGGTGTTGCCGAACGTTCCGGTCTCCTGGTTCGGACGAGACACCGAAGTGTTTATCACCACTCCGTTCGACAATCCAAATACAACCCGAGACCGGATGATGCGCGGCTACAGTTTTATGCGTTGCATCGGCCGGCTGAAACCCGGGATCAGCATCCAACAGGCGCAGGCGGCCCTCCCAACGCTCGAACACAGCTATCGGGCTCAATATCCCGAAGCGGCCGATTCGACTTGGACTTCCACTTTGGTTACGGCAGCTCAGGACGCCACCGGCGACTTGCGGCCGGCTTTTGTCACACTGCTCGTCGCCGTTGGCGCAGTGTTACTGATTGCATGCAGTAACGTCGCGAATCTTCTGCTGGTGCGCTTTAGTGGTCGGCGGCGCGAAATCGCTTTGCGAATGGCGCTTGGCGCGGAGCGCCGCAATGTCGTTCGTCTTTTTGTGCTCGAAAGCACCGCGATCAGTTTTATCGCGGGCCTGATCGGATTGGCTCTCGCGCTCTGGATTGTCGATCTCGTTCCAAAACTCGCGACCGATAATATTCCATTGGAAGGCGGTGCTGCCTTGCATTGGCCGGTTCTCCTCTTCGCTCTCGCTCTGTCGTTGATCACTGGGATGGCGATGGGCGCGTACCCGGCGTGGCAAAGCTCACGGGCTGACTTGGTCGACGGACTCAAACAAGCCGGGCGCGCGGTAAGCGGAAGTCGCGGTCAATATCGGTTTCGTCGCGGACTGGTGACAGCACAGGTTGCTCTTTCGATGATTTTGCTCGCGGCGGCGGCGATGCTTATTTCCAGTTTCGTTCGGCTGAGTAACCAGGCCACCGGGTTCAGCTCGGATCACGTCTGGACGGCCGGCATTGGCTTGCCCTCTTCAAGATACCCGGACGCAGACTCGCGCGCTCGATTTATCCAGCGTTTTCTCGGTGAGTTACAAACTGTGACTGGAATGGAATCGGCCAGTATCGCGGACGCGGTGCCGTTGTCCGGGAATTATTCTCAAACGCCTTATGCCCGGCCGGACACAAATCCGCCGCCGGTGATCCGTCGTCCACTCGGGCTGACCCGAAGTATTTCACCAGGGTATTTTCGGACATTGAGAGTTCCGATTCTCGCCGGCCGCGAATTCAACGAACACGACACTGCCGATGGTCCCGGGGTCGTCATTCTGAGCAGCTCGACGGCCAAAAAGTTGTTTCCCAACGAAAATCCGGTCGGGCGACAAATGCTATTCGGCGTCGATAACGGCAATGGCTTGAGTGCGGAAATCGTCGGTGTGGTCGCCGATATTCGTTCGCGTGAACTCTCGCGGGTGAACGAAATTGAATTCTATCGGCCATGGCCGCAACGAAGCTCGTCGTTTTGCAGCGTGATGGTGCGTACATCGATGCCGCCCCAGGCTGTTACTTCGGCTGTGCGAAACGTCCTCGACCAGATCGACAAGGAAATGCCAATCCTTCAGCCGAGCACGCTGGATAACATCGTGACTCAGTCGCTTGGGCAAAAACGACTGACCATGGGGTTGCTTGGAGCGTTCGCCGGACTCGCATTGATTCTCGCGATCGTCGGCATTTACGGAGCCGTCGCCTACACCGTGCAGCAACGGACTGCTGAGATCGGCATCCGAATGGCGTTGGGCGCGCAAATTCAGGACGTTTTGAAATTGGTGTTGCAGCAGGGAATGAACCCAGTTTTCATCGGACTCGGCATTGGACTGGTTGGAGTTTTTGCGACCGGACGGCTCCTGACCGCGCAGCTTTACCAGGTATCTCCAAGCAATCCGCTTTTGTTAGGCCTGACGGCCGCAACCCTCGCCGTCGCCGCGCTGCTGGCTTGTCTGATTCCGGCGCGCCGTGCCGCGCTGGTCGATCCGGTCCAGGCTCTACGGACCGAATAAGTCCTGAGATGAACGATCTTCGTTTCGCTTTTCGGAAGCTGCGCGAATCGCCGGCCTTCGCTCTAATCGCCGTGGCCACCCTTGCCCTCGGTATCGGACTAAACACCGCGATCTTCAGTTTGATCAACGATCTGTTTCTCCGTCCGCTGCCGTTTAAGGACGCCGAGCGCTTGGTCCATCTGTATTCGAACGCGCGCGAACGAAAGTTACTCGAGCTCGCGATTTCCGTTCCACGTTTTCAATATTATAAAGATGGTCAAACCATTTTCGAAGAGTTCGGCGGAGAAAACGTCTCGGCGTTTACTCTGACTGGCTTGGGCGATGCGGCCCACATATTCGGCGGCAGAGTGACCGCCAATTACTTCGATGTCCTTGGGGTGCGTCCGATTCGCGGACGCAATTTTTTACCAGAAGAAGAAGAGGGCGCCGACGTCGCGATGGTCACCCAGAATTTTTGGCAGAAACGAATGGGCGGCGACCCAAATGTGATCGGGCGGAGTATCACCCTCAATGGGGTCGCCCATACGGTCGTTGGTATTTTGCCCGACCTCCCATTTTCGTGGGTTGGCCCGAACTCGGAAATCTGGGCGACGAAGCCATTTGTCGTTCAGGGGTTG
>Ga0070732_10000964_pt1 | contig 16232 bp, 9 predicted proteins | sample Coa_R1_5_FD_66449 | JGI IMG/M metagenome (GOLD analysis project Ga0070732, IMG submission 66449) | Surface soil microbial communities from Centralia Pennsylvania, which are recovering from an underground coalmine fire - Coalmine... | ecosystem: Environmental > Terrestrial > Soil > Unclassified ...
ATCCGGCCCGAGCTTGGTCTTGTAGAAATTGAGCGTTTCTTCGTAAAGACTGATCCCGTCCTGGCTGCGGCCGGCGGCGGCGTAGGCGCTGGCCAGGACGCTTACACCTTCATAGGTGAGATCGTGATCCGGCACCTTGGTTTTCATCACCGGCACGGCTTCTTCGAGAAGCTTAATCGCGTCGCTGAGTCGGTCAACAGCGCGGTACTTCAAGGCCAATTTCAGCATGCTCCCTAGCGTTCTAATCTGGAGGTCAGTGACCGCCGGATGGTCATCACTTAGCTTCTTGCGACCGTCCAACGCCTTGCGGTTAGCCTCCAGTGCCTCGGCCGGCCTTTTCATCTGCATGAGCAGATTGGCCATAATGTCGTAACTGTCGGCCAGATACTCCTGGACGGAGTTGTTGGCAGGGTTGGCGTTGGCCAGCTTCTCCAATATGTCCGACGCCTTTTGCAGCGACTGTAGTCCGTCCGCCAAGTTGCCCATTCTGGATAGCACCGAGCCGATGGAGATGTAAGTACCGGTTTGCAATTGCAAGCCAAAAACAGGGCCAAAACGAGGTTGTAACATGAATTGGCCGCCTTCTGGCAGTGTCTGGTAGATTGCCAACGCTTTACGGAAGGATTCCAGCGCCTCGGCCGGCTTCCCCGTTCGCTCCAGCACAAAACCGATGCCATTATGACCGCACGCCAGTTGCGCGCGCGCCGCGTCGGTCGGCGACTCCGCCTCCAGCGCCGCCCCCAGGTCGCGCTGTTCCTGGTAGGTCAATAGTGCCTCGGCCAAGTCACCACTGCTAATGAGCAGATCGGCCACTGCGCCCAGGCTCTGGGCCACGTCCAGCCGCGTCTCCACGTCCGCGCCGGGATGGGCGGCCAGCTCGCGCCGCACCGCCAATGCCTTGCGTTGCAGCGCGAGCGCTTCCTTTTTGTCATCGATCTTCTCGGTCAGCCCGCCGAGCTGGAAGTATGCTGCCGCCAGCGCCTTGCGCGACTTCGTGTCGGTCTGACCAGCCAGCAGCTTTTCAAGATCCTCATAGAAGCCCTTCGCCTCCTTTAAGAGCTTCATGCGAAGGTCCTTGAATTCCGCGTTCTTGAGCAGCATGTCCTCGCTGACGCCTGTATGGAACAGCGCAATCGCCTTCTGGGCCAACTCGAATCGCTCCTGTACCTTGGCCTGCTCGTCCGCCAGGGCGGCGTGCTTCGCCGCCAAGTCGGCCCGTGCCCGCGTCGCTACCATGGCCTGCCAGGAACTCACCGCCGTGCCTGCTACCATCAGCAGGAGGACCGCCGCGATCAACTCCGCCACCGCCGGGTTGCGCCGGCACCAGCGCGTGAACCGTTCTGCTGGGCCGATGCGCCGCGCCTTGATCGGCTCATCGTTCACGAACCGCTGCAGGTCCTCCGCCATCTCGTCCGCCGACTGGTAGCGCCGCTTGGGGTCCTTGTCGATTGCCTTCATCACGATCGTTTCCAGATCGCGCGGGATCCGTGAATCGATGGAGCGGGGACTCGTCGCCTCGGTCTGACGGATCAGCTCAATCAGCTTCAGCCGATCTTCGGAACTATAGGCGGCTGTCAGCGTCAGCAGCTCGTACAGCGTCATCCCCAGCGCGTACACGTCGGCCCGGACGTCACACTGGCCCCGGAACCGCTCCGGCGACATGTAGCGGATGGTGCCCAGGATGTCACCGGTGTGCGTCGTGCCCGCGTCGCCCGTCTTGGCCAGGCCGAAGTCGGTCACCCACACGTTCCCCGTCGTGTCCAGAATCAGATTGCCCGGCTTGATGTCGCGGTGGATAATCCCCCGGCCGTGCGCATACGACAGCGCCGACGCCGTCTGCAGGCCGATCTGGGCCACGCTCTGGAAATAGGCCCCCCGGTTGCTCGTCGCCGTGGACATGTCCGACTGCCCCGGTAGCATCGCCGACGATGGGGCGCTTCCCTCGAAGGCCGCGGTCGCATGGGATTCCGTTTCGGTTGCTAAGGCCAGGTTCTCCTTCTCGAACTGCCCCGCCACCAGCGACGCTGCAATGCTACGGTCTTCCGCATTTCGCTCTGTCGCCCACCCGGCCGTGCTCTGCGCTCGCAAGCGTTTCAGGTCATCGATCACCAGATCCAATCCCTGGCCGTGGATCAATTGCATGGCGTAGTACAGATGCTCGCCATCCTGGCCGACGTCGAACACCGGCACGATGTTGGTGTGGTGCATTCGGGCCGCCGCCTTCGCCTCCCGCTGAAAGCGAATCTGCGCCGATCCCTCCCCCGCGACCGACCGGGGCAGCACCTTCAGGGCCACTCGCCGGCCCAGCGCTTGCTGCTCGGCCTCGTAGACGACGCCCATGCCGCCCCGGCCGATCTCGCACAGGATACGGTAGTCGCCCACTTGCTGTAGGCGTTTGCCGTCCACTCTGACCGTTTCGCCCAACGAACCGCTGACGTCGCTGGAACCCGGCTTTAGGTCTTCGACCATGAGCACGGCTTCGAACACGTCGCGGATCTCATCGGCCAGGTCGGGGTGGCGATCACAGTACTCCTTGATGGTCGGCTTCTCGCCACGCTTGCAGCGGGCCAGGAACTCGTCGGCCAGCAATTCAACTGGACTGGGGGCATCGCTGGGGGGTGACATCCCGTTACTCCCTTTCCTTGTCAAAGAACCCGGGCGTGGATTTTAGAACGTCGCGCAGTCGTTTCAACGCTCGAATATGCCGATTGCTGGCCGCTGAGGGCTTGATGCCGAGCACCTGCGCGGTCTCGTCGTTGGAAAGCTCCTCGAAATGCCGTAGGGCCAGGATCTCCCGGTCGATCGGGTCCAGGGCGTTGATCGCCTCCTGGAGGATCATTTGCATCTCGGCCCGCTGCACGGCCTGGGTCACCGACGTAAACCGACCGAGCAACTGGGCGGCGAGGGAGACGCTGGTGGCCTGCGGCATGGCCCCGCGATGCAGCGACACCTCACGGCCCGCGTCGCGCATTTGCGTGCCCAGATGTTGCCGGTGGACCAGTTGCAGCCGCTGCCCGGTGAGGAACCGTAGCCACAAGAAGAACGGCATGTCAGGATTCACTGCGAATTCGGCCGCCCGGGACTGGAAGTCGAGGAACGCCTCCTGGAGGACGTCGGACGGGTCAGCCCGTCCTTGCAGGCGACGATCCAGCCGCAGCCGCACCACGCGGCGCAGCCGATCGCGGTAATGGTCCCAGATTCGCCCCAGTACCTGCGGATCGGCACCACTCTGACAGATCATCTCGATCGGGTTATCGCTTTCGCTCAGGCTCATAAGAGAATAACTACGGCGCGGCACGACTGGAACACTTGAAAAAATGATATTCCCACGGATTTCGCTCCGTTCCGGTAATCGGGGCATCCGAAGTTTCTGCTTGCAGGATTTCCATCCGCGCCGGATTGGTTTACCTAATCGCCGGGCGGAAAAACACCTTCCTCAATAAGTTCCTGACGAATTCGACTCGGTGCTCCAGGTTCATACGCAAAGTTGCGTTACCACCGGCAGAGGGCCGGCGAGTCCCGGCGCGCCGGGATAAGCCCGACGTGGGAGTGGTGTCGTGCGAGTGCCCGCTCCCTTTCACGTGGGCCCGATCCGGCGCGCCGGGACTCGCCAAGGCTCACGAATCGACCCTCGCCCATCTCTGCGACAGCCGCGATATCGCTGTTTTTTTTTGCACTTCCAAAACGGGATCGTAGACTTCTGCGGCAAAGATTGCGCCGCTGTGCAGCGGCGCCCGAAGAGGAGCTCAAGAATTCGGAACCACTATGCCTACCATCAAGAGCCCCATCAACCGGCCCGCCCCGAGCACCGCTCAACGCACCGCCCTGGGTACCGCCCCCAGCCCCGCTCAACGCTCAATTAGCTCAAGTTCTGTGAAGGCGCATTGCGCACACTTGCAACAGCCGTTCGACAAAAGACTTGCGTCATTGCAAATGAGCGCGCAGGCGCGCACCTTGAGCGGATTTGAGCTAATTCTGGGGTGCCACGACCACGGCTTTGCGTGGCCCTACCTTCCACTGCGACAGAACGATCCGTGCCTGCCCAAAGCGGCAGGCATCCCACCCGGCACAATCGATGCAGGTTCGAACAAGTCCGCGAGCATCATGGTCACCAGTCACCACATCTGTATCCGCACTTGTAACCGAGCTGGTATCCTCACCTGTATCCTAACTTGTATCAATTTGTATCAATGTTTGCGAAGGCGCGATTTGCGTGGCGGAAGCGGAATCGCTGCAAGGAGTTGCGCCGCGACCCATAGTAGCGCGCCTTGTCACCTGGTTACGAAAAGTTACTATTCCGCCGACCTGGCTTGGGTGGGCATTCGGCGGCTTCGTGGATCGGCAGGATTTTGCATGACAATCGGGGCTCGATGCGGTATAAAATATCTGACTATTCCGCCCGACTTGCCAACTAGTATGCTGTCTGTGCCTCCATCCCGCCTACCTGGGAAAATGTCATGTTAAGCATGCCGCTAGGATTCGAAGGGCCTTCGCTGTCCGGTAAACTAACGCGCCGGCAACTGCTGCACGTGGGCGGACTCAGCATGCTCGGGCTGGGCCTGCCCGGTGCGCTGCGCGCGAATGAACCGAGAACGCAGGCGACTGCGTCGGACAAGTCCTGCATCTTCATTGTGATGGGGGGCGGTCCTTCGCACGTCGACATTTGGGACATGAAACCGCAGGCGCCGGCGGAAATCCGCGGCGTCTTCAAGCCGATTGCCACCTCGGTACCCGGCGTGCAGATCAACGAGTTGATGCCGCGACTGGCCAAACTGGGCCAGCATTACAGCCTCATTCGTTCCATGACGCACACCGCGCCGATCCGCAACCACCCGGACGCGATGCACAACTGCCTGACTGGCATAGCGAAAGCTCCCGACGACGCGCCGTGTTATGGGTCGGTGCTGGCCAAGCTGCGGCCATCCAAGCGCGTGCTGACTCCGTATGTTTGGCTGCATCGCTGTGATGGGAATACGACGGTTTTCTGCTCGCCTTTCATCTCGCTGGGTGGCTTTTTGGGACGGCCCTACGCTCCCTTCTTCGTCGGTAACTCCACGAATCACCCCGCGATGCCGAATTTCCGACTGACCGAGTTGGAGTCGGAAGTCGGGGTGACGGCCCAGAGGACGATCGAGCGTGAAAATCTGCTCGGCCAGCTCGAACCGTCGCAGAGCAGCGCGACCAGCTACCGGGCGGCGGCGGGGTGGGAGGAATTGCGGCAGCGCGCCGTAGAGCTGGCGACCGGCCCGGACGGCCGGCAACCGTTCGACCTGCAGCATGAACCAGCCAAGGTGCGCGACCGCTATGGCCGCCATCCTCTGGGTCAATACCTGCTGATGGCCCGCCGGCTGGTGGAGTCCGGGGTGGGCTTTGTGAGTGTCAATGGCTGGTGCGGTTTTGCTCCGGGTGAGGGTTCCCAGGGCGGGGCCGCCAGTTTCACCTGGGATATGCACGGAGGTGGGATGGGCCAGGGAAATATCTTCGGCACCGGCTCGTATGGCCTGGGTTGGGCACTGCCGCGACTCGATGAAGCGCTGTCCGCCCTTTTGGAAGATCTGCATGAGCGCGGTCTGCTGAAGAGCACGCTGGTGGTCGTGGTCGGCGAATTCGGGCGGACCCCCAAGATTGAAACCAATAAGGGCATAGCCGGCCGGAGCCACTGGCCGGCCTGCTTCTCCGCAGTGCTGGCAGGCGCCGGCATCGGCGGCAGTGTTTATGGCGCGTCCGACCGGATTGGCGCCTACGTGAAGGACCGTCCGGTCCCGCCTCAGGTGCTCGGCGCCACCATCTATCATGCGTTGGGTGTGCCGCTCGATAGCCAGGTGGGTTCGCGCCCAATCACCACGGGCGAGCCGATCCGCGAGTTGTTCAGCTAGGTCCGACGTGGCCTCGACTGGGTAGACGGCGTCGCGTGCTTCGTTCGGTATGCCCGACCCTAGCACGGAATCCTTAGTCGGAAGACAGGAATGCGGCACTCTGGCTGGCAAGGATCCGAGCCCAAATTCTTGCCATGTCTTCCACGGTCTCAATGCTTGCCGCTCTCGACCTTATCCAGGCGCTTGCGCAACTCTTCCTGCTCACGTTCCAGGCGCTTGACCTCTTCGCGCAGTCGGTTCAGTTCGCTCGTCTCAGTCGACGTGCCGGCTCCGGTCTGAGCTCGAATCTTGTCCGCTGCTTCCTTGATAATTCGCCTTAACCCGCTGCGCGACTGCTCTTGAGCCAACTTGTCGAGCAACGGCAACGCCGCGTTAGCCAGCGGTCCAAGATCGGGTAAGGCCCGGATCGCTGCCACGCGCGAGAACTGGTCGTCGCTTTCCAGCGCGGCCACGAGGGTCTTCACAATTTGCTGTCGTTGCTCGTCCTTCAAGCTCTTGCTCTTGGCCAACAGCGCCAGACCCCGCACGGCGGCCGCCCGCCGGCTGCGGGGCTTTTCGGGTTTGGTCCAATTCAGAAGGGTATCCAGCACGGCTGGATCTTCGGTTGCTCCCAGGGCTGCCAGCGCCGCATCTGCTAATGTGTCCTGATGCGATGTTTTGGATAGCCAGGGAGTGATGATTTCCACGGCATCTTTTTGACATTGCCGGGCATAGGCTGCCAGAGCGGCGCCCTCGACGGCATAGCTCGGATCTCCCTTGTCCAAAACGCCTTTCAATATGACTGCAACTTCGGCGTCCGCTCCCAACTTGCCCAGTCCTTCCACGCAAGCCCGCCGAACCCGGGCATCGGTCTCTTTCAGCCCTTTTAGCAGCGCCTGCCTGGCCACAGTGCCTTTCGCATTGCCAAGCGCAGTGCCCAGCTCAATCCGGACACCCCAGAAACGCTCCTGATCCAGCGCCTGGGCTAAAAGTTCGTGGTCTTCTGTCGATTTGCTTTGGGCAAAATGCTGAACGGCACGCAAGCGAACCGGAACCGAAGGCGATTCCAGCAATTGCGCCCGCCACAGTGCCTGCGGCTTGGTCTCCTTCAGTTCCATCAAGATGGCTTGATCCGGATCGACGTCGACGCGCTCCAGCGCTCCCGGCAAAGACAAGCGAACGTTGAGTTCCTTATCGGTCATCATCTCATTCAAGAACACTGGTTCCTTCGCGCCCGCGCAAGCCAAGGCTATATTGAGCGGGAATTCGAAGGGTTCGCCGGCCTGAGTTTGTTTGATGGTCAGGCGGGCCTGTTGAGAATCGGGCAGGTATTCGGTTGTCACTTCGAGGTCGGGATTGCCGGGGCGTTCCACCCAATCATAGAAGAAGCGCTCCAAGTCTCGGCCTGTGGCGCGTTCGAGTGATCGGCGCAGATCGCACGTTTCCACGCTGTGGAACTTGTTATCGTTGGCGTAGCACTGAATGCCCTTCCAGAACGCCTCATCGCCCAGACGGTTGCGCAGCATGTGGACGATCCAGGCACCCTTGGGGTAGGTGCGGTCATCGAACATGGACTGCGGATCCGTGTAGCGCCGATCCATGACTGGGCGCAGCTTGCCGGCGCGAATGGCACGGCCGGCTTTGCGGTCCATGTTGTAGGCGTATTCATCGCGGCCACGGGCGTGCTCATCCCACAGGGCCTCAGCATAGGAAGCGAAGCCTTCATTCAGCCACGTATGCGACCAGTCCCGGCACGTCACCATATCGCCCCACCACTGGTGGGCCAACTCGTGGGAGACGATGCTTTCCGAAGTACGGTCGAGCAAGCTCCGCTGATCGAGCAGGATGCGCTCACCCATGGTGGTGGCGCTCGTGTTCTCCATGCCGCCGCCAAACTGGAAACAGGTCACTTGCGCGTACTTGGCCCACGGGTAGCGCACGCCAAATCGCTGGCTGAAATAGGCCAGCATCTCCGGGGTTCGGCCGTAGGTCGGCTCGGCCTCCGCCCGGTGGCCCTTTGGGACGTAGTACAGGACCGGAATGCCTTCCCACTCATGCCGCACCACATCAAATTGGCCGACGACCAATGTGATGAGGTATGAGGCATGGGGAATTTCTTGCTTCCAGTGGAACGTGACCGTCTTGTCCGCCGGGTTGTCTTGCCGTTGGACCAATTTGCCATTGGAGACCGCTTCGAAGCCTTCGGGAACCGTGACGATGATCTCGGTGCTTTGCCGCTGATCGGGTTCGTCGATGCACGGAATCCAGTAGCGATTGGTCGAGGTTTCGCCCTGGCTCCAGACCAGGAGCGGAGCGTCGGAGTTTGTCTTGGTGGGAGCAAAGAAGTGGAGTCCATCTTTGGGATCTTGAACCCGATAGGCCACTTCGAGGGTTCCGGCTTGCCCCGCATGAAGGCGCGTGCCAAGATCAACGAACAGCTTTTTGCCATCCGAAGTAACGCGAGCGGGATCGATCGATTTCTGGCCCAGCTTCACCGCGACATGCGTGACCTTGAAATCCACTACGTCCAAACCGACGGTCTGAGTCGGCTGCACGCAGCGGAATGTGATGGTGGCCTTGCCGTCCACCATCTTCTTCGCCAGGTCGACGCGAAGATCGAGGCGGATATCATCGATGCTAATTGGTCGATCGCTGGCCGTGCGCAACGGCTCGATTACCGTTGTTTGGCTAGCTGCGTCAGCGGCGGGTGCGGGCGCGTTCGCGGCCGCAGTACCTCTCGCACGGCCACCGGCCGGTTGTCCCCAAACGAACGACGCAGAGAAAACGACGCAGCCCACACAGGCTGCCAAAATGGGAAGACACGAGTTACGATTGCGTGCCATCGGACGAGCCCCTCATGGTTGTTGGCGCAAAGCAGTCCAAGAATTGAATGCCTCTCTAGAAATGTACGAACAACGGCTCTGGTTTCTGCGCCGGTAACGCCGGCTTCCTCAGGCAGTTATTGAAAGTCGTAGGAAACTTATTTTCTCCAGGTGAGCCCGGTCGGGAACCTCGGCCGCCGGGATTAACCAGCTGTTACGATTGGGCAGCCGGTGACATTGAACGTCTTGTGTTGCTTACTTGTCTCAATCGGTTGGCTGCTTGAATGTGGTTCGGCAGTCGTCTATCGCCGTGATCGATCTAAGCAAGCACGAAGTGATCTATAATCATGCATTGACATCGGCTGCCGCCAACTATCCGATGGCGCTTGACCGAGCCAAGCAGCGAGTCTTCGTCGGCTGTCGCAAGCCGCCGAAGATGGTCGCCTTCGATGCCAAGGAGGGAAAAGAACTCTCGGCAGCCGAAATCCCTGCGGACATTGACGATCTGTTCTTCGATGCCAAGCGCAACCGACTGTACGCCTCCTGCGGCGAAGGTTTTCTCGCGATTCTGGAGGAAAAAGAGGCAGGCCATTTCGTTCTGGTGGAGAAGCTACCGACCGCGAAATTAGCCCGTACCTGCTTCTTCGATCCGGAAACGAGCCGGTTGTACCTTGGGGTGCCGCGAGATCGGACTCGGCCAAAACCGGAAATCCGTGTTTACCAGGCGCAGCCCTGAACCGCATGGGGAGGTCATGATGAAAGTGCAAATACTGTGGGCGGTTGGCTTGTTGCCGCTCGTGGCGGTTGTCGGCTGCGGTCGACCGCAGGTCAAATTTCGACGCAGCGATGCGAATGCGGCTGCTGGGCAATTGATCGAGTGGAATTTCGATAAGGATACGGCGGGCGGCCTACCGGCCGGCGCGGAAGTCTTCAGCGGGAGTTGGGCCGTGCGCGCCGAAGCCGATGCGCCGTCTCAGCCCAATGCACTGTGCCAGAGCGGTACTGAGAGTTTTCCAGCCATTCGCTTGGGCGACAAGCTTTTCGCAGATTTGACCGCCACCGTGCGCTTTAAGCCTGTATCCGGGAAAGATGACCAGGCGGCGGGAATCATCTTCCACGTACAAGATAAGGACAACTATTACATTCTACGGGCCAACGCCTTGGAAGATAACGTCATTTTCTTCCGCTATGGCAGCGGGTCGCGCGCCACGTTGAAGGAAGGTTCCGCAAAAGTTCCGACCGGTAAATGGCAGGAGTTGAAACTGGAAGCGGAGGGGAACCGCTTTCGTGGCTACCTCGATGGCCAGCTGGTAGTCGAGACCACCGATGACACCTATGCTGTCGGGGGCGTCGGTCTATGGACGAAGGCCGATTCCGTCACGTGCTTCGACGACTTCCGCGTGATCGCGAAATGACGGCGTGAAAACGATGCGAACGTTGTACTTCACGACCCGAACGGCTCTGCACGAACTGGCGCGGCACAAGTTGCGTTCATCGCTCACGTGCTTGGGAATTGTGATCGGTATTGCGGCCGTCATCGTCATGACCGAGATTGGCCAGGGCACCACCGAGGCAGTCCGGCAAACCATTTCGACTTTAGGCGCCAATATGGTGCAGGTAGAGCCGGGGGCCAGTTCATCCAGCGGCGTCCATTGGGGCGCCGGAACCTGCCTGACCCTGAGCCCAGAAGATGCCGACGCTATTGTCCGCGAATGTCCCACCGTGCGATATGCGGCTCCGGGTGTCGATTGTCGGCTGCAAGTGATCTACCGTGAGCGCAACTGGAAACCATGGAAAGTCCTAGGCACAACTCCCGAGTATCTCATTGCCCGCAACTGGGCCGATTTGGAAGAAGGCAATGCATTTACCGATGCCGAGGTTCGCACTGCGGCAACCGTTTGCTTGATGGGTCAGACGCCGGCAAAGCATTTGTTTGGGGACGAATCGCCAATCGGCAAGACGATTCGCGTCGGCAGCTTACTCCTCCGCGTTATTGGCGTGTTGCGTCCGAAAGGCACCAACATGATGGGCTTCGATCAAGACGATGTCGTTATTGCCCCGTGGACAACGGTGAAATTCCGCATTAATGGCTCCAAGTTAGCCTTCAGCGATTTGAATGCCGCTTTCAATCCGGTCAATCAAGTAAACACCCTGAGCAAAGTCTATCCCAACCAGCAGATGCCGTTGTACCCACAGCCGTCGCCGACGCAAATCGCAGACACGCCCATGCTGATTCGGTTCGCCGATCTGGACGATATTTACGTTTCGGTCCATTCGGCAGAAGAAATTCCGCACGCCATGGAACAAATCAAGCAACTCTTGCGGAAACGGCACCGGTTGCGCGACGATCAGCCCGACGATTTCGGCGTGCGGGACATGAGCGAAGCATCCAAGGCATTTGCTTCCACGACCATTATGATGACCAACCTGCTTTTGGGAGTGGCTTTGATTGCTCTCGTCGTCGGCGGAGTGGGGATCATGAACATCATGTTGGTGTCGGTGACCGAGCGCACCCGAGAGATCGGCTTGCGCATGGCGGTCGGCGCCAAACCACGCCATATTTTGCGCCAATTCCTCACGGAAGCCGTGTTGCTCTGTTTGCTCGGAGGGATCGTGGGGATGTTGATTGGTCACGGCGCGTCGGTATTGGTCACGGCCCTACTAAAGTGGCCGACGATTCCCTCAATGGAAGCAGTAGTGGCGTCATTCGCGACGTGCACCGGTGTGGGAGTGGTCTTTGGCTATTATCCGGCGTGGAAAGCGTCGCGGCTCGACCCGATCGTCGCATTGCGTTATGAATAGCGGCCCACCGATCCTTCGCAGCCGTTCACGTCTTTTGTTCTTCCGGCGCATGCCGCGTGGCGAAACTGTAGTACAGAAGCAAATCGTAAACGATCTTCAAGCCCCCAGCCAGAAAGAATGGCACGCTCATCCACGCCGGTTGTCCAAACAGGATGGTCGCCAGCGCCGGCGAAAACGCAGCCCCGACGGAGCGCGCGACCCCAGTGACACCGGACGCAGCCGAGCGTTCTTCCGGAGCGACCACTGCCAGCGTGTACGACTGCCGCGCCGGCACATCCATCTGCGAAATGCTGAAACGCAAGAGAAGGACTATAATAGCCCAGGTTTCGGTGGGCAAGAACGGCACCAGGATCAATAGCACGTTGGACGGCAAGTGAGTGTAGACCATCGTTTTGATAAGGCCAATCCGGCGTGCGATCCAGGTTGCGGTAAGAGCGGAAATCCCTGCCAGGATATTTGCCCCGAAGAATATGGCACCGAGCATTGCCGGCGATGTGCCAAAACGAATGTAAAACCACCACGCTACAGCACTCTGGACCACAAACCCGCCGGAGAATGCGTCCAGGGCAAACAACGCGCTCAGACGAAACACTACGCCGTGGGAGCGGTGCAAACCCCACCGCGATGGTAAGGCGTTGGCGGACTGCCCTTGCGGCGCTTCGACCGCGACGGACAACAACGCGAAGATCAACGTCAGAATGAGCCCCGCGGCTCCGTAGCCGACAAGCAGCGGCCGGTAGCTCGTTGCGCCTTCCCATCCCGAGCCTTGCAGGTATTGGGCGATCCCGCCGCCCGCCAGCGCGCCGAGTGCCGTCGCGATCGAGCCAGTGAGGTTATACCAGGCCAGGACGTTCGTGCGCTTTTCGGTCGGCACGAGCTGCGCCAGCGCTGCCTGTTCGATGGGCAAAAACGGTCCGACTTCGTTGCCGCTGGGGCTAATCACGCCAATAGTCGCGGCCAACAACAATAGCCAGAAGTTCGCTGTTCCGGCGAACACGGCTGCCGCGCCCAGCATCAGCATGGCCCCAACCGCCAGCATGCGCCGCCGCCCAATGCGGTCGGCACGGGTTGTGACCCAGAGCGAAACGGCCACGTCGCCAAGCAGTGTCAGCATCAGCAACAAGCCGATTCGATCATCACTAAGCCCGACGGTGCTCAGATACAAAATCAACACCACCGACAGGAAGCCGTAGGCGAATAAGCGAACAAACCGCGTGCCAAAGAGAAGCCAGGCGTCACGGGGCAGCACACGAATCATTGGAAGGCACCATCCGGTTTGCCGCGTCGTACCATTTCCTGGCAATAGGCGTAAAGGGCATCGTAGACAATCCACTCCGCAGCGTTGACTTCGTGATCGTCTTTGAAACCAAGATGCCGGAAGCCTTCGGCAATGGCATTGAGGCCCGGCGACCCCGGCTGATGCCACAGCGTGTTGTCCGTATCAGCCGCATTTACATTCTTGGCTAACAGAACGACGGCAGGATCGCGTTCGAGATGATGTTTCTTTACCAGCGCGTCAAAGGAACATTCCTTGCCGTGATGTCCGAACTCGACGCCCTTCACGTAGTAAGGAATAGCGCCATCCTGCTGTGCCACTTCCATGACTTTGTCCTCCGCCACGAACAGAAATTCGGCCTGCGGATCGATGAATATGCGAATCAGCCAGGGGCAGGCTACTCGGTCCACTTTGACTCGCTCGCGTGTTATCCAATTCATGATCAAGTTCCATTCAATTTAGGCCCTCCCAGGAAAGTCATCTCCAGGCTTTTGGTGACTTCCATGGCCTTCGTGCACCGATGGGCTCGCGCGGAATCATTAAATCGAATTAAGATCATTAAAAGGCGTTAAGGAACAGTTCTCAGGTTTGCATCGGAAAGATTCACCAAGGCCCAGATATAGGCTCGATTTGCGATCTTGGTCCATGATGGCTGACTCGAACGTCGCCGATGCAATCTCTCCTAGATTTCGGTCCGAAAGGCTAGTGTGATATGCGCCTTGCTGTTATCGGCTTCGTTGGGGACTCTCGCGGAGCCGCTAAAAAAACTCTTGCCTCAGTCTTAGTTGCTGATTTATGCTCGCGCGATGATCAGCTTGTATGCGTCGGTTGCATCGACTGCGGAGAGTTGATCGAAGGAAGTGCAACTGCACGGCCGCCATCTGTGCAAATGCTGGGCCGGGCCGCTGGGGGTCGAGCGGCACGCCCAAATGCGTGGCTGTGGTCTTGAAATCTCCTTTCCGAAGAAAGCATGATTAGAGTCGGACGCAGGCGGCTGCGTCGGCCGATCGAGCGGCAAGCACCTGGGGCGTTGACAAGAAGCCGCAGGATCCGACGGGCTTGCACTCTGGCGGGGCCTTTTTGAAGTGCGGTGAAAAGCGCTGGCTCCGAGCGGCCGGCCCACCATTGCACGAGATTTTGAGTCTTGCAGCAACTTGCAGCAATGTTCCCGGCTAACCTTGCGAAACGTTGTAATTCTTGTAAAGTGTGAAAATCGTAAGTTGGCGGAAACGCAAGGATTTCCGGCATTTTTGCGCAAGCATCTGGTGTAAGGCATTCAGGAGGTCGTCGGTTCCATCCCGATCAGCTCCACTCAAATCAAAAGTTTTGCGCGCAAGTCGATATGGCAAAGCACTTGTGACACATTCTTGATGCGTTCATTCTTGGAGAAAACCCCGCAATACTTCGCACAACCCCCCGACAAGTATTCAGGTGGACGCCAGTTCGAACGCAATCAGATCCACTTGGCAGGACTAGAATTGCGTCAACCCGTTTTGTCGTGTGACAGCCGTTGTCAGCGAAGTTTGTCAGAGATGGGCCGAGATGCAAATGTCACCGACACCGAGCGCCTCAGATTTGGGCGCCGGCTGAGAATACAATCGCTTTGAATTCAAGACAGCTTTTTGGGGATGAGAAGGTGCTTGGTATCCCAGAAAGTGGCTGCGAATGCGCGATCCAAGTAACCTGGAATATGGTCATTCGTCGGCGGCGCGGAAACGAGTTTCAGCAAATTAGCGTCGCTGCTCTCTACTCAAGCACCCTCCGGCCCGGGCTCATCTATTGTGGGGGGGCCATGCGGCTATCGAGAAGGGCCTTTGCCTCTCCCAAGTCGGGCGTGTCGAATCCCTCGGTAAACCAGTGAAAGCAATCGGCGAGCAGACGGAGCGCCTCGGCCGGGCGCCCCTGTTTTTGGCAGAGGCGACCCAACTCGGCGCCAAGGGCAACCGCCCGACGACTGTGCTCGACCGTCGCTACCGCGGAGAGTCGGACTGAAAAGCGCAAGAAAACGTTCGGTTGAGCCCGGAATTAAGGCTCACGAAGAAAGAGCCGTCGCTGCCGGCATGCAGACCGAGCGCCACGGTTCTGCCGAGCCGGCGGGGCGGCTTGCTTGGCGGCAAGGATCCTACCGGCTGTTTTATCTGCCTCTTTTGGGCCCGTCCCTTTCCTTCGTTCAGATGCGTCGTTCGATGGCATGGGGCGGGCGGCGCCGCTAAGCGAATGCGCTTAGAAATCCCCGCCGCCGGGGGGAATTGGTTGCGGATTCACTGAATGAAGCGATAGATAATCCAGGAGGCTGGTAGGCCAAAGGAAAGGACCCTCTTCCCTGCCACCAATAGCCGCGAGTCGCAACGGCATCGCAGCATGTTTGGTTGCAGAGCTTGCGTCCGACAGCGAGTCGAATGTGTTCAGAAGTTCGTGCCGGAGCGGAATCATCGCTGCTCCTTGGGAGAGCGCATCCGCCAGCACCGTCCCAAAGAACCCACGCGGCGCTGGACTCATCTGGCTGAAATCTTGCAAGAGAGATCCAAGATTCAGCAAGCTACCGCCCGGAGGTAACGCGATTCGGAGCGGTGGCTGCGGAGCAATGCCCGAATCCAAGTTCACCGTAAAGCTGAGGGCGGGATTCTGACCGTTGGCGCCGACGTAAATCGACTGTCCGACTTTGCCGAGAAACGTTTCGCCATCCCGTGTGATACCGGTGATCGTGCCCGTGCCCATGTCATAGTCGATGAAAAGCTCGCGAAGCAAACCGGTGTGCTGCGGGTTTTGCGCAGCGAAGCCGGTAAGCGTTTGGCCATTCTGATCTTGGCTACCGATGATCTGAGGCGGCTGCGGTTTCACGGAACTTTCGCGGTAGACATCGACTTCCATTTCCACTTGGTAGTCGCTGGTCTGGATCGGCGGGTTCTTGTTGTTCTGGAGATACGCCAGGAAACTTTGGACCAGGTCCTGCGTAATATCGTGCCCTGGCCGGCCAATGCGGGTGCTCTGGAAATAGACATTGTCGGTTGGCGTGCTGATTTGTTGCCCGGACGAATCGTAGTTCTGGTCGTCGTATTGCCAGGGCGCTTGCGTGACGTCATAGGACGGTTTGGCGAGCCAGGCCGGCTGATTGTTCGGCGCCAGGTCGTTGTAAGGATCAAAGAAAGTGAAAGTCTGATCGTAGTAGGTGTTACTGGGCAAGTAGGCGTCTTGAATCTGTCCAACGCCCACGTTGATGGTGTGCGGTTCCTCCGCAAGGTGCACATACAGATTCAACGAATCGATCGAGTAGCTGGCCCTACTCAAACCGGCGTTTCCAAAGGCGTTGAACAGCTGCTGATCCCCTGTGAAAGCGCCTTGCCCTTTAAGGTTTTGGGAGGTATCAGTGGGCGCTTGGTTCTCGATGCTTTTAGTAACGGCCGAATTGAAATTGCCGAACGATAGAGCATTCAATGCTTGGGCCGCGGCGTTATTATCGCTCACCTGGACGTTGGC
>Ga0070732_10000965_pt1 | contig 16220 bp, 14 predicted proteins | sample Coa_R1_5_FD_66449 | JGI IMG/M metagenome (GOLD analysis project Ga0070732, IMG submission 66449) | Surface soil microbial communities from Centralia Pennsylvania, which are recovering from an underground coalmine fire - Coalmine... | ecosystem: Environmental > Terrestrial > Soil > Unclassified ...
AATCCGATCAAAGGCACTGCGATCAACAACTAAGTCTCTGACCAGCGGAAACGCCGCCGCGCGCCAGGGCTCAATCCAGATATGGTCGCCGTCTTTGAACTTCCGCATGTGCAATTGGCACGCCGTGGTCGCCCGCTCCGGGCCGTGAGCAACCCCGTTAATCACGAGACTACAGGTGCCGCAAATGCCTTCCCGGCAATCGCTGTCGAAAGCGATCGGCTCCTTGCCTTGCTTGATGAGCCTTTCGTTGACGACGTCAAGCATCTCGAGGAAGGACATATCGGAACTGATGTCCTTGGCCTCGTAGACCTCAATGCAGCCGCTGTCCCGGGCATTCTTCTGGCGCCAGACGTGGAGGGTGAAATTCATGGAAGTCCTTGTTAAACCATGGCCCAGGGACTTCCGTCCCTGGGCTTTCAAATTACGCATAACTGCGGCCGCTCGGGTGTACTTCTTCGAATACGAGCGGCTCTTTGTTCAGCACCGGCGGCTTGCCTTCGCCGGCAAATCCCCAGGCACTCACGAATTGGAAATTCTGATCGTCGCGCTTGGGCATGCCGTCGGGAAGCTGGTACTCCTCGCGGAAATGGGCGCCGCAAGATTCGTTGCGTGTGAGGGCGTCCAGGCACAACATTTCGCCGAAGTCGATGAAGTCGGCTACACGGCCGGCTCGCTCCAGAGATTGATTCAACTCCTCGCCGCTGCCGGGGACGTCTAAATTCTTCCAGAATTCCTCGCGGAGCGCGGGCAGCTTTTGCAGCGCTTCTTTGAGCCCGGCCTCGTTGCGGGCCATGCCGCATTTCTCCCAGAGCAGCTTGCCGAGCTCACGGTGAAACTCCGTCGGCGTCTTTTTGCCCTTGATGGAAAGCAAGCGCTTGGTGCGCTCGGAAGCGTCGGTCTCGGCCTTGCGGAATTCGGGATGATCGGTGCTCACTCGACTCGGCTTGGCGTTGGCGAAGAAATCGCCGATGGTGTATGGGATGATGAAGTAACCGTCGGCCAAGCCCTGCATTAGAGCGCTCGCGCCCAGGCGGTTGGCGCCGTGGTCCGAGAAATTCGCCTCCCCCAGTACAAACAAGCCGGGAAGATTGCTCATCAAGTTGTAATCCACCCATAGGCCGCCCATGGTGTAGTGCAGGGCAGGGTAGATGCGCATGGGCCGCTCGTAACCGTTTTCCCCGGTAATGCGCTCGTACATTTCAAAGAGATTGCCGTACTTTTCTTCGATCTTGGGCCGGCCCAGGCGCTTCAGGGCATCAGCAAAATCGAGGAAGACGCCGCGGCCGCCGGGCCCAACGCCGCGGCCTTCGTCGCAGACCTGCTTGGCCGCACGCGAAGCAATATCGCGCGGCACCAGGTTACCGAAGCTGGGAAACATCCGCTCCAAATAGTAATCGCGCTCTTCGTCTGGGATCTGATTCGGCTGCCGGGTGTCGCCCTTTTTTTTGGGCACCCAGATCCGGCCATCGTTGCGCAGCGATTCCGACATCAGTGTGAGCTTGGACTGGTGTTCGCCGCTCACTGGTATGCACGTCGGATGAATCTGCGTGAAGCATGGGTTGGCGAAGGCCGCGCCTTTCTTGTAGGCGCGAAACGTGGCCGTAACATTGCAACCGACGGCATTCGTCGAAAGGAAGAAGGCGTTGGAGTATCCGCCCGTTGCCAGGATCACGGCGTGGCCGGAGTGCGTACGGATTTCGCCCGTGACCAGATCGCGGGTCACGATTCCCGCAGCCTTGCCATCTACAACGACCAGGTCCAGCATTTCCTTGCGCGGGTGCATCTCAATTTGCCCGGCCTGTATTTGGCGCGAGAGGGCTGAGTACGCACCAATGAGGAGTTGCTGGCCGGTCTGCCCGCGGCAATAGAACGTGCGCGAAACCTGCGTGCCGCCGAAGGAGCGTGTGTCGAGCAAGCCGCCGTATTCGCGGGCAAACGGAACGCCCTGGGCTACGCACTGGTCGATAATGCTCACACTAATCTGCGCGAGCCGGTAGACGTTGGCTTCACGTGAACGGTAGTCGCCGCCCTTGATGGTGTCATAAAAGAGGCGGTAAATGCTATCGCCGTCGTTGCGGTAGTTCTTGGCGGCGTTGATGCCGCCTTGGGCGGCGATACTGTGCGCGCGGCGGGCGCTGTCCTGGTAGCAGAAGCATTCCACGCTGTAGCCAAGTTCTGCCAGGGACGCGGCGGCCGACGCACCGGCCAGGCCAGTTCCTACCACGAGAATGTGAAATTTGCGCTTGTTGGCAGGATTAACCAGCTTCATCTCGAAGCGGTGCCGGTCCCACTTTTGCGCGATCGGGCCGCCCGGGATCTTCGAATCCAAATTCATCGTGCCTTCCTCTGATTCATTCTATGCGGCCCGAAAAGTTTGCTTATTTCACCAGGCGGAACATGACGGCGAAGGGCATGCTAATGTTGCCGCCCACAATCACGGCGGTGAGCGCATACGAAAAATAGCGGATGAAGTTGTTGAACTTCGGCTTATTTAACCCAAACGTCTGGAAGAAGCTGCCGGTGCCGTGGAGCAGGTGCAAGCCCAGGATAACCATGAAGACGATGTAAATGATCGAGATCGGCACATTTTGAAAGCCGTGAATGACCATTGCATATACATCATGCCGCGTCTTGGTGACGCCGTTTTCCACATACTCTTCTTGCAAATCGAGAAAATTCGTCATCTGGCCGGTTTCGTGGCCATTGTGTGTCTCCGGCACGCGCTCGATCCAGCCGAAAGTGTAATGCGCCAGGTGAAACAGCACAAAAACGAAGATCAGCAGGCCGGTCAGGACCATATTGCGTGAAGCCCAGGTGGCCTGAACGGTGGCTTCATGCTGATAGCGGTTCGGCCGGGCGTCGAGATTGCGCTTTTTCAGCCGCAGCGACAGAAAGATGTGTGTGACAAAGACGAGCAACAAGCCCGCGCGTGCGGTCCAAAGCAGGGCCGCATGGTCTTTCAGCCATTGGGCATATTCATTCAGCACTTCCTTGCCGGCGAAGACCTGAAGGTTGCCCAGCATGTGCGCGATGAGGAAGCCGACGAGCAACAAGCCCGTGATGCCCACTGTGTATTTCGCGCCGATGGTGGATTGGACAAAGGTGGCAAGCCCGCGAAACGGCGATGCCTTCGGCGCAGTAACGGTAGACATGTGCTGGAATCATCCGGCAGGAAACGAAGAAGTCACACAAGTTCGCTGTTGTTTTAGCCGAAGCGCGCGGTTAGACAAGAAGCCGCAGTTTGCCCCACCCGCGCGGCTATGAAACTCCGCGTCGCGGCTAACTGCAACTTCTTCCCCTGCTCTTGACGGCCGCGCGCATCGTCGGTATGGTCCCGCCCTTCATGGGAAAAAGTCGATTGCGACATCGCGCTTCGAGGTTTGGGATGAAACCGCGCTCGCGGATGGCGATGGCTTTGCCAGGATTTATTCTGGCAATCGTGCCGGCTTGCATGCAAATGCCGCCGCCGAGCGCGATGCGGCAGCTTGCGCCCAGTCCGCAAGAGCCCGCGCTGGCCAATGCCTCCGCTCCGCCCCACTTCCAGCCGGTAGTTTCGCGGCCGGTAGTTTCGCCATATGGTCCGATGGGGGATGTGGCGCACGTTCGACCGGACAAACCACGCCGCCCGGCTGCGCCGCCAGAGGAGGAGCCAGAGGTTGAGACGGCCGCATTGCAGGCGCCCGCGCGCGCGCCCGAAGTTGACAGCTGGCCGCGCTCCATCAAATTGGTCGGCTCGACTTTGCCGACACCGCCCGAGCCGCAAGCGGAACTGCAGCCCGAGCCAAAGCGACAGGTTGCCACCGCCATACCGCTCAAGGATGATCCGCCGCTGCTTCAGGCCATGCGGACCTATGTGGGCAAGCGGCCCGACCTGGCGGTCGAAATGCTCAAGCAATTCCCACCCGAGAATCAAGATGCATTGCTGATCCTGTTGCCGTTCACCGTGCGCATGTCGGAAGGCAGGCTGCGCGAAACAGATCCGCAGGAATTAGCAACCATGGTGGAGCAGTTGCAACAGCTGCAACAATTGCTGCAACCCATGGCCACACTGGTGCTGGATCAATTCTGCTTCTGCCGGCAGGTTCGCGGCTTTGGGAATTACGAACCACTAAACGATCATCCCAGCTTCCATTCCGGCGAGTTGGTGGAGTTGTATGCCGAGATTCGCAATCTATCCTGCGAGAAGATCGCCTCGCGCAAAAACGGGTTCCGCACCCATGTGATTAGCAAACTCGAGATTCGCAGTGCCAACGGAAGCTTTGTTTGGAAGCCGCACGAGCGCGAAAAAGATGATTACAACCAGACGCCGCAGCACGATTACTTCCATCATTATCGCTTCGCGTTGCCGGAAATGCCGGCCGGAGAATACTCCTTGTTCCTGGAAGTGACCGATGTGCCCACGGACCGAAAAGTAAAACGGAAATTGGATTTCCATGTGAATCGATGACGAGGGCTGAGGGGGATTCGCGAATCCTCTCACGCTCAGCCCCTCTCCTAGCGGGGAGAGGGAGAAAAACTTTAGGGGAGGGTGACCCGTGTGCAAGCCAGGTAGGTTCGGACTTTTCGTGTTGGCGATGCTGGTCAGCGCCAATCTCGCACAAGGCCAGGAGGCAAGCCCACTGGGCCCGCCGAAGATCTATTCCAAGACCGTTTCCTTTCGGTTGCCGGTGCAGATCGACGAACGCGAGCGCAGCGGACTGCGGGAACTGAAACTGTTCGTCCGTACTCCTTCCACCAACTGGATGTGCAAGGAAACGGCCCCGGCCACGCAAAAGGGCTTTTCCTTCCGCGCTCCAAGCGATGGCGAGTACTGGTTCATCTTTGTCATGGTGGACAGCGCCGGCAAAGCGCATCCGGAACATGTCGAGCAAGCGCAGCCGGGCCTCGTTGTGGTCGTGGATACCCAAGTGCCGGAAGTGGAAGTGCGCTCGGTCAATGGCGTGAACGGGCAAGTCTATCTCTACGGCACCATCCTCGACGCTAACCCGGATTACAACTCGATGAAAATGGATTACTTCGAAAACGGCCAGTGGAAGCCGTTGACCATGCTTGCGGATTGCCCAGGCGCCTTTCTGGACACCGATCCGAAAGCGCCCGGCGGCAAGGTGCGTGTGTATGCCGCGGACCGGGCCGGCAACTCGGTGACCCGCGAGGTAGAACTGCGCAACACGGCGGCATCCATTCCGCCGGCTCCGATGGTTGAATCGGCGGCGGTTGCGTCCGTACCGTTCCCGGCAACGTCCGCGCTGACGATGCCGCCCGCGCTTACGCCGCCGGCCGTGCCGCTGCCGGGTCCGGGGCCGATTCCGCCCGCGATTGTGCGGCCGAATCTGCCATCGGCTTCGCCGAGCCCCGTGGCCGGCGAACTCAAGGAAATTCCGGAACTTCCCAATGGTTCTGACGTGCGCGTGATTTCCGATCCGGTGCCGCCGGCCAAGACGCCACACGAAACCAGTTCGAAGACGACGTTGATACTGAAAGAAGTTGCCGCTCCCAGCAACGTGCCGGTTGTCAATTCGTTGAAGTGCCGACTCGACTTTACGCTCGACCCGAAGGCAGAGCGCGCTCCCGTTGAAGTCTGGGCCACGGCCGACGGCAGCAAGACCTGGACGAAGTGCGGGGAGAGCGCGCAGGGCAAGAGCCCCGTTGTGGTGACGTTGCCTCAGGACGGCGTGTACGGTTTTCTCTTTGCCGCACTTTCTGAGGGCAGCAACCCGTCGCCCCGGCCCGGCACTATGCCCGACGCCTGGGTCGAAGTCGATACCACCAAGCCCACGGTAGAAATTCAAAGTATTCAAATGGGCGTCGGCTCCGAAGCTGGGGATCTCTTTATTACCTGGCAGGCACGGGATCGCAATTTGCAAAGCGAACCGGTGAGCATTTACTTTGCCACCCAATCGACCGGCCAGTGGTATCCCATCGCCCAAAACCTGGCAAACAGCGGTAAGCATTCCTGGACGGTGCCATCGGGTCTGGCGCGCGTCTTCATTCGCGTCGAAGTCACCGATAAGGCCGGCAACATGACGCGCGTGGAGACGCCGGAAGCGATCCAAGTCGAGTGCGCTCGCGTGCCGGTGAAAGTGCTGAACATCGTGCCTGTGACCGGGAACGAGAAGTAAGCGAGTCGCCGTGGTGAAGTACATTAGCCCGAGGCGTAAGCGAGGTCGCGCCGCCGACGCCCTCGCTTACGCTTCGGGGTTGTGTGCCGGCCTCCTGCTTCATATTCCTAGCTATTTGGCAACACGAACACCTCGCAGAACATGAGGCGAGGAGTCGGTCATTTTCAGGAGCAGCAATGGCAGAGATTCAGGCGACGAAGGTGCACTGGCACGAAGGCACGGTCACGAAAAAAGAACGGTCGAATCTGCTACAGCAAAAGGGCGCGACGTTGTGGTTCACGGGGCTTTCCGGCTCGGGCAAAAGCACGCTGGCCGTGGCGCTGGAACAGGTGCTGGTGAACAACGGCCACGCCGCATACGTGCTCGACGGCGACAATATCCGCTTCGGCCTGAATGCGGGCCCGAAGATTCTGATGGAAACTCGCGGCTATTCCGAAGGCATGGCCAAGCGCTTTGGCCTCGGCTTCTCGGCGGAAGATCGCGAAGAGAACATTCGCCGCATCGGCGAAGTAGCGAAGCTGTTTGCGGATGCCGGAGTTATCGCGCTGACGAGCTTCATCAGCCCATACCGCAAGGACCGCGATTCCGCCCGCAAGATTCATGAACAGAACAAAGCCGGTGCGATTACGTTCATTGAGGTGCACGTCAATACGCCGATTAACGTGTGCGAACAGCGCGATCCGAAGGGGCTGTACAAGCAGGCCCGAGCTGCCGTTGCCAGCGGCAAAGGGATGGGTTTCACGGGCGTGGATGATCCCTACGAGCCGCCATTCAAGCCGGAGTTGTCGCTCGATTGTACCTCGAAGAGCGTGGAAGAACTCGTGCTGGAATTGGTGCGCTATTTGGAGAAACGCGGAATCTTGTCAAGTGGGTGAGGAATCGCGCCGCTTGCAGCGTTGCAACGCCGCAAGCGGCCTTTATCCTTACTTCTTCTGCGTGTAGGTCTTCTCGACAATCTGCCGGTACTCGGCCATCGTGGGCAGGCCGGCTTCCAGACGGCGCTTATCCACGTTGGCTTCATCCTCGATCGGCACCGGCTCCATCTTGCCGTTCACTTTCTGAAACTGCGTGCCGTAGACCTGCTTCTTGTTCTCGGCCACGAGAATACGGTCAGTAAGGTAAGCCAGGTCCGAGCGCGACACTTCGCCTTTCTGGGCCAGTACCTTCATCAGTTCCAGGCATTTCTTCTGGAAGTCGTGATCTTTGTCGGCATGCTGCACGAGCAGCCAGGCCGAGTGCGCGCCGTCGTCGCCAACCATGCTCCGGCACGGCCAGCCGTATTTGTCGACTACTTCCTTGAGCCATTTCGTGTTCGCGTGATCGATTTCCAGCAGCTTTTTCACAATCGGCTCGTCGTTCATCTTCTTGAGCTTCTCGGGATCGCTGAACTGTTGTTTTTTCATCCATTCGATAATGGCCATGCGTGCGGCCTGGTCTTCTTTCAAGCGCTTTTGCAGTTCATTGCGCAGGTCGGTGTTGAAATTAGCGTCGGCCGGCTTCGTATTGGCTTTCGGCTCCTCGGCCAATAGCCACGCATTGGCGAGGAAGATCATGCTGGCTGTCAGTGATGTTCGCATTAGAATTTGCTTGTTCATATTCAGACTCCTGCCCGGCGTGCACCGGTGTTCCATGAAAAGAGGCGAGCCGGATTCTAACCCAGTTTGCCAATTCAGGAAAAGAGGAAGTTTCCGGCAAAGGGGCAATCTCGCTACAACCGGCGGCCGCAAATACAATGGGCGAATTGTCTATATTCTCTACTTCCACCAGATTGGCGGGAATGCCCATGAGGATTCTGCTTTCGCTGGCTTTGCTCGGAGGATGCTGGCTCATGACGGCAACAGGCTCGGCACGGGCGGCCGCTGAAGACGCTAAACTGGCAGCCTTCTTTCACCGCTACCTGGAAGAGGAGATGAAGCACCGACCAGCCGAGGCCACGCGGCTGGGCGATCATCGCTACGATCATCTCCTCGACGATGTTTCGCCCGCCGCACAGGCGGCGACCATCGAGCGGCTGAAGAAAGCACAAGCTGCGCTGGCGCAAGAAGTGGATTATTCGAAGCTGTCGCGCTCCGGGCAGATCGATTACGAAATCCTGGCTCACGACTTCAAGCGCTCGCTCTGGCTTTTCGCGAACACGCGTGTGTATGAGCAGGATCCGCGCGTTTACAACGAACTTATCAGCGATAGCGTGTTCACGATCCTCACGCAATCCACGCTTCCGAAAGAGCGCAATCTGCAAAATGCGATTTCGCGCATTGCCTTCATTCCCAAGGTCGTGGCGGCAGCCAAGGCGAGCCTGAAGGACCCGCCGAACGTGTACCTGGAAACGGCAATTCGGCAAAACAAGGGCGCAATTGCGTTTTACGAAAAGGGCATTTTCGACATCACCGGCGAGCCGGTGCAGGGGAGTGAATTGCAGGCGATTACACGAAAAATCCTGCCAAGCCTGCGCGACTACCAGGAATTTCTCGAGAAGGACCTGTCACCCAAAGCGACGGGCGACTGGCGGCTCGGGAAGGAGAAGTTCTACCAGAAACTTGAGCTCGAACTGGACGCTGGCGTAACCGCCGAGCAGGTGCTGCGAGACGCCGAGGCGGAAGCGCAGCGCGTGGAGCGCGAGATGGTCGTGATCGCCCGGCAACTCTGGTCGCGTTACTTTCCGAGCAGAGCGCTGCCGCCGGACGACCCGGCCGGGCGCCGCGAACTGGTGCAGAAAGTGATTGGCGCCGTCAGCAATGAGCACGGCAAAGTGGAGAATTTGGTGGCTGATGCCCGTGCCGCCGTCGAGCGCGTCAAGAAGTTCATCACGGAGCACGACATCTTGCGCCTGCCGGAGCCGGATCATTGTAAGGTGATCGAGATGCCGGAATTCCAACGGGGCTTTTCGGTGGCTTATTTGCAAAACGCTCCGCCGCTCGATCCGAACGCGTCGAGCCATTATGCCGTCAGCCCGCCGCCCAAGGACTGGGATGAACGCCGCGTACAAAGCTACCTGCAAGAATACAACCGTTACATGCTTCAGATTCTGACCATCCACGAAGGCTATCCCGGCCATTACGTGCAGTTAGAGTACTCCAGTCGGCATCCGTCGCTAATTCGCAAGGTGCTATACTCCGGCGTCTTCGCCGAGGGCTGGGCGGTGTACACGGAACAGATGATGCTGGATCAGGGATACGGCGACGGCGATTTGGCCCTACGGCTGAATCAGTTGAAGTTCTATCTGCGGGCGGTCATCAACGCGCTGCTCGACCACAAGATGCACTGCAGCGACATGAGCGACGAGGAAGCACGAGTACTTTTGATGGAGCGAGGCTTTCAATCGGAAGGCGAAGCACTTGGAAAAATCATCCGAGCCAAGCTCAGCTCCTGCCAACTTTCCACTTATTTTGTGGGCCGCATGGCGTTCTATCGCTTGCGGCAACAGGTCGAACGATCGCAGGGCGACAAGTTCAACCTGGGGCGTTATCACGAAGCCGTCATGTCGCACGGCACGCTGCCGGTGAAATACTTGCCGGAGTTGATGAAACAACAGTAGGTCAGGCTTTCAGCCTGAGCCGCATTAAAACACTCGCCGCTGGCGGCGCTTCTACTATGTTGTCCACAACCTCCGTTGCCGGGCTGCTCGGCACTCTCCCTCCCGTTTGCCACCTGATCAGGAGACCAACTTCATGCAAGACAACTTTCTCTTCCCTGTGCGGCAAACTCGCCGCGATTTTTTGAAACTCGCCGGCGGCGCCACTGCGGTGCTTGCGTTGTCCGGAGTGGATAGTGGCGAAGCCCGCGCCGAGCCGGTGCGCTTTGGCGGAGACTATTTTACCTTCACGTTGGACGAAGCGTGGGGCACCTTGCCGAAAGGCATGCGCTACGGCTTTGGTTGTGCGGTTGTGGTCGATTCTCAGGATCGCATTTTCGTGACGTCGCGCTCGGCTAACCCGTGCGTTGCCATTTTCGACAAGGACGGCAAGCTGCTCGAAACATGGGGCAAGGAGTTTTCGGAAGGCATTGGCTTCACGCCCCAACAAGTCGTCGACACTGCCCACGGCCTCTACTGGAGCAAGGAAGGGAACGATGAGTTCCTGTACTGGACGGAAAATGTGGCTACGCCGAAGGGCGCCCCCAAAATCGGCGCCCGCGTCTACAAGACCGACATGAAAGGAAAGATTCTGTATCAAATCGGCAACGTGGATAAGGAATCGGCCACTTCGGCGAAATTCGATTTCACCAACCCGACGGACGTGGCCATTGCGCCGAATAGCGACATTTATGTGGTGGATGGCTACGGCAGCCAGCTCGTGCATCGCTTCGACAAGAACTTCAAGCTCATTAAGACCATGGGTGGGCGGGGCAAGGAGCACGGCAAGTTCAATACGTGCCATGGCATCTGGGTGAGCACGCTGAAGAAGGAACCAGAGGTTTACATTGCCGACCGGCACAATGATCGCATTGAGATTTACTCGCTGGAGCTGGAATACAAGCGCACGCTGCCCGACTTCCAAATGCCGTGCTGCTTCTATCAGCACAAGGGTCACCTTTATGTGCCGGAACTCGGCGCCCGGGTGAGCATTATGGATGAGCACGACAAAGTCGTTACCCGCCTTGGCGACGGGAAGAAAGTGGACGACATCCGCAAGCATCCGGACAAGTTCGCCACGCCGCATGCGCTTACGGTGGATTCCAGTGGCAATCTATACGTCATCGAATGGGTCGATTTCGGCCGGCCGCGGAAGTTGCGGCTGACACCCAAGGCATGACTTAAGCATGGAAAGCCCAGGGACGGAAGTCCCTGGGCGTGGGCACTCTCGCCGAATCGCATTTCCCGCTATAATCACGGAAGAACGCGATTTTCCTTCAGACTCGAGCAAAACATGCGAGCTTGGTTTCAGAATGTCCGGCTGGCCATCGTCACCGTGGCCGAGGGCATGTACATCACGTTATGGTACATGCTGCAAACCTATCGGCGCAAGACGTTTACTCAGCATTACGAATATCCCGAAAAGCCGGTGCCTGTGAAGCCGCGCTACCGGGGCTTCCACCGCTTCGACCTCACGACCTGCATCGGCTGCGACAAATGCGCGCGCGCGTGCCCGGTGGATTGCATTTACATCGACAAAGAGAAAGCCCCGCCGCCGCAGAAGGGCTTCCGGGTGACCGGCTTCAAAATCGATTACACCAAGTGCATGTTCTGTGCGTTGTGTGTGGACCCGTGCCCAGTGGATTGCATTTTCATGGGCTCGACGTTCGATCAGAGCTGTTTCAGCCGGGACGGCTGCGTCGTGGATTTCGCGGCTCTGCCGCTGGAAAACGCCTGGGGGCAGGCTAGCCTGAACCCCACGGCCATTGCAGCGTCCAAGCTGCAAGTAGGCCCGGTTTGGGTGAAGCCGCCCGATCCACCGAAGCCCGCCGCGGAAAAACCAGCAGCGGAAAAACCAGCAGCGGAAAAACCAGCAGCGGAAAAGCCAGCGGGGGGTTAGCATCCTACCGGCCGGATAGGTCCTATAGGACTTATCGAACAAAGGCTAATTTGAACCAGATTTTGCACATGGCACGCAAACGCAAAGACACGCGCTATTTCACTCCTGCGGAAGCAAACAATATGCTCCCTCTGGTGCGCGCAATTGTGAAAGACATTGTCGATTTAGCCCATGCCTTGCGCGACCAGAATGCCCGCCTGGAGCGGCTTTCGCTTGATGGCGTCGCTCGTGGCATTCTCACGCCCGAGCAGTTAGACGAGGAACAGGCTGCCTTTGAGAAGGACCAGGAACAACTCCAGGCCTATGTAGAAGAACTACGTGGTCTCGGCGTCGAGATGAAAGACCTGCTGGTTGGCCTCGTAGACTTCCCCGGTTGGATGGACGACCGCGAAGTCTGTCTGTGCTGGAAACTCGGCGAAGCCGAGGTCGCCTGGTGGCACGAAACCAATGCCGGCTTCCGCGGCCGGCAGCCGTTGCCGGTTCACGCGGAGAGTTAGTAGGTCAGGCTTCCCGCCTGACAGGTCCTGCGGACAGGCTGGAAAGCCTGACCTACGAAAGATGAGATTCCATGCCCGATTTGCTTGCCTATGTGATGCTGTTCACTTTCATCGGCGCCTTTTTCATTTTCCTGCATTTGATGATCGGCAAACTCGTTCGGCCGAAGCGGCCCGATGCCGAGAAGCTCACGATTTATGAGTGCGGTGAACCGACGATTGGCAGCGCGTGGGTGCAGTTTGACATTCGTTTTTACGTGGTCGCGTTGTTGTTCGTGATCTTCGACGTCGAACTGGCGTTCTTTTTTCCGTGGGCAGTCGTCTTCGGCAAAGCGAACCAGCTGAAAACGGACTTGCCGCCCGCGCAACGAGCAGCGTTATCAAATGAAGCGCTTCCTCCGAGTAAGCCAAGACAGCCGCTGTCCGCCGGTACGCTTGCAGATTATGAGAGATTCGACAAACTGATGACTGCGGACCCGACGAACATTGCGCCGGAAGAGGCGCAAAAGTTTCTGAAGGATTTGGCTCGGCCGGGCGATTTGCAAAAACAAATTGAACAGGATCGCGCCATCGAGGTAAAAAAGAACCAGGAAATCGCCAGCGGCCTGTCGCTGATGGCTCTTGCCGATATCGCGGTTTTCTTCGGGGTGCTGCTCGTGGGCTTCGCTTACCTATGGGTTCGCGGCGACCTCGACTGGGTGCGCAGCATTGCCGCCGAGCGGCAAGCGGAGGCCGAAGCCGCGCAAGTGGAAAAAATGGAAGAAGCCGGTGTTACATAAGACAAATTCGAATTTCGAATTTCGAAATCCGAAACAAGCTCCAAATCCAAAATTCAAATGACAAAAACGATGGGACTGTTTTGAATTTGGTATTTTGCTATTTGGATTTGTTTCGAATTTCGGATTTAAGAATTCGAACTTCATTCTTGAAATTGACTTTTCAAGGGGAGTAGCAAGAAATGGGTTGGTTGGAAGGTCGTTTGAACGAAGAATCTGTTGTCACTACCACGCTCGAACAGGCGATCAATTGGGCCCGCGAGTCGAGCATGTGGCCCATGACGTTTGGCCTGGCCTGCTGTGCCATTGAGATGATGGCGACCGGGGCGTCGCGGTATGATATCGACCGTTTCGGCGCCGGCGCCTTCCGCGCCACTCCCCGTCAGGCAGATTTGATGATCGTGGCGGGTACAGTCAATTACAAGATGGCGGCCCGCGTGCGCCGGCTCTATAACCAGATGCCGGACCCAAAATTCGTCATCGCCATGGGCGCCTGCACCTGCGGCGGCGGGCCGTACTACAAGTATGGTTATAACGTGGTGAAGGGCGTGGACCTGGTGGTGCCGGTGGATGTATACGTTCCCGGCTGCCCGCCCCGGCCGGAAGCCTTGCTCGAAGGCCTGATGCGCATTCAGGATAAAGTCCGGGCCATGCGCGACCTGTCGCCGGGCCAGCCCATCGAGATGCCGATCCCGGCCCGCACCGGTTACGTACAACTGCCGGAAGAACTCTGGGATGCCGACTCGAAGAAGGCGATCGAGAAGCAGAACGCGTTTGCAGTGCAAAACAAAGAGAAGGCGAAACCGGCCAAGGCTTAATAGGAGCCACCATGGAAAATCGCGAACCGCCCAAAGAAGAAGCGATTCAAGATGTCGTGCCGGTGGACAAGGAACCACTGCCGAAAGATACGGTCGGCGTGCGCCAAGAAGATAAGGAAGATCGTCCCCGGCGGCGCAAGCGCAGCGACCGGGGTGATTCGCCGATTCCTTGCCCGGCCTGCGGCTCCCGCGATTTGCGCGGCGGCCCGTGGCCATGGTACCTGGGCACGGTCGGGAGCTTCGTGTGCAACGTCGTTACGTGCCGCGATTGCGGTCACGTCTTCGACACGCGAAAGCCCCAAGCCGACTGGGGCAAGCGAGCCTTGAAACTCGCGCTTATCATCAACGGCATTGGCCTGCTCGGCATTATCGCCGTGGTGGGCGGGCTCATTTTGCTAATCATGTCGACGATGAAATAGCAGCCAGGCTGACCGCACGGTGACGGTACCCGTTGCAGATGTTTCGGTCGGGCTGGAAAGCCCGACCGCTTGGGCGCACGGCCTCGCATTCGGCCTGGAAAAGCCGACCTACATCCAAGGCACGAGCACCGTCAGCACGGCTCATGCCACAGAATTCGCCAGAATCGCGATCCAACGGTCGAGGGATTCTGGCGAACGGTGCTCCCGCCATTATTGCGCCGAAGCTGGCCCGGCTTCCGCGGATTTCGGGCTCATTGTCCAAAACACCGCGGCGCAAACCGCAATGCCGGGGGCGAAGATGCCCACAAGCATCCATGGATCGAAGCCGACGAGATTATCCGGTTCCAGGAATCTCCAGGTGACCCAGTAGCCCACGACGCCGGCGCCCATCCCAGCCAATACCGCAATGGCGGTACGAATTGCGAAAGACATTAATGCAGCCCTCCCCAGTAATGGAATCAAGCGAGTTCAAGACCGCGCAAAATGGCGGTGGACGGGTTCATGGAACCATAGCATAAATTGACCGGAAAGGTCGAGAAAATGACCGACATTCCCGGCCGTTAAAACCAGGATTTCAACCTGGTCCGCAGCTCATCGATAACAGCCTGATAGGCCGGGGCCGAACGAATGGCATCGAAATCGGGATCGTTTTCGAGGAACCAGAGATTCTCGAAGTCGTGGGCAACCGCCTGGCGAACGCAGGCAATTGCCTTTGCCGTGAGCACGGCTCTTCTTAGGTCGAGGGGGCTCATTTCGCCGACCAAAACTGCCAACCCCACGGCGGCGAAGATTTCGTAGTGGGCTTGCGTCTCCAACTTGTCCTTTTTCCGCTCCGGGGTATCCGTCTTGGATTTGCCTGCTTCAGCAGCCTGCTTCAGTAGGGAATCGCAAAAGGCGAGAACTTCGGCTTCTTGGCCAAGGCGGGCCTGCACGAGCATGCGGTCGATCCCCGCGTCGAATACACCGCGCGTTTTTTCGCCTCGAGCCTCTGCCTCCACTTCGCGCTCGCGCACTTCCCGCAAGCTGAGGCAGCGTTTGTAATAAGTCTGCGCCTCGGCGGTCTTGCCTACTTTCTCTGCGGCCATGCCCAGGCGATAGTAACCGAGTGCCAGGCCCATCTGCATGACATTCACGACCTCGTGTGAATCGCAAAGTGCTCGGCTCTGCTGCTGGGCACTCTGATAATACTCCAGGGCCTTTTTGGGCTCGTTCAACTTCATGATGCACCAGTCGCCGTATTCGCTGTAGACCTTGTCGAGGTTGTAACGAGCGGCGAGACTGGTCGGGTTCGCGCGCTGTTGGTTTCTGAAGATTTTCAGGGCTTGGTCGTAGGCCGTGCGGCCGTACTGAAGCTGATTGTCGCGGAAGAGAAGATTACCATACGTGATCAAGACCAAAGCCTGATCGCGCTCGGCCATTTCTCTCCGATGCGCGTCCGTCAGCCGCCAAGTGTTTTCTTCAAAAATCAACTTGCTGCTTTCGGCTTCGTCGCGAGCGTACTTGTACTCCTTCGCCACGAAATAGGCTTCGGCCATGATCTTGTGCATCCTGCCGAGGTCCAGCTTGCTATCGATGGGGTCGATTTCGCCCGTTTCCGGCGCATCGACCAGCCGTTGCCGGATTACGAGTGCTTTCTTGTACCAATCGATGGCTTCGAAATACCTCTTCTGATCGGTCGCGAGTTCGCCCATTTTGATGTAGGCGAAGGACAGGTTGCTCTGGGCCTTGTCTTTCTCCTCCGCCTCCGTTTTGACTACCTCTTCAGCGATGCGCAGCGCTTCCTGATAGTGCCTGTTGGCCAGGTCGAGCTTCTTTTCAATCCGGGCCATATCGCCCTGGCGCGTGGCCAATATGAGCAAGCCGCGCTCCGTCAGCGTGCCGACATCACCCTGACCACGCGCTTCATTCAGCAACCGGATCACGAGTTCCGTCATGTCGGCCTTCATTTCATCGCCGAGCGGATGATAGTCGGCGAGGGCCGGCACCTCGGCCGCAAACGCAGTGACCAACTTGCGATTCACTTCTAGTCGCTCGGTCGCGAGTTTTTCTTTCGCGGCCAGCGCATCTTGCTTGGCGACGATATCGGCATTTTGCGCTTTGATCGTCGCAAACTGTTCAGACAG
>Ga0070732_10000966_pt1 | contig 16211 bp, 15 predicted proteins | sample Coa_R1_5_FD_66449 | JGI IMG/M metagenome (GOLD analysis project Ga0070732, IMG submission 66449) | Surface soil microbial communities from Centralia Pennsylvania, which are recovering from an underground coalmine fire - Coalmine... | ecosystem: Environmental > Terrestrial > Soil > Unclassified ...
GAACCACCATGCGTACCAACAAGAGCCCCAGCAACCGCCCCGCCCCGAGCCCCGCACCGGGTACCGCTCAACGCATCGCCCCAGGCACCGCTCAAGGTGCCGCCCCACGCACCGCTCATCGCTCAATTAGCTCAAGTTGTGCGAACGCGCGGCGCGCTCACTCGGAAGGCCACTTCTGCAAACGACTTACGTCAACTCGAATGAGCGCGCGAGCGCGCACTTTGAGCGGATTTGAGCTAATGAGTGGGGAGATTCAACCACAACAACGGCGGATCACCAGTCACCATCTCAATCACAGTCATTGTGCCCACCACAATGAACCAATCAATCAACCCATGAACCCACCAACCAGCACTCAATTTGTATCAATGTTTGCGAAGGCGCGGCGCGCACGCCGCAAGCCGCGCCAGCCCAATAGCTTACGGCGACAGCCACAGTGGCGCACCTTGTCACTCGGTTACAAAAAGTCACAAAGCGTGATACAGTGTGGCCAATACGAGGAATACCCATGACCATCAAAAGTTGCCGCGATTTCGGTTACGAGCCCGACGACCATTGGGCGAAATTGCCGGCCGGCTGGAGCTGGATTGAAGTCGTAGGTGTTGCCACCGACTCGCGCGACCGCGTCTTTGTCTTCAGCCGGGGCGATCATCCGCTCATGACCTTCGACCGCGACGGCACTTTCCTGGCGTCGTGGGGCGAAGGCTTATTTCGACGGCCGCACGGCATTACCATCGGCCCGGACGATGCCGTTTACTGCACCGACGATCACGACCACACCGTCCGCAAATTCACCCCCGAGGGCCAATTGCTCCTGACGCTTGGGACCAGCGGCAAACCATCGGCTACCGGCGCGACCAGCATCGATTTCCGCACGATTGTGCGCGCCGGCCCGCCCTTTCATTACCCCACCAATGTGGCACTATCGCCCGCTGGAGACATCTACGTCAGCGACGGCTACGGCAATGCGCGCATCCACAAGTTTAGCGCCGCTGGCCGGCTACTGTTTTCGTGGGGCGAACCGGGCAGCGGTCCGGGGCAATTTCGCGTGCCCCACGGAATCGCGGTCGATCAGCGCGGAACGGTTTACGTGGCGGACCGCGAGAACAGCCGCCTGCAACTCTTTAGCGCCGATGGGGAGTACCTCGACGAGTGGCGTGACATCGCTCGCCCGTGCCAGGTATTCATCGACGCGGCTGGAAATATCTATGTCGCCGAATTGGGATTTCGCGCCGGCATGTGGCCGGGAACAACGCCCCCAACAATCCATGCCCCGGGCGGGGGTGTGAGCATTTTCGATCCGCAAAGGAAACTGTTGGCGCGCTGGGGCGGCGGCGAGAATCCGTGCCAGGCCGGCGACTTCTTCGCGCCGCATGGCATCGGCGTCGATTCGCACGGCGATATCTATGTGACCGAGGTGGTAATGTCGGCCGGCGGCAACCGCGGTTTGGTGCCGCCGCATTGCCATGCGTTGCAGAAATTCGTTCGGAATGGACCCGGCAACATGCGCGGCCCGCGTAAAGATGGTTCCGAGCTTATGGCCCATTAACCCGGAACCTCGACGCCCGTACGCATTCTTTTTCATCCTTGGTAAGGATGGCACGAGCCGGAATTGAATCATGGACTCGCCGCCATCCATCCCGATGGTCACTTCTCCACGAATAGCTGGGGAACGAACTCGTGCAAATAGTTGCGCCAGTTGATCCAGGTGTGCCCTCCATCCGATTCGCGGGAAATCACATCAAACTGGTGACTCTTGAGCATGGCGACGGTGGCGTTGGACGTCTGCACCAGAAAATCCTCCTTGCCGCAACCGATCCAAAGCAACCGCAAGCCTTTCTTCAATTCCGGGTTGTCCAGAACGGCCTTGTGCTGTTCTTCCCATTGTTTGTTTGGCGGAACATTGCCACGGCCCCCGGCAATGCCGAAGATTCCCGAACTATAGACCCCGATATAGCCGTAATCGTCAAGATGGCCGAAGGCAATATTCAGTGTTTGCATGCCTCCCATCGACAGGCCGGCAATGGCCCGATGGGCCCGATCCGCGAGCACACGGTAATTCTTTTCCACGTAAGGCTTGACTGCTCCGACAAAATCGTCGGCGAACTCGTCTCGAACATTGGCTGCGCCAGGTGCGCCGCCGAACCGGAATGGCCCAGTGTGGCCGGCCGGCATGACAACAATCATTGGCCTCGCTTTGCCCTCGGCAATCAGATTGTCGAGAATGAAACCCGCCCGGCCAACAGTGCTCCAGGACGAGTCACAGTCACCGGCGCCATGCAGGAGGTAAAAGACTGGGTATTTGCCTTCGCCCTTTTCATAGCCGGGCGGGGTGTAAACGTGCATCCGGCGCAAGCGCTTGAGTGACTCGGAGTGGTACGTGACCGCCGCCACGGCGCCGTGCGGCACGTTTTTTGTATCCGAGATTGCTGACCCCGGCACATAGACCAGGCTCCAGGCATTACTGTTCGATTCACTGGTCGAAGGATTGCGCGGATCGATGACCGCCACGCCGTCGATGTTAAAATGGTAACGGTAGGCGCCCGGCGGCACCGGCCCGACCGACGCTTCCCAGACGCTCCCTTCGCCTTTCTTCATGGCCGCGCCCTGTCCGATGCCAGGGATGTCACTGCCAACGAGCCGAACCGCTTCGGCTTTAGGAGCGAGAACACGGAACGTGATCGTCTTTTCGGCCGAGACCTCCGGAGAGACAACGGCGGGCGGCCGCTGAACGGGGCGGTCTTGCGCCGGCGCCCGAGTCGCCGAGATAAGCAATACGGTCAACGCCAGGATGACGCAAGGCGCAATCTTTTGCATGAAAGACCTCCACCGATAAAAAGATGCAAAGCGTGTTTTGCCGCATAGCTGTTTATATTTAATCGAATACGGTCATCCGTATGCAGACTGAAATGTTGGCTCGGGGATCTACGCATCTACCGGAATCGGTCGCTCGAAACGGGTACGCCCTGCGCGCTATAGCACCGGGACGGGAATCTCCGTGGTCGGCGCCCGAACGGTTGAGATCGCGGGGGAACGTGATCGAACGCTCCTATGCCCAGGGGATCGATGTCCAGGGCGCCAAGATCAGCGGCATATGGGGCGACGTGCCGTTCACGCGCATCCTGATCCACCACAACAAAGTCTGGAAATCGATGCTCAACTGCAATGATTACGGCGGCATCGAGACGTGGCAGGGCGGCCCGGCGTATGTCTTCGACAACCTCTCGTACAATGCGCAAGCTTATCGCAACTGGGAGCGCTACACCAGTAAGGACGCGGGCTTTGGTCACGCCTACTACCTGGATGGCGCGTTCAAGAACTACCACTTCAACAACATCGCCTGGGGAAAAGCCAAGGACGCCGCCAGCCCACTGGCCAATTGCTCCGGCCTCCAGGAGATCATCAGTTATCAGAACACCGTCTTTTACGAGGGTTCGCACCGCCAGGAGCCTTCCGCAGGCCGGAACAAGTATCTCGGCAACATCTGCGAGGGAATGCGCCAGTACGTCTTCCGCCATGCCGACCCGGCCCGGACCAGGGCGGACGGCAACGCCAAGGATGCGGGGCCGCAGAAAAGTCAGTTTGCCATCGAAACCGACGCTTACGGCCGGAACGTTTTCCACGACTTTGCTGCCATGGGCGTCCTAGAGCCTTCGGGCCGCTGGCTGCTCACGTTCGAGGACTTCCAAGCCGCATTACGGAAGAACAAAAGCCTGCTTTGCGATTTAGGCGAAATCAGCAAGACCTCGCAGCTCCGTGACCTCACGCGCGGCGACTTCCGCCCCGTCCAGGGCGCCGGCATTTACAAGGGCGTCAAGGTATTTGTGCCGTGGGCGCTTAGCGGCGTAGTCGGCGAGTGGAATTTCTATCCTGTGGGCAGCGACCCGACCGACATCATTGATGAGCACTGGTACATGATCGACTATTACGTCTCCCGTGAAGAGTATCACAAACGGCCGATGTACCCTCTTAAGGGCATTAACGTAAACCGCGATGACGATCTGGAAGGCCCGCTGGAGGACTGGATATCGGGTGCCTTACGCTTATCCCCTGCCAAGAAGCAATACGCCTTGATTTCTCACACCGCGATGATGAAACCATTCTCGTTTCGGGATCTAAAAAAGGGCCGCCATGAGGGCACGAGGCTAGAACCGTGCACAATCGAAGGCGAGGCGCTCAAAAATCCGCAAATTTACACCTTGAATATGCTCGTCGAGTTATATTTCCAGACGGCGCCGGGACACACCGGGGGGCGTGCTGATGGAGAAGATGAAGGATAATGGCTACAGCCTCACGGTTAACGCCGCGGGAAACCTGTCCTTCCACGTCAAGGGCGCGGGCGGCCAGGCCAGCGTGGAAAGCAAAACGAAGGTGAACGACGGGCAGTGGCGCTACGCCCTTGTCGAGGCCGCCCGGCGTGCCAAGACGCTCACCGTGTACATGGATGGTAAAAAGGATGCTTCGGCACAGGGCGTGGACACATCCGTCTCGCTGGCCAACGAAGGCGACGTTTACGTCGGCGGAACCCCGGAAGGACGGCACCTAGACGGGGTCCTGGATTTCCTGCGCATTGCGCAAGGAACGCTCGCCGACGCGGACACGACGATCGAGGAGTTGTACGCCTGGGAGCTCGATGGCCCACAAATACGCGATTTCACTGGTCGCAAACCCGCTGGTGCTCGCAACACCGGCGCTGTTGAGTACATGCCGTAGTTGATTTTTGCGGAATCAAACTGGACGTACAGGATATGGCATTACCTCGTTGGTGCAAGTTCCAGCACTGGGTTACCCAGGCGGCTGCGTGTTGACGGTTCGGCCAAAATCAGCCGAATATTTCGGCCTGGGAGGCAGATTTTTCGTGGGCTCATTAGCCCAATGCCGGCTATGCCCGACGTCGCCAAAATCGATTCTCTTAGTTACATCGCCCTGAATACTCCACCCCTCCGTCCTTCATCGACAAAGTGCTCAATCCCAGGTTGCGTCATTGATCGGTTCGCCTTCCACACAAGTCGTGGTCGTCGCAACCATTCCGGTGCTCAACGCCGGGTGACGACATTGATCGATTCGCAATGGAATGCCTTTGTATGACCTAGCATGGCGTGGGTTATAGTCTTGCCCTTCCACTAACTGAACAGGTCGGGAACTGGTTGTCCGTTACTGGCGGGCTGAGTCGCTCCGTCGGGGCTCAGCCGGGTTTTGGGAGGAATCCCCATTGCATCAAGCAACGTCGCCCCAAAATCTTCGGGCGAAACTGGTGCATCCTTGACATAGGCCCCGATCCGGTCCGAAGTGCCATAGACCAAGCCCCCTTTCGCGCCGGCGCCGGCCAGAAGCGCTGAGTAGCACGCCGGCCAGTGGTCCCGGCCCGGATAGGGATTCGATGCAATTCTCGGCGTTCGGCCAAATTCACCCACCACGACGACCAGTGTATGATCGAGCAGTCCGCGATCCTGGAGGTCTTCCAGCAAGGCCGACAGCGCCTGGTCAAAGCGCGGCAGGACCAACCCCAGCCCGAATTGGCCTGTGCTGAAGATACCGCATTTCTGCACCGCAGCCCCGTGGTGGTCCCAGCCCTGTGTAAATGACGGCGAGTAGATAAACCCTTCGCCCTCCTTTGGAACACCGGCCCAGGCGTTGACGCTGACCAACCGCACGCCCGCCTCGACGAGCCTTCGCGCCAGCAAGAGGTTTTGGCCCAGCGGATGCCGTCCATACCGTTCTCGAATCTTCTCCGGCTCACGACCTAAATCAAAGGACTGCCTGGCGGCGGGGCCGCCGACCAGATCCAAAGCGCGTTCCTGGCAGCGCTGCAGTTCTGTCGCCGCCAGCATGGTTGCATTCGGGGAACCTGTCGCGCGCTCCAGGCTCGTCAGGAGGCTCTTTCGTTCCGCCAATCGCGCTTGAGAGACGTCGGCGGGCGGATCGAACCCGCTGAAACGGAAATTCGGTGACGCCGCATTCTCTGCTCCCTTTCCCACCAGCAGCGGCGCATGAGCAGGTCCCAGGAAACCGCCCGTGAGGTACCAGGGCCGCACGTCTGCATCTAGATTCTGGAGCCAAACGTATGCGGGCATGACTGCTTGTGCCGGCCGCAGCTTGCTCGCGACGGCGCCGAGGCACGGAGTTGATTCCAGCGGCCGGGATATTCCGGTGAGGCAGACATGCATGCCGCCATCGTGGTCGCCCGTGCGGTGCGTCATGGAACGAATCAGGCAACAATGCTGGGCCAGTCGCGCCAGGCCTGGCAGCAACTCGCAGAAGCGCAGGCCCGGCACGGTGGTCGGAATCGGCTTGTAGGGACCCCGGATGCCGTCGGGGGCATCGGGCTTCGGGTCCCAAGTGTCAATGTGACTGGCGCCGCCATACTGCACGACGAAGATGCACGAGACATCTCGACTGGATCCTGCGTTTTGATTGCGTGATGAATCGCGCGCCATGAGGAGATCGGGCAGGCTCAGCCCCAGCATCCCCAGGCCGCCAATACGCAAGAGGCCGCGGCGAGTTAGAAGACTCTCTCGTTGATCGAAAGAATTCCGCACAGCCCTTTCCTCAATCTTGCGCCTACCCAAGCAGAACTTGGAAAATGCGACCTGTAGATCGTTCTTCACTGGTATTGGCTACTTACCGACGCGTTGACGCCACGACCTCAACTCCGGTAGCAGCGCCCGACCCGGCGCATCGGCGACAGGTCCACGCATGAGAATTTCGGCCTCTCGCCCCTCGTGTCTGCGGTCTTACTTGGCCGCCCCCGGCGGCGTGGCGCGTGCGGGGCCGCGCAGATCCGCGGTCGGGACGCCGCGGCTTCTGGCCAGCGGGTCGGAGTACCAGCGGTAGCCGCCGCTGTCGCTGAAAAACAGGTACGGCCGGTTCTTCTCGACCCAAGCCGACCATTCCGCGGCCGATGCGGTCTCGCCGGCTCCGTCCGGCACATAGCGGGCCAGTAGCCGCCGGGCGTCGGCCGCGCGCGGCCCGGCGAGCGCGGCCGACGCCTTGGCCAGGAACTCCGGGCCGGCCGGTGGGATCCCGAAGGCGCGCGCGTCTGTGTCCACCGCCAGCTTGCCATCCGCGTCCGCGTGCAGGTAGTCGCGTTCCCGGCGGTACCAGACGGTCACGTCCGCGATCGACTTGTCCTTCAGATGCCTCTCAAAGTCCGCCCTGGCGAAGAAGTAGGGCAGACCCGAGAGGTCCGGCTTCGGCTCGCCGAGCCGCCGGGCCAGGTAGTCGCGGTCGACGACCCGCTTGCCCTGGACGAATACGCACGGCGTGCGCACGATCGGCCGGTCCTCGGTGAACCGCGCGATGTAGGCGACCGCGTTCACCAGCAGGGCGCGGCCGGCGTCGTTCATGCGTGAGGGGGCCAGGTCGAAGCCGAAGTGCAGTAGGTGGCCCTGCCTCCAGACGGCCCCGGCCCGTGGCGTCTTACTGTTGACCCCGCCGCAAATCACTTCGAGTTCCGGGGCATCGCTGTGTTCGTACGTGTAGGTGCACCAACCCGGCGAGGATGTTGCCTTGGGCTGGCGGGCCACGGGCAGGACCTCGATCTTGGCGTCCTTGATTTCGTCTTTGAAGGCGTCCGGGGTGTCGATCGTGGTCGTCTTTTTGATGTCGATCGGCAACGGCTTCTGGAAGAGCGGGTGGTCGCGTAGCACGTACGCGTACGGTTCTAGACAAGTTCAACCCGCCCCGCCGATCAGTTGCCATTGGCCGGCCATGAGCAGTCCGGCGCTGCCCAAGAGTACCGTCGGCTTGGACCAGTTTTCAAGCTTGCCGAACGGTGAGCTCATCTTGTCCACCGGGCCCTCGGACTGGGACCAGTCGAGCAAGACCACGTCAGCCTCGCGGGCCGCGGACGGTTCGAAGCCCTTGCGGGGTGCGACCGTCACCTTGGCGAAGTGCCGTTTCAGGAAGGCCTGGTAGTCGGCGGCCCGATCGCCATCGTCGCCGACGTACAGGATCCGCAGCTGCAGGGGTTCTGCGGCCACGGCCCGCTCCCCGACCCCGACCACGCACAGTGCCAAGCCCAACAGGGGGATGAACCGCTTCATAATTGCTCCATTGCCTAACTTTTTGCCCTAGACGGTCGGGATGCTCTGACCGCCGAAATGGGGCGAGTGCCCGTTACGATACTCGACCTGCCGCGCGCACGTCCCGATGACGACCCATGCGTCGCCGAACATGGTTAACAGCCAGACCGGCGCCGAGTTCATAAGCACTTGGCCGGTTGACTTAACACGGACGCCGATTGGCATATTACCTGCTCCGATTGCCATAGCAAGGGTGCCGATTGACTTGCCACTGCCATCGGCCAAGCATATGCCCTACGGATCTCCCATCGCTTTGCGATGCCAGCGTTGACTGGGCAACATGAACTCCGACGACCTAAAGCCGCGACAAGCTCAAATCATCAGCAACTCCGTCCGCCGCCGCTTGAACTATCTTTGCCGATTGAAAATGCCATAGGGACATGGTCGGTCTCCAGCCATGCGATCGACTCTTCGTGAAAGTCAAAACCGCCTACGACGCCATTTTCGCCTTATCGATGGATTTGCACGATCGCGGATTCTCAAGCGGCATCGGCCTATCGCAGCGCAAAGCCAGAATGAGTACAAACGACGATACCAACGCCCCGACCGAGGCAAAGAATGCACTCGCAACAAATCGCCAGCATCCCATTTACAGTCGGCGCGACCAGAATTGATTGTCTGTGAAGATACGCAGGGCCAATATGTCGCCGACGACCACCGAATCGACAATGGCATTGGCGGCTCCAAGCTGTTTCGCAAAATGGATCCAAAGGTGAGGACGGGAGGGTGCTTTGAAAATCAAAGCCGTTATCGAAACCGCCATTTACGTCGATGATCTCCAGGCGACGGAAGAATTCTATGGCGGCATCCTGGGCCTTCAGGCCATCGGCAAAGAGCCTGGCCGCAGCGTTTTCTTCCAGGTCGGCGATGCCAGCGTTCTTCTTGCCTTCATTGCCGAGATCACATTGAAAGGAGATCACTTGCCGGCGCACGGAACCAAAGGCCCCGGGCATTTCGCACTGGGCATTGCAGCAACAGATTTGCAGACCTGGCGGCAGAGGCTGCAAGAAAACGGCGTTGTCATTGAAAAGGAAGTCCAGTGGCCCAAAGGCGGCAAGTCGATCTATTTCCGTGACCCATCTGGCAATTCCGTTGAATTGGTGACGCCGGGCGTGTGGGCACTGCCGGGTGGGTGGTGACTTGCGACGCGCTGACATGGAACATGGGAGTTAAAGCGATGGATTTGGTTCGAGGCCGATACCGACACTACAAGGGCAAGGAGTACACGGTCCTGGGCGTCGCCCGGCACAGTGAGACGCATGAGGAACTGGTCGTCTATCGTCAAGAATATGGTGACCACAGCCTATGGGTGCGTCCGAAAAAAATGTTCATGGAAACGGTGACTGCGGATGGCATCGAAGTGTTACGGTTTCGGTACCTCGGAGAGTGAGCGTTACACGCATGACTTGGCCCGCCTCAGTTTCCAGGATCAATCTCCGTTTTTTGTCTTCGCTGGGCGGATTTAGGAGCGACATGATGACCTACCGCACATGCCTGCTGTTCGGCTTCGTGGTGGCGCCAACGATGACCTGGGCGCAACCACAACCCTTGCCTACCAAGATCAATCTGGTGCCGGAGGTTGAGCGGGCCGAACTGGCACCGCGAGCGCAGGGTAAGCGAGACACTTGCTCGCTGTTTGCGATCACGGCCCTGGCTGAGTTCGAAAGTGCCCGCGTCACCAAGGTGCGCGGCCAGTCCTTCTCGGAAGAGTTTCTTATCTGGGCGGGCCGCACGGCGACTGCCCACAAGCAGGAGCAGGCCATGTTTTACGAGGCCGTCCAGGGCTTGAATTCCTTCGGGATCTGCACGCAAGCATTGATGCCATATGAGAAAACAACTGAAAATCGGCACAAGCCCTCGGCGGCCGCGTTGGCCGATGCCAAAGCGCGCAGTGGCCGCTGGCAGGTGAACTGGATCAAACGCTGGGACGTGCAGGCGCCCCTCACCGACGAACAAATGACGGCCATCAAGCAAGCATTGGCCCGGGGCCATCCGGTCGCGTGTGGGCTGCGTTGGCCGAAAAGTCTCCAAGGTCATGAAATCCTGACCGTGCCGGGCCGCGACCACGTGTTCGACGGCCATAGCATCGCCCTGGTTGGCTACGAGAACACGCCGAACCGAAACGGTGGTGGCGTATTTCGCTTTCGTAACAGTGATGGACCTGCCTGGGGGGACCACGGCTACGGTTTCATGTCTTATGCGTACGTGCGCGCCTACGCCAACGACGCCCTCTGGCTACACTTCGGGGCGGCCGATTCAGAAGTTCCCCTTGTACGCTTCCAGGCAGAATCGCTGCCTGTTTTGGCTCAAGAGCGGTGTGATGCCCATTCTCAGGACATGCGCGATTTTGGCGCCTTACTCTGGAGCGGTGGAAAGCAATTGTATTGTGGTGCGCAAAAAGATGGTTATGTGACGTTGGGCTTCAGCATGGAGCGGGGTGGCCGGTACCGCCTGCGCGCTTTGGGTACGGCCGCGCCGGATTATGGCATAATTCGAGCGGCTCTCGACAATAAGGAGGTAGGGTCCCTGTATGATCTTTATAGCGGTCGGGTGAGCCCGGCAGGATCGTTGGAACTGGGAGTCCACGAATTCGCGGCTGGCCGCCACACGCTTCGCTTTACCGTTGTCGGAAAGAATCTTGCTGCAGGCAATTACTATTTTGGACTGGATACCATCGACCTTCTGCCAGCTCGCTGATCTTCTCAATGTCAGAAATGTTTAAACGAATCCCCGGGACGGTGTCGATTCCTGCACCGCTTCCGCAGGAGCCTGCGTCAAAAATAATTGGCGTAAATCGGTTGGGTCTTACGGGCCGAAGCGGCAACTCTTTCATGGGCTCATCTGCCCAATACGCCGGCCGTCGGCAAGCTGAGTTTTCCAATGCGCCTGTGCGTCGGGCTTCCGTGTGCTCACTTCGACCAGCGCCAATGTGCCAAAAGCAACCTCAGCGCTTGTCACGAAAGAAGAACGATTCCGCTGTCTTGCGCAGCAACCATTCCTTGTCCTCGGCACCAAGAAAATCGAGGCGGTGCAGAATCAGATCGATACTGGCCTGATACGTATGTTCGCTCTGCACTTGGAAGGGACAGTCACTTTCCCACATGCAGCGATGGGGTCCAAAAGCAGTAACGGCTCGTTTGATCAGCGGCGCGAGATCATCATACGGCGCCTTCTTTTTGCCCAGAGCATAAAAGGCGCCTACTTTGAGCAGGACCCTCTTATGCTTGGCCATGGCACAGAGCCGATCGACGTCCGCGTCCCGAATCACGCCATCGGCACCGATTCGGGCCAGATGGTCGATAATCACCGGAGTGTCCGGAAACAATGTGCACAAGCGATCCAGTTCCGGCAATCCATCCGGACCGATCAAACACGACATCGCCTGGTTATTCCGGGCGCCGGCGGCGAACATCTTCTCATATCCTGCCGGACGCAGCCACTGCTCCACAGGTTGTTGGCTGAGCTGGGGATGAATGCGAAAAGCCCGCACCCCTTTCTTGGCGAGCTCGTCCATCAGGCCCGCGGGATCCTTGCCCAAGGGATCAATGACGGCGGTGCCCACGAAAACGCCTGGATGCTGCGCAATCATGTCCAACATGTAGGAGTTGTCGAAGCCATAAAAACTCATCTGAATGAGGTTGATCCGCCCTACGCCTGCCGGCCTGCAGTGCTTGAATAGCTCCTCCGGCGTGAACGAGGCGGGCTTCATGTCTTCTTTGCGGAAGCCAGATGCCAGCGGGTAGCGATCGGTGTCCGGCGTCCAAACGTGGACATGGGCGTCGATGTACTTCATAACCTTGGGATCCTGAGCGTGTGCGAGTGGCATTGCCCGCGCGAAGAGCGCGCCGGCCGATAAACAAATGAGCCAGCCATACTTTGACATCGTTTGCTCCTTGAACGCAGGCGATTTGTGAAAAAACCCCTGTTTCCAAGGGAAAAACAGGGGCTCTCCTGGAAGAACAAAACGGAGAGGGGGGGATTCGAGTCCCCTACCTCTCGCAAATCTCTTGTCTCACAACATGTTATACGCAACTCGTTTGCCGGCCATGATTTGATGCAGTCTAGTTGTTCCCGGTTATTCCCGGTTGTGCCTGGTTGTCGAGGTCGCCAACCGGGACAAATCCGGGACAAAAACCGAATTGCCATTTTGCCGATTGAGGCACCGCTGTGTCTGCCAGCTATGCCTTTTCGGTTGCATTTCCCAGGACGTCGGCGTTCACGGCGCCGCTGCCGGCGTTGGCGGCGCCAATCTCGGTCGGACGATGCCGGTGGCCCAATTCGTAGGTTGAGCTTCACGTTGAAGAGCACTATGACTTTCCTGCTTCGCTGCTGCCGGCTATGTCTGGCACATCGGTGCGAGAGCATCACGATTGATGATGATGGCGCAATCAGTTTTGAATGCGTCGCGCATACACATCGATGGTCAATTATTCCGCGATTGGCATTAGCTGTTGTCCTTATTTGCGGCATTGCGCGCCTGCCCGGCTGCAAAATGCCGGACGACTTCGTGCTCCAACCAGCGGCCCTTTGCACATCAATCTATCGCCGGCGGGTGCAGAAGCCCGGCCACCGCGAAGCGGTTGCCGGTATTGCCGCTAGCTACTCCAGGTATAGTTCGGATTTGCAAGACGCCTCGAGCATCGATCAGCAAAGGCGGCGTTGCCGGGAGGCGGCGAGCCGAAATGGCCAATCGATCCCCTCCGAATTGGAATTCGCTGATGAAGCAATTTCAGGTACGAAGCGCGACCGTGACGGGCTTAATGCCATGCTGGCTGCTGCCAATCAAGGTCGGTTTGGCACATTGTACTTGGACAGCTTGTCCCGATTAGCACGAGAATTCGTTCTCACGATGCCGATGCTGAAGCAGCTTGTGTATGTAGACAAAATTCGTGTCATCAGTGTCAGCGAAGGCATTGATTCGTCCACTGCGAGCTGGGAGCTAATGGCAATTTTCCAGGGCTGGATGGCCGGAGAGTACATCAAGGCTCTCCGCTTGGCAGTTTTGCGCGGTCTCGAAGACGTAGTTCTCAACGGCTGGTCGGTCGGCGACTGGTGCTTCGGCTATGCCTCAGAGCCAATTCCGGATTCCGAGGTTCATCGCCGCGGCCGCGACGGGAAACCTCGCATGCGGGTGATCATCAACGAAGACCACGCCGGTTGGGTCCGAAAGATCTTCAACTGGTTTGTTGCCGAGAAGAAATCGATGAGCTGGATTACGCGCGAATTGACTCGGCTCAAAGCGCCTAAAGACCATCGGTCAACAACTCAAGCTTGGCATCCGGACTATGTCCGGCGTGTGCTACGCAATGAGAAGTACATCGGCATCTGGCCATGGGGTCGGAAAACTAACGTTCGCAATCCGCTGACCGGGCAACTGGTTCAGGAAGCGCGACCGCCGCAGGAGGTAAGCCGATGGATTCGGGAGCACCCGCATCTTCGACTTGTCGATGATGAAACTTTCTACAAAGCCCAGGCTCTCCTCGATGAGAACGAAGCAAAGTTGGACGCCGTGCGACGGGACAACGGGCAACTTGCCGGTTCGCGATGCGGTACAGCTAGCCCGCGGCACCTCCTTCAGGGATTGTTCAAGTGCGGCGGTTGCGGCAGCACATTCCAGATCGTTGGATCGCATGGAGGTTACCTCGGCTGCGCCGGTTACAAACGCGGGCTTTGCCAATGCCGCACTCAGCTGCCGCGGCATTTGGCAGAGTCAATGATCTTGAAAGCAATTCGTGACCGCGTGTTCGCGCAGCCGGCATGGCTGGAAGCCGTGGTGCAGGAAGCCCGCCAATCCTGGGAACAATGTCGAAAGTCATTTCCCAGCGCACGAGAGGACGTCGAGCGCAAACTCGAAATCAACAAACATAAAATCAGCCGATTAGTGGATGCAATTGAGGCCGGCACTGAAGATGTGGCTGAATTGCAGGAGCGGTTGCAGCAAAGGAAACACGAGCAGCGAACGTTGGAGCAGGAGCGCACCCGATTCGAGGCTACTGCTGCACAACCGGCCGAACCACCGACGCGAGCGTGGATTGAGTCCAAATTAAAGACTTTGGAGGCAGTTCTGCATGCCGGAGGGCCCGAGGCAAATGCAGTGCTCCGGCAATTAGTCGGTGGACAGGTTTTGGTCACGGAAGCAAGCTTAGCCGGTCGCAAGCGCAAACATTTTGTCGCGCAGTTTACCCTCACGACAAAGGCGCTTTTGACCGGCGTTAACAATGCAAAGTCAACCGAAGGAGCCGAATCCACTTTATTGAAAGAGACAGTTTCGGTGGAGTTCCGAACTGAACCTCAGTGGATGCAAAAGGCAGACAAGGTTAAAGCCCTATTCGACAAGCACCTGAAACACAAGGAAATTGGGCAGCAAATCGGCTGCTCTCGATCAAGGGTAGGTAAAATACTGGCGTCGTGGTATGAAGGACACGGCCTACCGGTACCGGATGGTCGTAAGCTCAAAAAGCGATTGCCGAGTCGGGCCAAGGCTATAGGTCTGGCCGACGAGGTCAAGAAACTGTTGGATGAGGACTTGCCCATGCAGGAGATCTCAACCCGGCTGAAGTGCAGCAAACATACTGTGACCGAGGCGATGCGGTACTGGTACGAATCTCGCGGTTTGCCCGTTCCTGATGGCAGGCATCGACGAAAGGAAGTTAATGATAAGCGACGAAATGGAAGCCGATAGATGACTAAGATCCTCAGACAGACCAGAGCACAACCCAAACGGAGGAATGCCTCTTGAATTACTATGAGTCGATCGAGGCGACGCCGCAAGCGCCCGAACGAATGCAGCCAGGATTTGGTCCGCTCAACAAACCAGCGGAACCTTCCTAACCCGCTGCCGTGCTCGGTATTTCGTTTGGCCAGCAGCGTGTGATCCCCAGCCAGCGCAGCACCACCGGCAAGGGCTCGGAATCGTAACCCCGGTCTCCTTGCAAGCGGTCAGGTAGTTCCCGCTTCGGCCCTGGCGTGCCGCCTGACGGCAGCGTCGCAAATGCCGACACAGCCTGTCCTTGACGAAATAGCTTGTACCCGCAAGAATCGCAAGCATGGGAATTCCCTCCTTGGGGCGCTTCGCCCCGAGACCAACGCACATGGGGAATTCCCATTTTTCTTGATTCAACGTCCTCCTTCAAGAACCAGTGCAGCTGAATCCTGCACGGTCATTTAGTTCCCCGAACAGTTGCATGCTTCCACTCGAGTTCGATTACGCAAAAAGGGTTGGCAACTTGCCCGTGCGATCGCAGGGGCACTCGGCCGCCGCAGTCTCCCCAGCACGAGCAAGCAACCGCCGCAAGGGCTCCGCGGGGCTTTGGATTTAGCCGGAAGCAATAGATCCGATCAGCAAATTGATCTTTGGAAAACGTAGTGACAAGGTTGGCCTCAGAACAATTTGCTGTGTTTCAGGAAGGCTTTGCCCAGATCGTTGCGGTCGCGTAGACGACAAGCTGCCTGCCGAACCCGGCCATGGACTGTTTTTGGGCCTTCACCAACGAAATTGGCGAGACCGGTTTTTGACAGATGCGCCCAGAAATACTACACAGGGTAGAGTTTTGGGGGCATACGGCGGTAAGTAATCCATCGTGAACCCCGAGGCTTTCTTCCGGATGTACTTCTGAACTTTGCCTCCCCGATGGGCGGGCAATCGATCCCTCAGCAGGATGGCCTTGTGGCCACTCAGATAGAGTTGCAGAGCGCGCAGGTAACCGAGAACCTCTGGTTGCTTGATGGATCGGGGATGCAACCGCAAACATAGACTGATGGATCGCGCCATCGCAGTCGTTATCTGACTGTTACTCTGGCGAGTGACCGAAAGGCGACGGGCGACATCGGCTTACGAACAACGCTTGGCAAAGAGGTGACTGGCTTGAAGCCGGCGTGCTTGTTTGGTCAGGCCATCCGTACGACCGTGAGAATTCCGTTTCACGCCCAATACATAAATTAGCTGTACTGCAGTGTCATTAGGTTCTGCAAAGATCAATAGGCGTCCGAACTTCGCCTTGGCGGCCAGTGGGCCGGCAGGCGAGCGTTCAAAGAAAGGTTTGGTGGATATTCCTGCCATTAAGGAGAGACTGGAACGGCTGATGTCAGGGCGGACTTCCAAGAACGAAGAAGGACTGCCGCAAAAGG
>Ga0070732_10000967_pt1 | contig 16204 bp, 11 predicted proteins | sample Coa_R1_5_FD_66449 | JGI IMG/M metagenome (GOLD analysis project Ga0070732, IMG submission 66449) | Surface soil microbial communities from Centralia Pennsylvania, which are recovering from an underground coalmine fire - Coalmine... | ecosystem: Environmental > Terrestrial > Soil > Unclassified ...
TGCCCGGCACCAAGGAAATCCGCTCCAAGATCGCGAGTGTCAAGAGCACTCAGAAGATCACCAAGGCCATGCAGATGGTGGCCACGAGCAAGATGCGCCGTGCCCAGGAGCGCATGAAGCAGGCGCGCCCGTACGCGCAGAAGATGCGCAACGTCATCGGCCACCTCACCGAGGCCAACCCCGACTACCGCCACCCGTTCCTCGTGACGCGCGAGCCCAGGGCGATCGGCGTCATCGTCATCTCCACCGACCGCGGACTCGCCGGTGCGCTGAACGCCAACGTGTTCAAGCAGACGCTCACGTTGATGCGCGAGTGGCAGGGCAAGGGCGCGCAGTTGAGCCTGTGCCTGATCGGCAGCAAGGGGCTGAGTTTCTTCCGGCGCCTCGCCATGCCGATCCTCGCCAACGTCTCGGGCCTGGGCGACCGGCCGCACGTCAAGGACCTGATCGGCACGGTCAAGGTCATGCTGGACGCGTACCGCAAGGGCGAGCTGGACCGGTTGTTCCTGGTGAATGCGCATTTCGTCAACACCATGACGCAGAAGCCGACCGTCGAGCAGCTGCTGCCGATCGAGGCCATGGACACCGAAGGGCTGCAGGAGCACTGGGACTACATCTACGAGCCGGACGCGGCGGCCATCCTCGATGGCCTCTTGATGCGCTACATCGAGTCGCAGGTCTACCGCGGCGCGGTCGAGAACGTCGCTTCCGAGATGGCGGCGCGGATGATCGCCATGGGGGCGGCTTCCGACAACGCCTCCAAGCTCATCAACGAATTGCAATTGATCTACAACAAGGCGCGCCAGGCCGCGATCACGAAGGAACTTTCGGAGATCGTGGGCGGCGCGGCTGCGGTTTGAGGACAAGCACCATGGCGAATTCCCCCGAGGGACAGATTACCCAGATCATCGGCGCCGTCATCGACGTCGAATTTCCGCGCGAGTCGATCCCCGCCATCTACGAGGCGCTCAAGCTCAAGGACGTGGACCTGACGCTCGAGGTGCAGCAGCAGCTCGGCGACGGCGTCGTGCGCACCATCGCCATGGGCTCCTCGGAAGGCCTGAAGCGCGGTCTCGCGGTGCGTGCCACCGGCGGCCCGATCGCAGTCCCGGTGGGCGCCGGTACCCTGGGGCGTATCATGGACGTGCTGGGCGCGCCGCAGGACAACCGCGGCCCGGTGCAGGCCACGGAGACGCTGCCGATCCACCGGCCGCCGCCGTCGTTCGCCGAGCAGGCGGGCGGGCAGGACCTCCTGGTCACCGGCATCAAGGTCATCGACCTGTTGGTGCCGTTCGCCAAGGGCGGCAAGGTGGGGCTGTTCGGCGGTGCCGGCGTCGGCAAGACCGTCAACATGCTCGAGCTCATCAACAACATCGCCAAGCAGTACAGCGGACTGTCGGTGTTCGCCGGCGTCGGCGAGCGTACCCGCGAGGGCAACGACTTCTACCACGAGATGATCGAGTCGGGCGTCATCGACAAGGACAACCTCGTCAACTCCAAGGTGGCGATGGTGTACGGCCAGATGAACGAGCCGCCCGGCAACCGCCTGCGCGTGGCACTCACCGGCCTCACCATGGCCGAGTACTTCCGCGACGAGGTGCGCCCCGATTCCGGCGGCAAGGGCCGCGACGTGCTGTTCTTCGTCGACAACATCTACCGCTACACGCTCGCCGGCACCGAGGTCTCGGCGCTGCTGGGGCGCATGCCCTCGGCGGTCGGCTACCAGCCGACGCTCGCCGAGGAGATGGGCGTGCTGCAGGAGCGCATCACCTCGACCAAGAAGGGCTCGATCACCTCCATCCAGGCGGTGTACGTGCCGGCCGACGACCTGACCGATCCCTCCCCGGCGACCACCTTCGCGCACCTCGATGCGACCGTGGTGCTGTCGCGCCAGATCGCCTCGCTCGGCATCTATCCGGCGGTCGACCCGCTCGACTCCACCAGCCGCCAGCTCGATCCGCTGGTGGTCGGCGAGGAGCACTACAACACCGCGCGCGGCGTGCAGGCGGTGCTGCAGCGCTACAAGGAGCTGCAGGACATCATCGCCATCCTCGGCATGGACGAGTTGTCGGAAGAGGACAAGCTCACGGTCTACCGGGCGCGCAAGGTGCAGCGCTTCCTGTCGCAGCCCTTCAACGTTGCCAAGGTGTTCACCGGGCAGGATGGCAAGATCGTGCCGCTCAAGGACACCATCCGCGGCTTCAAGGGCATCATCTCCGGCGAGTTCGACGCGCTGCCCGAGCAGGCCTTCTACATGGTCGGCAACATCGAGGAAGCGGTGGCCAAGGCCAAGACGCTGCAGTAGCACTATGGCGGAAAGTCCCACCATCCACGTCGACATCGTCAGCACCGAGGGCGAGCTGTTCGCCGGCGACGCCAAGGCCGTGTTCGTGGCCGCCAAGGAGGGCGACCTCGGCATCTATCCGCGCCACGCGCCGCTCCTGACGCTGCTCAAGCCGGGCGAGGTGCGCGTGCAGACTCCCGACGGGGCCGAGCATCACTACTTCGTCGGCGGCGGCGCGCTCGAGGTGCAGCCGACCAAGGTCACGATCCTCGCCGACACCGCGCTGCGCGCCAAGGACATCGACGAGGCGGCGGCCCTGGCCGCCAAGCAGCGCGCGGAGGAGGCCCTCAGGGACAAGGCCAGCCACATCAGCATCGCGGAGGCGCAGGCGGAGCTTGCGCGCGCCGCCGCACAGCTGAAGCTGCTCGAGCGCCTGCGCAAGCTCCGGGGCTGATCGGCCTGGACCCCCTGAGCGCGCCGCCCGTTCCCTCCCCGGCGACCCCGGCTGCGCCGCCCGTCCCGCTGCTCGCGGGCGTCGCGCGCAACCTCAGAGGCGGGCTTGCGCTCCTGGCGCTCAAGCGGCTGTGGCCGCCGCGCTTCGCGGTCGGCTTCGACCAGCTGGCGGCGCTCCTCGTCGTTGATCTCGCGGCGTGGGCGCTGCTCGACTTCCTGCACGCCGAGCCGCACGCACCGCTCGCGCTCGACGGGCTGTTCGGCTGGGCCAGTTACGGCGCGCTCGGCCTCATCGCCTGCGCGCTGGTGGCGCGCGCCAACAGCCGCGCCGCCGACTCCCGCTCGCTCCTGGTGCCGCTGCTTGCCGTGGCGCCGTTCGTGCTCATCCTCTTCTGGCTGGCGCTCGATCTCGCTCCGGTGCAGCGGCGGCCGCTCGCCGCCGCGGCGGTTGCGGTCGTGTACCTGGCGCTGCTTGCCTGGCGGGTGCTGGGTGCCGCCTACGGGGTGGTGCGCGCACGGCCGCTCATCACCGCCCTGGTACTGATCGCCGCCGCGCCGTGGGTGTTCGGCCTGCTGAACCTCGACACGCGGCTGTGGGTGACAGAAGCGTCGGGCCAGGCCGAGGAGACCGACGACAACGGCCAGGCCGAGAGCCTGTTCTACGATCAGCCCTCGCGCATCGCCGCGGCGGTGGCGCGGGTGCGGGCCAGCCAGCCCGGCAAGACCGGCGTGTACTTCGTCGGCTTCGCCGGCGATGGCGACCAGGGCGTGTTCCGGCGTGAGGTGCAGTTCGCCGCCGAGGTGTTCGGCACGCGCTACGGCACGCAGCAGCGCTCGGTGCTACTCATCAACGACGTCGAAGATCGCGATTCCTGGCCGCTGGCGAGCGTCGCCGGGCTTACCCAGACCCTCCGGGTGCTGGCCTCGCGCATGAACACCGAGGAGGACGTGCTGGTGCTGTTCGTGACCTCGCACGGCTCCGAGGACGGTCTCGAGGTCTCCAACGGCTCGCTGCCGCTGGCGCAGCTCGGGCCGGGCGAGCTGCGCGAGGCGCTCGATGCCTCCGGCATCCGCTGGCGGCTGCTGGTGGTGTCGGCGTGCTACGCCGGGGTATTCCTCGATGAGCTCAAGAGCGACACCACGGCGGTCGTGACGGCGGCGGATGCCGAGCACAGCTCCTTCGGCTGCGAGTCCGACCGCGAGCTCACCTGGTTCGGCGAGGCGTTTCTCAAGGACTCGCTCCCCGGCAGTGCCTCGCTGACGGCCGCCTACCAGAAGGCCGCCGGCCTGATCGCGCAGCGCGAGACCGCCGCGCACGAGATCCATTCCAACCCGCAGCTGTACGTCGGCCCGCTCATGGCGAAGAAGCTCGCCGAAGTCGAGAGCGTCGCGCGCGAGCGGGCCTCGTTTACCGTGCAGCGCTGAGTACAATCCGCCCCCATGCCTAAGCGCCGCAGCCCCCCGTCCCACCGCCGTGCCACGAGCGTTGCGCCCGCCCGCGCCGCGGTGGCCGCGGTGCCGCTGTCGGTGGTGATCCTCGCAGCCGGCGAGGGCAAGCGCATGAAATCGGCGCTGCCCAAGGTGCTGCAGCCACTCGCCGGGCGGCCGCTCCTCAAGCACGTCATCGACACCGCGCGCAGCCTCGTGCCCGCGACGCTGCAGGTGGTGTACGGCCACGGCGGCGAGGCGGTGCGGGCCGCGCTCGCCGGTGAGAGCGTCGCCTGGACGCTGCAGGCCGAGCGGCTCGGCACCGGCCACGCCGTGGCGCAGGCGCTGCCCGGGATTCCCGACGACAATCTGGTGCTGGTGCTGTACGGCGACGTGCCGCTCATCGGCCGCGCGACGCTGGCGGCGCTGCTGGCCCTGGCCGGGCCGCGGCGCCTGGCGCTGCTGACCGCGCGCCTCGAGAACCCCGAGGGCTACGGCCGCATCGTGCGCAACGCGCGCGGCCTGGTGCAGAAGATCGTCGAGGAGGCGGACGCGACGCCGCGCCAGCGCGCCATCCACGAGTGCAATACCGGCGTGCTCGCAGCCCCCGCGCACCTGCTGCGCGGCTGGCTGGCGCGTCTCACCACCGACAACGCCCGCGGCGAGTACTACCTCACCGACGTCATCGCGCTCGCGGTGCGCGACCGGGTGGCGGTGCGTCCGCTGCTCACCGGAACGGCGGCCGAGGCGCTCGGCGTCAACGACAAGGCGCAGCTGGCGCAGCTCGAGGCGCAGTGCCGCGCGCGTGCGGCGCAGGAGCTGCTGGCCGCGGGCGTGACGCTGGCCGATCCGGCGCGGGTCGACGTGCGTGGCACCCTGGTGGTCGGCCAGGACGTGTTCATCGACGTCAACGTGGTATTCGAGGGGCGGGTGGTGCTCGGTGACGGCGCGCGCATCGGCGCCGGCTGCGTCGTCCGCAACAGCGAGGTCGGCGCGCGCACCGAGGTGTTCCCGCACTGCGTCATCGATCAGGCGGTGATCGGCCCGGAGTGCAACATCGGCCCGTTCGCGCGCTTCCGGCCCTCCTCCACGCTGGCCGCCGGCGTGCACATCGGCAACTTCGTCGAGGTCAAGAACTCGCAGCTCGGCGCCGGCTCCAAGGCCAATCACCTGTCCTACGTCGGCGATGCCGAGCTTGGGCGCGGCGTCAACATCGGTGCCGGCACCATCGTCGCCAACTACGACGGCGCGGTTAAGCACCGCACCGTGATCGGCGACGACGTGCACACCGGCTCCAACAGCGTGCTGGTGGCCCCCATCACCGTCGGCGCCGGCGCCACCATCGCCGCCGGCTCGACCGTCACGCACGCGGTGCCGGCCGGCAAGCTCACCGTGGCCCGCGCACGCCAGGTCACCGTCGACGGCTGGCACCGGCCGGTGAAGCCGCGCAAGTAGCGCGCCTGTCGCCGGGGTGCGACCCCGGTCACGCCTTTCATGGGCAGAATCAGCGCAGTCGGGGGGTTTCAGGCACACTTTACGGCCTGCCCGCGGCGCGCGGGACGGTGAGGGAAGACCATGTGCGGAATCGTCGGAGCGGTCGCTGAGCGCGACGTCGTACCGATCCTGATGGAGGGTCTGCGGCGGCTCGAGTACCGCGGCTACGATTCTGCCGGACTGGCGGTGCTCAACGGCTCGGAGCACCTGACACGGCTGCGCACCGTCGGCAAGGTGCGCATGCTCGATGACGCACTCGCCGCGCAGCCCATCCACGGCAACATCGGCATCGCGCACACGCGCTGGGCCACGCACGGCGTGCCGAGCGAGCGCAACGCCCATCCGCACATCTCGCGCGACGGGCTCGCCATCGTCCACAACGGCATCATCGAGAATCACGACGAGCTGCGCGCCGACCTCGAGAAGCGTGGCTACCAGTTCTCCTCCGAGACCGACACCGAGGTCATCGCGCACCGCATCCACTTCCACCTGCAGACGGTGAAGGACCTGTTCAAGGCGGTGCGTGCCACGGTGGCCGAGCTCGAGGGCGCCTACGCGCTGGTGGTGGTGAGCCAGCACGACCCGGAGCGGCTGATCCTCGCCCGCCAGGGCTGCCCGGTGGTGGTGGGCCTCGGCACCAACGAGAACTTCGTCGCCTCGGACGTGGCGGCACTGCTGCCGGTCACGCGCCGCTTCATCTTTCTCGAGGAAGGTGACGTCGCCGAGGTGCGCCGCCGCGCGGTGCGCATCATCGACCGCGACGGCAACACCGTCGAGCGAGCGGTACGCGAGAGCGAGCTGTCGGCGGATGCCGCCGAGCGCGGCCCGTACGCGCACTTCATGCTCAAGGAGATCCACGAGCAGCCGCGCGCCATCGCCGACACGCTGCAGGAGCGCGTCGCCAACGGCCGCCTCTACGAGGCCGCCTTCGGCCCGGCGGCTCCCGACATCCTGCGGCAGACCCGCAACGTGCACATCGTCGCCTGCGGCACCAGCTTCCACGCGGCGGTCGTGGCGCGCTACTTCATCGAGCAGATCTGCAAGCTGCCGTGCGCGGTCGACATCGCCAGCGAGTACCGTTACCGCAGCCCGCTGGTGCCGCCGGACTCGCTGTTCGTGACCATCTCGCAGTCGGGCGAGACCGCCGACACGCTGGCGGCGCTGCGCCTGGCGCGCCAGTCCGGCTACCTGTCCACGCTCGCCATCTGCAACGTGCCGGAGAGCTCGCTGGTGCGCGAATCGCAGCTGGTGATGCTGACGCGCGCGGGACCGGAGATCGGCGTCGCCTCCACCAAGGCCTTTGCCACGCAGCTCACCGCGCTCGGCATGCTGGTGGTGGCGCTCGCCAAGCAGCACGGCTGCGATGCCGAGCGCGAGCGGCAGCTGGTGACGCGCCTCATCGAGCTGCCGGGACTGGTGGAGAAGACCCTCGAGCTCGACCCGGTGATCCGCGAGCTCGCCAAGCGCTTCGCCGACAAGCGCCATGCGCTGTTCCTCGGCCGCGGCGCGCTGTATCCGATCGCGCTCGAGGGCGCGCTCAAGCTCAAGGAAATCTCCTACATCCACGCCGAAGGCTACCCGGCCGGCGAGCTCAAGCACGGACCGCTGGCGCTGGTGGACGCCGACATGCCGGTGGTGGCGGTGGCGCCCAACAACGACCTGCTGGAGAAGCTGAAGTCCAACCTCATGGAGGTGCGGGCGCGCGGCGGTGAGCTGATCGTGTTCGCCGATCCCGAAGCCGGCATCCATCCGAGCGACGGCGTCACCGTCATCGAGATGCCGCGCCACGTCACCTACGTGCAGGCACCGGTGGTGTACACCGTGCCGCTGCAGCTGCTCGCCTACCACGCCGCCATCCTGCGCGGCACCGACGTCGATCAGCCGCGCAACCTCGCCAAGAGCGTCACCGTCGAGTAGCTCAGTGCGCCTCGCGCCGCGCCGCGGCGGGGGCCGCCGGCAGGACGCGGATGGTGCCCATGATCCCGCCGTCTGCTCAACTGCAACGGCACCTACGTCGGGCGCCACCACCCGGCACCGGCTTCCTGTCCGTGACGGGTCGCCTGAGCGGGCCTTCCCCCAGGTCCGCCGCCCGGCGCCGCGCTACGATACGCGGCGCATGCCGACCCCCCGCAGCTACCTGCCCGATGCACTGGCCGGATTGTCCATTGCAGGACTGCTGCTGCCGGAGGCGGTGGCGTACTCGGGCCTTGCCGGGCTGCCGCCGCAGGCGGGCGTGATCGCGCTGTTCGCGGGACTCGTGTGCTATGGGCTCCTCGGCCGCAGCCGCTACGCGATGGTCACGGCCACTTCATCCTCGGCGGCGGTGCTGGCTTCGGCGACCCTCGCTCTCGGAGGGGCCGATGCCGCGACGCGCATCGCCTACGCCTCGATCCTCGTGGTCGGCACCGGGCTCGCGTTCATGATGTCGGGTGCGCTGCGGCTCGGGGCCATGTCGAGCCTGATCGCGCGCCCCGTGCTGCGCGGCTACTCCTTCGGGCTGGCGCTGGTGATCGCCGTCAAGCAGTGGCCGACCCTCGTGCACCTGCCGGTGCAAAGCGGCAGCTTCCTGCCGCTGCTGCAGGAGCTGGCGCGCCACGCCGGCGCCTGGCAGCTGCCGAGCCTGGGGTGCGGACTGGCAGCGCTCGCCGGGCTGTTCGTGCTGGGGCGCATTCCGCGCGTGCCGGGTGCGCTGGTCGTCATCGTCGCGAGCGTCGCGGCCTCGGGCTGGCTCGCCGCGCACGGCGTGGCGCTCACCGGGCCGATCCACCTGGTGCTCGCCCCGCCCGAGTTCGTGCTGCCGCCGGGCGCGCACTGGCTGCCGCTGACGGAGTTCTCGCTGGCGCTGATGTTCATCCTGTTCGCCGAGTCGTACGGCTCGATCCGCGCCTTCGCGCTCAAGCACGACGAGCCGGTGCAGCCCAGCCGCGACCTGCTGGCACTCGGCGTCGCCAACCTGGTGTCGGGCGCGCTGCAGGGCACGCCGGTGGGGGCGGGCTACTCCGGCACCGCGGCCAACGAGGCCGCCGGCGCGCAGTCGCGCCTCGCAGGTCTCGCCGCCGCCGCCGTGGTGCTGCTGCTGGTGGTGCTGTGCCTGCCGTGGATCGAGCGCATCCCGCAGCCGGCACTGGCGGCGATCGTCATCCACGCGGTCAGCAAGTCGCTGCACCCGGGCATGTTCGGCAACTACCTGCGCTGGCAGCGCGACCGGCTGATCGTGTTCGCATCGGTGCTGGCGGTCACGCTGTTCGGCGTGCTCAACGGGCTTTTGATCGCCATCGCCTTCAGCCTCGCCATGCTGATCCGCTCGCTGACGAGCCCGCGCGTGTCGGTGCTCGGGCGGGTCGGTGCACACGACTACGTGAGCCTCGCGCGCTTCCCCAACGCCGTCACCGTACCCGACACGCTGGTGGTGCGTCCCGAGCAGCCGCTGTTCTTCGCCAACGCCGACCCGGTGCTGGCCGAGGTGCGCGCGCGGGTGCTGGCACAGCCGCAGGCGCGGGTCGTGGTGCTGAGCCTCGAGGAGTCCCCCGACCTCGACACCAGCGTGCTCGAGGCGCTCGGCGAGCTGTGCGCGTGGCTGAGCGCGCGCGGCGCGCAGCTGCGGCTGGCGCGGCTCAAGGACGCCGCCCGCGATGTCCTGGCGCGCGCGGGTTTCGCGCAGCTGCCGGCCGCCGCGCTCGACTACTCGAGCGTCGACGACGCGGTGCGCGGGCAGCGCATCGCGCCCTGAGCGCCCGTCAGGGCGCGGGGGCGGCGCGCTTCAGCACCGCCGCGGCGCGCTCGTCGGCTGCGATGCTGCGATACAGCTGGCGCAGCTCGCCGACGCGCGCCGTCGGCACGCTGAGGGCGCGCAGCTCGAAGGTGCGGCGGTAGCGCAGCACGTGCGCGGCGAACTCGGTGCGGCTGTGGTAGGCGGCGAAGCCGTAGTCGAGGTCCACCGGCGGCGGCAGGTCATCGAGCTGGTACCCGGCCGGCACCTCGATCTCGAACAGGTCCGCGTCCTCGACGGCGGCGTCGAACTCGACCGGGTTCTGGCGCGGCTCGGGCGTCTCGAGCAGCCGGCTCGCCTCCACCCCGAGCACCCGCGGCCGCACCACCACGAGCTCGCCGCTGCGCTTGGCGTAGCGCTCGGCGTCGAGCCGGTAGCTCCATTCGACCGGCAGGTTCTGGTCGGCGACATTGCTGACTTCCGCGCGCAGCAGCCGGAAATCGGCGAGCGAGTCACCGAGGTGCGTCTCCGCGATCCGGGTCTGGCCGCCGGCGAGGCGCTCGCTGGCGAGCACCTGGCGCTCGTGCGCGGCCGGGTCCCCGCTCAGCATCTCCTGCACCTCGCCGTGCAGCGCGCCGCTGGTGTCGAGCGTCAGGTGCGCCACGCGCTGCACGCCGCTCCAGCTGCCCGGCAGCTGCGGCAGCTGCACCAGCTCACCGCCCGCGGGCGTCACCAGCAGGCCATAGCCGCCCTGCAGCTGCCCCGGCAGCGCGCCGAGCGGGGTGTACGGGTCGGTCGGGTCGAACAGCAGCAGCCGGCCGAGCTGCGGGTGGGGCAGCAGTGCCAGCAGCGCGGGGTCGTGCACCGCCTCGGGCAGCACGATCGCGAGGATCACGTGGTCGAAGCCCAGGTTGGGCGGCGTGGAGGCAGACACCGCGCCACGCTCGCTGTCGACGATCAGGTAGGTGGAGTCGACGCCCAGCTCCCTGAGCATCGAGCTGAGCAGCGTCACCTTGTCCTTGCAGTCGCCGTAGCGGTGCGCGAAGACCTCGGCGGCGGCGCGCGGCTGCAGGCCGCTGATGCCGAGCTCGATCGCGACGTAGCGGACGTCGCTCTGCACGAAGCGCGCCACGGCGCGCATCCGCTCGAGGAGCTGCGGGGTCCCCGCGGTGAGCTCGGCGACCTTCTGGCGGATCTCGGGCGAGGCGTCGCGGCGCCCGCGCGCCAGCTCCAGATACCAGCTGCCCAGGTCCTGCCAGCTGCGCACCGCCGGCGGCCGGCCTGCGGGCGTGAACGAGATCCACACGCGCCCGGCGAGCTGCTGCCACGGCGGCATGCGCGGCTCCTCGTGCAGCGCGCTCACGTCGTGCACCACCCACTGCAGGCTGCGGCCGGCCGCCTGCGGCGGCTCCTCGGCATGGTTGAGCCAGGTGGCGTGGTACTCCCAGCCGGGCGGCAGCTCGACGCTGTAGCGCGCTTCGCGCACCGGCAGGGTGTCCTGGAACACCCACTCGTCGGCCAGCAGGTACGGCTCGAGTTCGCGCTCGAGCTCGTAGCCGACGATGCTGCCGGGCAACGCGGCCGGGATCTGCAGCACGCGTGCGCGCACGTCGGTGATCAGCTCGCTGCCGGCGATGCCCCCCAGTGCGGTCTCGTAGGCGTCGCGGTTCCTGACCTCGTAGCCCCTGCCGGTGGCGGGGATGCACCAGGCGTGCAGGTCGGTGACGCGGCTGCGCGGCGTGAACGGCACGAACACCGTGCCGCGCTCGGCGCCGTCACTGCGCAGGATGCGGTACACCCGCCGGTCCACGCGCCGCAACCGGCCGCCGGGTGCCGCGTTGAGCAGCGTCTCGCTGTAGAGCACCACGGCGGCAGTCTTGTCATCGTGCGCCGGCAGCGCCGCGCCGACCTGTGCCTGCAGCCACGCGGGCGGCGCGGCGGATGCGGCGCCGGCCAGCAGCAGCGTCGCACACGCCAGGCCCGCGCCGGCGGTGCGCTGGTGCCTAGTGGCGCGCACCGGACTCATCGGCGGCCACCACCGCCTGCTCCTCGTCGCTGCTGCGCACGTTCTCGAAGAACCTGCGCAGCGCCGGGTAGAATTTCACGTCCGCGAGGTACATGTTGATCGTGAGATCGCGCCGCACGTGCAGCGACTGGTGAGCGCCGTCGGCACCGCTGCTGAACACTACACCCTTGAGGTCGATGGCGTGTGCCTGCGGCACGCTCTCCACGTGCCACCCGGGTGGCAGCTCGATGCTGAGCTCGTCGCGGCGCTCGTAGGGATACCCGAAGTACAGCGGGTGTACGCGGCTGGCATGCACGAAGGTCTGGTGCTCGGGATTGCCGAGCAGGCCGACCGCCAGCAGCTGCCGGTGCCCGGCGAGCGTCGCCCAGCCCGCCACGCGCACGGCGAACTCGGCGACCAGGTCCTGCTCGGCATCGTCCCAGTCGGGGTTGCCGGTGAGCCGCACCTCGGCGCTGCCGGGGATGCGCGCCGTCACCTCCTGCTCGAGAAACTGCCGCCGCGACACCTCGTCCTCGTTGCGCTCCGCCAGGCGCCGCCACGACGCCTCGAGTCCGCTGAAGCGCACCGTGAGCCGCCCCTCGAGCGCGCCGTCGGACAGCCTGAGGTCGGCCCTGCTCTCGAGGCGCGACTCGCCCGCCTCGGGCAGCGGGGTGTTGATCCAGGTACCGCCGGCGGCGTTGAGGCGCAGCGCACGGGTGTCGGTCTCCCACCACGGCAGCATGCCGAAGCGCGTGAACGGGATGCCCGGGGCCAGGTACAGGTCGCGGCCGCCGACGTTCACCACCACCAGGTTGAGGTTCAGCTGATCGGGATTCATGACGCGGGCATCGAACACGTGCTCGTCGCGCGCGGAGCTGAGTACCGGGTCCGCGGCGAGGCCGGCGGCGCGGGCCATGGCCAGGAACAGCCAGTTGAGCTGGTAGCGCGTACCGGCGCCGTGCTTCCAGACGTCCTCGATGCTGCTGACGAGCTCGCGCCGCTCGCGCTGGATTTCCTCCTCGCTCATCGGGCGCTCGTAGGTGTAGTTGCGCATGCGCTGCACGCGCGCGTAGAGCTTGCGCAGCTTCTCCTCCGGCGCGTCCCCCGGCAGCACGATCTGCGCCACCGCCTTCTGCATGGCGGCCGGGCGGTCGAGGAACCGCTCGATGTCGCGCAGCCGCTGCCTGGCGTAGCTGGGCCAGTAGAGGCTGGCGTCGTCGTCGTGGCGGGAGCCGGCGATGAAGTAGATGAAGTCGACGCGGTACTTGAGCTGGTCCTCCGGCGGCATGTGGTCTTCGCTGACGAACGCGGGCACGTGGTGCGTCTCGAGCAGCACGCGGCCCTTTTCCAGGCGCGGCTGCCGGGTGTCGGGCGGCAGGCCGTTGGGCCAGCTCCAGCGCAGCGAATAGACCCCGGCAGGCGTCAGCGAGAACTGCTCCTCGCGCACGTACAGGTTCTGGCTCAGGAGCCAGTGCGAGTCGAAGATCCAGCCGAACGGGAAGTCGTAGCGGTAGCGGTACTCGATGATGCAGCCCGGCTGCACGCCCGGCAGGCTGAAGGTCTTGGCCAGCACCTTGACGCCGCGCTCGCTGGAGATCGGCTTGTCGAATAGGGTGCCGCTGAAGGGCAGGATGCGGCCGTCCGGACACAGGGTGCGCGCCTGGATATCGCGCACGCTGTCCTGGCCCTTCACGTAGGGGATCTCGACGTCGCCGTACCCGCGGCCTTCCTCCTTCAGGATCTTGAGCCGCACGTAGACGGTCTGGTAGTAGTGCGCGTCGTCGCGGTCGATCTGCTGGTAGAGGTAGGCGGCCGGGGCACCGGGTGCCTCGGCCATGGTGGTCATGCTCAGGTCTTCGGGGGCGACCGGCAGCCAGTCTGCGGCCACGGCCACGCTCGCCAGTGCCTGCGCGGCCAGCGCTCCCGACAACGGCGCGCTGCGCCGCCGCCCCAACACGAGACCCCGCGGCACTGTAGTTTTTCGTCCCTCTCCGGAAACGCCTGCCGGCCATCCGGATCGCGAGCTTTGCCGTACAGTATGACCGAGCCCGCTCGCGGCCGTCGAGCCGCCGGGTTGAGTCAGGAACCGGCCGTGCGCACGCAAATCAGCAGCTTACGGTCCTGTTGCGATGCACGGCCGCACGCGCGCCGGCTCTCACCGCGGCGGGCGCTTCGTGTTACTCTTTGAATCCGCTAGCGCAGACGCGGTTCGGTCCCCGCGGCTCCATGCGCCGTGCCAACAGCAAAGAAACACGGCGCCTGTCCCGCAACCGCCGCGACGGACTAGGTACGGATGCACAGCCCCACGATCCGGAGGACGCCATGGCGGATGACAAAGCGACGGCCCCTGCCGCAGGAAACAACCCCTACACCCAGACCTACGTCGTGCAGTCGGGAGACTCGCTCTCCAAGATCGCCCAGAAGTATTACGGCGATCCCGCTCTGTACACCAAGATCTTCGAGGCCAATCGCGATCTGCTGAAGGATCCCAACAAGATCCAGCCGGGCCAGAAGCTGCGCATACCGTGACCGTCTCGTGTTACCACCGCAAGAAAGGACCCCGAAAATGAAGAAACTATCCGTCGGGCTGCTGGCCGTGATGGCGGCGCTGCTCGTTGTGGCCTGCATGAGTCAGAAGGCGCCGGCCGAGCAGGCCGTGTCGTCGGCTGAGACGGCGCTCGCCGGCATGCGCGACGGGGCGCAGAAGTACGCCCCCGATCAGCTGCAGGCCATCGACGCGACCCTGCAGCAGATGAAGGACAATTTCGCCAAGGGCGACTACAAGGCGGTCGTCGACGCGGTGCCGGGCTTCAACACCGCGCTGAAGTCGCTGAAGGACACGGTGGACGCCAAGACCCAGGAAGCCGCCGAGGCGCTCGCCAAGGCCAAGGACCAGTGGGAGCCGCTGAGCAAGGACGTGCCGAAGATGGTCGACGCCATCCAGAGCCGCGTCGACATCCTGTCCAAGTCGCATCACCTGCCGAAGGGCGTCACCAAGGACAGCCTGGCGGCGGCGAAGTCGGGCCTCGACTCGATGAAGTCAGCCTGGACCGAGGCGTCGAACGCGGCGAGCTCCGGCGACTTCACCGGCGCGGCGACCAAGGCGCAGGCGGTGAAGGATCAGGCCACGGGAATCATGAAGTCCCTGGGCATGAGTTCGGGCTGAAGCAGTAACCGTACCGGCCGCCTCACTCCGTGAGGCGGCCGGTGAGGTCGTAGTCGTCCGCGGCCACGATCTCCACGTCCGCGAATTCCCCCGCGCGCAGCCGCGCGCGGCCGCCGGCGGTCACGCCGGGGATGCGTACCACGCCATCGATCTGCGGCGCATCGCCCTCGCTGCGCGCGACCGCCACGCCGTCCTCGATCGAATCCACCAGCACGCGCAGCCGCCGCCCGATGCGTGCCGCCAGGCGCTGGCGGCTGATGGCGGCGGCCTGCTGCATGAAGCGCGCGTAGCGCTCCTCCTGCACCTCGGCCGGCACGTGGGCGGCGAGGGTGTTGGCCGCGGCGCCCTCGACCGGCGAGTACTTGAAGCAGCCGACGCGGTCGAGCTGTGCCTCGGCGAGCCATGCCAGGAGCTCCGCGAACTCCTGCTCGGTCTCGCCCGGGAAGCCGACGATGAAGGTGCTGCGCAGCGTCAGCTCGGGGCACTGCGCGCGCCAGGCGCGGATGCGCGCGAGGGTGTTCTCCGCGTGCGCCGGGCGGCGCATGCGCTTCAGCACCGTGCGGCTGCCGTGCTGGAACGGCACGTCCAGGTACGGCAGCACGCGTCGCTCGGCCATGAGCGGGATCACCTCGTCGACGTGCGGGTAGGGGTAGACGTAGTGCAGGCGTACCCACACGCCGAGTTCGCCGAGGCCGCGCGCCAGGTCGATGAAGCGCGTCGCGAACGGGCGGCCGCGCCACTCGGCGGCGGCGTAGCGCAGGTCCGAGCCGTAGGCACTGGTGTCCTGGGAGATGACCAGCAGCTCCCTGACGCCGGCCGCGGCCAGGCGTTCCGCCTCGCGCAGCACCTCATCGATCCGACGGCTCGCCAGGCGGCCGCGCAGGGCGGGGATGATGCAGAAGCTGCACTTGTTGTTGCAGCCCTCCGCGATCTTCAGATACGCGTAGTGGCGCGGGGTGAGGCGCACCCCCTGGGGCGGCACCAGGTCGAGGAACGGCTCGTGCCGCGGCGGCAGGTGCTCGTGCACCGCGCCGACCACGTCCTCGTAGGCGTGGGGACCGGTGACCTTCAGCACGCGCGGATGGCGCGCCAGGATGCGTTCGGGCCTGGCGCCGAGGCAGCCGGTGACGATGACGCGGCCGTTGTGCTCGAGCGCCTCACCGATGGCATCGAGCGATTCATCCACGGCCGCATCGATGAAGCCGCAGGTGTTGACCACCACCACGTCCGCGGCCTCGTAGCTCGGCGCGACCTCGTACCCTTCCGCGCGCAGCTGCGTGAGGATGCGCTCGGAGTCCACCAGCGCCTTGGGGCAGCCGAGGCTGACGAACCCGACCTTGGGCACGCGCGTGCGCGCGGGACTGGATTTACGGCGGGGGCTGGCGGGCATGCGCTGCGGGCCGCGGCCCGGCGGGGGTAACCAAAAGGGCGGCTATGCTAGCCGCGCCGGCCCGCCGGCGCCAGTTTTCAGGGCTTGGGCGTGGTTGCCGGCGCCGGTGCCGGCGTCACGGCCGCCGCCGGCGTGGTGCCTAGGCGGTGATGCATGCGCAGCAGCGCGAAGAACACCGCCAGTACGACCAGCGGCATGACCAGCCACGGCCAAACGGCCGCGCGCCGCTCGCGCGGACTAGCGACCATAGAGGCCCGTGAGCTCGGCCACGCCCA
>Ga0070732_10000968_pt1 | contig 16187 bp, 27 predicted proteins | sample Coa_R1_5_FD_66449 | JGI IMG/M metagenome (GOLD analysis project Ga0070732, IMG submission 66449) | Surface soil microbial communities from Centralia Pennsylvania, which are recovering from an underground coalmine fire - Coalmine... | ecosystem: Environmental > Terrestrial > Soil > Unclassified ...
ATCCTTTTAAAAATCTAACTAACGCTACTTTTAACATAAATTTTCTCCTTTGGTTGAAATTCTTTATGATTTAGCATTGTTTTACAAATACAAAATCCTTCTAGTTTTGTATGGAGTTCTCCGCAAGAAGGACAAATCCAAAACAATGATATAATCTTCCCAAAATTAATCGAGGTCATTATTTATTCCTCCCAACTATATAACCTAAAATAACTCCTAACATTATGCCCCAAATGAAGCACACTAATGTTTCTAAGCTCATTTACTCTCCTTTACTGTCCCACATACAGTGCATCTTGCTTTATCATTCGGACATTCGTTATGTACTCTTTTGCCTTGTCCATAATGTTGGTCTTGATAAGTATTTGTACAAGAACAATACTTAATGACTGCCATTTCCTTCCTCCTCTAGAGAGGCTTGAATATTAACAAGGATGGATTGGTTATGATTTAATCCACTTCCACCAGATACAATCCCTACAAGATTACCTTTATTATCATATACTCCGCCTCCACTTGAGCCAGGAGCAGAATATACTGATGTCATAACAAGATTGTGCGATGGAGCTGGGTAACCATACAATTTAAGTAAGTCTCCAATAACTGGCATTATAGCCACACCTGTGTGAATCTCATAACTAAAGTCCCATGTAAACCAAGGATTATCTAGGTCCATCGGTTCTTTAGGTTTAATTGGACCGAAAGCACTTAGTTCTTCTCCAAGCTTCATAGATGAAATATGGGCTTGTGTGGGCCAACTGAAATTTGGAATCAACATTTGCGCCTCATCCGTTTGTTTAAATATCTTCGTAGCTCTAGCGATATGTAAACTATAATCAGCTAACATGACATTACACTCTTCATATGTATCAAGCACATGTCTCGCTGTGGTAATAGTGACACCTTCTGATGATACATTGGTAATAGTTCCCTGACCTCCAAATGGGCCACATGAAATAATCGCTCTATTATTTTCCATTGTTTTAGCTACATTGTCAGCTACTGTAAATTTGAATTCATAGTTAACTAATGTAAAAATAAACGTCATCATGATTAACATAGATGACAGAATTAGTTTCCTAAGCATTAGACATTTCCTCCTTTATTTTTTTAATTAGTAAACTACGTTCATATTGAAATTCCCATCTTTCACCTGGGTAACCGTCCTCTTCAGCTAATTGGTAATGAGTTTTAATATTGTTATCTGGATCTAATTTATAATGATTAGCTAACTCAGCAGTTAACTTACACAATGTTATTATCTGTGCTTGAGTAGGCGGATATTTTCCGTAAGAAGAAGGCCACGAAATTAAATCTTTTGAACCTTCTCCTGAATTAACGGCACCGTACATACCACATAAACTAATTCCTAAATTTCCAGTATTATGATGCCAAGCATGTGCTAAAGGTTCAAACTCACAGAAGTATAGGTGTCTAAAATCTCTAAACGCTCTTGAATCAACATGAACAGAACCATCTCCTAAAATTTGAAAGTGATAGGCATCATCAAAAGTTTGCGCATAGGTACCTACGGTCCAATGAAGCGTTATTAAATCCACTCCAGTGGGCATCAATGTATTAACAAATGACTTTATATCATTTGGTGATAACATCAAAATGGGACCTCCGATTTACCTAATCCTTTGACAATATCCACATCTAGGTATTTCTTTTCGTTGAATTCGCGTTCGGTGACACTGAATTCTGCTTTAATTCCATTGACATCGAGTGTATTCAAGGACTCCTTATCTCCAACTTTAACCTCGAGTTTGTTAAGAGCTTCTAGTAAATAGAAGTTACTATCTTTGCCATTTACATTAAATTGTCGGGTAAAGTAACTATTACCATCTACGTTAATTTTGAATGCTATTTGAATTGTCCCTGTCTTTTCATTTAGCTTCTTAGTAATACCAGTCACCGTACCAATATAGTTACCTGGAGCTAACTTTGGAGCTGATGCTTTACCTTCTTTTGCTTGTGTAAAGTCAATTTGAATGTCTTGCATTTGCTAATTCCTCCTTTTGATTCAGTATATTAAACAATTTAGTCATATCTTGGTCAATAACCAAGTCAACCTTTTCAGTTCGAATCTTCGCTGAAATCTTATCAGACCCCCTCGTAAGTAGTTTATATTGTTGTTTACCTTCGGTAGTACGTGTAAATGAATACAGCACTGCATCAACTAATGACATAACCTTGTAAGGCAAGTCTTTACCTGGCATTGCTGGAACCTTAACTAATGTCTCATCATCAGCTTTATCCTGGGAAAGTGCAGTAATAACTAAATTAACTCCATGTAACCGAGGAAAGTCTAAATATGCACGCACTAGTTCTTCTGCTTGACTAATAATCTGACCCCATTCTCCAATCGTAAGCTGCTTACCTGACTTTCCTCCCGTAATTTCTTTCTGAATCTTGTATACAATTTCTGTTAACGAATCAATAACGATAGTTTTGTACTTATTTTGTTTAATATCTTTAGTAAGCTCAAGATAAGCCTGTCTGATATCGTCCACTTTTGTAACATTAAGGAAATCAACGTCCTTAATTCCTCGTGATAATCCGGTAAGACCCGCTTCGGCATCGATATATAAGATAGGTCCTGGGCTTGATGCAGCAGCAGTAGTCTTTCCTGTTCCTGAGTTGCCATAGATTAACACGCTCCTTGCTTCGGGGTAATCAACCAGTTTCTTAATATTCATTGTTGTCCTCCTTTAAAGTTTTGTAGAGTTTTTAACAACATTTCAGCCATTATAGTAATGTACTCATCATAACTTTTAAGAACTTCATACTGAACTGCTGGCGGTGTTGACATAGTACCCATGAAGTAGTACAGTGTTTTTTCCATAATCATTGAGTAGTTATTTAGGTATTGAAGTCTTAAGGTTTCTGGGTACTTACGTAATTCATTTGAGTACTCTGTTGGCAACACCCAGGTCATAACTCCATATCTACCTTCAAGACGTATAGTTTCATTTGTTGACATATTATTCTCCTTGATTACTTTCCATATATATTTTATTTGTTTTTATTAATTTAATAATTATTTCTAAATGATAGACAATGTCATTAAGTAAAAGTTTTTGACTTTTTATTATCCTATTTTTATTAGAAATCATACCATTAAGTTTCATAATTGTAACAATTCTCCTTAAATGGACACCAAACGCACTGTACTCCACGATTGCGTAAGAACATAGTGTCATTCTCAATCTTTTGTTCCCACATTGGATATTCACTTTGTAACCTATTTACTTCGGTTTGAGGCACCAAAACACATATACGTTCGAATTTAGGACGAGTCTTGGCTTCCTTAGTACGTATCAAATTATAACAAACCTTGTTGACACCCGTAAACATTGAATATGTTTTAGTCTGTTCGTCATGTAGCAATTGTTCTAATATCGATGGTGCCCATTGACCCTTAAACTTATGGTCAATAATGAACTGTGTTCCATCACGTTCAGCCAGTAAGTCTATTTTACCAGTTATATTGTTTGAATTGTATTCTTTCTCTATTTCAAGTATTTTCATGTCTTTGTCTTCTATTGAAGCCCACTCATGATAACCTTTGAGAATGTCTTTAAGAACCTCATCTAATTCTTCAGCAATTGCATGTCGTGTGCATAATACATTAATCAATTCTTGACTCTTTTCAGTGGAGTTATAATAGTCTGCTAACACTAAGTGCCCCAATGTACCTATACGTATTTCCCGTGATTCAGGTTCAGGTAATCGGTCAATATACTTAAATTTATATCTACGATTACATTCTCTGTAAGTACGTAGCTTACTATATGATAGTCTCACACTTTCTCCTCTTGGAGCTGACATTTTGTACAGATTACTTCAGTTGCTAAATCCTTCATAATCACCGTGAAATTGTCACATTTAGGACACTGGAACTTATCATATTCAACTTTCTTTCTTGACATAATCTACGAATTCCTCTCCAGTACGCATTAAATCATCTTTTAATAAATCTAATTCTTTTTCTAAGTTATATTTCCATGTACTAAGTTGTTCGTAAGTCCAAGGTAAACTCACACATACTGATCCCCATAACTTTTTTGTTCTTTTGTATGACTTAAACTCTTTCTCTGTCATTATGACTCCTAATCTGGCGCGGCCCCACCACCGACACTGATTTCCCTTCGCCTCGAAAGCGACACACCAATACAATTAATTATAGAAATAGTTTCTATCTTTAGTTACAACATTTTGTAACCCATCATCGTCATACATCCTGGTTCTCGGGCCTTGTTCTTTAGGTACTTCTTTCCTGTAGAACACAAAACTCTGATGTTTTTCATATGTTGTAATCCACTTGCAATAGTTTCTTTCTAACTTCTGTTGCTCTATTAATAGTTCATTCAAGCTAATTTGATGATTATTGTAAGCTTGTTCTAATGTTTTCATTACCAACCCAATTTGATTTACTTTCTGAACAACAACATCGAACGGGTCTTTATACTTTTTCACTGATTTATTCATAATCCCAGCCGAGTCAAGAACATTTTTTACACTCACATGAGATATATTAAGTTGTTGTGCTATTCTTCTAAGACTTAAACCCTTTAAAAACAAATCCACTATCTGGTTCTTCATCGTTCCTATCCTTGTCGTAATTGCCTCCACTTCTATTCACCTTCCCACTCTTTGTAAATTTAACTGTGGCTCCCTCATGTGTCATTGTGGTGTCATTACTAAAAGCATATTCTTCTATACAGTCATCACAGATAATTCCATAGTCTGTTCTACATGGCCAACTTGTGCTAAACTCATCCAAACATCGATTACAAATATAAAGATTATACTTACTCATTTTTTCTATCTCCTCAATCATGGGTCATGTTAAATGACCCTTTTTATCTAAATTCACCTAAATGTTAACATATCTTTAGAACTATATCACCCCCTCCTAACCATTACTATGTTACATACCCATTTAACACCTTTATAAACATTATCTTTTGGACTAGTCCATTTGAACTATTTTAGATACATTTGTATCACTAATTGTATTAATTTTTATTCATATATGTTAAATGTTTGTAAATTATACAGTGTTTAAGCGATTTAACATGACCCATGATTGAGAGAGAGGGGAACATAAGAGGGGTGTGAGAGTGTAATTCACCTCCAATGTATGAAAACAGTGTAACTCAATGAAGTTCAATGAAACTAAATTAAATCACTGAATGAATGAAGGATCTGGAACTGAGTGCACTCAAGTGAGTGAATTAAGTGAAAAGAAACAAAAGAAAAGGCAGTCGTTGATGAAGCTAACTCCTGCCTAGAGTGAATATAAATGTTAACGTGATTCAAGATGAATGGTGTCAATAAGGCGGACTGAAGGATGGATATGTTCGAGAGCTTCTTCGCACATATACTTAATGACTCTCAAATGACGAGCTAAATCTTTCTGTTCAGTTAAATCCATCCAACCAAGTTCACGTAGTTCATCAGTACAGTTATCTAAGTTACTTGCTTGCGACATGTACGCTTCCTCCCATTAATAGGATATCAGATATTTGCTTATGGCTAAAGCCAAACTTCTTAACTAGGATTAAGTACAGTTTAAAGGGAATCAATTTAACACCCCCGTGAGTACCCAACCACGTTCTTTATAATAACCTTCCATGAGTATAGTTCCTGACATATTCAAGAGACGATATGACTCAGGCATTGTAGGCCATGACATCTTAGGGTGAATGATACCATTCTCAGGACATGCAACTGAGCAGATGTGGTTCCAGCGTATTAATTTCGGTGTTGTCTTATATTTAGATGGATTTTGATAGATTTCATCCATTGTTATTCTCCTCCTTCTATGTAATGTACTAATTGTTTAGCTTCGATATAGGTTAAAGGAACAGAAATTTCACTTTCATCAAATCGCAATGTTACTTGAATGTGTTTTTCATAATGTTCAATTTCTATATATGAAGATTTGCTAGTTATAATTTTCATTTCATACCTCCTTGTATAGTTTATTGTAATGTGTGAGTAGTTCAGCTAAGTCTGTATTGACCTTAGTTAACTGTACCAAACCTCGTACAAATTGTTCTGTTGATAGGTTACCTTCGAAGTACTTGGTTTGTAAGTCACGGATAGCCTGTATATTGTCACTCATTGTTATCACCTCCTGGTAATGACATACATATAACACAACCTAAGAACAATATTCCTAGTACTATATTGATAGTTCCGTACCAGTTCATTATAAAGTCTATCATGTTAATTCCCCCATGTCAAGTTAAGTAGTATCATATTTATATTATACCCTATCAGTTTCATTTTGTCAATAGTTCTACAATAATATCTACATAAGTACGTAAATGTAGGTAAATTGAACCAACGTATACTCGAACGGGTATAACTTCAGATGATACTCAAATAAGTATAAGGTATAATATTATAGCTCGGTGTGTTAGACGCAGTCCTAGAGGATGCGATTTAGTAGAGAATCAAAAGGATGATACTACAGATGGTAGAATTTATAAAAGGTTTAGTAGAAGTTCCGCTTATTGGAGCTGGAGTAATTTGGTTTACTTTATGTATGTTAGTACAAATAAATAAAAAAGAGAAATAAAAAATCCCCCAATTTCTTGAGGGAAAGTTGTGAGGGGTAAACGGTTACTTAATATTCTTAAATATTTGTATTGCTATAAAATCTTCTGTTGCTTCGAATATCCTTAAAATTTTATGATTCTTTGTTATGATTGTATTTGTTAGTGTTGTGTAGAGTTCATATCGGTCATTATTAATCCACTTTGTCATTTGTATCACCGCCTTATGAACCAAGTATACCACGATCTAACGAACTTGTCAAGCCCTTAAGGCCCTGTAATGAAAGACAATGCGATTGTCAATCAAAGCCCCAATGATTATCCCCACAGACATCTGTCCCCAAACTATTCAGGACCCTAGAGCCTACACTAGATTGGGTTACATTCAGTCATACGCGAATCATATTTCGCATGTTTTATAACGCGCGAATTAATTACGCGATTACAGGGGGGTGCCAAGCCCTCGCGGGGAGAGGGTATATGACATTTATTACCCACCCACATAAAAAATACAAAGGATTTCATGATGAAAGATGATCAGAATAAAGAAATTGATTTCGTAGAAGACAATAAAAAGCGTAAATATAGTATAACTCCTAAGGTGAAGGAGCAACGAAAGAATGCGGCTATAACAAAACATACTGACTTTAGGGAATTAACTAATTATCTTTTAGCTGGAAAGCTTCAAAAATTTGTTAAAGAGATCACAGATGAAGAGATTGAGAAGGCTTCCTTGAAAGATAAAGTCGTAGCGGTAGGTATATTATATGATAAGTTATACCGAGATAAGACAAATACGGCTCCAGTACAAGCAGTACAAATCAATATAAAGGCTCCAGAAGGGCAGCCTCCCCTTGATTTAAGGATAGGAGTGCCTACTGAGGAAGGAAATGCGTCCTAGAGCAACGTCGGGCATTTGGGAGGGTATTTTAGAATGAACATACTCTATCTATCTCCAGGCAATACTATTCCAATTGCTAATAATTTAGTTCGAGATGGCCATAAGGTTTATTATTGGCCAGCTAAAGAAGCCTCCGAAGGTATGGGATTAATTCCTATTAAAGATTGGAAGTCCTATGTTCCCAAGGTTGATTTAATTGTCTTTGATGATTGTGAAGGTATAACAAAACCTGAGTTTGAATTATTTACACTAGGTAAACCTGTTGTATCAGGAAATAGTTTCTTTGATCGATTAGAGAATGATCGCATATTCGGTAAAGATATTTTTAAAAAAGTAGGACTTACCATAAGTGATTGTGCTCAATTTACTGATCTTAAAGAAGCTATAAAGTTTATCAAGAAGAACCCCGATAAGTGGGTGTTCAAGGCAAACGGACAAGGATCACGAACATTAGGATATGTTGGTAAGCAGAAAGATGGTAGTGATGTTATAGAACGTATGGCATTTTATGAATCCCACCTAAAGAATAATAAAGATATGTGGGATAAGAAACTCGGTGTTGACTTTGTTCTCGAGCGTTGTGTAGATGGTATCGAGGTGGCCTGCGGTGCTTACTGGGATGGACAGGATTTTACCGGTATCAATATTAATTGGGAACACAAGAAATTGGGTGTGGGAAATGTGGGAGTTGCGACTGGTGAAATGGGAACAGCCATTCGAGCAGTGGAAGCCAATTCAAAGTTTTATCTGGGCACACTCGAGAAACTAAAGCCCCTCCTAAGACAATTTCCCTATCGAACATATGTTGACTTGAATTGCATTGTCAATAATGATAATGCTTATGTGCTTGAGATAACATCACGATTTGGATATCCGATTGAAGCCGGATTGGATTTCATGAGTGCTCTATCAACAGCTGATAGATATATGTTGCTTGGTAAGGGCCAGTTGCACAAGTTGGGAAACAAGTTTTGGAAAGATAAATTTGGGGTCACCGTGGTTTGTGCCACTTTTGGGTGGCCTTATAAAGTATCATATAAAGAATTTGGAGCCGAACAACCCTTTAAGTTTCCTGAACAATTTAGAAAAAATATTTACCTTATGGATGTTGACAAAGTAAATAATCATTACCAGACCTCTGATGATGCTGAAGGTGAAGGACATATCTGTGATGTGTGTGGATCAGGTTCATCGATTGATGAAGCTCGCGATCAAGCATTTGGTATTATAAAAAAGATTGATCTACCGGGAATCTACTATAGGATTGACATAGGTGAGAAAGCCGATGAAGATTATAAGCAAATGAAGCGCTGGGGCTGGCTTTCTTGATTCAGTTTGACCCACACAAAAAACAGTACGATTTCCTAAACTATATATTCAATGATCGCAAAAAAGTAACAGCTTACATCGGAGGTATTCGTGGCGGTAAGACTTATATCGGGGCTAGAGCGGCGGCTCTTAAAGTACTTGAATGTCCCGAACCACGGTTGGGCTGGATTGTCTCTCCTACTTATCCTATGTCTGCAGTTCCTGAACGTGAGTTCGAATCTACTGGTATTATGGAATTTTGTACGTCAAAGAATAAGAATGATCGTTCGTACACTTTTAATACACCGAATGGTGAATTTCGGGTGGAAATTAAGACGGCAGATAAACCGGACCATCTACGGGGTCCAGGACTTGCGTTTATCTGGATTGACGAAGCAGCCTACATCGATGAAGAATGCTTTGATGTCTTACAGGGAAGAGTCTTAGATACTAAAGGCGACATCTTTATAACCACAACTCCCAAACGTAATTGGCTTTACGATCGAGTCTATCTCGAATCGATGTCCGATAAATCATACGCCTGTGTTAAATCTAAGACCGAAGAAAATCCCAAACTTGATCCTGCTGATATAGCTAAACTACGAAAGAGGTACTCCGATGACTTTGCAAGACAGGAATTGGACGCTGAGTTTGTTTCCTTTGAAGGTATGGTCTACAAAGCCTTCGATCCCAAAGTTCACATCATTCAACCTATACCTGTACCGGCTAATGCACAGATATACGGAGGAATTGATTTTGGATTCAATGATCCCTTCGTACATCTTTGGATTGGCTACTGGGATAATCGATACTTTATATTAGATGAACACTACGAGCCAGGACAATCATTCTCCTATCATGCCCACAAAATTTTAATGCAGCCTTTTGATAAACAAGTAATTACACGGTTTGCTGATCCATCTAATCCACAAGGTATGAACGAGTTGGGACGATATGGTGTGTACTCAGTTCCCGGCAAACGAGATATACTATCTGGAGTACAACGGATAAGCAAATTGTTAGAGTCTAAGCGGCCTGATGGCTGGCCGGCTCTTTTAATCTTTGAAAACTGTGAAAAAACAATAAATGAACTTGGTCGCTATTGCTATGGCGATAACAACAGGGAAACCCCGAAATCAGGCTTTGACCATTGTATGGATGCCCTTCGCTATGTTATCTCAAGCATATATGTTGATGAAGATCCCGTAGGTGTTAAGTTAAGTCGTATACCAGAGGACATTAGTCCATCTGAACGGCGTATTATCGAAGACACCATGAGTATACCAATGAATCGGAGATCTATAAAGTCTCCTGAATTCAAACGTTATGTTAAAGAAACAGAGGAGTGGTATTAATGGTTGAATTATCCATTGTTGTAGTGTTTGCTTTGTTGACAATGTTACTTCAGTATTCCCATGCTAATAAATCACAAAAATTGGTAGATAGATTCTCCGATAAACTATTATCATTGACTTCAACTAATTCTTTTGCAACGTATGCAACAATGACACCGACTGCTAAAGAAGACGAGGTGCATATTCAGTCAGGGGGTAATGGTAAGTCTAATGGAAAAGTTTTTGCTGGATTTCCTAGTGAAATGGCTTTTCCGGATCATCTAGAGCCTATATAATGCAAGAATTCTTAGTACGTAGTATTCATTTCGATAATCAAGCTATTCAACGAGTTATTTCTCTCCTTGATTATTATATGGATATTGCTATAGAAAATGAACCCGATGAAACTGAAATTGAGAATATTTCTGATTTGATTTTGGATATTTGTAAACAAGTTTATCAGCGGAAATATGAAAAGGAAATCTGATGGCATTCGGAAATACTACCGATACTGAAACAGGACATTCGACTCAATCAAGTCCCAATGACTATAATTCACCTATGGTTCCTTATTCCATTTTAATGGATGAGGATGCATGTTCTAAAGATCCTGAAAAAGATGCAAACATGGTGGAGCGGTATTATTCCGAGCAACACTACATGAAGTACTTCTTGGAAAGAGAATGGTATATTAATTATGCCTTCTTCCACGGGAAGCAATGGGTATGCTGGAACAGAGTCACTAATCGTGTCGAAGAGCTTCCACGCATACGCAGAGGCGAAGTCCGACAGACCACTAATTTAATATGGCCACGAGTTATGTCCATGCATGCAAATCTTGCTGGAAGTCAGATTCAACATTATATAATGCCGCGCAGTAATTCCGAAGAAGATCGTGAAGCGGCACGTTTATCCCACAAAGTTTTAACATGGTTACGAGAAACAACTAACTATGATGCTAAATGGAGAGATGCTGCATTTAATGCTATCTTAACTGGTACTTGTTTCTTAAAACCGTACATTGAAATTATTGAAGGTGAATACGACGAGGAAGCAGAGACTGATGAATTCGGTAATATCATTTATGATAACAATGGTGATATGTCTGTCAAACGTGGACCTAAGTTTAAAATTAATGTCGATGTTGTTAGTCCTTTTGATGTTCTTATAGATAAGACGGCTACTAAGTTAGATAATTCACGTTGGGTAATCCAAGTTAAAGTTCGTCCAATGTCTTATATTAAAGAACATTATCCTAAGTATAAAGAATATATTCAGCCCGATGTTGATACGAGACTAGCACATTACTTTGAGCAACGAATACAAAATTTATCCGATTCAGAGGGACCATTCACAAATACCTCGCTTGATAACTATTCTAGTGAACCTCACGTAACAATTAAGGAATATTGGGAAGCACCATCTAAGGATTGGCCATGTGGTCGAATCTTAACAGTGATTAATCGTGTTCTTGTTCGTGCTGTTGAGAATTATATCCCAGATGGTATGTTTGGTTTCTTTCCTATTTTCTATTATAAGAATCCAATGCGTTTCTGGGGATCTACTTTTGTTACGCATTTAATTCCATTACAGAAAGAATATAATAGACGACGCAGTCTTGTTATCGAATCTATTCTTAAAATGGGTAAATTGAAATGGCTTCTTCCTAAAGGTGCGGGAGTTCAAGATTTTGCTATTGATACTGAAGTTGGCGAAATCATTGAATATAATCCTATTGCTGGTATTCCACCTACACAAGCATCGCTACAACCACTTCCTCAATATGTCGTAGCTGATCAATCTACCCTAGTTCAAGAAATGGACATGGTATCTGGACAAGCCGATACAACTCGTGCTATCTCTGGTATGCCTAAGAATGTACGTACCATGGGTGCTGCGGCAATGATTCAGGAAATGGAACATCAAAAGATGTTTCCTATTTTCCAACAGCATGATGATACTCATGAAACATTATTCTCAGTAATGTTAAAACTATTTGAGAAGTTTATTCTCATGGATCAAAAAATTACAATCTATGATATTGAAACAGATACATTAGATTCAGTGGAGGCTTCAGGAGATGACCTTAAAGGAAATACAAGAGTCGTTGTCCAGAGCGGTAGAGAATTTCCACAATCGAAACAAGTTAAAAGAGCCGAGATCATGCAGTACTATCAATTGGGATTACTTGGTAGTCCAGGAGATGATAGGACGAGAAAAAGAGTATTACGGCTTCTAGAGTTTGGAGATGTGGCGCAAATCTTCTCTGATAACTCTGAAGAAGAAGCATTGATCATTGATGAGAATCAAATGATGAAACATGGAGAACTTCCAGAAGTTGAAGAGTTCCATGATCACTGGTTACATCTTGAACTACACGATAAAGATCTTAAGTCTATTGGACATAAGATGGATCCAGAAGTTAAAGCTCTATATATTAAGCATAGACAAGCACATGGTCAACGATTAGATAAAATAATGCAAATGTCCGCTCCACCTCCAGGAGCACAGCCCCAAAAAGGTAAACCTGGTCCGAAAGGAAAAGGTAATCCAATGGCGCAAGGTGCTCGAGGAGGAATAGCCCCACAACCGGGTGGTATACCTGGCGGTATGGGAGGCGGGTAAAGTTTCAAATAAACCAAGCACTGTGATGAACAATAAGCTTGGCGAGGAGGCAACAAATGAGTGATTCAATGAATGTTGATGACATTCTAAAGGAGTATTCCGAAGAGAACACGCCATCAGCAGACGAAGATGTCGAAGTAGAAGTAAAGGGTAAGAAATACAAAGCAAGCCAGATTGAAGAATATGAGAAAGGATATCTCAGGCAATCCGATTATACACGTAAGACCCAATCGCTTTCTGAAAAAGAAAAGCAATGGGAAGCCGAGCGACAGGAATATAACCAACTGAAGAATTATGTTGGCGCTCTTATTCAACGAGATCCAAACTTAATTAACTATGCACAACAGTTATTAAGTGGTCAGCAACCTCAATCAGCTATGAATAATTCTGCCTATGCAGATGACCCTTATATGAAGGAAATTATTAATACTCGACAATCTACACAACAGGCAATAAATCAATTATGGCAGCAGCAACAAGAACTCAATGCTCGAATTCATGAACAAGAACTTGAACGTGAGATCAATGCTCTGCAAAGAAAGTATCCTAAGATGGATGTTGACAAGGTTTTAAATACTGTGGCAACACAACCTCAAATGGATATGGAAGAGTTAGCAAAGCAATCCCATGAAGATATGACGCATCGTGTTAATGCCGAGATTCGTGCAATGGCCGAAAATCGTCAGAATCAGAAACGGGCAATTGTCGAAGGTTCAGGTGGTCGAACAACTGGGTTAGGTAAACCAGCTCAAGCACCGAAGACCCGAGCAGAGCTTGAAAAACTCGTAGCAGAACGTTTAAAAATGGTAAATAATTTATAATTATATATAAGAAAGGTGACTAAATATGGCCGCGACGCTCGCAACAATTGATGCTCTATTAAAAGATTATTACTTAGAGTACATCAGAAATGTAATGAACTCAGAAGTTAAACTACTCAAGTTGTTTGCTCGTACGACCGAAGGATGGAGTGGTCGACAGATCATCTTCCCAGTTCGTAACAGCAGAAACTCCGGGTATGGATTTAGACAAGATAATTCAATTCTTCCAGTTGCTGGACAACAAGGATATGTTAAATCGTTAATTACTGCAAAGATCTTCTACGGTCGTTTGCAATTAACGGGTCCTTCCATGGTTGAATCTCGGGACAGTGAAGGTGCGTTTGCACGTGCCCTCTCTACCGAAATTGAATATGGTATGGAGGACTTTAAAGACTATTTCAATGTGATTCTCTTCGGAGATGGAAGCGGTAAACTCGCTACTATCGAAGCAGGTATTACGTTGAGTACCGTCGGTAACAACACTATCACCGTAGATTCTACTCGGTACTTCCAAACCAATCAAGTGATTGGCTTTGTACAAGCTGGTGTGCAAGTTGCCAGTGCAACTGTTCTAACTGTTAACTCAACCACTTCTGTAACCACTGGTCCAGCTACGGCTGCATCTGTGTTGGTTATCGGAAATACGATTGCAAACAATGGTGACACTGGAGCAACCATTCAAGGGTTACTTGGTATTATCGATGATGGTACCGATGTTGGTACTTTGCAAGGTATTAACCGAGCAACCAATCCACAATGGAGAGCTTCGGTTCTTAGTAATGGTGGAGTTCTTCGCCCATTAACTCTCGATCTTTTGCAACGTGGAGTTGATATTGCATATGAAAAAGGTGGCGGAAAAATCGATCGTATGATTGCTCATATGGGAGTTCGCAGAGAATATATTGATATTCTTACTCCTGATGTTCGATTCTCTCCTCTTGATCTTAAAGGTGGAGTTGAAAGAGAACTTATGTTTAATGGTCAAATTCCCTTTGACTTTGATCGACAATGCCAATATAACAGAGTATACATGATGGATACTCCGACCATTCGCTTGTTTGTTCAAGATGACTTCCACTGGTTAGATGAGGATGGTTCTATTCTTCGTTCTTCTGCTGTAGGTGCAAATGGACAAGACTTGTGGGAAGCAGCCATGAGATGGATGGGAGAACTTGGTACTGATGCTCCTGTTCGAAATACTCGTATAGATGATATCTTCCAAACGGTTGAAAACGTAGTTTTGAATAATTAGAATATATGACTTCTTCTGCTTTGCAATTATATTACATAAGAAAAAATTCTGGTCTATGTACTAGATGTGGACAAGAAAATAATTCTAAAAATGTAAATTGTAAAAAATGTAGAAAAATATACAATAATTATTATAAAGGAAATAAACTAGTATCCGTGCAGATGTAATTGTTGCTTTGCTGGCATGTAAGAAGATCACCACTTTATGTCTGCACGGGGAAAACTACTAAGGAGAAAATTAAATGATTAAACAACGAAATGTAGATTCACGGGATCCACTTAAAGCACTTGGATATGTATTTGGGTTAGGGACAGTTTCTGGAACGATTACTGCTCTTCCATTTATGATTTCTAATTTTAGAGCCGTTATCCCAGCACTTCAATTCTTCTATCAATCTGCGTCTGCTTCTGGGTCTATTAGAGTTCAGATTACTGATGTAGCTTCTAGTACACTTGTGTTTGATAGTGGAGTAGTTGCTACAACTGGAACTTCAGGAAATGTATTACAACTCTTTAATACCTTAAATCCAGTTATTAACTATATGCCTTGTGCTGATTCACAATTAGGAGTACTTCCTTTAGTTAATCAAACTGATACGTTAACAGTTACTATTACACCTGTAACTGCAACTTATACTGCTGCGCATATTATGCCGGAATTCATTGGAATCTAATGAAGCAACACTGGACACATAAATATACACCTGATCCTGGATTCACTGAAAGGCTTCGAGACTATGATGAATATCTTGAGGCCTTTTGGGATGCCATTAAAAATGATTGGGTAATAGTACGAAGAGGTAAAACTGGATATCATGAAATAGGTCATTATAAAACTTTGGATAATAGAACTATGCAATCGTTATATGATGGAGATCTTTGGAGAGTTAAAAGTTCTAAAGAATTCGATGCTTCTATAACTAATCATAATGGAAAAATTAAACAAGAAATCAAAAATAGACAAAAAGAGAGTGCCGAAGAAGATGCACGAAGACTATATGTTGATCATATTCGTGAGCACAAAACTCAATTTTAGGAGACAATAATGGCGATACCCGAAGATCTAAATGATAGACAACGTCAGGGCATAGTAGATTCTACTCTACCGCTATTGCCAAATACATCTGCAGGAAATACACAGCCTGCCACTGTAGTTGTAAACCCTGACGGAACATTCGTTGGTAGTGGCGGTGGCGGAGGAACAGTTACCGCAAATCAAGGAACACCAAATACTATTGGTAATTCTTGGCCAGTAGAAGTAACTGATGGAAGTAATGTACTTGGAGTTTCTGCTCATCCTTTAAGAGTTGACCCAACTGGAACTACAACTCAACCAGTCAGTGGATCAGTCTCTGTTAGTAACTTTCCTGGAACA
>Ga0070732_10000969_pt1 | contig 16184 bp, 11 predicted proteins | sample Coa_R1_5_FD_66449 | JGI IMG/M metagenome (GOLD analysis project Ga0070732, IMG submission 66449) | Surface soil microbial communities from Centralia Pennsylvania, which are recovering from an underground coalmine fire - Coalmine... | ecosystem: Environmental > Terrestrial > Soil > Unclassified ...
TTGTCAATTCGTGTCCCGCGCCAGACGGTGGTCCAGATTTGCCAGGCGCCACCCCGTCTCAAACACCAGTCTTGCCACTCGAGTCATCTTGTTGAAATCAATTTTGTCAATGGTATCTGTGGTTTTGTGATAGTCCACGTGAATGCCGTCAAAATAGAAGATCACCGGGATGCCATGCTTTGCATAATTCCAGTGGTCAGAACGGTAGTAAATGCGTTCCGGATTGGTGGGATCGTTGTAGTAATAATCCAATTTGAGTTTTTGATAGTCGGAGTTGGTTTGTTCGCTGATCGTATGCAGTTCCTTGCTGATGCGGTTTGATCCGACTAGGTAAATGGTGTTGGCGTCCGTCAGATGTGAATCCAGCCGTTCTTCATCTCCCGGCGGCTTGGATCTGCCAATCATGTCAATGTTCAGGTCAGCCAGCACCGAGTCCAGCGGGACCACGGGTGAAAAATCAGTGTTGTATTGCGAACCCAGCAGCCCAAGCTCCTCTCCCGCATGGAAAATCACTAAGACTGAGCGTTTGGGCGGGTCCAGCGCTATGGCATGGGCAATGGCCAGCACGGAAGCCGTTCCGGAACCATCGTCATCAGCACCCGGATAAATCTCGCCTTTGTCGTTTGTTTGCAGATGATCGTAGTGCGCGCTGAAAATTACATATTCCTTTTTCAGTTCCGGGTCAGTGCCTTCCAGGCGGCCGACCACATTCTGCGTGGTGACCTGGCGCTGGTGATACACCACGTTCATGCTGACCGAGATGTTCGTGATCTTGGGAGCCATCGCCGTATGCTCCCTTTCCGCGTCCTGCACTTTTTTCAGGCTCAGCCCAATCGCGGCGAGCAGCTTGTCGGCCGCGGTCGAAGAGAGTGCCAGGACCGGTATGTGGCCGTCAGACTCCTGGGCCAGATGAACGTCTTCGCGGCCGGCAACCCGATCTTTGAAGGCCGGCGATTTCATGAATTCGATAAGGCGTTGAGGAGGAATACGCAGCACTCCTGCAGCTCCATGGGCCACCGCAGCCCTGTCTCCGGATTCATTTCGCTGCAATCGTGACGGATCAATCCCCTCGGGCATGATATTTGCCACCAGGACGATCTTACCTTTCACATCGAGGTTGGCGTAGTCGTCATGATGCTGAGACGGGGAAGAAATGCCGCCGCCTACAAATACCAGTTGGCCTTCCGCTTTGCCGTCACTGCCCCCTGCCGAGGTATAAAAATCGCCGAAACCGTAGTTTGTGGTTTGGTCCTTGTCAGTAATGGAAAGAGTGGTCTTTTCCAGGTCCGGCTTGGAAGATATGACTGCGAAGCGCTGGAGAAAATCGCCATGATCGCCGGCGCCGTGAAACCCATAGGATTCCAGTTGCGATGCCAGATAGCGCGCAGCGATGGCAAAGCTGGGAGAAAGCGTGTAACGTCCACCAAGCTCCTCCGAGGTCAGAAATTCCAGATGCATGCGCAGCTCCGTGGGAGTAATGGAGTCCACGGAAGTAGTGGGCACTGCCGCCAGATTCGCAGGCGGCGCTCCCGCAGCCAAACTGGCCAGGAAGAGGACAAGAACTGTAATGAAAGATTTGTAGCAAGGTTGGCGGTAAGTCACACGTTAATCATAGCATTCAAGCCCCACCGGTAATTCACGTCGCGGCGGACGCAAACCGGCGGAAATACGAACAAGGCTGGCCAAAGGGCCAGCCCTGAAGTCAAATCCAAATCCAATGGATGCCTGCTGTCGAGCTATTGGCCTCGCTCTTTGTCTTTGTCGGACCGTACTGCATTAAAGTATTTGCGGACTGCATCAACAAACGGGTCCGCTGCTGCCGGTGGTTTCACATTGCCGGACACCAGTTCGTGCCAGTTGACATTGGGGCCATAGAACGCATTGTCCGAATCGTTATCAGGTTTTACCGCGGCGCCGTTCAATTCGACTCCGGCAAAGAGGCCCTTGGCCCGCGAGTAGGCCAGGATCTCGGCATTCAGTTTAGCGTCTGTTGCCGCTTCTGCATGCCGTCCCAGGGGGCCGGCTGCCACGGAAGCGTCTGCGCCCAGCTTGAAATTATCTTTCAGCAGGCTGTTCACTCCTTTGTCGTTCATGAATACCAGCACCAAATCAACCTTCTCCACGCCGATCTGCGCTCCCCAGCTTCCGCCAGTCAGAGAAATAAAAGCCGGCGCCGACCAGTGGCCCTCAGATGTCCGGCATGTAACTGCGCCACGCCCATGACGCCCGCCGATAATGAACCCGCCTTTGACCATGGACGGAATCACGGCCACACATTTTGCCCGCCCCAGAACTGTGTCGGGAATGCTGTTATCCGGCGTGCCCATCAGTTCATCCAGCACCTTGGCCGCGTCATTGAGCCGGTCAGTTGCATCCGTACGATCTTCTTTAGGGAATGCGAATACAGACAAGGAGAAAAGCAGAAAACCCAGCAGAATTTTTTTCATGTTAGTTGCCCAGGGCCTCGCAAATGAGACCGCCTCCATTGGGTAGTGAGATTGCGGAACTCAGCCAGAGGTTGGAACACTTTTCAGCAGCAGCTCGCGATTTTTAAAGATAGAATCAGCAATTCATGTCTGCCCGCCCCCCAGGTTTTGAATATCGCAAGGGAGAGCTCTATTGCGAGCAAATCCCTCTGCGCCGCCTCGCCGATGAATACGGCACCCCGTTGTACGTCTATTCCTCGAAGGCCATCCGGGAGCGCTACACGATTTTTGGCAAAGCTTTCCGGGACATCCCGCATACCATTTGCTATGCGGTAAAAGCGAACTCCAACCTGAGTATCCTGCGCCTGCTGGCCCGGTTGGGCGCGGGTTTCGATATTGTTTCCGGCGGCGAGCTGGAACGCGTTCGCATCGCCGGCCAAAGAGCGCTGAAGAAGATTGTTTTTTCAGGCGTAGGCAAGACCGTGGACGAACTGACGCTCGCGGTGAAAGCCGGCATCCTTCTCTTCAACCTGGAAAGCGAAAGTGAGTTGGAGTTGCTGGCGGAATGCGCAAGCAAGCTGCGCAAGACTGCCCAGGTCGCTTTCCGGGTGAATCCTGACGTCTTCGCGCAAACGCATCCTTACATTTCCACCGGATTGCGCGAGCACAAATTTGGCGTGCCCATCGGCGAAGCCGGCCGCCTGTACAAGCGAGCTCATGCACACAAATACCTGCGCGTGGCGGGAGTGAGCTTGCACATTGGCTCTCAGATCACGGATGCCTCGCCGTTTGCGGTGGCGGTGCAGCGCGCGGCGGAGCTTGTGCGGCAGCTTGCCGCTGACGGTCACGAGATCAAGTTTCTGGATGCCGGAGGCGGAGTCGGCATCTCTTACAACAGCTCATCTCCAGGCAGCTTCCCGGATTTTGTGCGGCAATACGCGCAGAGTATCACCAGTCCGCTACGGCAATTGGGCAAGTTGCGGCCCCATCTTCTGCTGGAGCCAGGACGCTCCATCATCGCCCCCGCAGGCGTCTTGCTGACCCGCTTTCTATATGCCAAGCACAATGGAAACAAAAGCTTTACCATAGTAGATGCCGCGATGAACGACTTGCTGCGACCGGCGCTTTATCATGCCGCTCATGAGATTTCTCCGCTGCTGACGCATCCGGATGAAGAGCGAGCAGCTTCCGATGTGGTTGGCCCGGTCTGCGAAACCGGCGACTTCCTGGCACGAGATGCAGCATTGCCGCCTTTAGAAAGAGGCGAGTATTTGTGCATTTTTGACGCAGGAGCTTATGGCATGGCATTGGCGTCCAACTACAACACGCGCCCCCGCGCGGCCGAGCTCCTGGTGGATGGCGGGAAAGCGCGCATCATCCGCCGTCGGGAATCGTTGAAAGAATTGGTGCAGCAAGAGGTTGCCTGTTTATGACTGGTTGTGCAGTTTATCCTGGCTCGTACGCATGTATGGTTCAATTCGGGTTTTCCGATCACGCGTGATCACGGCGATCACGTGCGATCACGGCGATTGTCGACCTGCCAAAGCCTTTGCCGACGGGTCACAGCCTATTCAATCCGGTGAAACCGGTGGAGGCGCTGACCTATGACTCACCACCCACGGCCGAGAAAAGACTCCACGCATTCGGGGACAGACCTCAAGTCCCTGGCCTACGAGCTTTTGCGAGAAGCCCAGCAGCAGTTGCAGGATGAAGGCCATCTCACTCCTACGGCAGTTGTAATCACTCCCCGCGAGAACCTGATTCTTGAGATTGAATACGCGGACGAAGACGAGCGCGAGGAAATTTATGCCGAGTTGGCGGACGTTGCGCGAGAACACAATGCGCTCGCTGTTATTGCCGTCAATGACATCTATCTCGACAATGCAGGACCTCTGGTGGCGCTGGAAGCGGTTGGAGCAGGTGAGTTGAGCCAACCGGCTCGCGAAGCAATCATCATTACCGTATCCGGTGGGGGTTTTGAAAGCTGGATCCTGATCAGCCCCTACGTTCATCGTGGAGAGCAAATCATCTTTCAGCCGGCTCAGGAGAAACGGGAACCCGGAGCAGAGGTGGAATTGCTGGGCGATTGGACCGGTCGTGGCGGGGTGGCCTAAAAGTTTGCTTTAGCCGCTCGCCAGTTGCTTCTGAATGGTATCGGCGGCCCATAGCGCCAGTGCTGTGATGGTGAGTGTTGGATTTCCGGTAGCGTAACTAGGCCAGTTGCCAGAGCCAACGATGTACAGGTTCGGATGACCGTGTGTCTTCTGTGTGCCATCCACCACTGAGGTCTTGGGGTCTGCGCCCATACGGTGAGTGCCCATCAAGTGACCGGCTCCGGCCCAGCCTTCGCGAACAAAGATATTTGCATTTGTATCGCTTCCCGGATCACTCCGGGCCTCATCTATCACCAGGTTGCCATTATTGGTCCAATCCGCATAGTTGTATTGGACCACCGGCTTGGCAATCATCCTTTTGAATATCTGCACGGACGCGGCCACTGCGGCACTGAGGCTGTACCGGCCATAAGGATCGATGCCATAAGTGAGCGTCGGCCGGGGGATATTCAAGCCGTCCACCTGCGAAGAAAGCGTCACTCGGAAGTTGGGATTCGGGAGTTGCTCTGCCAGGCATCCAATGCGTGTCTGCCTTATCAGGTTGTAGCCTACCGTGTTTGCCAGGGCCTGGCCGTATAGGCCTTGATTCATCATCAATGCGCCCGGCGTGGTATAAGGATCACCGGTGGGCCACGACCAGCCGTCGTTGCCAATTTCCATCCGAAATGCTCCGCGATAGGTACGGAATGAACCGTCCCGGAGACTTTCAACGCCAGATGTGCTCAGCGGCCCGCGATAACCATAGAGCGGCTGGTCCGTCTGGGCATAGACCAGCGAGACTGGATGATCCGCGAGGTTGCGTCCAACCTGATCGCTTTGATTTGCCACCGTAATCGTGCCACACGGAGAAAGCAGCAGCAGCTTGGCGTTTTCCACCGCGTGAGAGGCGAGAATATAGATCTTCCCGGCAACCGTGTGACTCATACCATCCCAGGTCTTGTATTGAATGCCGGTGATCGGGAGCGCCGGATTTGTCGTATCTACAAGGACCTGGCATGCGACGGATTGCGTCCGGAATTGCACATTTTGCATCTGGCTGGCCAGGGCAATGTGCTGCGTAGCGTCATACTTCGCCTGGATGGGGCAAATCGGAATGCAGCTTGTACTGCCTTGACACTGTGGACGCCCGCCATAACCGGGCGCGGAGTTCCGGGCCTGGGGCGTCGGAGACACCAGCATGGAAAAGTTCTGATTCACCCAGAGATCGTTGAACTGCTGTCCCTGCAGCGCGGCAATGAATTGCTGGTCCAGATAACTTTGCGGAATGCCTGGCATTGGATAGTTGCTGCTACGGGTTATGCCCAGATAATCTTCACCGGTATCCGGTCCGGAGACCCCGATGGTCGTTTCAGCCCGGCCGTACCACGGCTCCAGGTCGTTGTAGGTAATCGGCCAGTTGTAGGCCTTAAGCCCATTAATGCAAGGGTTATAAACGGATTGCAATTGGAAGTCGTTTGGCAACAAGCGTAGCGACGTTCCCAGCCAATGCCAGGTGCTCCCTCCGGATTGCCGCTCGTAGTTGGATTGAAACCAATCGCCGGCTGCGGTTTGACTATTGATGATGCTGTATTGCCCGAACTTATCGGAAGGGTCGGTATTGACCGGTCCTTGCAGAGGACGTGTGGGCGGCGCCTCCACGTAGTAATTCGTCATATCGGTGAAAAAATCCTCCTGCTTGGGCGCCTGCGGGTTGATCGGATAAGGCCCGCCAAAAGTAGGTGGATTCGGGTTGGCTGCCTTGAAGTTGTTGACGAATCCTTGCCGGTTGGCGAGAGCCAATGGACCCGGTCCCGCTTCCAGCACAATCACTTTTGCGCCCGCGGAACCGAGCTTCCAGGCCAATATAGCGCCGGAAATTCCCGCGCCCACAATCACAACATCGCAATCGAGTTGTTCACTCATTGATTCGCTCCCGGCGGCAGATATTGCCAGTAACCAAAGCCCAGCGGAACGCCCATGGGATGTGCTTGCGCGAGCACCCAGACGAGCGTTTGCTCATAGTACGCAGGATCGCGCGGCACAGTCCCGCAAACTCCCGTGTACCAGGCCAGCACAACCTGCTGCGCCACCGGCCACAAAGTGGCGCTTCCCTTGATCTGGGCGTCGAACAGCGTTGGCCATTGCGACTGCGGCTGCTGCGCGATGGTGTGCCATGTGGCGAGAAGATTCGAGAGATCCACGCCGCCTTGCCCAAGGTTTGTCATGTAGACCTGTGCCAGTCCCTGGTCCAGATCCTGCACCTGAGGCAGCGGAATGCCCAGAACGAAGTTCGAGAAGCTGATAAAGTCGGCAAGACTGCTCATTGGCTGCTACTCCTGTTGTAAATGCCCTGGATTTTCTGCCGCTCCGGCAACTGCGAGGGTGGCGGCGCTGCCGGTGGGCAACTCACTCCCTGCGCCTCGGCAAAGCAGGCAGAACCTATATCCATGGTCCAGTTTGTAGATACCAAATTGGGAAGGTTCTGCTGTTGTGGAATGGTGTTGTTGATGGTGGTATCCAGGTGGCTGCTGGCGTAGAGCAAACGTTCTGTGGCCGCGCCCAACCCAACCACGCCGCCTTCGCTTGCAGGTTTGGAATATGTCTGGCCATCGTAGTAACGGTCGCGCAGGAAATAGGGTGGAAGCGCCTGGTAGTGCATCACCACCTGCACCTTGGCAACGGTGCCTCCGTTGAGCGCCGACAGTGGAATTTGGTATAGCACGTGATCCACGCCCGCAATGCCGGATGGCTGGCCACCTGCGACGCCGCCGGGCGTGCAGTAGTCGGGATCGGAGAATGCGCCGTCCGGGCTGATCATCACATGGTTGGGATCCTGGTCATTGATGCCTTCCGGCGCGGTGACTCGGGAGAGGGAGAACTGATTGAGCCCATTGACCGTAAGTTTGGGATCGGCAGTGCCGGGCACGACTTGCCCGTTGCAATCGTAAGGCGGAATCCATCCCGCCGGAGGAATGCGATTATCCTTGGCGCCTCCGAACAGGCGAGTGGTGGCCGTAGTGAGTTGGCCGAATTCGTTAGTGGCCCGCACTTCGTAGATCTGCACCTGGTTCTGGCGCGTAATCGCGGGATTGGCCACGCTGCCAAAATGAGGTTGAAGGAATTTAGGATCGTACTTCACGTCACCCGGGGGGAATTCCGTGTTCAGGACTTTGCCTGCTCCGTCCACAATCGCGCCAAAAGGGTTTACTGCGCCCGACACCCATAAAGTGTTATTGGAGGAGTCGAGCAGGCGAAACTCGATGAATCCACGCCGAAAGCCGGCGCCGGTGGGAAAGCGATGCCCGCTGAAATTTTGCACCGTCACTTCATACGTGAGCGTGTTCGGGGCAGATTGCAAATTGGCACAAGGCGTGTTCGCCGTTCCCGGTTTGCACACGGAAAGCGAAATGGTAGTGGGCGCATGGGTGAGGATGGTCTCTTCAGCATTCTGAAGATTCTTGATAGTTTCCGGCGGCACGGCCAATGTGTCGCTGGCTACTCCCAGGATGCCGTTGAACTGCTGAAACATTTCGTGCACAAACAGGTTGATCGCCATCAGACGGTGGCGCGGATAACTGCCATTGGCGGAAATCTGTACCTTATCGTCGGCGCGGTACTGCGGTTTCGGAAAAGCGTCATTGACGTTGCCGTTTCCGTCTACCACTCCCGAGGTATCAATGTTCGCGATTGCCACCATCTGTCCCTGAGCGCTCGGCATGTGGCAGAACGTGCACGAGGTTTCCTGGTTCGTGCCGCTGGATTTCCCCGGACCTTGCGGATTCACTCCGCCGAAGCTCGCCGATGCCGCCCATTCTAGGTAAGTCGCCTGCTCGAAAGACTGAGTGACACAGGGATCGGTGGTGGGATCATATTTACCGTTAATTGCTGGTTTCACCGGCGGACACGGTTTGTCCGTAGGGCCATAAGGTCCCGGATACATTGCCGGCAAATACGGACCGTTGGGTTTGCCAGGTTGGATTTGATACTTGTTGCGGACCTTTGGGTAGTCAATGGGAATTTCCGGCGCGATCACTACGTGGCACCCACCGCAGAATTCGCCCTTCGGCATATAGTCTCGGGTAACGGTGGGGGTGCTGTTGAAGTTTTGCTGATGTCCGAAAACCTGTGCCTGCTGCGGCTTCGACCCTGTCAAAACCGCCGCGCCCAAGAAACTCTGCAGGGGATCGGGTTCCGGCGCCGCGAACTTTCCCAGGTTGTACAGCATGGATCCGGCAAACGGATAGGGGAAGCCCAGCGGGGACTCGAGACCGGCAATGGCCTTGTCGCGGAATCCGTAGAACACGTCCCAGGGGTCGGCGGAAGGCGGACCGTCATGCGGTCCCATGTGATGGCACATGCTGCAGGAGATTCCGTCACGCGCCAGCGCGCCGTACTTGGCAAAGATAGGCTGGGCCCCCAGCTTGTCACAGGGAAACCCGTGATACATGCAACCACCGGGCGTGGAGTAAGTCATGAAATGGCTGAAGTTGGGCTCCGGCTTGAGCGGCTTTCCCGGCGGGACCTGAGTGGGATCGCCGCCATGATCAATGTGAAATTGACGTTGTCCCATGGGTCCGTGACAGCGATAGCAGAAGTTGTCAACGGACGTTGGCTCCACGTCGGCGTGAATCACGCGTTCCGTTTCCACCTGGGAAAGAAAAGCGGGATCCCGCGAGGCTAAGGCCATGATGGAAACAGACCATTCGCCATACTGAGAAATGTTGAACTGATCGCCTCCTTTGGGCGCAGAGCCCGGGCCCTGCACGCTGTACTTGTAGGACATATTGACCGGAGTCCACTGGCGTCCGCCGCCCGGCTGGGCTTGTTCCATTGAAAGCAAAGCGTTCGTATCGTGGCAGCCCTGGCATTGATTGGAAGTCAGAAATCCCTGCTGATGCGGCCTGAGATAGACATCGTCCGTGGCTTCAGGAGGAATAACCAGCACTTCCGATGCGGGAAGGCTGGAAACCGGCGGTAGTGGTTTCTTCTGAAATTCCTTCACGGCAGAGTTGAAGAAATCTATGAACTGCTGGGCCGGACCATCCGGGAGCGGCTGCCGCAGTCGCGGGCTCGGTGGCGGAGTAAGTGCAGAGAGCAAGGAACTGGTTCCCTGCGTGAGAAAAAACGGTGAGTATGCCGGAGGTGCGGGTGGTTTGGACAGATTAGCGGCACTGGCAAACGTGAGATTATTCACCGCTGAGCTGTGACAGGCTACGCACAGTCCCATGGAATAATCCCCCTGCGACGTGGTGATTCTGGTTCCACCGTACGCGGCTGGAATGGAAACAATTTGGCTGAAGAACCATCCGCTGGCTGGGTCGGTGGCCCGTTGTCCGGCCTGGCGGATCATCACCAGGTATCCACTGGGACTTGCGATGGCAGAGGGCGATGGCAAAACCGGGTACACCTCGGCAACCATAGCGGCAAGATCTGGAATTTGCGTGAACGATGCGGGAACGGTTGTCCCATTTGGGCGGTTCACCTTCATCCAGGCCGCCATCGCCGGCGAGTAGTAGACGCGGAACTTATCGTGGACGGTGTAAGTGGCGCCGTCGCTGCCAACGGCCCCGGAAATACGAGGACTGGCGTCCGCCGGCCAGGCCTTAAAGCATCCACTCCGAATCCATGCCTGAATGGCTTGCTGATACTTCGCAGTGACACCGGGAGGCGGGGCCGGAGCGGTGCAGGGTGCGGCAAAAACCTGGGCCGCAATCACCATCACGGCCAGCAGTTTCAGGCAGCGGAACATGAATTCCTCCTGAAGAACCATTTTCTTGAATGTGAAGTTGCGTGGCTCACACTACGACAATCCGCAACCACATTCAATAAAATTCATGAATTCAAAATGGGAAGTGTATTTCCGTAGTAACGGCAACAATGAAATACAGAGGGGAACTGTTTCATTTCAGGATGTCTGGTGGAAAATCCGAAATTGCAGGAAAAACTAGCCCAGCCGTGGACCTTGCTTGTCCAGCCAGCTTGAGAGCGCCTGCTTGTTCTGCTCTCCCAGCAAATAAAACTTGATGCCCATGAAACCTTCCGTATTCGCCCAGGCGACCTCGCCGCGTCCCTGGATTTCGGCCCCGGGTACATCGAAAGTGAACTGAATCGGCGAACCCGGCTCATAGACATGATGGCAGCGTACTGCCATGCCGCCGCGGCTCACATTGGCGGTAATCGCCTTCTGCTCCTCTTCGCGCAACTTAATCATGACCGGCACCATGAGCTGATACCGCAGGTACCGTTTTCTTTCCGCGGTAATCAGGGGCGAGGCAGAATTCAGGGCGTCCAGAACGGCGTTGGGTAACAGTGGTTTATAAAGGACGAAGTTAACCCCTGCGTTGAGAAGGCGGGATGCCTCCTCCGCCGGGTGGACGCAGGCGAATACGACCGAATTGCGGTTGGAACCGCCCTGGCGGATGCCCTTGACCAGATCCAAAGCTCCTTCCAACTCCATGTCCAGGAAAATTCCGTCAATCTTGCGGCGTTCGATAAAGGCCTTTGCCGTGGCTATGCCTGAGGTGTAGTCAACAACCGGATTATTTTTCCCCAGAGATCGGGTAATGGTCTTGTAAGCAGCTATGTCGCTGCTAACCACCAGGAACTCCCAGCGTGCCGGCTCCATCGTGGAAAAGCCTCCCTTTCCTCACAAGCATCAATGCTATTCAGCAGTCACTAACCGACCCTCTCCCCGGGGGTTAGCAGAATGAGGAAATAGCCGCGGCAGTATGGCGCCTGCCCCTTGCTGGTTGCCCATTCCCAATAAGACACAACTTCAGATTATTGTCACCGCTAATTGTATTAGGGTGAAAGCCTCACGCGCGATTACCTAAGTACCCGGCCGGCAAAACTGCTTTTGGGCCCGAAATTAACGCGAAATCGGTGCTTCTGGAATTTCCTGCTTTATTTTCACACGCGCTTGAACCAGAGAAATGGCTTGCAGCCGCATGGATACTGGAGTTGTGTAGAGGCCTGCACAAATTTCATGGCAGGGGCCTGTGGATGGGCTACAAGCTATTGATTTTAAAATAGTTACAGCCGAATAAATTTCGTTGACATCACTACGGAAGAGAGTAAATTCACACTCGTTCTTTGACATCTTAAAGGTTTTTCCGGTTGGCGGTGAGTCCGGGATTCAAGCCAGGTCGCCATGCACAGCGCAAGCTGAAAGCTATGGAAGGTCGGTAAGAATCTATTTAGCGATCTGCTGGTCGAGAAGAACGTAAGGTGTTCGAAGGCAAAGATAGAAGCCCCGAGTTGTTGACCGATTTACCTGGTTGACGGTAAGCCCGGAGCCCAAGCTTCAGCAATAGCTGATTAAAGATCGCACTTTAGAAAGTTTCGCAAGGAACTGGACAGAGAAAGCAGGTCGGCAAGGGTCTATAGCGAGCCGTTGGTTGAGGCGAATGGGTCAACACCAAACTCGGGGCTTCTTAATTTCGATCCGCACTCAGCTTCGCCTTTTTGAGCATTTCTTCATATGTGATTCCTGGAGTGGGTTGAAATCTGGTAATCGGGTCAGCGGGTCAACGGAAATCATTGAGAATCTTCTTGGCGGCTCACGACTTAGCCGTTTTTCGCGATGCTACAAAGATTGCTACCAGTGCCTTCGCCTCCGCCCTCAAGCCATCTAATCGGGCAGCCTTTATGACGCCTATTTCCATGAGAAATTCGAGCCAAAACAAGGTTTCGTCTGCCTCTTCTACCACAACGCCAAGCTTGGAAATGAATTCTGCTTCGAACGCGCCAATCCTACGGCGCGATAGTTAGCGGCCATGCCCGTTGCCGATCGAATGATCTGATTGCTGATGATATTTGCCTCCCGATTGTTAGGCAGCGCACGCGACATTCGCACAACTCTTATGGCAAACTTCTTTGTTCTTTCCCGCAGTTCGAGATGCTTGTCCAAACTCACACTTCCCTCCTATTTAAGAAAGGAATGGGCCGATGATCCGAGGACCCGACGATCCGAGGACCCGATTACTCGAGTCCCCCATACACAACCTTCCCACCCACAAACGTAGCCTCAACCTTTACATCCTTGATCGCGGTAATGGGGATCTTGAAGATGTCATCGCTCAACACGACGAAGTCTGCCAGCTTGCCGGCGGTGATGGAGCCTTTTTCTTTGTCCTGAAATTCGGCGTAGGCGGAACCCATGGTGTAGGCCTCCACCGATTCAGCCACGCTAAGTTTTTCTTCAGGCACCCAGCCGTTAGGATTCTTGCCATCCAGGGTTGCCCGGGTCACCGCCGCATAAATGCCCCACATAGGGTTAAGCGGAGCAACTGACCAGTCCGTCCCAAACGCCAGTTTTACGCCATGATCCAGAAATGTCCTGAAGGCATAAGTGCGCTTGATGCGGTCTGGCCCGATTCTCTTCTCTGCCCAGCGTCCATCATCGATTGCATGGTAGGGCTGAACGGAGGCGATCACCCCCAGCCGCGCATAGCGGGCAAAATCCTTGGCGGCCAGGTGCTGCGAATGCTCGATCCTCCAACGGCGGTCGCGCTTTCCATTGGCTTTCTCGATCTGCTCAAACATATCGAGAGTCATGGAGATGGCGCGATCGCCAATGGCATGTACGCAGAGTTGCAATCCCGCCGCATCCGCGCCTTGCAACCGCTGCCGCATGGCCGCAGGAGGATGCATCTCGTCACTCAACAATCCGTGCGTCTGCGGAGAATCGGTGTAAGGATCAAAGAAGTAGGCGGTCTCCGAACCAAGCGAACCATCCGCGTATCCTTTCACCGCTCCCATGCGCAGAAAGGTTGTGCCGAAGGCATGGCGGATGCCGATCCTTGCCTGGTCTTTCCATACCGTCTCCATGGGCGCCACATAGATGCGCGTGGTCAGGGCGTTTTGCTCCGCAAGCTCGGAATAGACCTTCACATCATCATAGGAAGGATTCATGTCCTGCACGCTGGTCACTCCCAGCGAGGCAGCTTGTTCCAGCGCGCGGCGAATGGACCTGATGCGATGTTCGCGGGACATGGGCGGCATGATTTTCAAAACCAGGTCCTGCGCGGCATCGCGGAGAATACCTGTGGGATTTCCCTGGGCATCGCGGACGATCTCGCCACCAGGAGGATCCGGAGTTTTAGAAGTGATATTCGCCAACCGCAAGGTCACTGAATTGGCTAACGATTCATGGCCGTCGTAGCGGTTCACCCAGACAGGCGTCTCCGGTGTGACCGGATCAACCAGTTCCTTGGTAGGCAGGTTGGGAGGCGACCATTTTTGCTCGTCCCAATCGCCGCCGGTGATCCACTCTCCCTTGGGCGTGTTTTTTGCCCGCTCTTCGATCTTGCGCACAAATTCCTGCGGCGAAGCCGCTTCTCTCAGTTGCACCGCCTGAAGATGGTCCCCGCCATCCACGAAGTGAACATGAGCGTCATTAAAGCCGGGAAGCAGTAATTTTCCCTGGGCATCAATCACCTTTGTCTGCGGGCCGTGCCAGGCATCCACCTCGGTTGAGCTGCCCACGGCCACGATCCGGTCTCCCAGCACAGCCAGCGACTCTGCTTGTGGACGTGTCTTGTCCACAGTCCAGATTTTGGCATTGGTAATGATGAGATCAGCGGCCGGCTTGGTCTGGGCCTGCGCATAAAGTGCTGCGCAGAATAAAACAAGAGGAATGAGCCGCCAATCAACACCAATGGACGCGAATGAGTGGGACAGCCTGAGACCGGTCCCCCGATCGCGGCGGTCGCGCCCGTTCTTCATCGCTCGCCCCACTTCAGCTTGGTACGCAACACGTCAAAGTAGGACCTCTCCTTCAGCTTGAACAGTTTCACTTTGAATTCCGATTTAAGGCACACTACCACATCGCCATCAGCGAGAGACCGGCCCTGCTGGCCATCCACGGTCAGCAGAACTGAATTGCCACTGTCTTTGATGAAGATTTCGATAGTAGCTGTGTCCTGGACCACCAGCGGCCGGTTCGTCAGGGCATGCGAGGCCACCGGGGTAATCACAAATCCAGGCAGATCAGGCGCCAGGATGGGACCCCCGGCAGCCAGAGAATAGGCCGTGGAACCTGTGGGAGTTGCAACGATCAGGCCATCTGCCGTGTAGTTGGCGACAAACTTCTCGTTCACCCGCACATCAAAGACCGCCAGTCGCGCCAGCGCGCTCTGGTGGACTACCACATCATTTAATGCTTCGTAGCTGGCCAGACATTTCCTCTCCCGCTGCAGTTGGCAATGGACCAAGGCACGCGCGCTCACGTCGCACCGTCCCGCGTCAATGGCCTCCAGTGTGGGGACAAGCTCCTCTTGTTTCACCTCGGTAAGAAATCCCAGGCTTCCCAAATTGACGCCTAGAATAGGAATTCCGGCGGGCGCCACGCTGCGGGCCACCGAAAGCAGGGTTCCGTCGCCACCCAGCACAACAACAAAATCGGGCCTTTTCTCCGCCAGGTTTTCGCGCTCCACAGCTTCACATCCGTCGCAAAATTCCCGGCTGATGGAATCCGCAGAAATGGAGTAGCCATGGGCACGCAGCCAGAGCACAAGATCACGGATGATTTTTGGCAGGTCCGCCTTACCCCGTTTGGAAATAATGGCTGCTCGTTTCATCAGAATTCAGCGTACAACAGAAATTCGCGATTGCCCTCCATTCCCAGAATTGGGGAATCAATGACTTCCAGCTTGTGCCCTCCGAGCCTTTCCACCGCTTCATGGACCCTTGCGATGGCGCCGCGCTGCGCCTGTTCGTCTTTTACGATGCCGCCTTTGCCGATGGCAGCTCGTCCGGCCTCAAATTGCGGCTTGATTAAAGTTATCATTTCGCGAATGGGCGACCGGGAAGCAGCAAAACCGGCCTCTAAAACCGCCGGGAACACGAGTGTAACAGAGATGAAGGAGACATCCAGCGCAATGAAACTCAGACTATCCTGGGCACAGGAGTGCCGCAATTGCTCTCGCGTTAGATAACGGGCATTTGTCTTTTCCAGCAGTTTCACGCGAGGGTCGGTGCGAAGTTTCGCCGCTATCTGGCCATATCCGGTATCAACCGCGACCACTTCAGAAGCGCCATGTTGCAGCATGCAGTCGGTAAACCCACCCGTGGAGGCGCCCACGTCCATGCAAACCCTGCCGGTGAGATCAATCTTCCAATGCCCGAGCGCCGCTTCTAGTTTGAGTCCGCCGCGGCTGACATACTTCAAATCCTGGCCCAGCAACCGGATCTCAGCGTCATCGCCGACGTTGGTACCGCTCTTCTCAACTTTTTGCCCGTCCACAAGCACCCGGCCCGCAAGAATCATGGCCTGGGCGCGTTCCCGGGAGGGCACCAGGCCGCGCTCCACCAGCAGCTTGTCAATTCTCAACTTCATTTGGAGCTCTCATGGAAAAAATTAATATTCCTTTTACATTCGCACCCCACAATGTGCAAAGAGCCAAACGCATAAAGTTTACTGGGCCTTATTGAAGCAACACTGGCATTTTCCACACTGTTTTTCACTCAATTGTTGAAAACCAGGAAGCATAGTTTGGAAATCATCTTGCAGCGCTGGACGGCAACTGCTCATCGTCATTGCCGGGACGCCCAGACCCATCGTGATCCAATGGCAGCGCACCTTCAGGGTAAATCACCTTACGCGCACAAAGTAGAACAGCCGATATACTAATAATATGAATGCAAAACCAGCACCTGCCCTGGA
>Ga0070732_10000970_pt1 | contig 16180 bp, 15 predicted proteins | sample Coa_R1_5_FD_66449 | JGI IMG/M metagenome (GOLD analysis project Ga0070732, IMG submission 66449) | Surface soil microbial communities from Centralia Pennsylvania, which are recovering from an underground coalmine fire - Coalmine... | ecosystem: Environmental > Terrestrial > Soil > Unclassified ...
AGGACACAGAGGAGCACTGAGGACCGCAGTGTTAGACTCAAGCGTTTTGATTGAGGCGGACATCATGAACATTCGAACTGTAGGCGTGGTCGGCGCGGGGACGATGGGGAACGGGATCGCACACGTGTTCGCGCGCGGTGGATTCAACGTTGTTTTGTGTGACCTGGAACAGCGGTTTCTGGATCGAGCGCTGGGGACGATTGCGAAGAATCTGGAGCGAGAAGTTACGAAGAACAAAATCACTGCCGCGGACAAAGATTCCTCGTTGGGGCGTATTCAGGCGGTCACGGATCGAGGCAAGCTGTCGCAGTGTGATTTCGTGGTGGAGGCTGCGACTGAAAAATTTGAGATCAAGACAGAGATCTTTCGCGATCTCGACCGGTTGACGCGGCCGGAGATCATTTTGGCGTCGAATACTTCGTCGATTTCGATCACCAAGCTCGCCGCGCTCACAAAGCGGCCGGAGAAAGTCATCGGGATACACTTCTTTAATCCGGTGCCAGTAATGAAGCTGGTGGAGGTGATCCGGGGACTGGCGACTTCGCAGGAGACGTTCGAAACGGTGCGCGATTTCTCGGTGAAATTGGAAAAGACGCCGGTCGAGGTGAACGACGCGCCGGGCTTCGTGTCGAATCGGGTCCTGATGCCGCTGCTGAATGAAGCCATATACGCGGTGATGGAAGGCGTGGCTACCGCAGAGGCTGTCGATGAAGTGTTCAAGCTGGGGATGGCACATCCGATGGGACCGCTCACACTGGCGGATTTCATCGGTCTGGACGTGTGTCTGGACATTATGCGGGTGCTGCATGCCGGGCTGGGCGATCCCAAGTACCGGCCCTGTCCGTTGCTGATCAAGATGGTGGATGCGGGGTGGTTGGGCCGGAAGAGCGGGCGAGGCTTCTACACATATTGATGGCTGCTGATTATTGATTGTTGAATGAAAACCTCAAAGGCGATGCGCTCTTTTATCTGATTGCCGCGATCTGCGGGATCGGCACCGGGTGGGCTGATGTTGTGATCGATGATCTGCTGTTCACGGCTCTGCTGGTGCTTTCATCCTGCATTTTGCTAGGGATGTTGCGGCCGCGATGGCCGTGGCGCTGGGTGGTGACGGTCGGGGCTTTCATTCCTTTGACGGAGCTTACGGCCTATCTGATCCGAACGGTGAAGCCTTCGCGGACACAAATTTATGGATCATTTCTCGCGTTTCTCCCGGGGATCGCGGGGGCTTACGGGGGATCGGTGATGCGCAGGGTCCTGGACAACCTGCGGCAGGGGAAATAGGGCTGCGCTCGCGGCGCAGTTTCTTTCGCCCCTTCGGGGCTTTCTCAAAGTTCTATTTTTCACCCACGGCTTGCGCTGTGGGCTTTATTCTTGCGCCGCTTCGCGGCTGGCGCATCTTGGATCGACACGCGGCCATGGCAGGCAGTCCAGTTCTCTGTCATTAGCGGCTATGATGCTTCCACTTGAGGAGAGTTCCATGCGTACATTTTTTATTCTTCTATTCACACTCGCGCTGCCTGTCAGCTTGCCCGCGAAAAAGCCCGCATGGGAACCCGCTTCGGGTCATATCACTCTGCCGTTGTGGCCGCATTCTCAGGCGGGAACGGCAGCAGAGGTCGACGCAACGACCGCCAAAGACAATCTGGTCGCGGGGAAGCCGGTAATCCGGCTGGCTAACGTTTCGAATCCCACGATCACCTTGTACGCTCCGAAGGGAGAAAGCACTGGCGCCGCGGTCGTCGTTTTTCCGGGCGGGGCGTACCGCATCCTTGCGATCGATCTGGAAGGGACCGAGGTGTGCGAATGGCTGAACTCCATTGGGGTGACGTGCGTGTTGCTCAAATACCGCGTGCCTGATTCGGGGCCGTATCCCAAGTCGCCGTCGGCGCTGGAAGATGCACAACGGGCGCTGGGCATGGTGCGGGCGCATGCGGCGGAGTGGCACATTGATCCGCAGCGAATAGGAGTTCTTGGGTTTTCGGCCGGTGCGCATTTGGCAGCGGCGTTGAGCACGCACTTTGATCAGCGGCTTTATGACGCGGTTGATGCGGCTGATCAGCTGAGTTGCAGGCCCGACTTCGCAGTCATCGTCTATCCTGGCTATCTGGCCCTTTCTGAACAGAACTTCGCGCCGAATGCGGAGATTCATGTAACGGAGAAGACGCCACCATCTTTCATCGTGCAGACAGAGGATGATCCGGTGCACGTGGAGAATTCGACTGTCTATTTTCTGGCTCTGAAGAACGCCGGCGTACCAGTCGAGATGCACCTCTACGCACAGGGAGGGCATGGATACGGGCTGCGAAGAACGGAACTGCCTGTGACGACGTGGCCGCAGAGCGTCGAAACCTGGCTGCACACGATCCGGGTACTTCCGGGCGGCACGCAGTGTTTGATGGCACCTAGGTATCGGCTAACCAAAAAGTAACTCCCGAATTCACAGGGATCACTAGTATGCTGGCGAGCATGGGTGTAAGTGTCTCCATGCTGGCTTCGGGGAGCCGCGGGAACTGCGCGCTCGTCTCGAGCTCAAGCACGAAGATTCTGGTCGACGCCGGCATCTCCTGCCGCGAGACCTTCAAGCGCATGAAGTCGTTGGGCGAAGATCCCCAGTCGCTTTCGGCCATCCTCATCACGCACGAGCACTGCGATCACATTTCCGGACTGGCAACGCTGGCCAAGAGGCTGCGCATCCCAGTGTTCATGACCGGGGCTACTTATCAGACGTGGCAACGCGCCATGCGCAACGAGAACGGCGAGAAGCCGAAGCTCGAGAAGTTCGAACGCTTCGAATCCGGGCATGGCTTCCAGGTGGGCGACATTGCGGTGAAGCCATTCACGATTCCTCATGATGCGGCCGATCCGGTGGGATTCACCTTCCACGCGGAAGGGATCAAGGTCGGATTGGCCACCGACCTCGGCTACATTCCCCTGAGCGTGCGCGATCACCTGCGTGGCTGCGATGTGCTGATCATGGAATCGAATCATGACCTGGAGATGCTGCGGGTGGGGCCCTATCCGTGGTCGGTGAAGCAGCGGGTGATGAGCCGCGTCGGGCATCTATCGAATGTCGCCCTCGCGGATTTCTTTACCAGCGACTATGATAATAGTGCGACGTTTGTAGTGCTGGCGCATCTGTCAGAGCAGAACAATCATCCGGAAATAGCCCGGAGAGAGGCCGAAAAGGCGCTGGCGTCGCGAGGTGGCTTGTTCTGCAACCGCCTGCTGTTGGCGTCCCAGACTGAAGCGTTACAACCGATTCGTTTGTAGTCGGGCTCTTTGTAGCTGATTTACACTCCCTCATGAGTCAGCAGTGCATTGATCCAATCGTTGGTAAGATTCTGGCGGGCTGGCGGTACGATATTTCCGGCCTGGCACCGGAAATGCGCGGCGACTATGAGAATCATTTTGCATCCTGCGAACACTGCCGCAGCCGGCAGCAGATTCACCGCATCATTGACGTTGGGCTGATCGTGCTGGCATCGGTTTCGGCGGGAGTTTTCCTGCTGGCATTCGGAGTCATCCGATATCTTGGGCCCCGACACGCGCTGCTGCTGGAGATTGCAGCGCTGGCCGGGTTCGCACTCTCTGCACTGATCTGGTTGGGGGTGGCGGTGGCAACGCCAGCGCCAGTAACCATGCTCGACGCCGCAAAGGAAGGAGCGCGGCGAGTGCATGATAGGTTGCCGGAAGAAATCCGCCAGCGGCTTCCTGAAGAACTTCGCATCAAAATCACTGGGACATAGAGCAATGCTGCAAAGGTCGAGAGTGCTCGCGGGAATGCTGGTCGCGGTGTTTGCTACCGCGACGCTGCCCATTGCAGGCTGGGCGAATTCCTCTGGCACCGTGGAGCGGGCTGCTGAGTGTCATGGCCATATGCCTTCGACTCCGGCTCCGGCGCAACCTGGTCATCAGTGCTGTGCGACCGGGCATCAATGGGCAATTCCCGGCTCGCCTGTCATCCTCCATCCTGTGATTGCACAAGCGGGAACCCGCTTGGAATACGACCTCCAGCCTTACCTGTTCATCCGTCCAAGGCACGCAATTTTCTCCGACAGCCCTCCAGGCACAACCTCGTTGAGAATCTAGACGCACGAACACTTTCCTGACCTGCGCGCCTCGGCGGCGCACGCCTCGGTTTCTACACACTCAGCTGCGAGGTTCCTGTGAAAGGTATTGTGTTCGCACTAAGTCTGGCGCTTGCGATAGTGGCAACGGCGCAAGAAAGTAGTTCGCCGCCGCATGATCACGACATGGGCCAAGGTGCGCCCCAGCACACCATGGCCGGGATGAATATGGATGAGCACGCGTCATTCGAATTGCCTTCTCCGCATGAAGGCTCCGGGACGTCGTGGCAGCCCTCCTCGGTCACCGGACACGAGTGGATGTGGATGTGCGGCGGATGGGAGCTGATGGCGCACGGCGTCATTTTCATCGATTACAACCGGCAAGGTGGACCTCGCGGCGCCGGCAAGGCGGAGTCGGTGAACTTGGGCATGCTGATGGAGCAGCACCGGCTGGGAAGAGGCACGATTCTCTTACGGGAGATGTTCTCCGCGGAATCGCTGACGTCGCCACATCCTGGATTTCCGGAAATTTTTCAGACGGGCGAGACGTATCACGGCGAGCAGCTGGTGGATCATCAGCATCCGCATAACGTGTTTGCCGAGCTGGCTGTGCTCTACACGGCGCCACTGACCGACAAAATCTCCTGGGAACTCTACGGCGGGCCGTCGGCGGAACCGGCGCTGGGACCGGTGACCTACATTCACCGGGCTTCGGCGGCGGAGTTGCCAATGGCGCCACTCAGCCATCATTTGCAGGATTCGACGCACACGAGCTTCGGAGTGGTCACGACGGGATTCGTGATCGACCGGGTGAAGCTCGAAGCGTCCGTGTTCAACGGGCGCGAGCCGAACGAGCAGCGCTGGAGCATTCAGCTGGCGGCTCTTGACTCGTGGTCAGGTCGGGCCAGCATCGCTCCGGCGCGCAATTGGACGGCGCAGTACAGCATTGGACGGTTGGAGCACCCGGAGGCGCTGGAGCCGGGGAGCCAATGGCGGCAGACTGCCTCGGTAGAATACAACCGGCCGTTGCATGACGGCAGTTGGGCGACCTCGATGATTTGGGGGCGCGTTCACAAGATCGCGACCGACATCAATCTAAACAGCTATTTGCTCGAGTCGACACTGAACTTCCGGCAACGCAACTACGCATTTACGCGGCTGGAACTAGTCGACAAGGACGAGTTGTTCCCTCAGGCTACGGTTCTTTCGATCTATCGCATTGGGGCTTATACGTTTGGAGGGGTTCGAGATCTTATCGCGAATAAAACCTGGCAGATAGGGCTGGGCGCAGATGTGAGCTTCTATTCGAAGCCGGGCGTGCTGGATGCGACGTACGGCGACCAGCCAGTGTCGTTCCAGATTTTTCTGCGGTTCCGGCCAGCGAAGGCGCAGGGACATCACGCGCATTGAAGTTTTACACTCAGCTTACAATGAGGTAAAAGTTACCAACGATTCCGGCGTAAAATATTTTGTACGGAATCGTACATTTCGCGCGAGATAATCTGCCAATGGCGCGATCTATCAAAACACTCCGCACAGTACAGTGGTCGATGTTGCTGAGCATCCTGCTTTACATCGGCGTGGGAGAGATTTTGGGGCCACGAATCCGCCACGTGGAACCCGCACTCAGCGGAGTTCTCAGTACGCTGGCGGTGGGAATTGTGGGAACCATCTTCGTTGTGCGCCGCACCCTGGTGTTCCGGGCCGCGTCGACGCTGGCAACGCAGCCAGAGGACAGTATCTGCCTGAATCAGTGGAAGACGGGCTACATCACTACCTATGCCCTCTGTGAGGCGCTGGCGTTGTTTGGCCTGGTGCTTCGCTTCAGGGGTTCGGAACTGCAGCAGAGTTTGCTCTTCTATATCGGAGGGTTCGTGCTGCTGTTCTTCTTCCGGCCACGGCCGCCCGCAGCGCAAGCGTCGTAGGCGGTCAGGAGATTGGAAGAACTTTCTGGAGACAGCAAGATTGAAGAATTTTGTGGAGACAGCCGCCTTCGGCTGTCCCGCCGCGCAAGCGGCCGTTTCCCTTTTTACCGCAAATTCAATGCTGAGATTAAGGATAGATCGCGCAGGGAAGGAACTGCTTTCCCTAGCAGTAGCGCAGCCGATCGTCGCCCTTCGGGCGACGGACAGCCGAAGGCGGCCGTCCCCACAAAGCCTAACGATCAGCCGATGTGACAGTTGGCCAAGCCGCGCTTCTCCAGATACTGCTGGTGATACTCCTCAGCGGGATAGAACGTCACGGCAGGAACGATCTGCGTGGCGATCGGCTTGGAATAACGATGAGCCTTCTCGAGCGCTTCCTTCGAAGCCAGTGCTTGGGCCTGCTGCTCGGGAGAATGGAAGAAGATTGCGGTGCGATATTGCGTTCCCCAGTCCGGGCCTTGGCGGTTGACTTGGGTAGGATCGTGGTTCTCCCAGAAGACCTTTAGCAGGTCTGTGTAGGGAATCTTTGCCGGATCAAAATCAACCTCTACTGCCTCGGCGTGGCCGGTGCGGTCGGTGCAGACTTCTTTATAGGTCGGATTCTCGGTATGGCCACCGATGTATCCCACGCGGGTTGAGGTTACGCCGGGCAACTGCCGGAAGGTGGCTTCTACTCCCCAGAAACATCCTGCTGCAAAAGTGGCTTTTTCCATTACTAGTAACTCCAGAGTCAAAATCTTGCACCACAGAGGGCACGGAGAGTCACAGAGGAAACGCTGCTCAACTATCCGTATTCTCGCTTATTGGATTCAGAAAGGCTAGGAAAGTCACAGGTTTGTAAAAGACTGGCGAATACCTCTGCCGGGCAATTGACGGCATGGGGGAATCCGGGTAAAGTCCGGTGAGGGTCGCTCCGTAGGATGTCTCCCGTGCCAACCAGTCGATACCATCTCAGCTCCTGGACTGTGCAGCACACTGCACTGTCGCTGGTGCTTTTTTGTGCTCAGGCGGCGCTGGCGGTTTCGGCATTCACGCCACAGCTTCGATTGGGATATCGTACCGGCGACCAGTGGGAGCCTGCGATTGCTGCTGATGGACATGGGCATGTTTACGTGCTTTATCCGCAGTATGGAACCGTGCCGGGATGCCCGACTTGCACTGCTCCTTCGATGAACCTGCTCATCAGCGACGACAACGGGGCATCGTGGCATGGCTCCAGGCCGGTGCTTCCTTTCCCGACCGGGCAGTTTGATCCGCAGATCGTGGTCGATCCTGTGGACCGGCAGACGGTATATGCCTCGTGGCTGCAGAATAATAAACGGGATATCGTGGTGGTGCGCTCGCTCGATTTCGGGCGCAACTGGTCGTTTTCGTGGGCGGAGCGCGGGCGGGAAGAGACGGACAAGCCGGTGTTGACGGTCCGCGGCGCGGATGTGTACGTGGGGTTTAACCGCGAAGAGAAGTTTCTGGTGGCGGCTTCGCACGACGCCGGGCAAACGTTCAGGGTAGCCCTGATCAATCCGAATGCTGAGCCGGGTTCATCGTTGGCCGGGGGAGCCACCATTGATTTCTGGGGAAATGTCTTTTTCGGGTGGACGGCGTATGCAAGGCAGGAGATCCGGACTCGGACCGTGAGTGTTTATATCAGCCGCTCGGCTGATGGCGGCAGGACCTGGAACACTTTGCTTCTGGACCAGTCCAGCGCGCCTCCCGAGTGTGAAGCAGAGGGCTGCGGGAACGGTTTCCTGGGAGCACAGATCGCGCTGGCGTCAGACACAGCGGGCGCGCTTTACGCTTTGTGGAATGCCGGCGCGGTGAATGGTGGCCCGGAGCGGATCTACTTCTCATCTTCCACGTCAGGTGGAGCTACGTGGTCGGCACGAAGCAACGTTTCGGCTGCGGCCCGAGAGGTGGAACATGGTTTTCCCACGATCGTCGGTGGAGCGCCAGGTGACGTGCGCATCGCATGGATGGATGCGCGGTTGAGCGAGGTGGGGCGTCCTGAGCACCCGCTGTGGAATACCTTCTATCGCTCATCGACGAACGGCGGCGCGACCTGGTCCGATGAGACGAGACTTTCTGCACCGGTGCGAAATTACGATTACATCCTCTCCACCGGATTCCGCTTTCCCTTCGGTGATTATTTCGGTCTGGCCATTGATAGCGAGGGCAATACCCACGCCGTCTGGGGCGAAGGACAGGACTATAAATCTCCCGGTTCGATCTGGTACACTCGCGGCCGATAATCAGTTCAATCCAAACAGTAATCTGACGGAGGTTCCATGCACTTCCTGGGAGTGAACCTTTTAGCCGTCCTCGTCTCTGCTGTCGCCACTATGGTCTTGGGTTTCTTGTGGTATTCACCGGCGCTGTTCGCCAATCCCTGGATGAAATTGATGGGCTACGATCCGAACGACAAAACGAAGATCGCAGAGATGCAGAAGAGCGCCGGACCCTCGTATTTCATGTCGTTGATCGCGAGCATCCTGGCGGCGTTTGTGCTGGGAAAATTGATCGCGGTCGCCGGGTTCTCCACGGCGATTGATGGACTGAAGATTGGGCTGGTGGTGTGGCTGGGTTTTGTGACTACCGTGCAGTTCACGAATGCGCTGTTCAGCCGGCAACCGTTCCGGCTGTACATGATCAACACGGGATATCAATTCGTGTGTTACGCGGTGATGGGAGCGATTTTGGGGGCTTGGCGCTGAGACGTAGCAAGCTACGTCTCTACGACACAATTATTCCAACTGCATGCCGCCGATGAGGTCGCCGATGCGGGTGAGGTGACGTTCTTTGCACCATTGCTCCACGCCGTCTACGATCTTCTCGGTGGCGCACGGGTCCCAGTAGCTGGCGGTGCCGATCTGCACCGCGGTTGCGCCGGCGAGCATGAATTCAATGACATCTTCCGGGGTAGAGATTCCTCCCATACCAATGACAGGGATCTTTACGGCGTGAGCCGCGTCGTAGACCATCCGCACGGCAATGGGCTTGATAGCCGGTCCTGACAAGCCAGCAGTCACATTCGCGATGCGGGGCTTGCGCGTTTCTGGGTCAATGGCCATTGCCACGAAGGTGTTCACCAGGGACAAGGCATCCGCGCCGGCTTCCTGCGCGACGTAGGCCATCTGCGCAATGCTGGTCACATTCGGAGAGAGCTTGACGATCAGCGGGCGTCGCGCGACTCGCTTTACCGTGGTCACGACTTCATCGAGTGAACGAGGATCGCTGCCGAACTGGATCCCACCGTGCGCAGTGTTGGGGCAGGAGACGTTCAACTCGTAAGCGGCGATTCCTTCACCCTCGTTCAGAATCTCGACCGTACGTTCATAGTCTTCGCGCGCGTAGCCAAAAACGTTGGTCATGACGACGATGTTCCTAAGCTGGCGCAGGTGCGGCAGTTTCTCCTCCAGGAATGCCTGCGCGCCGATGTTTTGCAGGCCAATGGCATTCAGCATTCCAGCCGCCGTCTCCCAGAGACGCGGTGGAGGATTGCCGATCATCGGCTCCACCGACAGGCCTTTCACCACAAATCCGCCAAGCTTGCTGAGTTCGATGACATCTTCGAATTCGACTCCGTAGCCAAAGGTTCCGCTGGCGGCGATGACGGGATTCTTGAAATGAATCCCGGCGACATTCACGCTGAGATCGAGGGCCGGGCTCATGGCTGCTTTCCTTCCGTCGCTCCCCGGTGCGGCGGCGCCAGCGCTTCGGTGAGGACACGTCCGACGGAATGTGTGGGAGCATTGATGCCCAGCAATGACGCCAGTGTCGGTGCGAGATCGATGGTTTCGACGTTGGTGCGATAGGTGCCCGCCTGGAACGGAAGCCCGTACAAGGCGAGTGGGACGTGCGTGTCGTAGTTGTACGGCGATGTGTGATCCGTGCCCCCTCCTGGTCCGACGGTGTAAATGTCAGGAACACCCATGACGAACCAGCTTCCATGCGGAGAATAGCTGTTTAGATATTTGCGACCGAGCGGAGTATTCGGAGCTTCGCCCGCAGCCAGTTGGGACTTGGTGTAGTAGTCACGCAAACCAGCCTGTTTCATGGCTTCGCCGGCGGCGACCTCCGCGTCGCGCTCATGAATGTGAGCGGCGATGAAGGCGTCCTGGTCAAGCCAGGCGAGTGGGTAGTCCAGCTTCACGTATGGCGCGGGATGTCCCGGGAAGAACTTGGCGGTGATGGCGACGTTGATCTGCTCTTCGGCCTTGGATGCGCCAACATTCGCGGCAGGGATACGCAGTTTCTTCACCGCATCGGGCAAGGACGAGACACCGTGGTCGGCGGACAGAGCAATCCAGACGTCGGCCAAGCCGACTTGATGCCCGAGGAAATTGAAGAAGTCGGCGAGTTCGTGATCAAGGTCGAGGGCCATCTGCGCCATTTCGGGAGAATCGGGACCGACGCGGTGGCCGAGAATATCGTTGGGCGAGAGGCTGATCGCGAGGAGATCGGTCGCAGGACCGCGGCCGACATTTTCGTACACGACTAATTCCTTGGCAAACTCGAGCTCGTATTCGTTGCCGAACGTGGTGCCGCCGACGACATCGTAGAAACCGGCGTCGGAACCATCTTTCGCTTTGCGGTGGGCCGTCGAGGCGAGAAGTTCGCCGCGCAAGTTCTTCCATTCACGGTCCCAATACTTGGCCGGGCGATTAGAGTTAAAATCCTGTACCCATCGCGGAAGATCATTGCGATAGTAGGTGGAGGTTACCCAGACGCCGCTCTTCGGATCGATCCAATAAGCCGCATCTCCGGCAAATCCTGCGGGAAGGATTGCGCTGCGGTCTTTGAGTGAAACACCAAATACTCGGGCTTTCCCTTGGGTGGCCAGCTTCAGTTCATCGCCCAGAGTGTCGGCTCTCAGATTGTGAGGGGAGGCACCGCTTTTGCTATCAGTGAGGCCCACGAGTTTGGTGTCGTCATCTTCGACGGACGTGACCATCTTTTTCTTTTTGGGATCCCACCATTCATTCGCGGCAATACCGTGCCCGTTGCTGTAGGCGCCAGTGAACAGGGTGGAGTGGCCGGGAGCGGTCCGCGTATTGGCGTAGTTGTAATTGCAATTGGGGAAGTAAGCGCCATGATCGAGCAGAAGGCGAAATCCGGCGTCCCCGAACTGGTCGTGGTAGCGCTCGAGATAGTCGCCGCGGAACTGATCGATGACGATCACCACGATGAGTTTCGGATGACCGTTGTAAGCCGAGGCGCGACCGCGAGGCGGCGTAAAAAGGGCGGCTATCAGCGCAACGACAACGCACAGGGCAGTCCATCTGGGGGCGGATTTCATCGCGAGGGTAGTTTACACAGTCGGCGGATGTCGCCCAAATCCAGTGCTGATGAGACTCTTCTTTTCATAGTGCTTCGAGTCTTGTGCAATAGCGCTATTTGCCATCTAAGGGTACTTTGCGCTGCAGTTCGTCGCTGAAGTTCTCGAGAAAGATCACGTGACCTGCGTCTTGTTGGGTAGCGCCTCCGGCGTAGGTGGCTACGGCAATGTGCTTGCTATCTGGAGCAAGGTCATACTGGGCTCCGACCGCACCACTCATAGTCAGAGATACAGTCTGGCTCGACCAGACACGCGGTTTTTCCGCTACGAAAGAGTCGCCTTTTGCGGAGTAGCTGGCGACCATAATGCGATCATCCGGAACATCAAAGAAAAACAGATCCTTGCCATCTCGAGAAAATATGGGCGTTGTTCCACCGTTGTTAGAGACTTGCCAGTGTCCGCCCTTGTCGGGAAACGCACGTACATAAACCTGCGAACTTCCCGATTCATTGGAGCTATACGCCAGCCAGCGTCCGTCGGCGGAGAAGCTAGCACCACGGTCCCCAAAAATTGTGCGTTGGAACAACTCCGGCGTGCCCCCCTTCAAAGTCTCACCGTCGCGCTCGACCGGCACATTCCAAAGTTCGAACCCTTGAGGTCCGGATTGATAAAAGGCCAGAGTTTTGCCATCGGGCGAGACGGCGGCGGGGTATTGGAATTCCTTGCTCACGGTCAAAAGCCCAGGCACGCCGCCGCCGTCGGCGCGGGCGAAGGAAATCCCCTCGGCCGCCTGATAGACAACGTACCGGCCGTCCGGCGTCCACACCGGATGAGCTCCATTGCGGTCGCCAGTCAGCGGCGACAAAGTGTCACGCCGAATATCGTAGATCCAAATCCCGGATCTTTTGTCATCGTTAGCCACCGCCAGACGCTCGCCATCAGGAGAGATACGGGGATTCACGAAGAGACCAGGCTTGTCGAGCAGCGATCGCGATTTACCTCCCGCATCCAGCCATTGGATGACCACTCGCGAAGCGTCGATCTCGCGGCTCCTGTACAACAGCGTTCCGGTGCGAGAAAAGCTAAGCTTGGCGGAGCCAAACATCCCAGAATAAGAAACCGGCTGCAATACGGGCTTGGGTGAACCCGAGGTCTCGAGTTTCTCCAGGTCGAAAGGAACCGCAAACAGTGTTCCTCGGCTCACATAAGTCAGGTAGCCCTTACTTCCAGACGCAGGCAGATACCGCCCGTAGGTTCCTCCGCGCTGCAGGGTTTTCCTGTGGTGGTCCGGCAGCGTTACGACATCGATGTGGGCATCATCAAAACCGACAGTGGCATTTTCGCTGGTGAAGAGGACGGCTTTGGCGCCGGGGAGGACTTGCGGCCAGCGATGCGTCCGTTCTTCTCCTTCAAGCTCGGTGACTGTAGTGGGAGTGCCGCCGTTGGAGGAGACTCGCGACAGTCCACCAGAGACCCGCAGACTCGCGATAATATTGCCGTCCTCACCCCAATCGGCACCGGTGTAAGAGGCTGCGGCGTCACACAACGAGATCTCGGCGCCGCCTTCCACCGAGACTTTTCTCAGCTTTCCTCCCGCGACAAAGCCAATCCACTGACCATCGGGGGAAAAGAATGGGCTGGTCGCCCCCGGGGTGATCGTCAGTTCGGTAGCACTCGGTTGGTCGAGCTTGCGTGTGTAAAGGCGGTTCCGGGAAAGATAGGCGATACGCGTGCCGTCGGACGAAAGGATGATATCGGACCCACCGAGCGCATTTAAATAGACGTCGCGACCCAGGTCCACCTCCAGGCGTACGAGCGGTTTCAGTTCGGCCGGACGGGTGGCGCGATAGGCAACCCATGACGCTATTGCCGCTATCAGCGCCAGCACTCCAGCGGCAATCCAGTGCACCGGCTGGCGATGAGCGGCTGCAGCCGGCGCCTGTGCCGAGTCGGCGGATGCTTGGGCAATCCATTCCAACTCGACCTTCAGATCGCGGACGCTCTGCCAGCGGTTGTCGGGATCCTTTTCTAAGCACCGCTTCAGAACTCGATCTAAAGCAGGCGGGGCGATCTCGCCAATCGAGGGGGCTGGGCGCTCCATTATGGCGGCGATCACCGTGGCTGGCGAGGATCCATCAAACGCGCGCTTGCCGGTAAGCATTTCGTAGAGCACCAGTCCGAACGAGAAGATGTCGCTGCGGGCATCGATTTCCTGCCCCGTGGCTTGCGCTTGCAACTGTTCGGGCGACATGTAGTACAGCGTGCCCACGATTTCATTCTTGCCGGTGAGCGCCATGGTGAGCGTGGCGTCGCTCGGAGGGTTCTTGCCCTGTCCGATTTTGGCGAGTCCAAAGTCGAGCAACTTTAATCCGGTTTTGGTGACCAGGATATTCGCGGGCTTCAGGTCGCGGTGAGTGACGCCCTTCTTGTGCGCAGCGTCGAGTGCATCGCAAATCTGTGCGGCGTACTTCAGCGCCTGATTGAGGGGCAAAGGGCCCTTCAGAGGCATGCCCTCGATGTACTCCATCACCAGGTAGTTCGGCCCGACATCATGCAAGGTGCAGACGTTGGAATGGTTCAGGGCGGCGACCGCGTGGGCCTCGCGCTCGAAGCGCTCGGAGAACTGCTCGTTGGAAACCTTGATGGCGACGGTGCGATTCAGCCGCGTATCGCGAGCCTTGTAGACCTCGCCCATGCCGCCCGCGCCGATGGGCGCGACGATCTCATAGGGTCCCAGCCGAGTTCCAGCAGGCAAGGGCATAAGATCGAACGATTGTACCGTGCGGCGTGGGGGTAGGAAATGGATTACAAGCTGTGAGTCTGCGCCGCGTAGGGTTTAGGCACCAGGAACAACCTGTGCCACCTCTGTCGTGGCGGAGGCGGGCGACGCTCCGTTTTCTCAGCCGTGGCCAAGATCGAGAGAGGTTTGTTGCGGTCGGCGCGGCGGCTGCTGACGAGCCTGAGGAAGACTGCGATGCCAACCCCCAAGGCGAACGCGAGAGCAACGAAGTACCAGAGCGTGGGGAATCCGACAACAAAAATCAGCGCACTTCCGGCGGCGAAAAGCAGGCCAACAAATCCGCCGCCGAAGGAAAGCTTGTGCATGGTGATACCGGGATGGCGTTTCTCTGCCATGGAAATACCTCTTGTTCCTCTTATCATTTCACCGGGCCGGACGCCAGGCAAGCGATTACCGCTTACCGCGCAGTTGCGGGCGTGCATTCTGCGCTGCTTTTCCGATAGAGTATTAAATTCCCATGCTCGATCTGAATTTTGTTCGTGAAAACCTGCCATTGGTCGAGGAGAAACTGCGCCAGCGCGGCATGGATCCCGCTGCGGTGCTCAAGGACTTTCGTGAAGTCGATACGCAGCGGCGGCAAGCCATCACTGAGGCTGAAACCAGCAAGGCGCACCGCAACAAGGCGTCCGAAGAAATTGCCAAGCTCAAGAAAAGCGGGCAGGACGCCAGCGCGGCGATGGCGCAGACGAAGGAACTGCGGGAGCGAATTTCTGAGCTGGAAAAAACGGCTTCCGATCTGGACGTGCGGTTGCGAGAGATTCTCGCCGGAATTCCCAATCTGCCCCATGCGAGCGTTCCGGTTGGGCACAGCGCCGATGACAACGTAGAAGTCCGGCGCTGGGGGACGCTGCCGAAATTTGATTTCACTCCCAAGCCGCATTGGGATTTGGGTCCTGATCTCGGCATTCTTGACCTGGAACGGGCTGTGAAGCTGACGGGCGCCCGCTTTGCGGTGTACTGGGATCTGGGTGCGAAGCTGGAGCGGGCGCTGGCAAACTTGATGCTCGACCTGCACACGCGCGAGCACGGATATACGGAGGTTCTGCCTCCTTACCTGGTCAATTCCGGCTCGATGTATGGCACAGGCCAGCTGCCGAAGTTCGCCGCTGATTCGTTTCGCGTGCCGCATGGAGAAAAAGATTTGTGGCTGATTCCGACGGCGGAAGTGCCGGTCACCAATCTGTTCCGCGACGAGGTGCTTGATTCGTCGCGATTGCCGGTTTCACTTACCGCCTACACTCCATGCTTCCGCAGCGAAGCAGGGTCGTATGGGAAGGACGTTCGCGGAATTATCCGGCAGCACCAGTTTCAGAAAGTGGAACTGGTGAAGTTTGCGCATCCGGAACACTCTTACGAAGAACATGAGAAGCTGACCCGCAACGCGGAAGAAGTTCTACAACGACTCGGTTTGCATTACCGCACCGTGGCTCTCTGCACGGGCGACATGGGAGCGGCGTCGGCGAAGACTTACGATATTGAAGTCTGGCTGCCGGGACAGCAACTCTACCGCGAGATTTCATCGTGCTCGAATTTCGAGGCCTATCAGGCGCGCCGGGCGAATATACGGTTCCGTCCAGAGGGCAAGAACAAAACGGAATTTGTACATACACTGAATGGCAGCGCACTGGCCGTCGGCCGGACCTGGGTCGCGATTGTCGAGAACTATCAGCAAGCCGACGGGACTGTGATCATCCCGGAGGCCTTGCGAGCTTATATTGGCGTGGAGAGGATTACCCCGAAAAAGTTCTGAGCTGCGAGTCTCGAAATACGAGTGTCGGGTTCGAACCCTCATAGTTCATGGCTCGTAGCGAGCGGGATGCTGTTTGCTGCACCGGGATTGCCAACGGAAGGACCTGTCACTAGACTTGCAGAGAGCAGAACTCACGACCGCGGTGCCCGGCGCATCCCTGCCCATGAACGCCATCTGGCGAACAATTCGCTCGTACATTCTGTGGCAGCACGAACGGGGCACACTCCACTACGACATCATGGTCACGCTGATCCTGATCTTTATCTTTTTCTCGCCGCGCGTGATCAACTTCAATGACAAACCTGTCGCGCGCAATCCGCATCCGACTGAAGTAGTGGTCACTTCGGATACGGAGGGACGGCT